>Ga0247733_1000081_pt1 | contig 155762 bp, 140 predicted proteins | sample UWRJL043104R2_FD_180932 | JGI IMG/M metagenome (GOLD analysis project Ga0247733, IMG submission 180932) | Plant litter microbial communities from Arlington Agricultural Research Station in Wisconsin, United States - UWRJ-L043-104R-2 | ecosystem: Environmental > Terrestrial > Plant litter >... | reverse complement strand
ACGAGGAGGATGGCGAAGAGGTTCGAGGTGCGCAGGGCCGTGCCAGCACCGGGCGGCCGGCGTCGCGGCATCGTGGGGGGGGGGAGGGAAGGGTGTCGTCCTTATGAGTCGGCGACAGCCCGTGAGCGGCCTGATGGGGGGAGATGGGGCATGGGCGAAGGGCGATGGTAGAGACGACGAGCGTCGAGCGAGCGAGCAAGCAAGGAGTGGTCTGACAGGAAGGAATATTAATTGAGCGGAGGCGGGGAGGGCGAACGTGCGCTGCCTCAGCGGAGCGACGACGCCGTCGACAGGGTTGCGGATTGGACCGTCGCACGTCGTGTCAGCGCGGCCGCTACTCTCGTTCCCGCCGACGCTCGTCGGTTTCCTGCTCGTTCAGGTCCCCACCTTGGCACCGCTAGAGGCCGATCAAACGTCGATTTCGCACGATTAATGGTAGTGCGGGAGGGCATGCAGATGGGGAGAATAGGCGGTTGTTCGGGGCAGGCCCATTCTAGCCTTTCACCCACCCTCGCGTTGCTCTGCGATGCTCCCACCGCTCCCACCGCTCCCACCGCTCCCCACCCGGCAGCACCAACCACGCCTCTTTGCACAAAGGATACCGCCCGCTCGCAGCCGGGCGACGCTGGATACGGTGCCCTTACTTGACTTCGCCCTCTCATAGACGCCGCGCTGAGTCTCGCGGTGGGTCGAGTGACGTGAGCCCCGAGACAGGCTTACCAGCTCGGGATGCCTGGCCAAGCCGCACAAAGGACGGCCGATCGAGCACCTCTCCGGCACACACAAGTTCGTTATGGAACACATTGCGATCGTTGCCATCCCGTGCCGTGACCTCACCAGATGCAGGCAAATAAAGCGATATCCGACCATCCCATCGCACCGGCATCGCACACACGACCGATCCGTGGTACCTAATTAGTCCCCGATCGATGGTGTGTCGGTCGTCGAGGGAAAGATCTTCTCAAACGCTATGTGCCATATGAAACGCCAACCGGCAGAGTTGCAGGCCAGAATCTCGCTGGACCCAATCAACGTCGTGCACCTACATACAGCCGCGCCTCCTGCCTGACGACATGCATGCTGACGCTCCAGTGAGCCCACTAGCGCTTTGTGGCTATTGACCGTGGAAGCGTAGCGTCTGGAACTCGGCTGCCGTTGTCAAGTTCAAGATACGCATTTCAAACGAGCATCATCCGCAGTACGACGTAGCCCTCGTACAGATAGTCTTTCAGAGTATATTATTTTGCGCAGTATACAGTATCTGCTTCTAGTCTAGACAAGCATCATGCCGGGCCCGCGCCACTCAAGCGTGCTCGTCCATCCTTCCATCTCTTCAACTCACGGTTCTTCGTGAGTCTACATACGCTCCCGACGTCGGGGCGCGCTTCTTATAATGTTGTCTACCCGGAGCAATAACTGTTGGGAATTAGTACGTGTTTCACAATCATGTGGCGAGTAGGAAGAAACTCACCTCTGCTGCCTCAGAGGCGGAGGAAACCACCGCGCGCTTCAGCTTGTAGCTCTCAATCACACCAAGCTCGCGCATATCGGCGATGCCTCCGCCAGGGGTCAAGAGATCAAGTCCAGAGCTCGTCAGGCCGGAATAGACGGCTTTCCGTAGTCGCATGACGAGATCGCTAGAGTCCAGACCCGCGTTATCTGCGAGGATGGTGGGTAGTGCTAGAAGAGCCTTCGAGAAAGACTCGACTGCGATCGCCTTCTTGCCGGACACATTCTGTGCGGATTCCGCCACAGCCTTGGCCATGACCGTCTCTGCGCACCCGCCACCCAGCGTCGTCCTCGGCTCCTTGACTGTCTGTGAGAGCACGGCGAGAGCATCGTGGAGTGAGCGCTCAGCTTCATCGAGAAGCTGCTCGGTAGCTCCACGAAGCACAATGGTGCATGCCTTGCCTGCTGCTACTCCCGAAAACCTGATCAGCGTATCCTCGCCAATGATCACCTCCTCGATCAAATCGCAATGGCCGAGCTTGACGTTCTCCGGGTGGTCGAAGGTCGATGTGATGTCTCCTCCCGTGACAAGCGCCAGACGCTCCACGCCGTCAAAGTCGGCATGCTCGATGGAGCAAATGCCCGCGTCTGCGAAGAGCTGCTCTGGCCAGTTGTAGATCAGCTGTCGGTTGACGAAGCAGTTGATGCCATGTGCCTTGATGCGCTCGACCTTGGCCTTCATCTTCTCTCGCTCTGCCTTCTCTAGGTCCGCCAACTGCCCGGTAGAATCCACCTTGACCCTCGCTCCGAAAATCTTGATCTTGTCCGTGTCCATTGCCGTGTTCGCAACTAGGATCTTGGCATTCTCTATCCGCTTGGGCTGGTTAACACCGAACTTCTTGTCCAGAATAAAGCCATCATCCAGGTATGAGTCCTTGAGTTTCCCGCCCGCCTTCTTGATGAGCTGGATGTGTGTGAGGTCGGTGGAGCCCTTCATCCGCAGTACGGCGTCCACGGCAAGCTTTGCGAACATGGTGCGGTCCTGGCTAAGCACCTTGGAGCTCAGTGTCGTCCGCGCGATGGCCTCGAGATCCTGACGGAAAGCCTTCTCATCACCGCTGTGATCTACCGCAATCTTCTCCAGAGCTTGTAGCGCGGCGTGGCTCGCTATCCTGTAGCCCTCGATGATGGTCTGGGGGTGTATCTTTTGGTCCACAAGCTTCTCGGCCTCTCGCAGCAGCTCCGCAGCCAAAACCGTGACTGATGTGGTACCGTCTCCAACCTCGTCGTCCTGCACTTTCGAGATGTTTACTAGCACTTTCGCGGCGGCATTGTCGAGGGCGATGGCTTTCAGGATCGTAGCTCCGTCGTTGGTTACCATAATCTGGCCGGTGGAGCTAGTACTGGGTTCAGTAAAGGCCAAAATGCATGCCGCACAGTACTTACGCGGACTGTAATATCTTGTCCATGCCTTTCGGTCCCAGCGTGCTCTTTACGAGATCACCGACGGCGATGGCACCCACAAAGGCGGACAGACGCGCATTCTCGCCTTTCTCTTCCGTCACATCTTCCGCAAAGATCTGGGTGGGGTTCTGGTACGACTGGTGGCATGTCAGCGGTGTCAGACACTACAGGACTGCCAGATCAGGACTAACCATGTTGCTTCGACAGGAGAAATTATGTCAAAACGGGTATCAACTGGTGCGGGGGTTGCGGGATGTGGTGCCTGGCGACGCGAACTTTTTTGAAGTTGCGAAGAGCTTGTTTGTAATGTTTGCACTAGCCCGCCAATCAGCGTTGCCAAGCGTACCGGCTCGCGTTGCTGCCTCAAGCTTGATACAGCATTTATTTTCTTTGCCTCAAAGTCTTCAAGTCCAGTCACCTTACCGCGTAACTCTACCTGATTTGTGCGCAGAACGTTAGTCGCCACCAATCGACACCACCAAAGCAACGCCAGTTTACCTCTATCATGCCAAAACGGCACGCTCTCGAGCCTCTAGAGGATGTCATGGATGCGCCGTCTCCCGCATCGAAACGAGCGCGTGTCGACGATGAAGACATGCAGACTCCCGAGCCTGTTAATGGCGCGCCGACCAATGGCCATCTCATGTTCCCCCGAAAAGAGGACCGCGAAAGGGTCGACATTATCGGCGCTGATGCGGTAGAGCACGCGGTGCTGGAGGAAGCTGGAGCTCTGGAGGACGACGACGACGACGACGAGCCTGCCGTTGCAGCACCCCGGCGGCAGAAGGCGCCTGAAGCCGGATACACAGATCTCTACCTCGACACGATCGATCGCAAGGTGCTGGATTTCGATTTCGAGAAGCTCTGCTCCGTCACCTTGTCAAACATAAACGTGTACGCATGTCTGGTCTGCGGCAAATACTTCCAGGGTCGAGGGCCGAAGTCGCAGGCGTACTTCCATGCACTAGACGAGAATCACCATGTATACGTCAACATGGAGACAAAGAAGGTCTTCGTCCTACCAGAAGGCTACGAGGTCACTTCAAAATCGCTGGAGGACATCAAATTCGTCGTTGACCCTCGAATGAGTAAAGTGGAGGTGGCACGACTAGACAAGGAACCGAAGGTGTCTTGGGATCTCTCAAATCGAGAGTATATTCCGGGCTTCGTGGGCATGAACAACATCAAGGCGAACGACTACTTCAATGTGGTCATACAGGCTCTGTCGCATGTAGTACCCCTGCGCAACTACTTCATGTTGGAGGATCTATCAAGCCGACCGCAGCTCGCCCAGCGCTTCAGCACACTGGTGCGCAAGATATGGAACCCTCGAGCATTCAAGACACACGTGTCGCCGCACGAACTACTCCAGGAGATCGCTTTGCGCTCATCGAAACGTTTTTCTCTATCTGAGCAGTCAGACCCCGTAGACTTCATGTCATGGTTCCTCAATAACCTCCACCTGGCAGTCGGAGGTTCAAAAACAAAGCCAGGATCGAGCATCGTCCAAAAAGTGTTCCAGGGCACTCTCAAGATCGAGTCGCAGGAGATTACAGCACGCGCAAATGCCGGCGATCGCCTGCGTTTCGAAGACGCCGCTGTCCAAACAGACATATCTAAGTTCCTAGTCCTCACATTAGACCTACCTCCAGCACCCTTGTTCCAAGACGCCCTAGAAAAGAACATCATCCCCCAGGTGCCCCTTACCACCATACTCAACAAGTACGACGGTGTGCGACCCCAGGAGAAAATGAAGAACCGCGTCCGGTACCGTCTCGTCCACCCGCTGCCCCCTTGCTTGCTCTTCCACATCAAGCGCTTTAGCAAGAACAAGTTCGTATCGGAGCGCAATCCAATGATTGTCACCTTTCCTGTCCAATCCCTCGACATGTCGCCTTACGTAGAGCCGAACCCAAAGGAGTACCCGATGGGGGAGCCCATTTGGTACGATTTGGTGGCCAACATCACGCACGAAGCGGTCAAGAAGAAAGACGACAGTGTGGAAGGCGAGCAGGATATGAAGGTGTGGAGGGTGCAGCTTAGAGACCGGAGTCGCGACGATTGGTATGGCATCCAGGATCTGTTCGTGGAGAAAGAGCGGGGCGAGACGCTCTTTACAAAAGAGAGCTATGTGCAGGTATGGGAGAAGAGGAGGGGGCAGCCTGGTGCAAGTGGAAATGGGAAAGGTAAAGGTAAGGCTTAGAAGGCGGTCGAAGTATGTGGCGCGCCCTGCGCGTGGCATCCATACGTTATGTTCGTTAGCAACGGAAGCCCACTTCGGCATTGTACAATAGATATGGCACAAGACGCCAAATTTGGATACCCAAGATTTCAGATGTCTACCACTTGTATTTGAGTTCTCACATTTACGAAGTGCACTGCTATTTGACTAGCCGATGCTCCAGCGCCAACCGTGCGGAGACATCCTCGTGCCTCGGTTCAGCAGCATCGATGACCTCAAGCTCCAATCAAGCTCAATCTAAACCCAACGTCCACCTTGCCCGTATCTTCTTTGTCAACAACCATCATTTTCTTTTCAAATCTTCGCTTCGTACTACTACTCAGCATGTCTAAGCCGAAGATCACACTGTACGTCGACATCGTGAGCCCGTTTGCGTATATCGCGTTCTATGCGCTGGAGGTAAGTTTTGATCACGAGGTTCGGGCGCTGCACTTGGTCGGTTGCGCTTTTTGGAGTGGCTGCTGATGCGTGGTAGAACTTGTCTGTGTTCAAGGAGTGCGATGTTACTTACGTGCCGATCTTCTTGGGCGGGTTGATGAAGGCGACGGGAAACACGCCGCCTATTCAGATCAAGAGTGAGTTTCTCTAGTATTCGGGTCGAAAACACCATCGAGTTTCCAGAAACCCAGGAGCTGGCGAAACGGCTGGAGAACACCCTCATGCTCTCGCATTACTTTCTCGAATATGCTGCTAACCAAAGCCATAGACAAAGCCAAATGGATCGACATCGAACGCCTACGCTGGGCGCAATACTTCAACATCCCCATGTCGTCCAGTTTCCCCCCAGGCTTCCCCATCAACACCATCTCCCTGCAACGCGTGCTAGTCGCGCTCTCCATTTCGCACCCGCAATCCGTGACCAGCGCCATCTCCCTCTTCTACCAGAACTTCTGGGTCCATTACAGTGAGCCCACGAAGCCGGAGAATCTGCTGGCGCTATTGAAGACGCTTGTAGGGAGTGAGGAGGAGGCGAAGAAGGTGCTTGAGATGAGTAAGAGTGAGGAGGCGAAGAAGGGGTTGACGGGGAACACGGATGAGGCGTTTACGGAGGAGGCTTTTGGGTTGCCGTGGTTTGTTGGTGAGTGTGATTTACTTTGATCTGGGAGGTGGACTGGAGGGAGATGGCAGAACTGACTGTGTACAGCTACAAATTCCAAGGGTAAGACGGAGAGGTATTGGGGCGTTGATCATATGGGTCAGCTATGCGATCATTTGGGGCTTGAGAGGCCGAGTGGCAAGGGCTGGAAAGCACTTCTATAATTAGTTGGTTCGCCTGTCTACATGGAGTCTTGGCCGGACACGAAGTACCATCACACCTCACGAAGGACAATAACGATACTGATTCCGAACAGTAAGCGATACGTGTATCTGAACCTCAGGCAACATGAAAACCCCTCCTCTACCGTCTATCGTCTAATCAACGCAGTTCCCTCTATGCCTCTAAGTCCTAACCAAGACCGCTTTCTAAGTCGCCCAATCACGTCCTACGAACAGCCCGCCGTCCGCACTCTGCATGACTGTCCACACCCCGCACACGACTGTCCACACTCCGTGCACCACTGCCCGTACCACGACCGTTCAAACTTCGAGCACCACCGCCGCAAGCTCTCCCCGTCCCAAGGCCTTCCGCACCCCGTGCATGACAGTCGCACACTACGAGGACCTGCCTCTCTAGAGATTTCTATGATACGTACCCATTAGCCCACTCGCTCCCCCCAACGTGACAGCCCGACCATGGGCTTTCATGGGCCGTGACCATCCCGCTCATAGATACCACACACTCACCGCTGGCATCGAGCTCTCCACCTCTTTTCTCAGGCAAAGTCGTCCGAGACGCCGACTTTGGAGGCACCGCCCGCCATACCTGGGCACGCGTTCCATCCTCCTTCTGCATAGTCTCCCCCCACACTCTGTCCCTTCCCCCCATATTCACCGTAGCCTCCCTCACCCAAGGAGAATGCGCCATCTCAGCAGCCCTAACGCGCACCTGGTTGTGGATGAAGGTCAGCTTGCTGCAACAAGCGCCACTCAGGACATTGCTGACAAGCCTAATCTGACGCCACCTCACATCCGTGCTCCCCCTCGCAGCGCTCTCCGTTCGCCCACCCCCCTGTCGTGATTCACTGCTGATTGAATAGGGCATAGCGCAGGGAAATTCTGCTTAGTTATCGTAAACGAATTAACGTTACGACACCCCCGTGCGCCCACCTTTGAACTGAGCCACACCTCAAGTCAATCTGGCCTAGCGTAAAATGCAATACAACGCCACGTAGGCGTACTAGATTCTGACTTATGGTATCTCAAGACACTATGTACCTCTTTGCCCAGAGACTGCGTCCATATAGTACCCAAAAACTCTCAGTTCTTGAGTTTTGTGGCGTTGTATATTCCAGCATCTGAAAAGTACGCAAAATCAAGTCGAGAAGCGGATTGAAGCTAGAAGCAACCGTACAGCTGGCACTCAACCCTTGCGTCCGCGTGGACCCGACAAAACGTTTACGGTGGACGCTCGTAACAGCCAAGGTTGCTGCCTTAGCAGCGGCTCCCCTCGATATAAAGAGTTACCTCCAAGCCAAACTTCATGCGACTATGCAGATACTCTAAATATCCCAACCTCCCAGAAGATTAATCGAAACCATGGGCTCCGTGGTTGACACCTCTGACTTACCGGCTTTGTGCGAAAGATGCAAGCACATAAACCTAGAGGCTCTCAAAGATGCCCACGGCTACGTCCATCTACCATCGTTCAAGGCACTTATGAATAGTGCAAGCGGCTGTGAGCTATGCAAGCTGATTTTGCAGGCTTTCACTCGTTATGCGCATATGCAGGGAGTCAAAGTCACTGCAGAAACCCAACGTTCAGGGCCCGTTCGACTCTTTGCGACAGGTCAGAAGGGCGTATCATCCGGAGTTGGGTGGCGATACCTCAAACCTCTTCGAGAGCGGCAGCTATCTCCAATAGTAGTTCTGACAGTGGGCAAACTGAGGAGGTGCCTGCCCACAACTCCGGACATGTCGACCTTGATTGAGATGTACACGTTGAAAGGTATATGCCTTCAATTCTGACTATTTGCCCTCTACTCACTTCCAATAGGTCATGCTGCTGAAAAGGCTGGGGTTACCAAGCTCCGAGAAGTTGAAAGACAGACCGCATGCGAAGCAAACTTTTCTCGTATCAAGGGATGGCTTCAGCACTGCAGACGCCATCACAACGTATGTTCATTGGAACACATCAAATCGCTTATCGGCCCCTCACCCATGCCCAAGCGTCTTATTGACCTTGGCTCTCCAGATGTTTCACTCGTCACACCCAAACTCATAAATACAAGAGGGCGCCAAGAGCAGTATGTGGCTCTTAGCTACTGCTGGGGAGAAACCGAACAGCTTCGCACTGAAACAGGGAACATTAGGGATATGGAAAACTCTATCCCTGTCGATGCACTTCCACAGACCATCCAAGACGCTTTCTTAGTCGCTCGAAATGCGGATGTACGGTACATTTGGATTGATGCTTTGTGCATCATCCAGGACGATGCCGAGGAGAAGAGTGTCGAGATTAAACGAATGGGAGCAATCTACGCAAACTCATACTTCACCATCGCGGCAACATGTGCGAAGAACTCAGGGGATGGCTTCTTGAGGCCCCGCGCTATCAACAGAGTCTCGATTCCGCTCCGTCATAAGTCCGCTTCGGAAACCAATGGCGAGGTGTACTTCAGAAACTTGCCCGATTTCCTGCATGATCATCAGGAACATGTCCTCGAAAGCCCACTATTAAAAAGAGCTTGGGTACTACAAGAAACTCTCCTCTCACGACGCACAATACACTTTTCAAGCAAGCAAATATACTGGGAATGTCGCTCTGAATTTTACGCAGAGGACGGCATGACAGCTGGCGCCGACTGTCGGGAACATGCCCACGAATTTCTCAACGCGCTGAGCGTCTTGAAAGGAGGAATTCATTCTAAGGAGCTTGCCGAGATGTTCTTCCGAACATGGGCTAAGATCCTAATGCGGTACTCGAATCTTTCCATCACCCGATCTAGTGACAAGCTCCCTGCACTTTCAGGGCTGGCTTCACTAGCAGAACGAGTTCTTGGATACCGATATCTCTACGGAATCTGGGAATTCAATCTCCCGTATGGACTCTTTTGGCACCCCGTGGATCGCCCGATGGTCCGAGCCACAGACTGGAGAGCCCCCTCGTGGTCATGGGCTGCTTGGGAAGGCGCGATTATAGCCGAAAATTTCTTCCCAGAAGAGGATTCGAAGATTCGTTTTATCGATGTATTGGAGAGTAGCCAATTCAGGGGAGCGTTGAAGATAATGGGCCAGATCCATCCATGCTATGTCTCGCTGGATCTTCAGCCGCAGCCAAAGCCTTGCCGAAGCGATCGAAAGCTCAGAGTAATACCCGCCACACCACCTGAGTATGCTTTTGCGGAAGACAAATCAAAGCTTCTTACGTGTCTCTCTTCCACAGACAATACTTCTTACAGCCTCTACAATGAAAAGCCAGGCGTTTCACTCCTTCGAATAACGGAGGGCAGATTGATGAGCGCGCAAACCGCCGGTGAGCGCAACGTGTGCAGATTTGACGGCGAAAGAGGCAATGAAACCGAATTTTTCTTCCTCAGGCTTTCTTGCGGAGAAGGGATGGAGTTCCATCACTGCCGTGGATTGCTTCTGCGTCGGGCGACAGATGCAACTGGTGCATATGAGCGTGTGGGACATGGATGGTCGACGGATTCACTATGGCATACTGTTTCTGAATCTCTTGTTACGCTCGTTTGACATGACCGCTCTACTTGAGGCCGAGACACGGAGTTCTGTGAAGTTAAAGAGCTTAATTGTGGTAACGAGATATCTTCCACACACGCCAAACGAATGTCCTTCCTTCAGTTCATTAACCCGCTCCATTCGCATTCGCTGACCTAGGCCATACCTATGGCCGCCGTTGCTCTCACGTCCGTATAGGCAAATCCGGATGCGGCTTTCGTCCACTGCCATAGCCACTATACTGGACGTTTGTTGCACAGGTACCCCCACTTATGACACCTATTCAATATGCTACCCATCGGAGAGCTTTAAATTAAATTGGTGCTAAGTAAGCTACACTGCTCAACCATCGTCAAAGTTGCGTGCTCAAGCATCAGTAGTAACCACTACCGAAACGGCTGCTCTGGCATTGCTTGGCCATATGGCCTTGTTGGTTGCCTGTTTATCCAAAACACCTTAGTAGCTACAACGCTCGACGCTGATGGAAACTTACATCTTATGCATCGTACTGCATACTTACAATAGTATGCAGTATGCCCCGAGTAGCGACCTTGAAGTACTATTAGCATCTCATATATTGTGGGCTTGATGCAAGAGGCGTACATTTACCGCATACCTCTTGGCAATCCTGTTCCCAATGATCACGAGAGCCACAATTACAACAACGATTTTTCTGCTTCCAGCTCTTTGTAACCTCCTTCCATGAATCGTCTGCAGCGAGTTTTCCTTGAAACTTTTTCGCTTGTACCTTCTTCGTCCCCTTAGCCGGTGTTACCCGGGCAGAGAAAGCCAATTTGTCCTGTGGTGCTTTGCCGATCTTCTTCAGGAGCCGAGCTTCCGCCTTTTCCTGGCGTTCGCCGTATATGAGTGGCATGTGAATGTCGAAAATGCCGAGCAGACAGTATGCCATGTCTTCTTCCCGTTTTGTCTCCCGTCTCTTTGCCCACGACATCCGCTCTTCGACGCTGAAAAAAGACAGGGGGACGCCTTGGAGAGCTTGAAGAGGTATGCCTGAGGTCTGGGCGATCTGGTTTTTCAGCGAATCTCTGTCACCAAGTCGAACCCCTTCCTTGGAGAAAAACTCAACGTCTCTTGGAGCAAGAAGTTCCTGCAGTGTCCATCCTCTCGTAAACCATCTACTTTCTTGGAAAGTTCTGCTGTTGTTCTTGAAGCCACTGGTAGTAACATCGGAGAGAAATGCGTAGCACTTGGCTGAATTGCGGTACCAGCAGAACATAGAGTTGATCGCTTCAGAAAGTTGTGCGCTACTTGATTGGTCGATACAGCAGGTATCCACCCAGAAGTACCGTAGGCCATCATTTACAGCTCGCGTTGCGCAGAAGGTAAGCTTTCGATAGCCTATCTTCTCTTTGCCGGTACCTTCCTTGAGGTCCTTGAAGCTTACTTCTTCGTGATCTGCTCCCCACGTGTGCGAAAGAATCGCATATTGCGGGATGTCTTTTCCAAAATATTCAGCCAGGCTGTATCCGCCGCTCGGTTCAAGACGTAACAGCCACATGAGATGGAAATCTCTCGCAAACTCGAACTGAAACCGTCGTTAGCATGGACCTACAGGCTAAATTTTCAAAGAAGCGCACCTGTACTTATAGAAAGACTCTTGAACTGAGAATATTGGGTGGATGAAGGATCAGGCAGAAGCAGTCAGGCTGAGATTCAGTGATCCGACCTCACATGGTCAAGTAAGCATGCATGTTTAATAAGCAGCAACATGCGTCTAAACCAGATTTAGTGTGGTACTGCAGAAGACGGCCAATCCGCACAGGTTTATGTCGTTGAAAATTGAGGCTAGTAACACTTCCCTTGCTAGTACGGATTTGTTGCAGCATTAGTTGCTTTACGCGACGTAGGGGGTCATCAAAATCATATGGAACCTTACAACGCCCCGTCAATTTTACGGCCCATCAAGTTTCTGAAGAGTGTCTTGCATACCGATGTCTCTCCCACTGATCTTTAAATGCCACAAGTGGGCCATTGGAGGTGCTGCGCAACTTAGGGAGGAACGTTGCACAATCACATACTCGACCGGCCCTTGAGTAATTCACTCAGCGCCACACTTCCCAAATGTTCTTCATGACACCTTGCCTCTGAATACACAATCCCCCTTGAATGGTCTCATATCAAAGTTACGCTTCACCCAACTCTAACCAGGGATTCATTGACCTCCTTTGTCATCCACAATGCAACAAAGAACACCGCTCACCTCGCCATTCACAGGATGTATTGTGCAGAACTCATGATGCTAATCTTCTTGTTATCGAGCCTGGTAAATACTTCGACACTTTCAAACTCTTCCCTTCTCTGGTTACGATAAACATCCAGTACATAGCACGATCCACGGTCACGCTCACAACAAGCTGCTTACGAAAACATACCACATACCTACTGAAAACCCCCTGTTTACAACCATCTACGGAAGAAAGAACATGAGGCACGCGCTCATCGCTGTGGCAGCGTTGGCTGTGCAAGCAGTGTCCGGCACTGTCATCAAACGTGACGGTAGCTGCACGAAGAAGCAAGATACAGTGTCTCCTCCCGCAGCCAACGTGAACTCCGCCGCTCCATCCTCCAACACAAGCGTTGTATGGGTCACAACAACCGACTACACAACCGTGCCACCCCAGCCCAAACCCACCAAGACGGTGCAGGTGACCATTACCGAATCTATCATGGCACAACCCTCTGCCACAGCAGCACCTGCCCCGCCAGCGAACTCAACATCAGTGACAGCAGCGCCAGAGCCGTCTACTCCTTCGTCGGGAGCACCGCCTGTTCCTGCACCACCCGTATCAGCTCCCGCTGCTACAACACCGTCCAGTCCAGACTATCCTGTTCACAACCATACCCTCGCTACAAATGTAACTGGACAGCCCGAGACCACCATCACACCTTCAGATGCTCTCGGCGCCATTCCCACGCTCACACCTCCAGGTACCGTCAGTGCTATCCTTACAACTTCGAACGCCCAAGGACCCGAAAGCACGGCAGGAGCGAGCACGCCGCTGCTGAGCTGCTCCACCTGGCCCTGTGGCTTCACCTGGCCCGGAGCTCCTGCATCGAACCAGCCTGCCGGCACTCCTGCCGCTCCTCCTCCTGCCCCAGGCACAACATCTGTTCCGCCCAGCCAGCCAGCCAGCGTACCTCCTCCCCCACCAGTGCCCAGCACGGCTGCCCAAGACGCACCAGCATCCACACCTGCTCCATCAAGCACAACACCATTGCCGTCCTTCGTGTTAGATATACCCAACTCCTTCGCGTCCATGACAACCAAGGTGACGGATCCACCAGACTCGGCCTCAACCATGGCCCCCTCAAGCAAAACTCCTGAGGTCATCGTGATACCCGCTGCTACAACGAACGCGGCGAAGCGTGACACCGAAGAGGCTGCACACACCATCCTACCACACTCTCTGCCAGCTCACAAGCGCTCCAACACCCCACGTCTTCCCGGCTACCGCAACGGCGTCAACCCCGCGCTCGACGACGAAGCTAATGCACCCCCCGTGGAGCGTGGTAACGATGGACCGTTGCACGTCGTATCTCGCGATGCTGGCGCAATCCCTGAAGCCGACGCCGTGGTAGAAGACACCTACAAACTCAATGTACGTCACGCCCCGTCCACCGCCGACCCAGAAGACCACCACTCCACTTCCAAGCCCAGCAGCGCGCCCCACTCCAACTCCACGCCTAAGCCGACACCTAGACCTTCTCCCACCAGTCCAAAGCCGTCTCCACCGCCTTCTAACACCCCAAAGCGTTCGCCCTCGACTACGTCGCGTCCTGCCAGCGCGACGAAGTCGGCGAGTGGGAACGAGAATGTGAAGACGATTGTGGTTTCTGCGGACCCTAAGTGCGCGTACTACCCGTTACCCGGCTGCGGAAAGCCGAGCACGACATTGGCCACGGAGACAAAGAAGGCTACTGGGACGGGGGCGGATACGGCCAAGGCTACGAAGACGGGGTCGTGCGTTTACCCTTACCCTGATGGCCATGGACAGATGTGTTAGACGTTGGTTTGAGACTTTTTTGCTGACACGTCAGTTTGTTGGTTAGGAAGGGGAAGAAGTTGACGTGGAAGCAAACGATGGTCGTGGTGTTGAGCGGAGAGGTTGCGATTAAGACGAGTTCGACGCCAGTGTTGGAGACGCTGACGGTGGTTCGGTCGGCGGAGGTTGTTGTGAGGACGAAGCCGGCGGTAGAGACTTTGGTGGTGACCCGTCCGGTTGCTGCAGTACTTAGCGTGGCGACGAGCAGTTATGCATGCGGACGTTAAGGTAGAGGACGAAGGTAGATTTTTATGCGTTGGAGGTGGTTTGTTTAAGGGTTCACGTTTCATGTTAGCTATTAGGTTCTTTCGTTGGAATTCATACCATGGCTTGTATTCCTACATAGATGTCATCGAAAGCTGTGGGTGTACACGAAAGCTCTCTCCTTATCTCGGACCATTGTACTTCTTACCCGCGCATTCGCAAATGAGCCTCTGGTGCACATTGCTAGCCGTCTCCGCATATGCTAAGAGATCCATATCCCGACCCTTCCCCTCTGGTCCGCCATCAAAGACCTCGTAGCTGAACCATCCCCTGAAGCCGGTGCGCAGCACTGCCGTAGTAACATCCACGACAGGCAGATAGCCACCGTTGTACGGCAGCGGGCGAAAGTCGTGACTCCACCTGCCTCGAGGTCGCATGCCCTGCTCATCAGGCTCGGGGCTGAAAGGCTCCGGGACCTCATACGCGTCGCTGATTTGCAAGAGGTATATCTTCTCCTTGGGTATCGTCTTCGCGAGATCGTCCAGGCTGTCTTGGAATCGGTATATCAGGTCCATCTTGGAGATGTCTTCGAGGAGGCCCGATTCGGTCGTTGGATCCGCCCACTCCCCGCCTGCCGTCTGGAAGGTGTCGAGACAGAGACCGATGTTGGGCCTGTCGACTTCCTCGACTATCCTCCAGACGTCCTTCCAGCCGGGCGCGTGCGTGCTCCAGCACCAGTTCTCGTAGGCGACCTTGAACCCGTGCTCCTTGAGCATATCGCACAGCTCCCTGAGATCCGGCACCACCTTGTCCAAGTCGAGCTTGTCGAGCGGCGTGTCCGTGCTCCCGACCTGCAGCATATCCGTGCCGCAAGCCTGCATGATGCGCACCCATCCTCGGGCGCGTTCGAATGCGTCCTTCCGGCCTTCGGTCCCCTCTTTCCAGCCTTCGAAGTTGGCAAAGGGCTGCAGCATCATGATGGCCAGCTTGCGCTTGTCGCATTCCGACTTGATGGCCTCGGCGACCTTGCAGAGCTCGTCATAGTTCTTGGGGTCGGGCTCGTGGCCGAGGAGGGTTGCGCCGTAGGAGAGGATGTCGGGGAAGGAGAGCTCGATGGCGGAGAAGCTGGCGGTCGAAATGGCATGGAGGCGGTCGAGGAGGGGCGGGGGGTCCGAAGGGTTGCCCAGCGAGCAGCTGGCGTAGCTGGTGGGGATGGTTGTGAGGGTGGAGAAATCGAGTGTCATGGCTGTGAGGGGGTGGTGTCTGTGAGGATACGAGGTCTCAATGCGGTTGGGTCTACGCGGAGTGGCAGCTCCGGACGGGAGATTCTTGATGCATCGTTGTGACGTATGTCGTGGATTTGATAGCCGATGACCGCATGCTCTCCAACTCGCTATATACCGAGCCTACCACGCATAACGAATGTCTTGATCTCGCAAAATTCAATTGGGGACAGCTCGACGTGTATTCACTTCTCCGAGGTGCAATTGACCCCGCGGTGGGGGTATCCATGCCCATGCCCAAGTGAGCCTAGAGGCAATCCGAGCAAGTTGAGGCTCTGTGCCTACGTAAACACGAAGCCATGCCCATGCCACATATGACGTGTCGAAGCTATGACATTGTGTCCAGGCGATGACGGGGGGTGGTAGATGTCGGTTGAAAGGGCGTAGGCGCGCATATGAAAGCGGCGAGCTCGCAGGAAAAGTCCTTCACCGCCCGCGCGCCAGCCAATCAGAAGCCCGCCGACTCCGCGCTGCTCATCAGGATTCCCGACTCATAAACCGCCCCGCGTTCCGGCCGCTTGAATTCAATTGTTTCGCGATACCCTTTGTTTCCCGTTCTTCGGTTGCCCTAGTATTTGGTTTGCATAAACGGGCCTCATAGACGATCCCACAATGTCTGTAAGTGCACCAAAAAAGAAACCTGGATTCCCCATTGGACCGCCACTGACTCCATTCAGTTCTTCATTGAGAACAAGTCGGTTGGCGACTCGCAGAACTCGGAAGATTGGCGCATTCGGGGCTACAATCCTCTGATCTCGCCAGATCTCCTCCAGAGCCAGATCCCGCAGACGCCCAAGTCCAAGGCGACGGTTGTCCAGGGCCGCAACGAGACGGTCCAAGTCGTCCAGGGCACCGATGCTCGAAAGCGCCTGCTCGTCGTCATAGGCCCATGCTCGATCCACGATCCCAAAGCCGCCCTCGACTACTGCGACCGGTTGCTGAAGCTCAAGGAAAAATACAATGACGACCTCCTCATCGTCATGCGCTCGTACCTGGAGAAGCCGCGGACAACGGTGGGGTGGAAGGGCCTGATCAACGACCCGGATATCGACAACACGTTCAAGATCAACAAGGGCCTCCAGGTTTCGAGACAATTGTTCGTCGACCTGACTGAGAAGGGCATGCCTCTGGCGAGCGAAATGCTGGACACCATTTCTCCCCAGTTCTTGGCCGATCTGCTGAGCGTGGGAGCCATTGGCGCCCGCACCACCGAGTCACAGCTCCACCGCGAGTTGGCCTCGGGTCTCTCCTTCCCCGTGGGCTTCAAGAACGGCACTGACGGCAGTCTGGATGTCGCCATCGATGCCATTGGCTCCGTCAAGCACCCGCACCACTTCCTCTCCGTCACCAAGCCGGGCGTCGTCGCCATTGTGGGCACGACGGGCAACGACGACTGCTTCGCCATCATGCGAGGTGGAAAGAAGGGCACCAACTACGATACAAAGAGCCTCAAAGAGGCGCGCGAGAAGTTGGCATCCAAGGACCTCAATGCGAGGTTGATGGTAGACTGCAGCCACGGCAACTCCGAGAAAGACCACAAGAACCAGCCCAAGGTCGCTCACGACCTGGCTGTGCAGATTGCTGCAGGTGAGACGGCCATTATGGGCGTCATGATCGAGAGCTTCATCGGCGAGGGTAAGTGCCTCCTCTGCTGCGGACACGAAGCACCGCGGCTAACTGACCATCCAGGCAACCAAAAAGTGCCCAAGGAGGGCAAGGAAGGCCTCAAGTATGGCGTGAGCATCACAGATGCATGCATCAACTGGGAAGACACGGAGAAGGTGCTCGAGGAGCTGGCAACTGCCGTGCAGACACGTCGGTCCGTCTTGGGCACAAACGGCACGCACTGACAACTTGTCCATGTCTTCGTCAATCGTATCTTCGCGGCTGTAATGACTCCACGGGTATGGCATTGGGATGGTGGTCACTTCGGCGTTTCCGGGACATCAAAATATCCACCTGCGGCTTCAATTGAGCTGCCTGCTCACGGCAGGCGTGTCACCATGCACGTGTTAGCGTCGTATACGACCGCATCCTTGCCCCATCATTATGTGATGCAATCCATCTCCAATGTGCAGCATGTGGGGGGTCAAAATCGCGCAGGGCGACTGTGACGTTCTACGGCTGCGGTACACATGAAGGTGCGTGGCGTCCCCATCCGGACAAAATACTGCAGATGCCTCTCCCAACAGCGGAGTCTCCGAACAGAATCTTTTTTCCTCGACTCCCGTTGCGCCTTCACCGGTCGTACCCCGCATTTCCAAAACGCCCACCACTTCCCAAAGTCCCATTTCTCCCATCACATCACCCCTATTTCCTGAACTGCAGGTCCATTTTAGCCCTCATTGAGGCTCAGCTTGTTGCCACCCGATATGCGACCAGGACCCGATTTGCTGCGTGAGCGCCATTTCCGATCTCGACGATGCGGTGGTAAGGCTGCATGTGCATGCGAAAGACTGCAGCTTTGGGCCACAACAGGCTTAGGTTGGCGGATTAGGCGACCGATCACCATCGGAGCTGGCTGGTGGTCATCAGATGCTCTGGTAAAGATGGTACCGGGCCAATCACTCTGTGGCTCACGCACCGGGTTTCGGTCACATTACTACTAAGCTCGCTGAAAGAGACGCACCTTTCAGCTGATGAGGGCAGGGCACTCAATCACGACCCTTGTTGTCATCTGGAAGAGCAACTGCACTGACAAATTGCTCGGCAAAAATATGGACTATCCGTAACCTCAATGGACGCCACAGGGTCATCGTCCTTGTCCAATGGAATGCATTATCTCTGTGGCGCAATAGCTGGCTGTGCCAGTTGTGCGACAGTCGAAATCGGGTCTTCATGCGCTCATGTGGAGCTTGCAAGGTGCGTATGAGCCAAGAGCTTCGCGCCATACCCAATCAGCTCAAAGGCATGGGGGAATGCGAACTCCCGCTGCCATGCTCAAACGGCCGTATGCTGCAAGCTTATGTTCCACAGTGCTTTGGACCTCGATCGTTCGGCAACTAGACTTCGCCTCGCCTACTCGCCCATACTGGAAGCATCCGAGGTTCACCCACGCTCTGCGAGTCGAGGTTGCAAGATTGTCATCCAGGCTTGTCTTTCCGGTGAGAAATAGCTCGGGGATCGCGAACCTCGGACGCCTCTTACGTTGCGGATCTTCTCCGCTATGAATTTTTGTCCTCACTCACCCAACCTGACAGTCACAAGCTAGGGTAGGTAAAGTTTCAGCAACAAGTACGGGCGAAGAGAAAGATCAAGCCGGCATCGGTCTGCCAGAAAAACAGGTGAGAAAATCCCCGCGTGGTTCGCAAGGCAAACGCCTCGAGACCCGCGATCATTGGCCCGGCGAACCAACGCTGTGGTCTTCAGCCCTGACTCTGCCGCTGCTCAGGCGGCCCTCAATCATATCAGTGTTTGGGTCTTTTACGCGACCCCCCACTGCTCTGGCGTTTCGGGCCGTTGATATCGTCTTGCTCCGCTGTCTTAGAAGACTTACCACTCGCCGCAGCTCCTTTCCCGTGCGCTGCCACAGCCTTGTTACTCTCCCTCTTCTGGCACGGCCGGCCTCCCGGCTGCCGCATGCCATTTGCCGGCCCACCATACAGGCTCTTGGGATGACTTAATCGCTCACCACAAATCCCAGATCAGCGTCAACGCTTGTCTTGATGCGCGAGGCACTCTACTAGCCACCAGCGCCACAGCAGTTGCCCTCTAGCCTACACCTCCACAGGATTGTTTCCAACACTCCGGGCCCGAGTCAGACATCTGTATGGCTTGTGTTGCGCCCTGTCAAGGCCTCTATATTGGCGATGCCACGCTTCCAAATCACCTGGAACGGGAAGTGCTCACTGAAGTGGACCATGTTGCTGGGTCCCCTGCTGCCAGGCGCGCTCGTTGAGCCGGCACAACGGGCTGAGAGGCGTAGTTGCAAATTACACCGTCTTTAGTACTTTGAATGATTGGTAGAGGATCTTGCGGCTACTTGCTTTACAACCTCGAACGCCTACCGAAAGGATGCCGCGAGCTGCCCTAGCATATCTCTTCACCATCATTCGCGTTCTGTGAACTAGTCCGGCCCTCGGCCTCGGTCTTCTCTAAGCTACAGCATTCGCCCGCCCCAGAAGTGCATATGCAGATGTGCCAGGGATTTGGCTTTGGTAGAGGTTGGCTGTGTCGTACGAGTCGGTGGGCCTCAGTCTGAGCTGGCTGTCCGAACCTCGAGGCGGCCGCCGGCTACCATGGAAAGGATTGCAACGGCAGCTAGCTTCATCGCGCACTATGCGTCTCCGAAGCGCAAGCCACAAGTTGCCTTCTGCTTGCTGCCTGCTTTCCGATTCGTTGTACGATTGCAGCGTGAACACGACCCCGGTCAATTCACCCACGCACAAGCCACCCCTTTAACTAGCATCCGGCCGAATATCCATTCTTCTTCGGTCCGATGCTTGCTCCAAGGTAAACGTTTCTGCCGAATATAACTACGCTCTTGACCTCGAGCTTCACTCAAGCACTCAGTCCTCTTTTGCTTCCCAGTCATTTCTTTCAAGAACACCACTTCTTCTTGGCCTTTCAGCCGTACGAAAAGTTCTCGCGTAACGATTGGAAATCCTCCTCTCGACACTCATATTGTTGCTGACACATGAGTCCTTACGCACACCCGCTCTTCATCGACTACTCCCAACAACCATTCGTCCGCACCATGGCCTCGCCTTCCGAGTACTCCGCCGTTGACAACGACAGATTTCTTGCGCGCACTCAACACGTTATGCAGGAGCAACCCTCCGAGCCGGAAACACATCAAAGCGCTGAGAGTGACTTTGTAGGCTTCGGGGACCAATTCGGGGATCGAAGGTCATCCTACCCGCATCAGATCGAATTTAGCGAGGGGGAAGACGCTGTCAGACAGCCTCGCTCGCCTTCTCATGTGGAAGCTTTCCTGAATGCATCGACTGGCACGGCCCGTCCGCTTTCGCTTGGCAGCCCGCCTACAACTCCTACTCCCGATCGATATCAGGATGCGCGCGTCATGCACCCTTCTGACGTCCAACTCGCTCGTGAGGCGATCAGACGGGGTCGTAGGCGCCGCAGACCGAGGTCCGGTACGTTGCTATCTCTTTTTCTTGTCAAAGGCAGCACTCTTTCGTTCACGCCAACGGTCCTTTGACGTCGCCGAGAGCCCGCCGCCAGCAGGACTGCTTGAACAGGCTTTGAGCTTTTGCCGCTCAGCCTTCAGAACACAAGATACTACTACTCGGATAATACTCCGTCCTAGTGCTGTCAACAGACACTGGAGGGCCCGAGGACTTGTGAACAGTGCAGCCTTCATCAAGCTCCTCCCACCCTGAGTCGTGCCTTTCGACACGAGCGGGACCAACTTCGACAGCTCGCATGCCCACGCATCTACCCTACTCCTTATCGCTAACGACGCATAGGACTGCGAAGCCAACACTCCGACGACGCCTCGTCCGAGCTCTCGGACAGCACCATCGAAGATCCAAACGGCGAACAGACGGATGAGGATCGCGGTCGAAGCATCACACCTACCCCAAACTGTCTCAGCACTTATACTCCATCGCAACAATCTGTGGAGACGGAGGAGGAATACGGCGAGGGCATGGCGCCTGCGTCGCCAAACCCTTACTCGGCCTACTACACGCACAACCCCGAGCTCGTCCGGAGCGAGATTGAGGAGTTCGAAGAGCAAGAGCGCGTTCGCCGCGAGTGAGGAGAGTTGGTGGAATCGTTCGATACTGCTCGGTACGTCGTGCAGTGCGATCGAGGTCAGAGCAGGTGCTGCTCTTCTTGGATAACAGAGCGGCTACGCCATAAACGCTGTTGTCGCTGACAGGCTGTGCTGCAATTTTTCTTTCTTTCAAGGTCCACGTTTTTCCTTCACCGAGCCCAAACTCCCCTAATCTGCTTGTATTGTGGTCTCGTCTCCTTCGTTGCCTCCCGCACTTCAAGCCTGGTGCTTTTCGAGATTTCTCCTTTCAACTTCGCTCTCATATCTTTCCCATATTCTGTGCACCATAATTTGTACAATAGTTCCAACTCTTTTCTTACATCCTTCTCGCATTGTTGTCATCAGCGATGGCTGCAACAGAGAGCAAGACAAGCACGCGCATTGTATGTTCGTCCTTATACCAAGTTTTACCTTGAATTCCACACGGTCAATTCGTTCTATCGCGACTACTCTGTCTCTCTCTCCCTCTGGAATGTACAATTCTTTCTATACTTACGGATTGTGCATTGGTACGCCTGATGGGGTGGTGATCCTCTCTTGCAACCCTAACAGCGGATACGCAATCCGCACCTCTAGGCCATGGCAAGACCCCTTCGTCCTACACATAGCGCAGCGCGATCAGAAAAAGAACAACAGCGCGCCTCCGAACCATGAGCAGCGACGCTCCGACACCTTTATCACTCCCACGGCTGGGCGACAGCCAGCGATGCGCTGGCAATATGTACATGCATCGCAAAGCGGGGCACGCATACAAGCTGCCGTTCCACCGACAGCCTTCCTGCAGCACCCCTCACGCATCCGTGGAGCCTTGCACAGCATACAATGCGCTCAATCGCACTCATGGCCTCGTCGGCTTGAACAGTGGAGGTTGCAATTGACTTTGCGGAGCGCGCCACCCACTAGCTTGTTCCTGGCACAAGCCTGGCTTGGGCAGGGCGAGCACGGACGACGAAAGGGTGGTCGGGGCTTTCGCCGCTGCCACCCGCCTTACGCGTGGCGTGCCAGTTACATTGACGGGTCATCGATGTTTTGGACGGTTTTATCACGGACGCAGAGGTGCAGTTCATAAAGACAACATGGCTAGATCGGGTTTGCAGAGGGATGTGCTGAGTCTGTATCGGGAGTGCTTGAGGGCTGTGAGGGGGAAACCTGCTGTGAGCTTCCGTTCCTTCGCTCATTTTCCCCGTTAAAGGATCAATCTAACAGCAATAGGATACGCGCCCACACTTTCGCGACTTTACGAGGTGAGCATAGCCTTCTCTGTCTCCCTTTGCGGGCAATATGCCATTCCGCGAGTAAAGGACGATGATGCTCATTGTAATTCTTTACAGGTCAGAATTCCGAGCGCATGTGGACCTTGATAAGAAGGACTTTGGTACGATTGAGTACTTGCTGCGCAGAGGACGGAGACAGTTGGATACGTATCGTGAAGAGGGGATCAGGGATGTTGTGTGGTGAGGGAAGAAAGGCAGAAGGGATGCAGGAGTCTTAGGAAGAGATTCATGGGCTGGGCTTCCTGCGGTCGGCCAGAGGTTCTATGCCGAACGCATCAATCGGACGGAGTACTGGACGAAGACCATGGCTGTCCGCGAGCAGACGGGCTTCATCAGCTGGGGACGGTCACGTGACTGTAGCTCGAATGTTCCAGATGTCACCGGAACGACACCGACGAAGAGGTATCCAATCGAAGCCGTCTTTAAACTCACACAAACCATCGTGTTCCACCTGGCGTCATTGTGCCGTCTCAAGTCATTCATCGTGACATCATATCGTGAGCTCTAGAGATTTCTAGAACCCGTCCGAACTTTCTCCGAACATCCTCATTGCACGACCACGCCATGGCAAAACAGCATCCGCAAACGATCGAACCAGATCACGAAATTTCCAGAACCCATCTTCCTCGAATATATAAACACCGTCCTCGACGCCCAACTCTCACCATCAGAAAACCAGCAAGCAACAGCACCAAAAAGCCAAATCTTCTATGCAACCACTGCGCAACACCATCCGCGTCATCCCACGCCAAACCAACCGCATCACCAAGACCAAACCGACATCTCGAACGTTCACATCAACACCCAAAGCAGCAACCATGTCGCTCTTCCCACGCTTCACGCAAGAATTCGCCCCGCTCTTCCGCCTCATGGACGACTACGACACAAGCGCCTTCCGCGACATCAACAAGACACTCCACGAGGCGCGCTCCTTCACCCCGAAGTTCGACGTCAAGGAGGTCGCCGACGCATACGAGCTGCACGGCGAGTTCCCGGGCATCGAGCAGAAGGACATCAGCATCGAGTGGACGGATGCGAATACGCTGACGGTGAAGGGGCGGCACGAGAGGGTCAGGGAGGAGGGCGAGCGACCGGACACTAAGAGCATCGAGGAGGGCAAGCAGGAGCATTATCAGAAGCCGTCGGTAGAGGAGGAGACGGCCGAGGCGGGCACCAGCACCGAAGTCTCGAAGAAAGGGGAGCAGGACGTGGCCAAGACGGACGGACACCAGCCGCGCTACTGGGTCAGCGAGCGCAGCGTCGGCGAGTTCCATCGCTCCTTCTCCTTCCCTACGCGCGTCGATCAGGATGCTGTCAAGGCCAGCTTGAAAAATGGCATCTTGAGCGTTGTCGTGCCTAAGGCTCAGGCTCCGCAGCCGCGCAAGATTAACATCGAGTAAGCGGATGTTGTGGTGTTGCTGTTCGTCTTGCCTCGACTTGTCGAGTTGGCGAACGCGACGATGCGATACGATATGATTTGGACGCAGTCTAAGACTCGACTTGGAGAGCGAAATGAAGAACGAAAACACGAAAACAATGGCATGCAGCGGTGGAGTTTGATGGGTTTTGAGCATTTGGTATGGAGTTTCTCGACGGATTGCGTTCTTTACTGCACACTTGGTTTCACACTCTCTTTCTCTCTTGCAGCTTCGGATCGAGACAGATCGGACACGGTGGTTCTGCTTCAGAATGAACAAGGGGGATTGGGGAAGTAGTGGGTAGTGCATTAGTGGAAAGTAAACATCTTTTCTGCAATTATCAGATTTCAAAGTTACAAAATTGTGCTTGGTTTCGTGACTATTTGCTTCAATGTGTTTGGTTACAAGAGTCTCGACTACTGGGTATTGGCGTCTTGTTATCTTGGCGGACTGTAAACGAGTTGTCGATAATGCGAGATCGATCGAAGATAAGGTGAGCTAACACACGTCGATATAGTCGTGAACGAGTATCCCATCCAGCGCAAAAACATATTTACAAGAACCAAATGATCATCACTCAAGACTGCACCTTGCTCTAAAACTCGCGAACCATCTCAATCTCAACCATCTATCAATTCCCGTACCCCAGTACATCTAGCATCCCACCACTAATTAAAGCAGGTCAAGTCTCCGCAGAAAAGAATCCATTACAACACTCAGTGCGTCCGCGAATTCTCAATCTTCAAGACCAAGATGTCACAGGCTCCAGCCGCCGTCAACTTGTCCATGGCAATAGCGATATCCTTGCGCTCCACCATCGCTGAGACTGCCACCCAGCTGCCGTCTCCTTCGAGACCGTTGACGGTGGGGGCGCGTTTGCCAGGGGTGATCTTGCAGGCGGCTTCGAGCTGTGGGCGCTCGATGTTGTATGTGCACAGGACGTACTTTTGAGCGGCTGTTGGTGTTAGCATTTGTAAGATACGAAGTGAAAGAGATGGACGCACTGATGACACCCTTGATTCGCGCTGTAATCAGTTCCACCAGCTTGGGGTCTGAAGGGTGTTTTGACCGGACGAGAATGGCGCTCGTGTCGACCACTGTGGAAATAGCCTTCAAGCCCGCCGCGCGCATCGTCTCTCCAGATTCGACGAGATCGACGATACCGTCAGCCACACCGAGCGCGCATGCAGCCTCGACACTACCACCAACGAACTTAATCTTCGTCTTCAATTCCGCGTCGCTCTTCGCGTCGCCATTCGCAGCGTTGCCGCTCTGCTCTGCCTCCAGCTTCCTAAAGTACTGCTCCGTGAGGTGAGTGAAGCTCGTGACAACGTTCTTCCCAATCAGGTCCTCCGGCTTCGTGTAATCACCCTTCGCTGGCACCTGCACCTGCAGCTTGCACTTGCCAAACTCGAGGTCCAGAACCTCCTGCACGCCGGAGGTGGCTGTCGGCGGGACTACGCACTCGTGCTCGGCGACCTGGTCGCGGCCGGTTATACCAAGATCGACGCGTCCCTCACCCACGAAGGTAGGGATATCGGCGGCGGGGAGGAAGATCAGCGCAAGCGGGAGGTTCTTGACGAGGGCAATGTCGAGCCGTGAGTGGCGGTGGAACTGGATGTCGGAGCCATGGAGGAGGTCCAAGCAGGCTTGGTTGAGACGGCCCTCTGCGCAGGATTAGGCTCTATCTCAAAGAGGAAGTTGGAGAGGGGGCCGTACTCTTGGGTACCGCAAAGAGCAACCGGTCGTTCAGACTGTCGCCCAAGAGGTCAGACAAAAACGGCAAACTCCTGCTTCCCATGCGCGGCCTCGTTGCAACGCCATGGTCATGCTCGGCGTTCACCCCGTTGGCACTGACACCGTTCGTAGACGCGCTCTCGCCCATGGTTGTAAGACAGGAATGCAGGGGACTGGGACGTACGAGTGGCTGAGATCCATGCTGCTTAAGTATTGACAGTGCCGCGGCCGCGTAGGGGGCCTGCTAACCCTTGGATGCGGTGGATGCACGAAACGAACGAGTGCGCACGTATGACGGTCCAATTGGGCGTTTGCGAGATGCAGGAGGTGGGACGCAGAGGGGCTGGATTTAGTCGGCTTCCTAGTGTACTTTGACACAAATGACTCTGCGCGAGTACTGTATGTGGAGAGGGGTATTCTTCCGTGGAGGGGGGGACCAATGGCAGTCGGATGAAGAAAGGCAAGGCGCGCTGGATGCGATGCTAGCGATTACCAGATCACAGCACGTAATGTTGAAGGAGATGGTGGTGAAGCTCCGATGAGCGGCCTAGATTTTTCGACGACATGACGCGCCAATCGTCCAATCGCCCCTCCGTACACATAGTGAGTCGATGCATGTGGGTGTGCCCCTCCATGTCCGCATTAGGCACTAGCGCGGCTCCAGGGCGGTGGGCCGCGGCACAAAATTTAGCGATTGCACGGGCCTCTTCCACACCATCGCACATGGACATTTTGGCTCCTGACCTCGCCGCCGCCAAAGTCACCCGCATCCACGACGCACCTCCACCACGACACGGTCCTCGCCAATCCTTCAGTCGCAACCAGACTCAAGCACATGTACGCCCGTCTCCCGCCATAGCCCGCAATGGCTACACTCTGCACCAGCTGACCCGGCCAGAAACCACCATGGATACCGCCAAGGTCCCCGTCAAGCTCGTCAAGGTCACCCGCGTTCTCGGCCGCACCGGTACGTTCGCCCTCGAGGCGCATCGCCTCAGGATACATGCGCGAGGAGGTCGTTTGGGCACAAGTTGACAGTGGCAGGCTCCCGCGGTGGTGTTACCCAGTGCCGCGTCGAATTCATGGACGACACAACCCGAAGCATCATCCGAAACGTCAAGGGCCCAGGTACGGACAACGCTTTCAGGCAGGAATGCGCGATCAGAAGCTAACTGTCGGGCAGTCCGTGAGAACGACATCCTCTGCTTGCTCGAGTCTGAGCGCGAGGCCAGGAGGCTGAGATAGGATGGTCCAGGTGGTGGTGAAGAAATGGAGGACATGAGCGACGATTACCGAGGCGGGAAAAGGTCACGGCGCGGTCCGGTCATATGCATTCTATGGGAATCTCCTTTACGGCAGAGGCGCGGATATGAGCATCTTTGGCTTCTCCTGAAATAACATTCGGTCTCGACCCCAAACCCTCAATCGCCCGCATACCAATGCAGAAGCTCCTTCCCCACGTATGCTTGCTCAAGCTGTCCAACTCCTTCGTTGTCGTTACATGATTCGGCATGATTCGGCCGCCATGGCATGCTGACATTTTTTTGCGTCAACCAGTTGGAAGGCAGTATCGATGGCCTCTGCGAGCCTTTCTCGACATGCTAAGCATCTGAAGGCGCAGTCATCGTGAATTGCTGCAGATCAATTCTCCGAACGATGGCTTGGCCGCAGGAACACGAACTCCCCGCGACACGACGCCTAGCCTACTTAAGCAACACTTTCTTGCTCCCAACCTTGATCTTGCCCCAAACGTCCGGACGGACCACTGCAGCAGCTACTCTTTTCGCAAATTGTCCCTCCCACCTGATCACTAAGCAATACACTAGTGATCCATGCCTCGCATATTTTCCAAAGCGGGACTCCCCTCCCCGGCGAGTTCCACTCGTGATGATCTCGATCAGTTCGGTGCCCTCCATCTTCTCAGTCTGAGACATGGAAACACCGAGAATAGCACCACAGCATATCCCCTCAGAGTCAACCATTTCGACCCCATAGTCGACCGTGCTGAAAGCGTTGAAATGTAGTGATACGAATTCAAAATGAGCTGTTGTAGCAAAGTCGGTCTCGAGCTGCAGAAAGTCAAACGATGGACGAGGGTTACGGTAGGCGTCTTCTTGTAGTGTGCGAAGATCTGTCGTTTGCTGGCCTTTCGTAATGAAGATGTTGGATGAGGTCAACCTTGTCTGCCATTTCCAACGCGAGTTGAATTCCTCGAGGCTGCAAGCATCACCAATCGGGTCAAAAGGGTCTGGCCACCGAACTTCTTGGGTCCATGCGAGCCAAGACCAACTTGGATACGGAAGTTCTGTTGCAGTTCCATTGTCCTGATTATAGGTTACTCTCCTCCTGCTGGTTTCGGATGGGGAGTACCACATCAGCGCGAAAGCGAACCCGGCTACCGGCAGGGCCGACAGGAAAGCTGTGCCACATCGTGCTGTGATATGGTTCTCGATCCCCATGAAGGCGTTGTAGATGTCATCTTCTCGGGTCAGTGTGCGCTTGGTATACGTGCTCACAAGGTCGTGATATGTGAGGATCAGAGGCAAACCCGCCGAGGAATCATCTTCAACTGCTTTCTGAACTTCTTCCCAATACAGATCGCTATCCTTGCCAGACCCGTGAAAGAGGTTGTATGAATTTTCGTGCTGTCTTGGAAAGGATCTGCTATTGTGGGGGTTCTCTTGATGCGTTTCCTTGGCACATCGCAGGAAGATCTCATGTTCAGTGAAGACCAGTAGCCTCGGGGAGACGAGACGCTCTTGTAGTGTCCAGCCTCGACGTTCAGACGGTGCCTCGGAAAAAGCACGATCAGGCGGCTCGCCCGTTCGCACTAGGCTGCAGCCGTTCCAAAATCCCGATTTTATAGGAGGTCTAGTGCCAGCTGCCAGTCCGGGGATGGCCTGCGTGGCGTCAGAGCTGGACGCGGCTACAATGGTGCAGAGTGCGCGGGCGTAAATGGTGTCCATGCGCTCCACGTAGAAGGCCTTCGAGGCATCATCTTGGACGATGCAGATCGCGTCCACCCACAAATAGCGATAGCCAAGAGCATCAACGATTGACATGGCATCCCGGATCACTCTCGCAACGCGGCCTTGTTCGAACAATGCACCTTTCACGCGCAAGCTGTCAACGTTGCCCTTAGTGGTCTTGAAGTTCGCCGCGTTACCCCACACGTAGCTGAGCGCGAAATACGTATCCGTAACATCGCGGGTCACCAGGCGGCCCTCTTTAACATCGATTAAGAAGAGCTTGAGGGTTTCGTTCTGGCCAGATCCGAGATGTAAAGCGTGGCGGTGGTGAATGGAGCAGTGTTCCAGCAGGGATCGAATCCGGGCGGCATCAAGCGTATCTCCAAGGTAATCTGCGGACTGTAAAATGTAGCCGTAATCGTGATACCGGTGATAGTCCTCCCAGCTTAACATGCTCATTTCTGTCGTTCCGACTGTATTTCCACTACTAGGTTCTTCCAGCCGAATGTAAACTGTCGAATACTTGTACCTAATAGTAGTGCGAACTAGCAGTTCCTCCGTTGAATTCAGCGCGGAAAATTGCCGTTCTAATATTGATAGATGGCGATCGTTGGAAGTGCTCTTCGTAGCTCGCCTCGCTTCCACAAGCATAGTCGAAAGCCTTTTTAGTTCGGTCTTGACAGTGTAGTCGATTTGGGTGGCAATGAAGCGACAGTAAGTACAGCGAGATCGCGCACGGAGTTGTGCTATCGTTCCATGATCCACATCATGTCCATGTCTCCAGCTCCCCGGCGGACGGTTCTCGCGTAGGCGTAATTTAAGGGTTAACGATTTTGCGGGTTTCCAAATCCATATATTTCGACATGCCTTGCAGCACGAGCCATTTGCTAAACCCAATTGGCGCTGAACTCTCGACTTCGTGTGGTGAATGGAAGACCTAGTGGCTGAAGGCTCTCTCCAAGGGGCTGGTGGTGGCTTCATCACAACTTGTCCCTCTTTGCGTGAGCCGGATTCGGTCGTAGTCATTGTCGCGTGATAGCCGATTTAAAAGCTGAACGGAAGTGCAAATGCGCGGAAAACAATTCTAAGTCACTCGAGTGTACCACCGGCTGTATTGTCGCATGTGTGGTGAGTAGGCCGGAGTTTGAAAACAGGTCAGACTGGAGAAGAGCCCACCGCGCTAACGCGATTGGGCTATGCTCACGTAGCCTTGCGGTACTTGCTAATGACTGTTGACAAGCTCAAAATGGTGATGGTATGAAGTACGGGACGAATAGAGCGATCGAGACGAGCCTAAGCAGTGCATGTCCGAGAGGCAACTTGTAGGGTAAGGTGCCATTGGTAGGGTGCCGATGGAGCAGTTGAGGGGGTTGACGGTCATATTGGCGCATGTGAGATGTTGAAGCGTGGGACGTGATCGTTGGCAGTGTAGCGGGGCGTGAGAGGAGTGAGGTCTAAGAGTTGTTGTTGGAACGGTGGCCACGGTCGGCGGACGGTGACGCCGTAGTAGGGAAGAGGCGTCTGACCACGCATGAGGTCATCCGCGCAACCAGGTAGGTGCAAACCACCGACGCTCTCATGGCTCAGTATAGCCTCGTCGCAGTGGGCTCATCGCATGCGATAGACTGTTATCGACCATTGCCTCCATGATGAATTAGCCCGATAAGTGGGCGACCAGAACTTCCCTTTGAATTGAAAATTATGCCAACCAGAATGCTATATGTATGAATGGAATTTTAATCCAACCCTCAAAGCTTCGCCTCAGCGCCATAAGAAAACACATCCTGCCACTGCGACTGCTGCTGCTGCGGTGCCCTCTCCCTCGCCGTAACCTCACTCGGCACGCTTGGGATCTCTTCTGTCGCAGCCTCCACATCCTCGAGGTACGAATACTGGCTCCGCCACTCAGCGAGCATATCGACGGTGACAATACTTCCTCCGCAAAGCACAATGACGACCTTCTCGTCCGGCCTCACTTTGCGACCGAGCGCCCGTTCAAGCCGTCCGTCGTAGCACAACGCAACATTGACACCACATGCTAACTCGACCATGATGCGCTCATCATCGGCAAGTCGCCAGCAGCCCATCGCAGCTTCTGCATCGGAAAGCACTACGCTTCGCATGTTCGCTCTCTGTGCATAATCGAGTGTTTGCTGCGTGACCTGCGCGCAGCCTAGACTAGTCGCCTGGCTTGTGATCCGCGGTAGGGTGACGAGTTGACCGGCTTGAAGTGCAGCTTGCATGCTCTCCGCACCTGCCGTTTCGACGCCGACGACGGTAGTGCGGTCTGTGAGAGAAAGTTCGTCGAGAGCTTGTGCAACGCCATTGAGCAGACCGCCACCGCCGACGGAGCAAACGATCACGTCGGCGGGACCAGAAGGCATTTGTGCGGCAATCTCGTGCATGACGGTGGCATTGCCGCACCAGATGTCGGGGTGGTCAAAGGGAGGTGTGTAGATGACGGCAGGACCGGCCTATCCATTGCTGTTAGTCAAGCTTCTATAAAGTATGAAGTCTCGATAGGTACGTACAGCTGGCATCAAAACCTCTCGCATGTGCTTATCAGCATCTGCCCAGGCAGCCCCATGCTGCACGACCTCATACGCACCAGCGGCCTTGATCTTAGCCACCATGAGCGGCTTCGTTGATGTGGGGACTACGACTGTGCATGGGAGGCCGATAGTGCGCGAGGCGTGGACGGCGGCGAGACCTGCGTTGCCGCCCGAAGAGCAGAAGATGTGGGGGATGGTGGTTAGGTTGGGACCAAGGTCTTCGAGTCGGCGAAGGATGTAGTTGCCGATTCCTCTGTTGTCCATTAGTATCTGCTAGACATGCGTCGAGGATGGGAGAATGCATACCGTGATTTGAAAGAGCCAGAAGGCTGGAGCGTCTCCATTTTGAGGAATATTCTGCTTCTACGATTTAGAATTCCCTCATCTTGAATTGTCTCGAACGCGGAGTGGACACGTCGAGCGGAGATGTTGGTGGGAAGAAGTGTGACCGTACCATCCCGCAGCCTGAGAAAGCGCGTACGACTCCCTCAAGGGCGTCTCAACCCATGGAAGTTGCTGCTCCTGTGACGACTGGAGAGTTTTGAGACCCATGATGACGACAGTTCCTGGAACTAAACTCGAAGCAAGTAGTTCTGAACCGTGACGCGGAAGATAAGAATGAAACTGAGAAGGAGGAGAAACGACGATAGAAGCCCACGATGTACCATTCCCCACCAAACACCCACCAATATATACCCATCAGCCCTTCCTCCACCCCTACAAAGCCCACCAGACCCAGACCCACGATCCAACGCAATCCGCACCACCACGCGCAATCAAAACGCAGATAAGAGGGGCACGCGTCCATCCGCTGCCCCAAGCCCCGTTCAGACCCGCCAAACGTAGTATTTCTTACCCTATAACCACGCTAGATTACCCTATAAGATAACGGATAGAGGCAAGAGCCAACCAGCCCTAGCTCCGACATGACCCAGCATGACAGACGTGCCAGTCCAGGAGCTGTGAGTCGCTCGCGGGTCCGTGAGCCAAACATGGGTTGGGTTTCCTAACTCGGTTATTCACGGCGGCGTCGAGTTGCGGGAATTTTCTGCCGCACGAGACCGCCTTGGTTATCGGCTTGGCGCGACTTATGGCGAGCTAAAGTTAGCTGCGCTTGAGGTTGATGGCTTCCTTTGACAGAAAAGGTGCGTAAGGCGTGCATATGCGGTGAAATGTCGATGCCGAACGCTAGACGCACGTGCATTATCGACCAGGGTGCACATGCTTGGACGAAGAACAAGAGACTTGAATTCGGAGCACCATCTTTCGCGAAGCCAAAACGCCGACCGGGTATCAATGCACGCTTTATAACAAATGATACCAATGCTTACGCAATAACCTGGGGCTGATCGAGCAAGCCTTTCCGGTAATTCCAGTAATGAGCGCGTATCGGATCAAACCTCGTTGCGAGCAGGTCAAGCGCTTGCTTCGCTTCCTCTTTGCTGTTCTCCTCCTCTCCGTAGATATCGGCGAGCAAATCGAGTGCGTGGCTGGAGTAGATATCGTCGGGACGACGCATGTCCGCAAATTCGAGCGCGAAATCCTTGAGGGTCGTTATGGGAAGCGGGGCCTTGCGGACGAGGCCTTTGAGGTAGTTCCACGGACTCTGGTTCTGCGGAGCTCTCCGGACGGCGCTTTTGGCATACTCCATCTCCCTCTTCAAGACGTCTTCACCGATAGCCTGTCCGTCCTTGCCCCCGACGACCAGGAACCAGCGGTGGTTCCACGCCGAGTTGTTCCGCACGTCGGCGTAGATCATGTCCTCGGCCCACCTCAGCTCCTCCTCGCTATCAAACAGGCTGAAGCGCTTCACCAGCCACTGGCGGTAGCTCCATACGTGGTAGTTCTTGGAGTCCTGCTCGAGCATGGTCGCGATGAAGTCGGGCTCGCCCTCGGGAGAGCCTAGCGCATCGATGACGGTCTGGCGGTGGTGCCAGATCTGGTAGTTTTTGAGGTGCTTGAGGGCGGTGAGGTTCAGCCAGGTGATCTCGTCTGGGAGAGACGATTTGAGCTTGGAGAGGGTTTTTGCGCGATAAAGCCTGGGAATGTTAGCATGGTGTCTGCGTAGACAGAGGAAGTGCGCGTACCACACAGTGTAATGCGCTGGATTCATCGAGATGATGTGCTCGGTAAGCGCCAGGACCCTCTCGCTGAATTCGTTCTTCGCCATGACGGCCCGCAGGTAGCCCATAGCCTCGCTGTATTCGTCCGTGTACGCGATAGCCGCAAGCGGGTGCAGCCCGCCATCGTCCTGCGGCAGCGGCTCAATGTCCTGCCACCCAGGATCTTCGTTGTAAAACTTGGGCATTGTGCTCTTCGCTTTCGCCTTCCCTTTTCCTTCGCCTTCGTCTTTAGTTCCAGGACACTGGAAGTTACCTAAAAAAGTAGCGGGAGCAGGTAGTGGTAAGGAAAAAGAAGAGGATGGTCGAGACAAAGTCGATGATGGAGCTCGTGGTGGGGCGGCTAGGGTCTCGCTTGGCGCGGGCGCGGAAGCTCTTCCAGTATTTTTGCGACAACAATACTAAGCTTCATCAAAGAACTTTTGGTGCTGTGCCGGAAGAGGCGTTGTGAGGGGTTTCTTGTTGTCGACTACCAAATCGCACGCCTTTCGTTCTGCCTTAGTTGGAGGTGTATCGAGACCCATCCTGCGGAATTTACCAAGTTAATCGGTACTTCCTCTATGCGCATGTTTCTACGCTCTCTACTTCGTCTACTGACACCGCGTATCCTGGTTGCCAATGTCTCGAGGCCAAAGTCACTATCTCTGAGGTGTTGGTTTGCAATCGAAGCGGCGTTTCAGGCCAGAATTCTTTGCATGAAATCCCAAGCTCCCTCACGCAAGAGAGCCTCAGCTTTCGATCATATCTGTAGATGCGGATGCGATGTACGTCATGATCGAAAGACATCGCGACTACTAATGAAGGGTAATGGGTGCCGGGACCCATCTGATGTCTGTAATGAGTTTGCCGGCCTCGAGGCGGCATCGCGCCATGGGTCACTACTCATAGCCAGTACTACACCTACTTAACTCACTACAGCACAACAAACAGCGCTGAAACTGTCTCCATGTCGAGAATTGACGTCGACGTTCGCGCTCTTCTTCGACCTCTTGTGCTTACGACTCACGACTTTGAGCATTGTGTGGCGAAACACTTGACTTACGCGAAGCTTCACTGGATGACGTGGGATCTGCTTCACCGTAAGATATTTTCCATATCGTTTACGTTGTCAACTAGAGCCTTTCGACCCAGACCACGGACGTGACATTCCATACATCCCATACATGAGGAAATTAGTCAACGAAGCTTTGGTGGCGACATAGATAGAGGCCAGGATCGATCGTGCGAGGCTAAATAACGTCATTCCATGCATTACTCATGCTAGGGAGATCCAATCTTATTGGTCTCTGTTGTGAGATTCACATGCATGAGACGTTGTTGAACGTGGGCGAAACAGCCACTGATGTTTCGCGTGGGCTTACACCAACCCTGATTAGGATTCGTCGTCTGCCAGTGACATCCCATCGTCTCCCATTAGACGGATGCCTCACTTAAAGGATGTTTCGACGCTTTGTTAATGTTCGGTACAGTGCGCCTGCACGCAGCAGTACCTTGAAAGAGAAGAAGTCTATCCGTCCCGCAGTTGGCAATAGAGATGTTCCCGAGCACAATGACATCTCCACGAACGCCTTCTATCGACTTCGACCCGACAGCGTCGAAAGCTTATGCCCTCATCGTCAGTGCGGTCGTTCTCCAGATCATCAGCACTGTTGGGGTCGTTCTACGTTTCTACGCGCGTGGAAAGGCTGGGGCGCATCTATGGATCGATGACTGGCTAGTGCTCGCGGCTTGGGTAGGTCCAAAGTGTCTTCCGCTACTCATAGTCAAACTGACCCATTTTTTTAGATCCCGTTTATGGTCAAAAGTAGCGCCAACTATCTCATGGTGAGATACAGTGGTGGACGACATATGGGATGGGTCCTGGAGAACCACCCGGAACACCTGGAATTGTTCCTCAAATGCTTATATGCCGTCGAAGTGCTGTGTCCGCTCACAGTGGGACCGATCAAATGCAGTATATGCTTCCTTTATCTCCGAATTTTTGGAACCCTGCGGTCGATCCGATGGTGCAGCTATGTGCTGATAGCACTCACAACGATGTGGGCGGCGGTAACTTTTCTCATTGCTGTGTTCCAATGTTCGCCTATACGAGATGCGTGGAGTCCGGATGGTCGCCGAGCGACATGTGTTGATATTCAGAGATATCTTGTGGGACAGAGCATTCCGAATGCGGTGCTGAGCGTACTTGTTCTCATTGCGCCAATCCCACCGATCTGGAAGCTCCGGTTTCCTCTGCGCAAGAAGATCTTAGTTTTGGCGATGTTGGTGTTAGGTGCCAGGTAAGCTTTCCCGCCACACCAGCATTGACACCATTATTGATCTCGTTTCAGCGACACAGCATTCTCCTTTGTCCGCCTCCAGACAATGATGAACGTCGGCTCGTCGGATGTGACCTGGGACTACACAACACCCGTCATCTGGTCAATTGTCGAACCAGCTATCGGCCTACTATGCGCATGCGTGCCCGTCATGGGGACGTTGTTGCCCAAGGCATGGATGCAGAGCATAAGAGCTGAAAATGAGGGTCAACAGAATGCCACAATTTCTCTGCAGTACATGCAGAGGTTGACTTCTCGCACAATTGGGGCATCTCTCGGGGCACAAATCTCCACGACGGCCCTGAATGATGAGGACTCTCGGTGGAGAATCCGGCAAACGACGACAATTGCTATGGATGTTGGGAACCGCAAGCTCTGGGCGTTTACTTAGCTAGGTTGCTCCTAGTGTGGAGAAATGAAGTCGGCACAGCTCTCAGAGGTGTCTCAGTATAGTACATGCTGTCTTATATCAAAGTCTGCGGTGTGTTATCTGCGATGCGCCTTGTGGTTCTAGGCAGGCAAGCAGCGGCTTGGAAAGGCGGTCCACGAAGGTTACCGTCAAGTATTCGCTGGTTGGGCCGTTGCACTTCGCTTATGCACTAGTACGGCTGACGACCCGCCATCCTTTAGGCCTCCACCAATCACTCTAATGGCAATTGGCTCGTATTACCAGAGTTACGAGACAGAAGACCTCGCTTCGACACACCACCATCGTATCTTTGCTATTAGGGTCCTTTAATCAAAACAATGTACGCCTTGCATCTACGCGAGGCTTGCACCTTCCCCATTGGCCGTGCGTCCTCGGCTAGACGCGTGCCGTGCTACTCAACGTCATGAGTAGCTCACTCGTTCCATTCAAAGGCCCTTCATCTGTGCGCCATGTCGCATTTCGCTACTTCGCCCTATTACTGCCTGACCTTAGCTTTACCTGCTCTCTTGCTGCTGCCTGTGCCGCGCTTCCTAGATCCACCGGCGCAGTGACGAAGCGAAGCACGTCTTAATTGCTGAAGGGCATCTTTACGGCCCCAGTGGCGTGTTACGACACTTCAAGCTACGACACCCCAGTTTCAGCAACGATGGTGAACACCCAATACGCCATTCTGGCGGTATTGCCGGTCGTGGTGTGGTTTCTGTCCAGCCAAATCTACAATTGGCGCTTCAAGAAGTTTAATCACATTCCACAGTACTCCCAAAGGTCGCTGCTTCTTGGCCATCTGAAGGCTGTTGCGGAAGGGTTTAAACGTTTGGGCGACTCGAGGCGACACGCTGGTACGTCTGCATCTCTTGGTCATACTGCGCATTTTGGCTGACTTCCCAGATTATATGTTCAACCTGCTATGGAAGGATGCTGGCCAACCTGAACTCTTCTTCCTCGATCTGCGACCCGTCAATTATCCGATGACCGTTGTAGCTTCACATGAGATTGCCGAGCAAATCTCAAGAGTTTCGAAAACGTTCCCTACGAGTGTTAACAAATCACCGACTGTACAGGGCGGTCTCGGGCGCTTGATTGGAGCGAAGTCTATCCTCATCGAGGAAGGAGATTCCTGGAAAGCTCTCCGCAAACGATTCAATCCCGGATTTGCGCCTCATCACCTCCTCTCACTCCTTCCTGCCATCATTTCCAAGTCCACCATCTTCATGAACAAGCTGGACGCCCGGGCTGAATCAGGAAAAGATTTCGACTTGGACCCGCTCTGTACTAACCTGACATTCGACATCATCGGCGACGTTGTGGCCGGCATCGATCTCATGGCACAAGACGAGACCGCAAGCGGCCACGACATTGTGCATTCGTTTCGAGAACTCACCAAAACTTTTAATGACACCGGACGTGTTTGGCTCTGGCTAAATCTTCCCTTGAGAATCAAGCGTCTTTACTATAGCTACAAGGCGGACGCAGCGATCAAGCAGTGCATTCAGGAAAAGTTCGAGGAGTTCAAAGTCGCTCAGGGCAACGAAACGAAGAACACACGGGATCGTTCCGTGCTTGCACTCGCGCTGAAGGACGTTGACCATCTGACGAGCGAGAGTCTCCAAAGCACGGCGGACCAGGTCAAGACCTTTTTCTTTGCAGGACACGACACCACGTCAATCTTACTTCAGTGGCTTTTTTACGCGCTCTCGATCCACCCAAAATGCCTGGACGCCATTCGCACTGAACACGAAACCATATTTGGCGACCGCGATCCACGCGAAGTCTTCATGGAAAAGCCAGACGAATCTATCAAGGCACTTTCCTACACCTCAGCCTGCATCAAAGAAGCGCTCCGCCTCTGGCCACCAGCTGGCTCGGCCCGTCTATCCGCTCCCGGAAAAGGCTTCAAAGTCCGCTTGAGTGACGGTCAGGAAGTTTGCCTCGATGGCACGATGCTGTATGTGAATCATTTCCTCATTCAACGCGATCCCAAGGTCTATGGCGAGACTGCGAACGACTTCAGGCCTGAACGCTGGCTTGGTGACACCGATACATCGGCTACGGATGACCATGAAGGCTCGCAGGCAGGAGCGACTAAGATCCCGATTAGCGCGTGGAGACCATTTGAACGGGGGCCTAGGAATTGCATTGGTCAAGAGCTTGCAAACTTGGAGGCTAGGGTCATCCTGGCTTGCGTGATGCGTCGTTACGACTTTGTCAAAGTTGGGGCGGGAGAAGTCGAATTTAACGAGAAGGGACAGCCGATTGTGGACGAGACGGGGAAGTTCAAGACCAAGTCGGAGCTCTTCAATGTAAGTGACGAAGCATACAGTTAGGGCTGATACTAATGTTCGCAGTGTGCGGTAGTCACCGCAAAGCCGTTTGACAAATGCCGTATGCGGGTCCAGATGCACAAGTCTTAGCGGTTGAAAGTGCTCATCTGAAATACCCTGAGCTCCAGGCGTCGAACACAGTCAATGCAAGAGTCGCACAAGCGAGAGGTCCAGCTCTTCCAAGTTTTTCTGCCATTTCTCCAGTACCCAGCAGTCGTCTTGGTTTTCTTTTGGATATGGATACCAGGAAGAAGATATAATGACATTGATGTGAAATGTTGGTGTCCAAAGGCAAGTCACGTGATTTACGTCGTTGGTGCGTTTACTGTCCGGCGAATCGGGCAGAAGAGTCGCCGATGGGTAGGAAAGCCATGTACATCATCGATCCTCGACGCCCGGACGAACGCCGGGGACAACAAATACATAGACATTACAACCTCAGAACTCGCATACTTGATACTCTAGATTCTCAGATGTTACATGCCGTCCAATAAGGTAAGCTCACGCGAGGAGTGGTGTGCAACCAGAGGACTGACCAATGACCGTCGTGCACAGACAGCACGCAATACCGTCCCACCATGAGCCAAACCTCCGACCACACGACTCGCGAAGAAGATGCAGCCTGCTGTGTACGCAAAGTCGTTTCTCGACTACAAAGCTCGCTATCCCGCAACAATGCTCCAAAGCGCGTCCTCCCCCGCGTGCCGCAGACCTCGCAAGACCGCCGCGACGTCTCATTAACGGAGACACCACTCAACGCCGCTTCGCTCGCGCAGTCGGACATCCGCGCTTCCGGAGAGAAACAAAAGACAGTACTATACCTTGCATACGGGTCAAACCTCTGCAATGAGACGTTCCGAGGCGTGAGAGGCATCCGGCCGCTGTCTCAGATCAACGTGCTAGTGCCCTCGCTCAGGTTGACCTTTGATCTCCCCGGGCTCCCGTATATGGAGCCGTGCTTTGCGAATTCGGCGGTGCGAGACCCCGAGTCGAGTGCAGACTATCACAAAGATCGATGGCATAAGGGAATGGTTGGATGTGTATATGAAGTTACGATGAGTGACTACGCGAATATCATCGTCACGGAAGGAGGCGGTGCTTCATACCAGGACATTCTTGTCGACTGCTATCCACTCCCAGACGCCGATACCGTCCCGTCTGTACCCGTCACGCCTGCATTCAAAGCGCACACGCTGTTCGCGCCTGCCGATTCTCCAACATCCAGCGGCGCCCCGCACACGACATCGCGCCTCTCGCGCCCTGACCCGGCCTACGCACAGCCCTCGGCCCGCTACCTCAAGCTCCTCACCGATGGCGCCGCCGAGCTGTCCCTTCCTCGCGAATACCAGACCTACCTCCACGGCATCCGCCCATACACCATAACCTCCAAGCGACAATTCGTTGGCAAGGCAGTGTTCATGGGTATGTGGATGCCATTCGTGCTGTTCTTGTTTGCGCTGGGGAAGAAGTTACAGGATGATCAGGGGAGGACACCGAAGTGGCTGGGGATGTTGATGGGATGGGTGTTTATGGGGATGTGGACGTTCTATGATGCGGGGTTTAGCAGGGCTTTTGGGGATGGGGAGAGGACGGAAGGTGATGATGATGATAATAATGTGTACAGAAAGGGGTGCAGGGATGAGGAAGTGGAGAGTACAACGGGAGTTGGTGGTGTGCGGGTAAGCGAAAGTGTTGGTCGGTCTGAGATGGATTTGGTATGATGTCTCGAGAGGGGTGTTAGAGAGCCTTTCCCTGGAGAACCATTGATAATCCTTTGATTGGGTATAGTTGACTTCGACGCTTCCATAAGAGCCGCCGCACAGGCGACAATGTAGCTGTATTTGGTGAGAATGCTAAAATTGTAACCTCTCTCGATGAACCGCGTGTTTTGATCGCTACGCGGGACCTGAGGTGGAAGTACCAAGTCTGCAAGCAGCGCAGCTCAGACTCTCTCCAAATCACAAGCACATCGCTAGTGGTCCAACTCTGTCGGTCAATCAGACTCTCAAATTAACGACTCTATGGTGCTTTTAGAGAGACTAGTGTTCGAACTGCCAGCAGGCACTAGATTCTGAGCCTCTTGAACACGACCGAAAAGTACGCAAAGTCAAGGTGGTTGTCGCGGACGGGAACATGAGACTACTTCCGTATTCGGACGCCACCCGTGCACCTGCAAGTAGCTTAGCTTCGCTCCAGGCATCTACACAGAAACACGACAAGAGCGAACGTCACCTCGTCCGATATCTGAGAAGAGGCGATAATGACTGACAACCGATTTTCAGTCCGCGCCTCGTTCAAGAGGATCAAGGCGAATGGCAAGGCCATGCTTCATCGTGGTACGGAACCTTTAGCGAGCAGCTCGACTGCGTCCGCCCCTCACTCAAACACAGAGAATTCGCCCTATTGTAGGACATTCAGTGACATTGATTCGGGTCTCAGTTGCAAATACGAACGAATGCAAGGCTGTCGCGCGAACGGATGCTCGTTCTGTGATCTCATACTGAACGGACTGGCCGCAATGACACAAGGACGGCCCTCAGATGTAGTCCTTGGCATGGACGAATATGGCTCTACCCTACGAGCCCGAGTCCAGCCTAAGAATGCGGCGTCCATCAATGTCGAATTTCATCGAACGTTGGACCGTAAGGAATCCGATTCTTGAATTGCTAACAGTCGCTGAAAGGGTTCTCAGTCAACAGCAACATCGTTCTCGCTGCGACTGAACGTCCTTATCTTCATCGGATCGTTCCTAGAGATATTGAAGGCTACCAGGGTTTTTCTTGGATCGGAGGTCGACCTACTGTACGTCGATATGTACCACATCTAGAGCATCCGTGTCTATCCCTCGCTCGCACGTGGTTGCAACAATGTCAGAAAGGCCATACTTCATGCTCTCCTCTAAATACTGCTCACAGCCTTCCTGGTGGGTTCGTAGGGTACTCGCCAAAAATGCTTCCGAAACGACTGGTTGAGGTTGGCGACATAGACGAGATTCGGTTGCGCGAATTCGACGATGGTTCACATGCAGATATGTCGTATGCCACACGTGAGTGCATGATGCCTCAGAGTCACTAGAGATACTGACCTTTCCGACAAGTCTCCCACTGCTGGGGACTGCGCCCGATGCTCAAGACTGAACGAAATTCCCTTCATGATCGCAAGGAAGGCATACCCTGGAAAGACATACCCAAAACTTTCCAGGACGCCATGGTTGTCACGCGCTCTTTGGGTCTCCGCTTCCTGTGGATCGACAGCCTCTGTATCATCCAGGATGATCTGGACGATTGGGCTCTTGAGTCTTCTAAGATGTGTCACATCTACGCCAATGCCACCTTGACCCTTGCGGCGTCGGCGGCAGAAGACGGTGCTGGGGGACTCTTGAGTGACAGAGAACATGTGAGCGTTCCAGTGTTTCGTACTCATGACGACCCGACGGATGGGTTAGTCATGGTTCGACGGGACATCCATCGCGACCTATCGGAACCTGGGGTTTGGATGAGGCGAGGTTGGGTAAATCTACCCAACGATTACCGCGACCGATTGATACTGACCTTCCGTGTAGTAAGTGACGATTCCCCTAGCATTGAGCTGTGAGCTCATGGCCATTGTGACTGTGTCACCATCGCTTCGTACGATGTACTTGTTCCTGAAAGGCACCATACATCACGGCTTGTTCGCATGCCAATGCCTCGTAATGGATTCACAAATCGCTAACCACATTGTGGCTGCGGACAGGGTATTCCAGGAGCGACTTCTTTCGCGACGCATTCTCTACTTTGAGAAGCACGAAATAACTTGGGAATGCAGAGAAGCAAAGTGGTGCGAATGTGGTTCGGATGTGACAGAGGCAAATTATCGCAAACCTACATGGTCAGGACATCATATCGAGGCGAAATTCTTCGAGGCCTCGCCCCTGACGACGTACGAGTCGACACTTCCGACGGCAAAAGATTCGACGACCTATGCCTGGTGGCGCAACACTATCTTGCAGCAATACACTACGCTGCAGTTGACAAAGCATACGGACCGTCTCCCTGCACTCTCCGGGCTTGCGGCCGTTGTCAAAGAAAAAACTAAAGATGTATATCTTGCTGGAATCTGGAAGTCCGATTTGGCGCAAGGACTGCTCTGGAGGCCAATCCAAGATGGGCTAGCGCACCCGCCTGAGCAGCAGATTGCCCCTTCGTGGTCTTGGGCAAACATTGGCCCTATAGAGACTGGCTGGTTTGATTTGCAGCACAGCTTAGTCACGTTGGTCAAGCATGATGTCCGATTAGCCACAACAGACGAGATGGGGTCAGTTTCCTCGGGCAAACTGCGACTGCGATGTCCCCTCATCGAGAGAAGTCTCCAAACCCCGTTACCAGGCAAGATAACCCACCATTCCGCGTTGCTAACGCATGTCGAAATGCCCCTTCGCAGGGATCGAGCTCGAATCAGCCTCGACGGGCCATCTGTGCCGGCTCGAGTACAGATTATCGACGGTTCCATAATGACGATTGTCAGAAGTGCAAACACTGAGTCGAATGGATCGTCTTGTCATATTTTTCTTGCTGTTCTGGGTACAGGTAGCATCGAGCAACATGGCTTAGCATACTGCTCGAATACTACACTTGGCGGAATCGTGTTGGGAGCGTCGCTAGCGCTGAAGGGTGCGTATCAGAGAATCGGGTGTTGGTGGACGGACTATGTGGGCTCCGATTACATAGAATTTCTTGGTGAACTAGAGCAGTACGCTCAGACTTTCGACGTTGTTTGAGGGTGATTATTCATCATTCATTGATCTTCAGGCCAGGTCATTGACACAATTCAAATCATTGCTGTACTAGTGTAGGCGGCTCGAAAACTATCATTTGCTCCTCAGCTTGAGAAAAGAAGATAGCCCATATTTTGACCATATGCGCCAGTTCCACATACTTACACGTAGATAGCCATAACGCCGCCCAATGCATTTTGACGAACCCTGCACAACGGCTCATCTCCATCAAAGCCCAGCGCGTCCACACACTTAACCAGTCTTGGTAGATTTGCGCTCATTGTTGCGCTGCTTCCTCTCATTTCGCCTGACCCTCTCTTTGCGCTCGCTCCTTCCCTCCGCCCTAGCGTCATGCGCCTTCCCAGAGTCCTTCTCCTTCTTCTCATCAACCTCGACAAGCCACTCTTTCTCGCCGTCCTTGTTCTTTCCCTTGTAGCCCCACTTGGGCACCCACTCTCCCTTCGCCTCATCGTACACCATGTTACCAGTCTCGCGCTTCTTCTTATCAATACCCTTCTTCTTGGCGAACAGCTCCCACTTCGTGGGGGCCTTGTCGGCAGGAATGGGCTTCTCGCGGGGCAGCGGGGTGGTGGCTTGGGGCAGGACGATGTGCACGCCCTCTTTCGAGGACTTGATCTCGCAGGTGGAGAGGATCTGGTTGATGAGCATTTGCGCTGCGTCGCGGGCGTTTGCGGCGAGGGTCTCTTCTAGGTTGTCTGGGTTGCGCGGGACGGGGTTGGGGTCATTGCAGACGAGGTTGCCGAGATCGAACGTGTAGGGATTGGGCTTGTCGACTGTTACAGGTCTGGAGGGCGTTAGTACTAGTGGTGGTGGAGTGGGAGTGAGAGGGAAGCACACCTTCGGCTTGTCAGTGTCGAGTCTGTGATGGATGCTGCTGCTTTGGAGGAGGAGTCGATGTCCATGGCGCTGGAATCTTGTTGTTGTAGTGTCTCGGACAAGGAGACGCCGCCGTTCATATCTGTGTCGGTCATGGCGAAAAAAGTGTTTGAGGAGAGTTACTGGCAGCAGTGTGAGGTGCGGGCACATGGCACACTGCATGTCTATCTCAAATTATTTTTTGGCGGCGAGACTAAGCCTAAGTGAGCTAGCGCAGAACCGGACCTCCGAGCTTTTTGATGGCAGCAGCACTTGTCACCCGCAACCGCATCAATCTACATCGCCATTGCGGAGGCCGAGCGCCGTCTTTTCGTCACAATGTCCCCCTCCATATGTCTACGGAGCTTCTCCCAGCTCTCCCTCGACCGCACCGTCCATTCGCTCGCCTCGCGAAGCCTGTTCCCGCCTCACATAGCATACTTTTCCACATCGGCCGCGCGTTACGCGAACCCATCGCCCAAGAAGGGGAGAGTGCAGACCTCGGCGAAAAAAGGAACAAAGACGTTGAATGTCAAAAAGGGCAGAAAGGAGCAGCAGGGCGATTCGGGCAAGAGACCGGCCCCGGGCGAGCGAAAAGCCCAGCGGAAGCGCATCGTCCTGCGCAACGACAACGCATTGGAGGTGTCATCTCTCAATGACCTGTCCAAGGATACAGTTTTGAGTGGAAAGGGCGAGGGACAAGTTTTGGGGATACCAGAGGAGGTTGTCGATGCGCTGAGAGCCGTCGAGGCGTTCAAGCCGACACAGGGATGGGGCCTCTTTTGGCGGCCTGCCACGCTGATGCGCAAGGAGACGCTGGAGCTGGCCAGTGTGTTGAGAGAGGTTGAGGAATCGGAGGCGGGGAACAAGAAGACGTTACGGAGGGTCTTGAGCGGGCAGAGGCTAGGCGGAAAGAGCACGCTGCTGCTGCAGGGCTTGACGATGGCTTTCTTGCGCGAGTGGGTTGTTATCAACCTCCCCGATGGTACGTCGTCTCACAATCCCATGCCTGAAGAAGCGGTACTGACCTCGTGCAGCTCAGGACATTGTCCACGCTCACACTGAATACGCGCCCTTTCCCGGCTCGCAGCCAATTCAATACACCCAAGACACGTATACCGCGAACCTCCTCGCCCAGACCCTCAAGGCGAATGACAAATTTCTGGCGAACACCAAAGTCGCCACGAACCCGACCCTCCCTTTCCCGCTGCCAGCGAATGCTACTCTCAAGCAGCTCGCGGAAGTCGGCGTCGTCAACCCTGAAGCATCATGGCCCGTCTTCGTGGCACTATGGGAAGAACTGAGGTTGCCTGGACGTCCTCCAGTCATGCTCGCCATTGACGGACTCTCTCACATTATGAAGGATTCAGGGTACATGTCCGCCGAGCTCAAACCTGTCCACGCCCACGACCTCACTCTGATACGGCACTTTGTCGAGCACCTGTCTGGTCAAAAGTCACTTCCCAACGGCGGTGTCATCCTTGCTGCGACGTCCCAGTCTAACTCTCCCGCTACGCCCGCGCTCGACCACTCCGTGCAGGTAGCCGAGCAGCTACAACGAGACCCGAACCATGCTCCGCGCTTCAGTGAGTACAAGAAGGTGGATCAGCGGTCCATGGATGTCTTGAAAGATCTGCGGGACCCCAAAGAAACGAGTTTGGACGTCATCCAGGTTGGTGGTCTGAGCAAGGACGAAGCGAGGTCGATCATGGAATACTATGCCGAGAGTGGTATGCTGAGGGCCAAGGTAGACGATGGTTTTGTAAGCGAGAAGTGGTGTTTAGCGGGTATGGGCAATATCGGCGAGTTGGAGCGAGCGAGTGTGAGACAGCGGATATAGTGTGTATGATACGGTACCTTCAATTGGTCTGAGCGACTGTTGTACAATACTTGGTTTGTAAGTCTTGTAGAATTATTCTGTTGAGCACTATAGCTCTACTCCAGCAGCATTTCCGAATCTCTCGAGCACAGCTCTAGCACCCTCACGCACTTCACGCACCACATCCCCCGCGCCTTTCACTTCCTTCACCAGCCCAACTGCTGATCCCGCATACGCTGTCATCCTCCCATCAATGTCCCATCCCGCATCCCCCTTCCCCATCGCCTCTCCATACAACTTCTTATTTTCATCCTCATCCATGCCAGCCAAGGCATCCGTGTAGCTCTTATTAATAATACCCCGTCCATTATACGTCTCTGCCCAGCCCGTCGTTCCCCGCAGGTTATCGTAGACCTTGGTACGGACGGTTGCTTGACCCCCGTCAGTAGTGCGAAGTACAGAGTCCCGATAGCCTTTGGATATGTTGGCTTCGGGGGAGGCGAGGAAACGTGTGCCCATTACGACGCCTGAGGCGCCGAGGGTTAGAGCGGCAGCGGCGCTGCGGGATTCGGATATGCCCCCCGCGGCCACGATAGTGGGGGTTGGTAAGCCTTCCTGCGTGGCGAGGGAGTGGATCGTATCAACAATCTCAGGCAGGAGACTAATCAGCGACGCGCCCTGAGCGAGTCCATGGCCCCCTGCATCTGTGCCCTGCACAACAAGCACATCCGGCTGCACGGCACGCACGGCCTCGACCGCATCAGCTACACTCCCGATTTGCACCCACACTTTGGTCTCCGGGGATGCTTTGCGGATTCCTTGCGTCCATTCGATCAAGGAAGTTGTGGAGCTGGGGGAGAAGAGCCATACCGCTGCGGGACGATATTGCTGGATGAGGGGGAGGGAAGAGGGGAGGGAGGCGCCCCAGTTTATGAAGCCGATGCCGATGGGCAGGGTGGTAGCGTTGTTGGAGAGGGACGGGACTTTGGAGGAGTTAAAGAGAGCTTGTGCTTTGCTCAATTGGGTCGATAGGAGGTCGGGACCGTCTGTTCCTGCTCCGATGAAACCTAGACCTCCTGTTGTGATGTTAGTTTGATAGCATGATGTGCTTGGGATGGTGTGGAGGGGGCGGAGGGTCGATTGGGGTTGGAAATTGGTATGCGAGAGAGATACGCATGCTCGGGCTCAACTGCAGTACAATTGCTGACGACGTTAGGTAGACTGCGCGTACCAGCTTTTGTGACCTCGACAGCGAGTTCAGCGAGGGAAATGAGGCGCATTGGTGCTCCTATGACGAGCGGGGTTTGGATCCATGGGTAGTCCTTTTTGAGTTGTTGGATGTCTGCCATTATGCTTCCTGGGGTGATAGCTCTTTCTTCATGCACTGATTGTTTCTGGTATGAAGTTGCTCTGGAACTTTGCTGTGTTTTACTAGATGTTGTCCTGCGAGGTAGTGGTCTCCCGCATTGTAGAGTCACATCAGGCAGTAGTATTAGTGGGCAATGATCCCGTGGTTGTACAGACGGTGCATCTCCTCGGCTACCATATGTGCGTTCCGAGTCTCGGCTTACCGTAAGCGGAGTTGGTCGGAACGTCGGAACGTCAGATGAACTTCTTGAGCGTGGGTGGCTTTCATTTCTCCAGGCGACATCTTGTCTTGAGCTTCCCTAATGACTTACTGGTGGTGCGACACTCGAAGGGGACCTCCGGGATGTTGTTGTTTGCTCAACAGGTATGCCATTCCGTAGCTTCGTCCATGCTTTACTTTCTCGCTGCGACCACTAATCAAAGGTTTCCTTTGCAGTACTCGTACCCAAGCTCTCTGTGAATCAACCAAGGCTGCTTGGAAGTTACTAACATGTAGCAGTCTGGTCTCGGCTGAGGATTGCACCATCAGGCGTTGTGTACCTGCACGCCTGCACGCCTGCATGCCTGCATGCAGCTACTCAATCCACGGCCACACCCGACTGACAGTGTCAAAATTCACCAGCTCACTCCGCTTCTCCCAAAAACCTCGGCGATAGTGATCACTTCACCGGTTCCCGAAGAGGGCCCGCCACGTTCTGCTCACCGTTTGGAGGTGCGTATTGGGCGGTGTTTGACGTCACCTTATCTCCGCCAATCAGAGCTGGTGGGGCCAAGCGCCGACTCTGAAACTTCATGTCCACAGTACAATCCGTACCGTCGCAAGCCTCAACAGAAACACGAGTCAACTTCACGGCGATCTCCCGCCGTAGACATCGCGTTCCAGGGCAGAAAGGAAGCTGCCGATTGGAGCGGGCTGTCAGGTTGCGGCTAGCCACACATTAGACGAATCTGACCTCACCCAGCGGTGAAGGTGCACTGACGCCTTGGCTTCATCGTCTGGTAAGAAAGGGTCCACTTGCATTGCTAATCCGCTATGACGGAGTGAGAAAATCATAAGTCCGAATTCTCCGTGGCCGCATTTGTCAACATAGAGATGCCCTCTCAACTCCTGCTCACTGCCCTGGTCGCCGTATAGAAGTCCTTCTCCCTACGAGCCCTTGTAGCCTCCTTGATTCCCTTGATTCCGCCTTGTGTTTCTTTTCGGCTCGTACGTAGTCCACCGAGGCAATCTTGCCTTCTTTGAAAACCTACAAAGTCATTTGTCCTTCCCCAAACGACATTGCAGCATCATGTGGGGTTCCACTCTCGAACGGTCCCAAACCGGCGAAAACAGGAGAAATCCCTGGCACAACGAAGCAGAGGGTCACCAAGATGGCATAGATGAAAGGCCTTCTCCCGAGGACAGCAGCGGCAGCGCGACTGCAGAAGGCAGAGACTACGTTGGAGGAACGTGGGGTGAACGAGATGCAGGCCACCCAGACACCCGCATGGCATTGGAAGAGTTTGAAGCTTTGAGAAAAGCGCTATCATCTATATCACGAACAAAGTCACACGCTCAATCCGAGCGACCCAATACCGGTCTAGCAAGGACGCTCAGTCGAAAGAGCACGCGTAGGAGTACGCAACGACGACAGTCTATCACCCACGCCGACGGCGATGGGGACGACCATGACCTGGAACTTACTGATGACGAGGATGACGACGGGTTTCAGCTACATCAGTTCATGAAAGAAGGACATTTCGAAAAGCGAAAGGATGGGCAGTCCGCGAAGAAAGTGGGCGTCGTGTGGAAGAACCTCACCGTCAAGGGCCTTGGCTCTACAGCTACTTTTGCCAGAACGCTGCCTGATGCTATCCTCGGTACCTTCGGGCCAGATCTGTACAAGATTGTCTCGGGTTACATTCCTGCTCTGAAGCTGGGTCGCCATTCACAAACCCGAACGCTTCTGAACGACTTCTCGGGTGTCGTCAAGGATGGCGAGATGGTGCTTGTACTTGGCCGTCCCGGCTCAGGGTGTTCGACCTTCCTGAAGGCCATCGCGAACAACCGGGAAAGCTATGCGTCGGTCGAAGGCGAGGTCTCGTATGGTGGCATTCCAGCAGACAAGCAGAAAAAGCAGTTTCGAGGCGAAGTCAACTACAACCCCGAGGACGATACCCATTTCGCCAACTTGAACGTGTGGCAGACGCTGTATTTCGCACTAATGAACAAGACAAAAAAGAATGAGAAGGACGAAATTCCGATCATCTTGGAAGCGCTTCTGAAGATGTTTGGCATTGAGCACACCAAACATACCCAAGTCGGCGACGAGATGGTTCGAGGCGTGAGTGGTGGAGAGCGAAAGAGGGTAAGTCTACTTTTCATCAACTCAGATGCCTCAGACTGACAACTAGAATAGGTGTCAATTGCGGAAACACTGGCTACCAAGTCAACCGTCGTGTGCTGGGACAACTCTACGCGAGGATTGGACGCTTCCACAGCCTTGGACTACGCAAGGTCATTACGTATCATGACAGATATCAGCAACCGCACGACATTCGTCACTCTGTATCAAGCTGGTGAAGGCATCTACGAGCTAATGGACAAGGTCTTGGTCATCGATCAGGGTCGTTGTATTTTTGAAGGTCCAGCCAAAGAAGCTAAGCAGTACTTCCTCGACCTAGGATTCTATTGCCCTGAACGACAGACCACAGCCGACTTCCTGACTGCGGTCACCGATCCGACGGAGCGACAGTATCGCGAAGGATACGAAGACAGTGCGCCGAAGACTCCTGAGGATCTTGAAAACGCCTTTAGAAGCTCTGAGAACTACAAGAAGTTGCTACGCGACATCGATCAGTATGAGGAGGATCTCAAGAAGAGCGACTACGAGGATGCCAAGGAGTTTGAAGGGGCCGTTCGTGAAAGCAAGAGCAAGACGGTCTCCAAGAAATCACCGTATACGGTCAGCTTTGTGCGTCAAGTCATAGCTTGCACGAAGCGAGAGTTCTGGTTGACGTGGGGCGACAAAACAACACTCGGTACCAAGTTCTTCATCATCGTCAGCAACGGCTTCATCGTCGGGAGCTTGTTCTATGGTGAGTCCTTGAACACTTCAGGTGCATTCAGCAGAGGCGGTGCCGCATTTTTCAGCATCCTCTTCCTTGGATGGCTTCAGCTCTCTGAGCTGATGAAAGCTGTGTCTGGCCGCGCCGTCGTGAAGCGTCACGAAGACTACGCGTTTTATCGACCTTCGGCTGTCGTTGTCGCGAGAGTCGTACAAGACTTTCCATTACTTTTTGCCCAGGTTATCCCATTTTGTGTCATCATGTACTTCATGACTGAGCTGGATGTGGATGTATCGAAGTTCTTCATCTACATGTTGTTCGTCTACACGACGACGTTCTGTATCACCTCGCTCTACCGCATGTTCGCTGCTCTGTCGCCGAGTATCGACGATGCTGTGCGCTTTTCTGGACTGGCACTCAACCTTCTCATTCTATACACTGGATATGTCATCCCCAAACCACAACTTCTTTCCGAGTACATCTGGTTCGGATGGCTATACTATGGTAAGCAACCTCAGGACTTGTATCAAATTGAATTTGCTAACCTGTGCAGTCAACCCCATATCGTACGCCTATGAAGGTGTACTCGCAAACGAATTCGCGGACCGTACCATGGAATGTGCCCCATCGCAGCTCGTACCCCAGGGCCCTGGCATTGATCCTGCGTTCCAAGGCTGCGCTTTGACCGGTGCTCAGCCCAATGCTCAAACCGTTTCCGGAGCCGCATATCTCCAAACCACCTTCGAGTACACCAGAAGCAACCTGTGGAGGAATTGGGCGGTAGTCATTGCATTCGCCGTGCTGTACATACTCGTCACCATGGTCGCCACCGAAACCATCTCATTCGCATCAAGCGGCGGCGGCGCCCTCGTGTTCAAGAAATCGAAGCGCGCAAAGAAAAGTGTCAAGCAAGCGCCTTCCGACGAAGAGAAGGTTGTGGCCGGTGAGAGTACTTCCAGCAACACGTCAGCTACTGCTGCTCAAAACGAAGAAGAAGCATTGGATCAGATTTCAAGCTCCGAAAGCGTTTTCACATGGGAGAATGTGGAGTACACCGTCCCGTACCAAGGTGGAGAGCGCAAGCTGTTGAACAAAGTCAACGGTTACGCCAAACCTGGTGTTATGGTGGCTCTGGTTGGAGCTTCCGGGGCTGGCAAGTCAACTTTATTGAATACGCTGTCGCAGCGCCAGACTATGGGCGTTGTGTCTGGCGATATGCTCGTAGATGGCAAAGGATTGGCACGAGACTTCCAGCGTGGCACCGGCTTCTGTGAACAGATGGATGTCCACGACGGAACGGCGACCATCCGTGAGGCCCTGGAATTCTCCGCCATCCTACGACAGGACAACAAAATCCCTCGTCAGGAAAAGATCGACTACGTTGACAAGATCATCGACCTGCTCGAACTCCATGATGTTCAAGACGCTTTGGTCTCCAGCCTGGGTGTCGAACAGAAGAAGCGTGTAACGATTGGTGTTGAACTCGCCGCGAAGCCCTCACTGTTGCTGTTCCTCGATGAGCCTACTTCCGGGTTGGACAGCAATTCCGCTTACTCTATTGTGCGGTTCTTGAAGAAGCTTGCTGCTGCAGGTCAGGCTATCGTTTGCACGATTCACCAGCCTTCATCCGTCCTTATTCAGCAGTTTGACATGATCCTCGCCCTCAATCCGGGCGGCAACACATTCTACTTCGGCCCTGTTGGCCAAAATGGGAGTGAAGTTATCAAATACTTCGCCGACCGTGGCGTCCAGTGCCCACCTAACAAGAACGTCGCGGAATTCATCCTTGAGACTGCTGCGAAGCCCGTGAAACGCAAGGACGGCAGTCGTATCAATTGGAATGATGAATGGGTCAAATCTCCCAATAATGCAGAAGTCATCAAGGAAATTGGACGCATAAAGTCAGACCGCAGCCAGAAAGCCTTACAGTCAAACGATGAAGCTACGGAGTTCGCGGCCCCAGTGTGGCTACAGACAACCATGCTCACGAAGAGGTTGTTCACGCAGTACTGGCGTGATCCCTCTTACCTCTACGGAAAGCTGTTCGTTGCCATCATCATCGGCATCTTCAACGGCTTCACCTTCTACATGCTTGGCAACTCGATCGGCGACATGCAGAACCGCATGTTCACGGCCTTCCTCATCCTACTCATTCCACCAACGATTGTCAACGCCGTTGTCCCCAAGTTCTACAACAACATGGCACTTTGGCAAGCGCGTGAGCTCCCGTCACGTATATACGGATGGTTTGCTTTCACCACTGCCCAGGTGGTGGCGGAGATTCCGATTGCAATCGTGTCCTCAATCCTCTACTGGCTACTGTGGTACTACCCCGCCGGTCTACCCACCGACAGCTCCACTGCAGGCTACGTCTTCCTCATGACGATGCTCTTCTTCCTCTTCATCTCATCTTGGGGCCAGTGGATCTGTGCATTTGCACCGTCCTTCACCGTCATTTCGAACGTTCTCCCTTTCTTCTTTGTTATGTTCAGTCTCTTCAACGGTGTGGTAAAATCTTATTCTGAGATGCCAGTATTCTGGCGGTATTGGATGTAAGTCTTCTTCCATCTTCGTTCGTTCTGCGACATCTGCTTACATGTGAACTTCAGGTACTGGGTTAACCCCTCAACCTACTGGATCAGCGGCGTCTTGGCCGCAACTTTGACCGGCCAACCCATCGAATGCAAGGAGACCGAAACTGCTATGTTTAATGTCCCCTCTGGCCAAACTTGCGCGTCCTACGCCGGCGGTTTCCTCTCGCAATCGCCCGGGTACCTGCTCAATGCGAACGACACCTCGAACTGCATGTACTGTCCCTACGCCAGCGGCGACGAGTATCTCACTACGCTCAGCATCAGGGCGGACCAGAAGTGGCGTGACTTTGGCATCTTCTTTGCTTTCTGCATTAGCAATTGGGCGCTGGTGTACTTCTTCGTCTGGAGTGTGAGGATCAAGGGGTGGAGCTTTGGATTTGGGGCTGTGGCGAGGTGGGTGGGGGGACTTTGGGGAAAGGTCAAGGGGAAGGGGAAGAACAAGGAGAAAGAGGATGGTAAGGCGTGAGGAGATTTGCGCTTGGTTCGAAGTCTTCCGGAATAGGCGTAGAAGATGTCTTTACGAAGGCCATCGTTATAAGTCGCACGCATTAGGAGGTGCGAATCTGGTGATCCAGCATAATAAGGAGCATGACTACATATATTGGTGTAAGCACTTGGTGAGATGCCTGGTGTCATCAGAATTACACCCGTTTCTATTTGTTTCAAAAGGGTACTTGATTGCTGTGGTTGCTAGGTCGTAGTAGGTGGTAATAGGTGGTAACAGGTGGTAGTAGTGTGGTAGTAGTTGGTAGTACTGGGTAAGACTACCCATCTGCATCTCCCGTCAGCCGGAGAAAGGTAACAGTGTATCACTTCGACTCTGTTTGATCCTAATGCTTACGCCAATAGTCATCTGCCGGTTCAATGCTTCGACGAGTGAGTCGCGCTTGAGGCACCATGCACCCATGCTCTCGCCCGATCTCTTCACAAACGCAAACGGAAATGCGCAATTTCGGTGGCTAAGCAACGAGAAAGACATCCAAAGGAGCAAATGCGATGTACCGAGCTACCACAGGAATATAATTATACGCTAATTTTGCCAACGGTGGCGCACCCCGGTATCGCATTCGTCTTCGTTCCGCGGGTTCGCTATCGCATCCCAGCGCAGATCCCGCCAGAACGAACGGGGCGGGTGGCGGGTCGCATCCTAGGCGCCATGTGCGAAACAGCATGCCGACTTTCGAAACTTCCTGTCCTCATCTTTTCGAAGCCGGCTCGAAACAATCGACGGTCGAACTGTTCGAGACGATGACACAGGCCGGAACGAGAGCCTTTGTGCCGTTGCAGCCCTCGTCCCGCAGCCGAGGCGGTCATCCTCCGCGACCGTCTACCGATCCTCCGCCTCATAAGCACAGAGGACCCCAACGCCCGATGCCCGGCGCACCATGAGCCAATCACAAACATTGCGTAGCACGCGTAGCGGCACTTCTCAGTTTCCGCCTGCCGCAATGAGGCTCGGCCGAAGCGTTTGTTTCCACAAGCGAGGCGCGATACTCGTGGAAGCACCACTGTTCGGAACGGGTTCGTCTTGTTTCCGCAGCCTTGCGCGATCCTTGTCTAAAAGGGGAGGATGAACCTCCCTGCCACCCCGGACCGTTGGGGTACTAGGTGGTAGGCAGGTGATATAGTTCGCTGCTGTCCGGATTCTCTTTTGTGGCTTCTTGTCTTTCTTACTCTTCGACTTACGCTGGACTGAGAGCCTCGCCACTGTAGCAGCTTTCCCCGCCTGCGGTCTTAGAGGTGGCGATTGTCGGTAGGTTCCCTGGCGCGCTTTTACTCCAAACGCGGCGCCGTCACTGTGTCTCTTCTCCTTCCCGAACAGGAAGGTCGCCGCAGTCCACATCGCACCGCTCGTTTCTTCCAACATCATCACTGACGATGCTACCTCACAGCACCCGCGCCAAAAATGGCAACTCCTGGCACCCTCACCAATCCGGTGCAAGAAACCAAAGACCTGAAAGACGAAAAAGTCGCAGAAGCATATCAACAAGGCCACGATGCTGACCATCCCAACTCACAAACTACAAACCTCTCCCCAAACGCCGACGTCGAGAAGGGTCTCCAAAGCACCGCCACCTCCACGCTCAGCGATGAAGAAACGCATCAAGAAATACCCGCACCCGTTCAGTCCACGGAATCAGACATAGTAGACTGGGACGGCTCCGACGACCCAGAGAACCCGCTGAACTGGACCCAAGGTCGAAAATGGGGCCTGATTGCTTGTTTAGGTGCTGTGACCCTTGTCACACCCCTCGCATCGTCCTTCTTTGCGCCCGGTGTACCGCTAGTCATGGCAACGTTTGGGGAAACATCCAACGTCATCGCCGCACTCGTCGTCTCGATATACATCCTCGGCTTCGCCCTGGGACCGCTAATCATTGCGCCTGCATCTGAGCTCTACGGCAGATTCATTGTGTACAATGTCTGCAACGTCTTCTTCGTCATCTTCACCATCTGTTGCGCCCTCAGTAATAGCATGGGCATGCTCATCGCCTTTCGCATCCTTGCAGGCTGCGCAGGCTCCGCACCTCTCACTCTAGGGGGCGGCACCATCGCCGACATTTTTCCTCCGCAAGAACGCGCAGGCGCCATGGCCATATGGTCCATTGGTCCCCTTCTCGGCCCCGTCCTCGGTCCCGTCTGCGGCGGTTTCCTCGTCGAAGCTAAAGGCTGGCGCTGGGTATTCTGGATTCTCGCCATTTTCGGCGGCGCCTTCGCCCTTCTCCTCTTCGTCTTCGGCCGTGAAACATACCATCCCATCATCCTGTCTCGCAAAACAGCGCGTCTGAGAAAGGAAACAGGAAACACCAGTCTTCGCTCCAGACTCGACTCGGGACTTCCCCCAAGGGAGGTCTTCATCCGCTCCATCGTGCGACCCATGAAAATGCTCTTTCTATCACCTATGGTGGGCCTCATGTCCATATACGTCGCTATCAACTACGGCATTCTGTACCTCTTCTTTACCACCATGACGTTCGTATTTGAGGGGACATACCACTTCTCCTCCGGCGCGGTCGGACTCTCGTACCTCGGGATGGGTGTCGGGCTCATCGTAGGCATGGCTTTCCTCGGCATCACCTCCGACAAGATTATCAAGAAAGAACAAGCGCGCGGTACTGCGATTCCCGAACATCGTTTGCACCTTATACTCTCACTTCCCGGCGCTGTCTGTCTCCCCATCGGCGTCTTCATCTACGCCTGGACCACCGAAAAACGCGTGCACTGGATCGTGCCCATTATCGGCACCGCACTCGTTGGGCTCGGCAACCTCACGGGCATGATGACCGTCCAAACATATCTCGTGGACGCGTTCACTATCCACGCCGCGTCCGCCATCGCCGCTAACACTGTTCTGAGGTCGATCTTCGGAGCATTCTTGCCGCTTGCTGGACTTGACATGTTTGACAAGCTTGGGCTGGGGTGGGGAAACAGCTTGTTGGGATTCATAGCGTTCGCGCTGATTCCGGTGCCGATTTTCTTCAGGTATCGGGGGGAGAGGATACGGACGAATCCTAAGTTGATGGTGCAGTTTTGAGAGATTAAAGAGAGGGATCTTTTTGGAGAACACTTTGCATAGCGTGGCGTTGGGAAGTCGGTTGCGTCTGGCTACTTTAGATGTACACATATCGTTATTTAATATATACCAAAGACTACATTCGGCAAAAGACTTGCAAGGAGCTTTTACTGCTTGTAAATTTAGACTTTGCAAAAGACATTAGTACATGTGATCAATTTCGCGAGTACCGTCAGACATGGAGAGCATGAGGACAGCTTGAGCAAGCGCAATCGAATTGAAGAACATGTGTTCTTGAGTAGAGCGCTGGCCAATCGTACGCAATGTTAGCTGTGCGATGTCTCGATCAAACCTGTGAACAACTTTTCAATACTCAACATTACCCTCGTTACCACTGGGAAAACCTGTTAAAAGTCATGAAGATCACAGCTATAACATTAAATGACTTTATCTGAAAGAGCTACGACTGCTCAACCGAAAAGAATATCCTCTGACAATTCAAGCCGCGCCAGTATCTGACTTCTTCCCAACCGTCCCTACATCAGCCCCAAAAAACCACCACTGCTTCTTCACATCCATATCCACCTTCCCCTTGTTAAGTGGGATGAGTATCTCCTTTCCGCTATCCTCTTTCGCATACAGCGCAATCCGAGTCTAATCACAATTCCGTTAGCACTTTACTTCAATTGGGTACCAAGAATCGATCGGACCAAGATACTCACCTTGCCTAACGTAAGCTTGATTGAACCTTCTATCCAGTTCAAAGGCTTGTACGCTCTCAACTGCTTCTTGCCTTGGATCAGAGAAACGATGTTGTGAACAAGCACTTCGCTTTGAAACAACGCCGCGCGGCCCATTTTCGGCCCGCCGGTCGCTGCGACATCGCCGCATGCGAAGACGTGGGGGAAGCGCTCGTCAACGAGTTGAAGAGTTGGCTTTACGAGGATGTGGGACGTTTGCTTCGATATCGAGGGCGGTGATAGTGTGGATAGGATGGACGAGTTTGGGCGTTGGCCTGTGCATGGAATCTGGACTCGTGTAAGCACACTGCTTCAAAGACCCTTCCTATACTCGGCACACTTACGATCAGATCAAACACAATCTCACTCCCATCGCGTAACTTCAAGACCTTCCCACCCTCCTGCAATGCCGGCCTCTCCTCCAACAACACCTTAACACCCAGCTCCCCAAACCTCGCCACGACAAACTCATGCAGCCTCTTCCCAAACAATGGCATCAACTGTGTTCTTGAATGGAACAGCGTAATCTCCTTCTCCGGATAGAAGTCCTTAATATCGCTCGCGAGTTCGACTCCCACCGCGCCCCCGCCAATAACCGCAATACTTTCCGCCGCCGCGATTCGATCTTGCATCCCTCTCAACTCCCCTTGCGCCTCCACACTATCCGCCGATGCCACCTTACTCGGAAGTCCCGAAGAAGTCCCCGTCGCAACAACAAGAAACTCATACGTCAATTTTTCCCCACCTTCAAGCCATACAGCCTCCTCGTCCACATCCACAACGCTATCCTGCATTTGCGCAAACACACCTTGAGGTGCACTCTTCGCAAGTCCACCATACGGAATAAATGCATACTCCTCGTACCCCCTCGCAACGCTGAACCGCGGAAACGCAAAGACGTAGTTGAGATGCGAGTTCTTCTCCACCAGCACGACGCGATAGCCAGTCGGTAGCGTTTCCGTGAGCCGTTTGGCAACTTGGTATCCGGCGAAGGAACCACCTATGACAACCACATTCTTGGTTTGGGAGGGTGGGAGCGCGACATAGGAGCGTGCGTGGAGGATGGCGGAGATGCGTTGGTGGAGGGCGGCGAGGGCGAAGGAGGGGAAGAAGGTGATTGTTTTGAAAATTAGGCGGAGGAGGTCGGATGTCATTTTGGGGGTGGTTTTGGGACTGGGTTATGGGCGATGTCGAAGGTTTATATGAGAATGTGCAGGCCGGGGAAAGTCCGCGGATTCCTTCACTTACGCCCGATCGGTCCGTGTTTTCGGTCGGAACGGAGAAATCGGGGTAAGAGGTACTCCGATCTCGCTGAGGGTGTTTTATAGGAATTCAGGATGGGTGGTTGGGGTCTCTTGAGCATAGCATGGGGTTAACCCCTGACCTGCGAGGTGCTAAGTTAAAGGTGCCATATGTTCCACGGACTAGGATTAAGGTCTACAACGACTTATATATTGGTAAGAACTAAGTTCTCATGGATTATTGAAGCTGTAGCTATATGACTGCCCGATAGTCGAACACTTGCGCCGACTGGAATTATATTACAACTCTACGTACACGACCTCGCGATCCATCTACTGACAGTAAATCACTTGCAGTATTGTTGGCAACCTTTCATAAGCTGGAGCTCACACACGACATTGCTGATCATTACTGGTCATTCGTGTTGCTCAGTTGCCAAAACCGAAAGCCGCACCCAAGACAGCGAAGCCCAAGACGGGCGCAACGTTCGAAAGCTGAAGAGCAGCGGCGCCACCGGTGAACTCAGGGGGAGCACTCTGTAAAGCAATCGTTAGAGAGGTACTTATGGATATGGCATCAACTTACCGAAGTATAGCTTCCTGTGCCATTGGCAGGTGCAGATGGAGCCCCAGAAACTGCGCCAGTACCGGTCGGAATCACTTCTGTAGTGGGGGCAGTAGATTCCTCAGTCGTAGTCGGCGCAGCAGACTCTCCAGTCGTAGACGGCGCACCGGACTCTCCAGTCGTAGACGGTGCAGCGGACTCTCCAGTAGTAGACGGTGCAGCAGACTCTCCAGTCGAAGACGGTGCAGTAGACTCTTCAGTCGTAGATGGTGCAGCAGATTCTACGGTTGTAGACGGTGCAGTCGTAGGCTCAGCTTCCGTCGAAGCAGCCGGGGTAGAGGTCGGCGCAGCAGTCTCCTCGCTCGAGCTCGAAGTCTGCTCCGTTGCATCACCCGGATGTTTCGCCTCACCTACATCCTCCTGCTCTCCACTCAATGGCTCAGTATCCAGTCCGCACTCCTCGCCGACCGAGGACAAAGAGCCTCCATAGTAACGCCAGATATTGTAGTTATCTGGACCAGCGCATTGAAGGCAGTTCTTGTAGTCGTAGAGAAAGACTTCGTCGCTGCAGACGTTGCTGGAAGCTTTGGCGACGGTGATGGCGGTTCCTGTAAGGTGTCAGTAGATAAGGATGGGGTGGGATTGTGCTTTGGCTTTAGGTTCTAGCGTACCGCAGTTGTCGTGGCAGTCGTATGCTGGTGTACCAGGTTCTTGGCGCTTCAAGAGAGTGGCGAAGATGGCGGCTTCGGCGTGCAGTGACGCACTGGCTGCAGCGATGAAGCTGGCGAGGACGAGGTGAGAAGCAATCATCTTGTTCGAGTGGAAGGTAACGAATGTATAAGTGGCAAGAATGAATGAGAGTGGAGGCTTCCTTCTTGTATAGAATCAATGTAATAAGCGATGAGCGTGCAGATTATACCACAGCAGCGCAGCAAGCAGACTTTATAAATGAGCAGAACTACCGGTACCTGTGCTGTGGCCGGTGAACTTTAATCCGCCTCGTATTCAAGTCCCACAAAACTGGCTACACAGTTGAATCCAGACTGCTGCATCGAGCAGTTCGACCGCGCCAACGGTCCCACTGCATGCCGGCCGAAAATCGGAGATGGAAAATTCTTATCAGATGGGATTGATTAGATGGGCTGATTTGAGTGAATGTGGAGGTCGGCTGACCCGCAGCTCACGCTGCTATTGGTCGACGGGTCGCTTATTGGCGCGGCGAGGGCTTGGGTGCAGTGTTAGTGCCATCTGATAATTTGGTCGGCGTGAGCATACTCGGAGCGCCGTCCCATCTTCCAATCGGATTCGCGGATGGAGCAGCTTGCATTCAAGGCATTCGCTGAGGAACGGCGACCCGTCGTGTTGGTTCGAAATTTGCCTGGATATAGCTTGCCCAGGACAGCAGTGTTGGGGCAATCAATAGTTTGCACCCTTGGCGACAATGCGAACTGATTCGTGAAGGGCAGGAGGACGTGGTCGTGCCGTGCTACTTGACACTGCCGTCGGGTCGCTCTGCAGCAATGGCCACCACGTCTTGTTCCTTGGGTCCAGCATAGAAGAGCCCTGCCCAGCCGACAACTGACGAGCTTCGCCCATTCTCTTACTCTCTTCAATCACTATGCAATATCCACGTCTTACAGCTTTGGTAGCTTTGGTCGCTTTGACCGCTTTCTCCAGTGCCCAAGACAGCCATGGCGAAGGCGAAGAAGGATCCAGCATGGGCCCAGTAGCTTTCATGTGGCCTCCAGACCGCGCATGGAATGCTACGGATGACAATATTGGACCATGTGGAAGTCCAGACGGACCTTCGAATCGGACGTCGTTCCCACTGTCTCAAGGCTCGGTGGCGCTGAGTATCGCGGATGATGCGTGGCATGTTGCTTTTCGGCTTGCTATCGGGAATGGTGAGACTGCATTGGTTTGACTTCATCTGCACTCCATGGATGCTGACTGGTGCTGGTGTAGACCCGAGCACACAAGCCGACTTCGACGACCAAGTCGTGGACAACGTTACCGACATCGATCCGGGACATCAATGCTACAAGATCGACCCGCTCGAAAACATTGTCGCGGGCACAAATGCTACCATCCAGCTGGAGTACTGGGCCGAATACGAAGGGGAGAACAACGGGAATAACCAATCCTTCTTTGTCTGCGCAGACATAGTCAGTGCCCCTTTTCTGCTCCATCCTAGCCACAACTACTAACAACCTCCCTTCTCAGACGTTCGTCGAGACCACAAAGTTCACGCAACAAGTCCCCTGCTTCAACGTGACGAGCGAGGAATTCGATGCACCGACACCCACCGCCTCGTCAAGCGGTGCACCTTCGGCCACTGGACTCACTTTGCCGGAACCTTCCCAGGAAACTGTCTCATCGTCGAACGGCCTTTCGACCGGAGCCAAGGCAGGTATAGCCGTCGGTGCGGTCATTGGGGGGTTGGCTCTGATTGCACTCGTCGCGTTTTTCGTCTGGAGGAGGGGTAAAACCGCTGGAATGAAGGGGAAAGACGACTATGAGTTAAGGGCTAGAAACTTGAACACACCCCCTGCTGAGTAGTCGCAAAGTCGCGAAGGAGGGAAGCGGGCTGCAACGCGCTGCTCAGCGCCTGATGCTGCAAATACCCAACAAGAATGTTTCTTCTCAAAGACCATCGTCTTATACGAGCCCTTGTGTTCCATGAAGACTGTTGAAAGTCTTGCTTCCAAGAAGCAACTCTACCTACTAGTATCTCAATTTAATGTGAGTAAGCTCATGAATCCCGTCCAACCTCTTCTGGCGCTTTCTCCTTTCTCAACCCTGTGACAGTCTCGACATGTTCACTCCCCAAATGACTTTTCTCCACAAACGCACTGGCAACCACACCCAAAAATGCAAACACAGTAAACGTAATCCACATATTTCTCATCGCCAGCGCAAACGCCTTCTTCGCCGCCAGTTCCCAATCAGGATTCTCCATGGTGCTCGGCAACATAACATTCGCCATCGCACTCTTACCGCTCAACTTTTCAAGATAACGCTGTGGCAACCCCGCAGCCACGAGTGTAGCCTGCTCGCCGTCCATTGAGTTCTGAAATATGGTACCGCCGATGACAACGGAGATGGTCAGCGCGATACTCCGAATGAAGGATAGCGTCGAGGTGGCGGTCGCAACGTCCCTTTGCGCAACCTGGGATTGTACGGCAATAAGGGGCGCTTCGAAGAGCATGCCTGCGCCAACGCCTCCAATGAGGAGGAAACCGATGGCGCGCGCGATGCTGGTGTATGCATCGAATGCGATGAAGAGGCCGGAGCCCAAACACATGAGCGCAGTGCCAACCCATATGATTTCTCGGAACTGTCCCGTCTTGTGCATGACCAAGCCGCAGAACACGCCAGCTATCGCTCCAGTGACGATGAAGGGGAGTAGCAAAAGTCCAGACTTCAGCGGATTGAGTTCGAGAACTGATTGTAAATAGAGAGGCATGTAGTACTCTGCCGCAATAAAGAAGAAGCCGTGGCAGAAGACTACAGCTAACGCGGCGACGTTGGTTCGTTTCCTGAAGAGTGACATAGGTATCAAAGGGTACTTTGCGATTTTGGCCTCGCTGTATATGAAGGCGAAGATGAAGCCGCTGCCTACAACGAGTAGTGCAATTACTTTGGCCGAGTCCCAGGCGAAAATGGCGCCGCCGAAGTTGAGACCAAGGAGGAGCATGAGCGAGAAGCCGAGGAAGGTGATGATGCCGCTCCAGTCAATGGCTCGGATCCCATCTGGGAAGGAGGTATGCTCGTGCTGGATGTCTAGGAAGAAGATGATGAGGACGGCAGCAAGGCCGATAATTGGGAGGTTGATGTAGACTACCAAGGTTAGCTGCGGAACGTGAGAGCGAAGGAAACGAGCGCAACCCAGCACTTACAACACCAACGCCATGACGCCAAGGATGCGAATACACCGCCGAGTATGGGCCCGATGCCACCTGCGATCGCCCACATGCCTTCTGTAAGACCCATTAAGAGACTTCTTTGTCTGATCAAGATTCATCAGCGGGAATTCTTCACCACCATCGCTCCAAGCAAACTTACCTCAAACTGAACAAATCACTAATGCAAACATGCACCAACAAAATCAAGCCCCCACCCGCCACTCCCTGAAACGATCTCCCGATAATCAGTACCTCCATCGTATTTGCAGTCGCGCAAACCGCCGAGCTCACAAAGAAGAGCGCTAAAGCAAGCAGTACGATCACTTTACGTCCCCAGATATCGGAGAGACTGGCCCAGATAACGCCTGTAGCCGCATTCGCAAGGTTGTACGCTGCGCCGATCCATGTGTAGCCTGCGGCGGACTTAAGATCGGCTGAAATAGTGGGTGCGGCAGTAGCGACAATTGTCGCATCGAGAGCGGCTACGAAGAGAGAGAGCTGTGGACTGTTAGTATCGTTCCTCGGCGCGTTCCGATGCTGTGGGTGGCGGCGCAGATCCGGATAGGTCAACCTACGAAAAGCGCAAAAACAATTGCGAAAAGCTGCCATCCACTCCTCTTCTTACTCTCGTCCATGACTTCCAAACCTCGCTCAAGCGTATTTGCGGTTTCGATCGCATCTTTAGAACTCCGCGGAGCAAGCGCGATTTGACTCGAAAGGCCGACGGCCGCCAGTTCGATTTCGCTTCCCATAGCTGTAGTGGAGACCAATTGCCAATATTGAATGGCGACTCAAGTGCTTCGTCGAATGCATATATAGTACACAAGAGCGGTGACTGCGAAGATAATGACGTAAGCAAAGATTGGTTTTGCAGTCATCGCCGAACGCCTAGAGGCGATCCCCGCATTATCGCGCCTATCAGCTTCGGAGGTCGCCGCTTAGTGATTGAGAAGTTTTGACTCACCAAAAAACCGGGTGCGCCCTTTAGTATGATCCTGGGAGATGTCTGGGGAAATAAGGGCGTCTCGACGCTAGTAAGCGATCTCCACTCATACAATACTGTACGGTAGCTCCCGAGACCAGATGAACGGTAGCGTCACGGGCGGGATGTGTCCATTTACCCGACGGAAACTGATGTTCTACGCAAAGAACTTTTGGGTTTTTTTTGGTAGGACAGGCTGAGTCATTTTATCCTTGCTACGGGATAGATTCATTTCATTTACTGACATGTCCATCACCCGCATCCGACCCTAGGATAGGTATGCTCTGCCAAGCTGAAGGCTTAGAACAGCAATTGCAATTCTGTGATTCTATGTAGAGGGTAGCATCTTGCGTGGAGAACGTAGGCTCTTGCCAGACCGAGGAAAAAGAACGGAGTCAGATCAGTCGAGCCTGCTACTCTTGGAGTGCCTTCAATTTGCCGCTCGAGAGATGAGACTGAACGTTGGAAGAGGTCGATGTTCGCACCCGCCCTTTCGGGTAATCCTAACCCACAATACATCATTGAACATGGACGTCAAGGCTATCACGGAGCTTGATTCACCAGATTCTCTCCCTCTGGAGCCAAGCACTGCACTGGTTTCCACCACTCTCTTCTTTCATACACAACTTAATCCATGCAAACATCGCTCGGTCCACTCGCGCAACCTCCCCTCAACGTCGCGATCCACGCCCGACACCCCGAACAGTTATATCTTCGCGCGTCCCCCTTCCTCAGCGCAACATCCAGGCACAACCCTCGATACAAATGTCCGCAACTCGGAACACTGCTCATGACAGCCGCTGCGTGTTTCTCAAGGCAAATGTTGCACTGCACGTACATGGCGGCGATGTGCTCTTGACGTTCTTCGAAGACCATGGCTTTCAATGAGGTCGCTTGTCCAGGCGTGGAGACTGGCGTAAGTTTGCAAGAGGTAGTAGGGCTAATTGGAGGTTCCAGGGGAGGAAATATTGGGTTGGTACTAGATTCGGCTTGTGGGAGGGTCATGTAGTCATCATTATCTGATTGAGCAATGCACCCTTTGCGATCGTCCACGATTGGTGTTGTCTCGGCGGCAATTGAAGGACTCCACTCAGCGGCTGGCTTTACTACCGACTCAGCAATGACTTCCTCGTAAAATTCATTCTCAGTCTCCAAATCCACAGCTATTTTGACCTTATGAATCTTTTCCTCTGCTGTCCCCTTCAGCTGCGTCATCCATTTATCCACTCTCTCGTTAGGTGTGTGCTTCTCACAGAGCCTTCTGCCACTCTTCTTATTCGCACTGGTTGCCAATTCCGAGCACTGGCTACCATGTCCTAAATGTCGGACGAGTGCCTGACAGCGATCTTTCGCATAGCCATCGTGGAACGAACAATAGTGCATTTCAAAGGCCTTTTGATACATTGTACCGGCGCGAGCACATTCGTACTTGGGGTTGCGCGGCATCTTGTATGCGCAGTGATAGGATGGCTTGGTGGCGTTGATGGGCCTGTGGGACGTAGTGGATTGGGTGGAGCTCGTCGATTTGATGGACATGATGGGGACGGCTGTAGTTGCTCGGGTTGGGCTGGATGGTGGGTCAGGCATTGTTGACGTGTGTGGTCTTCTGGATATAGTGGTGAACTCCGACAGTGTGGTCCTCTGAACGAAATTGCAGTTGATAGCGACGATTCCAGACGAAGAGCTAGGGAAGTTGAAGAAAGACGCATTGTTCCCTGACAATATAAAGGTTTTTTACTCAAACAATGTCGTAGCAAGCACAAATACTAAGTGCTATGTCGTAATATTTACAATAGTGACCTACACATCCTAAGAGAAAGCGATGATCTGCTATCTTACATCATGGTAGGATAGCGACTTCGTTTCCTGATCTCAGGGCCCCATTTGAACAGGATCCACGGGATGGGTAGCATAAGAAGGGAGAGGAAACCCAGCAGACTGGTCGCCCAGCCTATTCCGAGATGCTCGTACACTAGATTATGTTTAGCCATGCTTGTCTAACTGGGATTGCTGCAAGAGGGACTCACTCTGGACCGCGAAGAGCGGGAACACGGCACCAAGCGCGTACCTCAGAATACCGTTTGCTGCCATCGCCGATGCTCCACCCGACGGACCATACACATCAATCATGTACAGTGCAGCTGACGTCTGTTTAAATATCAGTCTTGCAAAACATATGTGGTCTGAGCAGGGAAGAAACACACAAACAGGCAAAGGTTTCCCCAAGCAAACGGCACGGTGGCCACACAAAGTACACTCCAATGTACACCCTTATCCGCACACCACGCGAACCAGAATAGCCCCACTGGGATACCCAAACTGCCAACCATCGCACTGTAAAGACGGTGCTCTGGCCGCGCATGCGAGCGTCCTTTCTCCAAGGCTCGGCGGTGCGCCGCTTGGTATAAGTAGCGGTCGATGAAGATGGATGTGACGCCCGCAATGAGCACGCCGATTCCGATTCCGAGGAAGAAGAGACCGGATTGAGAGGGCGTGAAGGAGTACGGTGGTCTGGAAAGGATGTAGGGGAAAGCGGCGAAGAAGAGGAAGAGCACTGCGAAGGCGAAACCCGTGTAGATTGATATAGAGAGGACGACCGGCTTTTACATCGGTCAGTAACATTTTTGGGATGCTTTGGACTTTGAAATATGGACGTACCTCTGTACATAGCATGTGGAGCGGTCGAAAAAAGTTGCGCATCAGCACCTGCCTCACGCTCAGGTTTGAGCCCACGCTTTTCGGTGGCGAGAGTCCTGCCTTTTTCGCTCGGCGTGCCAGAATGATGGGCTTGTAGGTCTCCTTCATAGGCAAAGCGGCCAGGAAGATGGCAGCGGAGATAAAGATGATGCACCACTGTGTCCATCTCCAGCCCTTATACTGTGCAGCGAATCCGCCCACAACAGGTCTACATCCCCGTTAGTTCTCATGGTCCAAACGTCAACCAGGGAGAGCGTAACAGGAGCAAACATACCCAATACTTGGCCCCAAGAACGGCGCCATAAGAAACACACTCGAAACCACTGCCCTTGCCCTTGGCGGGAACAGGTCCGCATTCGTTCCTGCACCTACTGCGAGCGCTGGACTCCCCGTCAGGCCCGCAAAGAATCGACATACGAGCAACGAAGCCAGGTGGTTAGAAAATCCCGCACCCAGCGTGAAGAGTATAAATATTGGTGCTGAGACTAGGTAGACAATCTTGCGGCCGTGTTGCTCGGAAAGCGGAGCCGAGATGACGGGACCAAAGCCTAGGCCAAAGGTGAAGACCGTGAGACCGAGAAGCGCGGCGGTGCGTGAGATGGAGAACGCTGCCATGACACCTGAGATGGCTGGGGTATAGACCGAGGTACCAAAGGTGCTGGCATGAGTTAGGTTCGCGTTTCCTTGATGAATTGAATGGATGCATAGCTTACACTGCGAAGCCGAAGAGACCTGGGATAACAACGTTGTAGAGGCGAATAGCAAGACTCCAATTATGAGGGTTATCCGGGTCGTTCTCGCCATTCCAATCCAACACTGATGGCGCTTGAGTGCAGTCTTCTTTTTCTGATCTAGGCTGTGAGACTTCGATATCTGGGTGCTGTAGCGACGTAACTTCTGCAGCTCCGACCTCGTTGTTGATGGCAATAGTTTTCTCGATGTCACTCCTCGATACGGAAGAATTCTCATCGTGTGAGTCCATGGCGTTTGTATTATCGAGCACTTGTTCACGTTGAAGGAAGCGGAAGGTTTCGGTCCTTCTGTTGTTGTTCGGCGATTAAGAAGGTAAGTCGTATACTAAGTACGATATCGCATTTCGAAGAAGAGAAAGGCGACATGTGCAGTCCGCATGACGAGTCTTCAATTAGTGACTCTGAGCATAGGACCTCCGAGCGATTAGTTATCGGCAGACTGCTGAAGATGTGTTGTGGGGTGCCAAAGACTAAAGTTTAGTTAGCCCTCGGCACAGTGGTGGATAACTAATCAGTGTTAAAGTAGCTCAACCTTCCGATGCACGCCACACCATGATTGGTAGAGCATAAAGTTGGTCAAATTTATAATGTCCACGTCGGGTGAGGTATCCAAGGGCGCGGGGAAATTGAGTGACATGGTAAAAAGACTAACGACGCCGCATGGGTAGCCATGACTGAGCTAGGAATGGCCGTATGAACTGGAATAAATCTGGATATGCTGTCGCATACCAGACAGCAATCTGAACAGCATGGAGTTGGGAAGCTTGCGTTTCATGCATGGAGTGACTTCGTCGGAGGGCGCGTGCGAGAGATAGCCGAGTGTTTCAATGACATAGCAGCGGGCATATTTCGGGTATTCAAGAATGAGGTGAAAGACAACATGTAAGCTGGACATTTCGGAAGTTTTTCTTATGACTGATACCAGCTACACTCTCTTTAATCTAACTAATCACCACCATCGGGTTCAACTAAAGATCACGTCCAAAAAAGACCGAGCTTGGCCTGCCGTCTTGCCGTCTTGCCATGTCATGCCGCCTTGCCGATTAGCCGACGTGCTTTTGAGTTCATTGACTAATTTGATAAGATCGGTCGAAAATAAAAGAAATTACTGCGTGAAGATGCGCAAACATGCACCATTAGAGGAACATGTCGATGGAGCCGTTTATTATCGCGACTTCTGGTCCGCTCCTTGAGACTAGTTGCATTTGAGGCAGCGGTGTATGCGCCGAAAAGAAGTCCCTTGAATTAGTATGTGGCCTCGAAGGTTTTTCCTGGATGCGCAGTTCGTTGGATACACCGGCTTTGTAAGTGAAGTATGCTCTTTGGATAAGAGAAGGTCGTACTGTAAGATAGACCTATCTGTTTTGATGTAGAGGGCATGCCACGTGGTTATATACGGCCCGGCCAGAATCCAGAGTCGCATACAAATCTCTATGTAGATCAGATACGACGCTCCAGTAACACGCATGACCGCCCTTTAACTCAACCACGCGAGCTCAGCCTTCAACCGTTTGCACGACCAGCGACCCGCATCAGAAACCTCCCACTTGACCCGGCACAGGAGATGACGCCCGTCGCAATACTAAAAGACGCGACCAAGACAATTACACCTTCTTTCACGACCTCTTATCCCTCGCGAGATGCCAATCCACCGCACGCCGAAATCCTTCTTCAACACTGATCCTTGGCTCAAACCCCAGCCTCTCTCTCGCCTTGGTAATGTCAAACGTCCGGACCTGGCCAGTATACCGTAGCATCTTGGCCTTGACCTCTGGCTCACCGCCAAACGTGAAGATCCAGTATATGAATTCCCAGATGGCCATGAAGAAGCAGACGAGCTCCATGGGTATTTTCCATACGTGTTTTTCGGCGATGGGGTACCCCGCGCAGGTAGAGACGAAACGTGCGGCGCCCCAGAAAAGCCAGGGCTCGCCATTGGTCATGTTGAAGGCTTCGCCGTCGATGCGCTCGACGTCGGGTACGGGGGTGTCGGAACTGGCAGCTCGGAGGAGGGCCTGTGGTTTTTAGTAACTATGAATCGCGTGGACAAACAAGACGGCAGACCTGAGCGGCCAGCAAATGTCCCTCTGCTGCATTCCCGGCGTAGATGAAATCGTACAAATTCTTGCCCTCTCCGACTTGGAACTTTATCTTGCCCGTCTTTCCTAGCTCGATAAAATGTCTCGTAATGACGACATCGCCTTCGCCGAAGATGGTGCAGAGACGTATAGCCGTGGTGAACAGACCTTTTTGGCCATTGGCGTCGAGCACCAAACCTTCGCCAATGGCCTTAGTTTTGGCATAAACACTACCATTAACGGGACTCTCCAGGACAGGCCAGTCTTCTGTCGCCCAGATCATGTCGTGGTACGAGTCTTGAATAACCTCTGAGCTTGACGAGTGTACCAGAACACGAATGCCCTGTTCCTGCGCGCAATCGATAATGTTCCGCACCCCAAGGACATTGCACCGCGGGAAGACGGATTTGTCCGGTGTCATGGCGTCCGGAGAAGCGACATTGATGATGACGTTAGGCTTGGTGCTCTTGAAGGCGGCTGTGAGATCACTCTTGGAGGCGAGATCGCCCGCAACGTAGTTGATGTTATCAAAGCGATTATTCTTGACCGAGATGTCGAAGACGGAGATGGAGCCCGCAGGAGCGCCGTTTTCGAGAAGGAATTTGACGATATGGTGGCCGAGGAGCCCACAACCGCCAACAACTATGACATTTCCGAGACCTCTCACAGCATCTTCTGGGCGGCCCATTGTTGCTGCAGATGTAGCTCCAGCTCGCGGTCCGGCTCTTGGACTAGGTGTGACGAGGAGAAGACTATGGCAAAGAGAGGGAGCAACGCAATGAGAATTTGAGGGCTGGTGAGAAAGAGCGCTGAGATTGTGGCACAGCAAATTAAATATCCGTGTAACAACAGGTGAAGGAATATTTCAGCCCCCAAACTGCCGCGCGTGGCCAATCACAGTGCCTAGTCCCCGCTCTCTCCCGCGATGCCTAACAATGGCAGATTGCTGTCAACCGCCATCTGCAGATGGCGTAAATTATTGCTCCATCCTCACTTCTAACTTTGTAACACTGTTGGCTGTCAGACATGTTCACATGTTCATGCGTAATGGTAGAATTTGAGCCATACATAAATATATACAACCGTTCTTTCAAACTAACTACAAGAAAGTAATCGTGAAATCGTGAGCCTAAACCCCCCTCCCCTCATAGATCTAATGAACAAAGCTTTGCTGCGTATTCATCTTTACAAACTCCTTGTTCTCTTTCTGCCACTTATTCGCATACTTGACTCCAAACCCTTCGGCAAAAACTTCACGAACAGCCTCAAGCGGCATGCCCTTGCATTCCGGATAGCAGAAGATGATGAAAACCCATCCGACGAAGACAATGGCGCAATAGAAGCCGAATGCACCAGAGGGAGTAATGCCCTTCATCATGGATAAGAAAGTGGAGGCGATGATGATGTTTGTCGACCAGCAGGTCACAGTATTCAACATGGTGCCAACCGCGCGGACTTCCATGGGAATGAGTTCGGTGCCGATCCAAGCAATAGTGGCCACACCAGAACTGTAGAAGCCGACGAAGAGAATAATGATGGCAATGAGGAGGTAGCCTGGCCAGCCTATGACGTCCGATTGCACTTCGAGGGTGTGCGTGTCGATGGGAATGTAGTGGAAGGCTATAGCCGCAATAAGTAAGCAGCAGAACATGCCGAAAACGGTGACTAGAAGAATCTTGCGGCGGCCGAACTTATCGACTATCACAAGATTGACGACGCTAAAGACGAAGTTGGTAGCGGAAACAGTAATGGCAACGGCCGTGGCGTTGTTGAAACCGACAATTTTGAACAGAGTCGCGGAGTAGTACATGAGCGTGTTGAATCCTGATAGCTGAGAGATCGCCATGACGATACATGCGACGGCCACGGCGCGGAATGTAGCGGCCGTGGTGAAGATGCGGGCTAGCGTCTTCCAGATGGAGTCGTCGACCATAGTATGAGTGGCTTCGTGGATGCTCATCTCAATGCTAGCGATTTTGGCGCGGCGCTGCTCTTCGGTGGAGGTAGGGTAGATTCGGGTCAGGACTTTACTGGCTTCGTCCGTCTTGTTGTGAGCAACAAGCTGACGAGGGGACTCGGGACACCACCAGAGGAGAACAGCGAGAAGAACGGCGGGTACAGCACCGATGCCGACGGTTGCGCGCCATGCCTCGCCCTTGATTTGTGCCATACCGGCACCAATGGCGGAAGCGAAGAACTGTCCAAAAGTCACGCTCATATTGTTGAAGGCAATCATGCGACCACGATACTTGGCTGGGGCGAGCTCAGAGATATAGAGCGGGCACACCATGGCAGCGCTGCCGACTCCCAGACCCACAACAAAGCGACCTATAGCAAATTGCGGAACGTGGAAGGCGGCAGTTTGCAGGATGGTACCAATAACGAAGACGACACAGGCAGACCAGATTGGCGTCTTTCGGCCGTACTTGTCCGCTGTCAAGCCCGCGAAGACGGCGCCGATGAGCGCGCCGCCGGAGGTGAGCGAAGTGACAAGTTCTTGCTCGGAGGAGCTGAGTTCGTGGCCGAGAGATGTGCCAATGGTGACGAGAACTGACGAGATGTATCCCGTGTCGTATCCGAAAAGGAGTCCGCCGAGCGACACAACGATAGAGATGAGCCAGGCTGCCTTGGAAGCTGCCGTGGCCTCAATGCCGGAGAGGTTGATGAGCTGCGCGGTGTGATCTTCGGCGGTTTCGATCCTTTCGATCTTCTCCGAGGTTTCGTAGCTGCTCTTGTCAAAGTCGATCGTCTTCATGTCCTTTTCGGTGGCGTCAACAATGCCGTGGGTCGCCATTGTTGCAATGGTGCTAATGGCGTTGGAAGTCGAAGCCGGTTTAGAGAAGAGACGGCTCACGAGGAACAGTACAGAAAGGTAATGGAGTGTATGACGCTGCGAGACCAGTGAAGGCTGCTGTGATGCAGAAAAGATCTTCAGGACACCAGTCGCCTATTTATGTTCCACCACGAGCTGATGGCGAGAGCCCAGGTCGGCGTAGGTGTAGCAATGCAAGATTGCCACGTTGGGCCCTTGCCAGAGACCACGAGGCATCGCATCGCGCCGACGCTTTCTCCGCAATCCGTCAGATCGGAAGCTAGCGCAATGGGTGTGGAGAAGAGATGGCGGGGTGCGGAGTTGGACCCGCTACCGACACCAGAGCCGAACGTCTGGGGGAGCCTAGATCAGTGGGATCATCAGACTCGCGATTGGATAGGGACTCGGAACCCAAGACTGAGAGATCTCGGCTGATGTGTAATTGGATGGGACAGAGGCCCTGTGGTTGTTGAGCGTTGCCGGGCTGAAGGCCAAAGGGCGGGTTTCATTGCTACGTTGTGCAGAGCAGGCACGGCCCTCCTTCTGGCGGATGCGCCGCACCGCAAAAGAGGCATCTCCGTCCGAGCATGGGAAGTTTGTTGCGACGCAAGACTACGACTCAGCTTTTGACCCCGTTCGGAGTGTTTCCGAGTGCTGGTGTGCAGTAGGGCTTTATGCAGGATGCCCGATACTAGGCTAAGGTTGGGAGGAACCATGTACGCATCAAACCCGCATGGATTCGATCGGATGGGACGGAATCATCGAGACTGCATTGGGTGATGTTTCCAGACGGCTGGGGAATTCGATCCCACTGCTCACATGTTGCTGCAAATTGCTCTGAGGTATCGACGACCATCTCTCGAGAACGCGATATGGCATATGCCGATTGTATACCTGTGTGGAACCAACATCGCGTACACGATTGGATGATGCGAAGCTCTTCAGAGATGTACATTTGCATTCCTACTGTTCTGCGGCCACTCATCCCCAAACATCAGCCCTCCACTTCCCCCTCTTCTTCAGCCCGTCGACCCAGCCCTTCACCTCGCCATCTCCAAGCCCCTTAACCCTAAGCGCAACCTCTTCGATCCTCCTGTCTACTTCCCTTGCCATACCGGCCTTTCCACAAATAAACATGTTCGCTCCCGCATCCAGCAATTCTAAGACCTTCTCTCCGTATTGTGCCACCCTGTCCTGCACGTACACTTTATCGTCTCCATCATTCTCTCGCGAAAACGCCGTCACAATTTCCAGCTTGTCACCCAAAGTCCCCCGAAGCTTCTCAAGCTCCTCGCGATAGATATAGTCCGACCTTGGGCTGCGGCACCCGAAAAAGAGCAGCATGCGACCGATTGGTTTTCCGATCGCATGCAGTTTTGCGCGTTCGGCGAGGAAGGCGCGAAAGGGGGCAAAGCCAGTGCCTGCGGCGATAAGAATGAGTGGTGTGGATGAGGTGATTGGAAGCTTGAACTTTGATTTGCGGATATGTGCGTAGATCTTTCCGCCCTCGACAGACTTCGACTCGGTGTGGTGGGAGGACAGGGCCGGTGTTAGTGCTCTAGAGGGAAGCTTTGACACCGACAGGAGGTAGTTTGATGTGAGACCCTGAATCGTGCTCGAGGCCTCGACTGCAACGGTCTTATTGACCACCAGAGCCGTCACAGCCACACGGCGAGGTGAGATTACTGAGCTCGATGAGATGGAATAGTAGCGTGGTTGCAGTGCGAGCAGGTTTTCGATAACGAACACAAGAGGAAGACTGGACCATGCTTCGTTGGGACTGGCAAGTTGCAGCAGTCGCGCAAAAGTGATATGGGTGGCTGAGACGAATTCTTCATATTGTTCGCGATTTTGACCAATTTCCGACAGCATCGCTTTCGCAGCTGGAGTTGGAGCGAATTGGGCAAGATCCAGGATAGACTTGCGGGAGACCCCCGCGCAGATTTCGAGATGATGCCGAAACACCGCCTCCAGTGTGGTTCCTGAAGGTACCTTATACTTTGCTGAGTCGCTGAGTGATGTAATGGAAAGGGTATCGTGTCGATGATTCTGTAGACCCAGGCTGTTGAGAAGACGCTCAACTTCCTCATCGGGGTTACAGGGCCAGATACCAATATGATCTCCCGTCTTGTAGATCATATCAAGATTTCCCAGATCCAGCTCCATGTGGATACAGTTCCGGTTGCCAGCAGTGAATAGCTCGCGAACATTACGAATTGGTAAGGGAAAGATTGCTGATGTGTTGGACGACCGTTGATGGTGAATCGATATCGGATGGACTACCTCGGTATCATCGAGGGACTTTGCATCGAGCTTGACCTCCATAGTGGGTTGGTATGTCAACCTTTTCTCCTTATAGCCTTCGCTCCTGAACAAAGCAAAGACGTCGTCCTTCCACGCCTGGAAATCTTCTTCGGTCGCCCCTTGCGCGTCATCAGCTCGCTGCGACGGCATCAGAGTCGTTGCACCGGCAGCATTGAGGGCTTCAACTACAACGTCCAAGACGCGGTTGTAGTACTTGTAGTTGCTGTTCCCAAGGCCGAAAGCCAGATATCGGAGGTTGTCCAGTCTCGAAGTCTGATCCTTGACACGCTTGATCCAGTCCCACAACCCAGCAGCATTGTCACTTGGATCGCCTTCGCCGTATGTGCTCAGGAGGAATATGGCGAAATGGGTGTGTTGAATTCCGGCGATACTATCTGCATCGTAGTCTGACAGATCCGCTACCAATGCATTGATGCCGAATCGTGTGCGGCACTCGCGCCCGAGCGCTTCAGCAAATCGTTCGGCGGTACCAGACTGCGAGCCCCAGAAGATGACGATTTGAAAATCTCCGTCCTCGAGCTTTTGTGCTACATTTCGGGTAGTGCCTGCAACGCTGTTCGAGTCGCCATCTGTGAGCTGTGGACGCTCAAAGTATACTTTGTAGTAGGGGTCGGGTTTGTCCCAGATGCGGCCGCGCGTGAGGTAGCCGACAGCGGACAAGAGGAAGAGTACAATGGCGGCACTATCCGCCGCTGTGGAAGGCTTCAAAGATCCGAATATAGGCGAAGCTTGGAACGTATGTAGAAGAGGCTGTAGTGTCGACTGCAGCTTGGAAATGTCAATCGTAGAGTTGAAAGACTCCATGGTAAAGGCTGCATTGTAAGATGCCGTTGGGTATGCGTGCTTTGATATATGACACACGTCTTTCCGTGGATGTGCATCTCGACTGAGTCTACGATTTGACGGAGCTTCTTTCTAGACGGGGAGAAGCAGCAGAAAAAGAGACGCCGCTAGAAGTTCACTTCATTTAGCAACTTAAACCTCCTTCCGCAGCCCGTCTTGCTAGCCAAGTGTTAGCAACAGGAAACAGCGAGTTAGAACCGGTGATCAGAAATACTGAATTAAGAGTCAACGGTCCCGCCTCGAGTCCCGAGTGACGCTTTGCCTCCCCGCCTTTCTCCACGTTTGCATCATCTCCGCGTCGTTAGCGCGGCCAGCCAATGGGGAAGGAATCTCCGCGCACTTCTATATGCGTTGGAGCTCCACATGCATGCTGGACGGAATGGCACGTTCAGCACGTTGGCTATCCGCACAGAATCATTCTTAAGGGTTGTTTAGCTGCGCAATTCGAAAAAACAGATTAGTGCTCGAAGTTGCCACGCAGACATTCCACCCTTCTACTGCGAATATCTCATCATGTCCATTACATTCCTCTCATTACCCTACGCAGCCATTCTAGGCCTGTGTGCATTGCTTTACTTCGTTGTATACCCAGTAGTTGTTTACTTCCGCGACGTAAATGGCAAGTTCGACACGCTCTATCAAGTAGTGCACCACTGACTCAGCTAGGACTGCGACGCTACCCCAACATGCACCCCCTCTCGGGGATATCCTCAATACCTTTTATGATACTTGCACATGGCGGCGCGCGGTCCACATACCTCGCAAAGCTCCACCAGAAGCACCCCGTTATCCGCACTGGTCCGAATGCACTCTCCTACGGCGACCACCGTGCGATCAAAGATATATACGGCCACAACACACCCTGCACGAAGGATGGCTCGTATCTTATCACTTCGGGATCACATTTCCATCTCGCCGATGTTGTCGACAAACACGACCATGCACGAAAGAGAAAAACATTAAGCTCTGCCTACGCTATCAAAAACCTGGAAGGGTGGGAGCACAAGGTGGCTGACAAGACGGACAAGCTTGTCAAGCATCTCGATGACTGCTGTACATTGCCTTTGAAACCCGGGGAAGTTGTCACGCCAGAAGATCTGAACATCGACTATCGGAAATGGACCAACTTCTTCACTCTCGATGCGATCGCCGACATTGGTCTTTCCGAAAAACTCGGCTTCCTGGATCGAGGTCACGATCGCGTCACTGGACGCCGTTTGGACGGGACGACATACGAATGCGACCTCCGAGATTCTCTGTACCAGACTGCTCGCAAGCAGTCACTTCTCGTCTGGCCGTACGCGTGGTATCCCTTCATCAACAAGATCTCGAACGTCATCCCGTTCTACGCACGCATGTCAAAGTTTGCATATGACTGGGAGGGTGTTCCTGTGCAGCTCGCGCACCAGCGACTACAGCGCTACCGGTCGGGAGAGAAGCTCGACGATTTCTTCCAGGCGCTTATGGAGGACAAGAACGGGCACGCAAACAACCTCGAATGGGGCGAGATCGTGGCGGAAGTGAGCATCATGATGAATGCTGGTTCGGCAACAACCGCAATCGCTATGACAAACGTCCTGTACCAGCTGCTCAAGAATCCTGAATTGATGAAGAAGGTAGTCGAGGAGATCGATGCAGCGCTGGAAGATGACGATGAGAGCGACGATACCGGGACGATCGCGTACGACAAAGTGAAGCACCTCCCCTACCTCCGCGCCTGCTTGGACGAATCACTTCGCCTGTTCCCACCTACACCGCATGGCCTGCCCCGCGAAACACCAGCCGATGGCGTCAACATCCTCGGTGATTACATTCCAGGTGGCGTCTCCGTCGCCATGTCGGCCTTCGTGGCGCACCGCAACGAAGCCATTTTCCCACAGGCCGGCAAATACATACCGGAGCGTTGGTTGGGTGAAGAAGGCAAGGCGCTCCAGCCATACTTTTTGGCTTTCTCAGCAGGCGCCCGCGGCTGCATTGGTCGCAACATCTCGTATCTGGAGCAAACGGTGGTGCTGGCTAGTGTGCTGAGGAGGTATGAGTTCGCGTTGCCGAGTCCGGATTGGCAGATTGAGAGGTTGGAGACGATGAATTGGTTGCTGGGCGAGATGCCGGTCAAGGTGTGGCGAAGAAAACGGGATGGTGATTGAACTTACCCCTACATTGTCAGAATTGTGGGAGCATCTCCAGTAGATATAATAGTTCACCACAATTTCCACATTCTAGCTCTGGGAGAGTGACCAAACTGTTTGGTTTACTCTGATTCGGGCCTAAGGATAAATCTGGAAGCTAAAAGAGGCTCACCCGAAAAGCCATGCCTAATCGCTATCCGGTTCTGCGGCCAGCTCAACGTCGTCGGCTGCACCATCAAGGCCAACCCCCCCGCCACTGCGCGAGCCCTCAGCCTCACTATTGAACCCGCTATTCGCGCCACTGGTAACCCTCTCCTTCTCTTCTTCAATCTCCTCGGCTGCTTCCCAGTCATCCGCCACCTCGGGCTTCTTCTGCTTCTCTATCTTCTTCTTCGTGCTACTGAGGCTGAGAACAGCGAAACCTCCTTTGTTGCCGATGGGCGTGCTCTGCTGTACCTGTCGAACCGGAGCTCCTTTTGCTGCGACTTGACTCCAACCAGCACCTGGCGCATCCGACTCCTTTCGCAGAACGTTGAGGAATGCGTCCAGTCGAGCGAGCTGTAGCTTGCCGATCTTTTGCAAGGACAGTGCTGCTGAGAGCGCAGGTTTCACGGCCTCCAGCATGCCTTGCACTTCGCGGTCGGGGAGACTGACGCGTGCTGCCTGCACATGGGTTAGCAAGTTTCGTTCAAGTGTACCTGGGGCAACGTACGATGGGAGGTTTGAGCGCCACCTCTTCGGTTGGTAAGAAGCTGACGTCGAGCTCAAGTGGAAATGCAGTCTTCGGAAGAACGCTCTTGAGTACGGTTTTGACTTCCTCAATCGTCAAGGCAAACCGTGGGTTGGTGATAACGAAGGCGTTGTAGGGATCGCCAGAGACGTTACTGGCCTTGGGACGCGAGGTGAGAGTAGTTGTTGCTGGCGGTGCAGTTGCAGTCGTTCGCTGTACTTGTCGAATCCTCACACATTCGGCCAGTGTTTTCATGGGCGCCATGACAAAGCGTGGAGTCTTGAAGATGGCTACATGCCGATGGGGCTCGGGGTCCATGCTTTCGGAATCAAATCCAAAGTCTTCTGCGAGCGAGTGTATAAATGCACGATGTTTTCGAATCATTGGTTTGGAGCGGAGTCGTTTCTCTTCCGGATTCGCTGCAAATAACCTTAGCTCCTTCTCTTGAGCAGCAGCCCAAGTGGAATTTTGCTGATACATGTTCAAGGTGTCGGCGGAGTAAGGAACGTGATCGGTCTCGTGGGTAGGGTCGACATTCAGGGCCAATGCGAGTGTGCGGTTTCGTTCCAGGCGTGCGCACTCTTCGTCGCATTTGAGAGTCCTTCTTGAATTTCCATCGCTGTTTTTCGATGCGATGCACCTTGCTTCCTGTTTGATCCGTTGACACTCGCAGGTAATCAATATCTTGTGCTGACAGGGTTTCTCTTCTTTACAGGGTACGGGAGAGTGACATGCGGCCATACAGGGGTGACCGCAGACGCTCAACTGCTTGCCGCAAGACTGCTTGCATGGCTCTTCGCACTCTCCGGGGCGGTGACATTGTTGCTGGCATTGGTGCGCACCACATCTCAGTCGCTGTCCACAGACTTCGCCACAGCGCACCTCGCTGAGCCAGCAAGGCTGGTTTTTCAAGATCGTCTTTCCACATAAGCAGGGTTTTGTTGTCAAAAACGGACACTTTGGACAGTCCTCGTTATCTTCGTGACAGTTGTGCGCTACTTGCGGATGTCCACAGTCTTTCGGACGATCGCACTGGAATCTACACGGTGGAGGTCGAGTGCCGCATGGGAGCGGTGGTTGTAGGACAGTTCGCCCGCAATTGCAACTGATCTCCTCGAAGATGGCTTCTCGGCATGTTCCGCAAGGTCCTTTGTGGCAAAGTTCCTGGCATTGGTGCTCAGGGTTTCCGCACCTGAGTTGACGCCCGCAGCTGCGCGTACAGATATGCTCGGACTCGAAGCCTTCGTCGGGGTGACGGCGAGCGGAGTCGAGGGGACGAGGTTTGCGGCGTTGAGACTGGCGTTCACTAGCCTTCCGTTCGCCAGAACAGCAGCGGTCTCCACACTCATGTCGGCCACAGTTTAACGAGACGCGACAAATGCGCATACACTGAGGTGGCTCTTCTGTTCCTTGATGACACACAGTCGATGAATGAGTACGTCCGCAACGGCAAGCAATGGAGACAACTCGTAAGCAAGGTAGACAGTCGCCCTGATGACAAGATTGCTGGCATGTGTGGCCGCAATTGAGAGTCTTGCCGCAGGCTTTTGCGCAATTTGGTATGGGATCCTCACACGAGGACCGGCCGGCTCCTGAGATCTCCGTGAGGGATGTCTTGCCGCAAGGGCAGTGGGAAACGACGTCCGGCGACCGTGGACAATGCGACGGCTGAGCATCTTGTTGGTGACAAGGCTTGTCGCACGTATGCTTTCCGCAGTCGAGAGCGCGTCCGCAGGTAGTGGGGCATTCAAAGACGCCAGTCCACGTTTCCACAGCCACGGATCCATCCTCTGCACCATGGGACTGACTGCTGCTTCGCTCGACTTGTCGATCGCGGCACATGATGTCTTTTTCCACGTTTCCACAATAGCATCGCGCGGGGATGCGCACCTCGCACGCACCACACGAGCCTTCGTGGCATGGAAGGGAGCAGTAATGCTCCCCACAAGGCATAAGATGACCGCAGGTGTCGCCGCAGCTCCAACCGTTTTCGTAGTCCGTATCGACGCAGCGCCGTGTGAGCGATTTCCTGCTGCAAAAACAGAGCTGGGTCGGGCCCGTCTGGGTGCATGGGGGACAAGGGCCGGCGTGGCAGGTGGTAGGACACGAGTGAGGACACTTCTTTGGCAATATCCGTGGTCGAGCACTACGGCACGTCAGTACCGTTCACGAAAAAGACAGCTGTACCCGGACAGCGTTTTGGCCTGTGGAAGAGCTTACCAGGTCTGCCCACAGGAGAAGGGCGGTAGCCCAGGCAGGGATCGCGGCTCGTCTTCCTTCTCGCACCAGCACGAGAATGACTTGGGGAGCTCGTCCTTGGGGAGGTTGCAGCCCGGGCACCGCCATTGCCGGGGCGGGGGCAATTCTCCGTCTGGCGCCTGCTGACGAGCGGCTGCGGAGCCCTCGTTGGTGGACCACTTCTTTATGCAGCCCAGGTGGAACACAGTCCAGCAGGTTCTGCACGACCACACCCCCTTGGAGGTTCTCCGAACCTCTTCTGTGCATATGGCACATTCATAGTGGCCGTTGTCGATATCCTCGTGGGTTCGTGTGGTGATGTCGGCGGCTGCCGACTTGGGCTTTTGCGGATGTCTCTGGCGCTGAGGCCGTACCTGTCGCGGGATAAGAGGGCGACCGGGTTGAAACGAGGGAGCATCGGCTTGTAGGCCAGCCTGCCGGTACGCATGTCAGTAAGTGTCACCCAAGTCACCCCAAAGGATGGTCCGCACAAGGCGACCTGTACGCACCTCTGGCGCCGCGTTCTCGCCGTCCACGGTCAATTGCCCTCCAAACTGTCGACCGCCAACCGCCCGCGCGGGGAACCTGGTGTGGTTGTTGCGTGGTGCCGCTCTCCCCCTCCGGCTCTGCGCATGCGGCGCTGGGGTGTTTGCTGCTCCGTCGTCGACAGCGACGGCAGGAGCTTGCCCTCTGCCTCGCCCCCGCCCTCGTCCACCCCGTCCGCCGCGCTGCGCTGGTGGTTGGGCCTGAACCGGAGGCTGAGGTTGAGGTTGGGGTTGGGGTTGAGCCCGTGTCTGTGTCTGCTCTTGCTGCGCATTTTCCGCCCCCCCACGGGCGCGATTTCGCGGGCGACGTCTTCTTGGATTACCCTCCGAGGGGCCTGTGGGAGCCGCGAGCGGCGATGCGCCCGCATCCATGGCGGCGTTGCGGGGTGTGTGGTGGTTGGGGATGTGGGCAGAGAAAGGCGTGGCCTGGATGTGCTCTACTCGCGAGGAAGAAAAAGAATAGCACGCAGGCGCTGGAATTGTGTGGCCTGCAGAACGATCAAAGCAAAGGCGAGCGAAAGTTTAGTGGCGAGCAGCAAACCCCGCGGACTGGCCTGAGGTTAAGACTGCGGCAACGGTGGGATGGGTTGATGAGTCAAGCTCTCGCCATGCTACTCGCCCGGTACCAGACCGCGTCGTGGGCGTCACTATCTTGCAACCGTACACAGACGGGTGGTGGTGGTGGCGCTGCAGCTCATCCCATGTGCAAGCGCGATGAGCGTTCCTGAGTCACTTTTCGTGTATCCCGCTAAATTATTATTCCCCATACCCCTGTCCATGCCATGCCTGGCGCGTCATCGCCTAGCTCGGCTAAACCCCGGCACTGCCGCCGGCCATCGCCCGTGCTGCTTCGTCGTACTGCTGCACCGTGTAGAGAGAGCTCTTGCTATCTCCACCCTCAGCACTCCCATCACCGCCATCCCCCGCATCATGGCCAAGTCACTGGTCGGCGCCCTCGCGCTGGCATCGCTGCCCTCGGCCCTCGCCTTCCGCAACACGTCGCCCTTCTTCCTGTTCTCCACCGCTGCGTATGTACACCCCCGGGCTGCCTAGCCTCTCGAAGCTGACGATGCTAGCTTGGACATTCCCTCGGGCGGCGGCGACATTGCGCAATCGGACATCGTGCAAGACCAGGTCAAGAAGGTGCTGGACGGCTGCCCCTCCAAGGCCTATCTGCTTGTGCGCCAGGAGGGCGTCTCCTCGTTGGACTTTGTCGACAGCCGGTCTGCGCCCCAGTTGGGACACTATCTGAGCGGCAAGGACGCGGACGTGAAGAGCACCATGATCGTGCCCGAAGTGCTTGGGGGCCAGGGCAGCGAGAGCTTGTCCCAGTACATACAGACCAAGTGCGGCGCCGAAGTCCTGCAGGGCCGGCCGTCCAAGGCCAAGGTGGCAGCCGGCGGGCCATATGTCATCGAGGTCTCATTCGCCGCACCGAGCTCGGCACAGCGTGGTGCAGAGTTGGCCGAGAACGGTAAGGATGCATCGCACATTGGCTAGACATCCATGGCTAACGTCGATCAGATGCCCTGCTTGAGGCGGTTGTTGCCGAATTAACATTCTTGCAAGACTACACCGTCATCTACACCTCGACGCCTCCGACCGAGGAGCAGGCCAAAGCCACCATCGAAAACCAGCGCACATATGAGATGGAGGATCCCTTCAGCGGCGCCGTACAGATGGAGCTGAAGCGCGACCTCTATGCGCACCCGCGAGACTCAAACGCCAAAGGCGGCCTGTTTGAGAGATATCAATTCCTTTCGCCGCCCCTTTTCATGGGCTTCCTCGGCATTCTCCCACTATTCGCAATCGTCTTCGTCGGATTGAAGGCCCTGTCAAGCTTGGAAGTCTCCTACTTCGCCTTCAGCAAGGAGATGGGCCCGGCCGCCCAACGGAAATGATAGGGTAAAGAGTGGGCGTGGGTGTAGACTTGTACGATATGTATCAGCATGGCTGCTCGGCGTTTGCAGGGGTTTGGATCTGTAGCAAATATCAAGTGCTGGCCATGCGGCTAGCTTTCCTGTTCTCATCCGTCGCTAGCTCACTCCCGTGTGCCTCGCTTACCTGAGTCATTGCCATCATCTCATCCTCTTCCAGCATCTCGACCTACAACCCCACTCAACATGGCTGAAACGCCCACATCGCCAGGCCCACCGCCAACATACTTCCAACCCCCAACCCAACTGCCTCGCGAAATCATCGACCATATCCTCTCCGCCTTGGTTTCTCTCTACGCTGACGATCCAGCATACCAATGGATCCACCTTCGCTGCCTAACCCGCTTCCACCGAAACCATCTGCACCACCACTTTCTCCACTACTGGCTCCCCAAGCTACTGCTCACACTGTACGATGGCCCGGACACGTACGTCGAATACTGCGCCTGGGGATTGCAGAAATCCACGGGAAAAGTCCGGTTCAAGGTAAAACGATGCGTCGGTGAGAATGCCAACTTCGAGCAGCCAACGCCGGGAACCTGGTGGCATGACCGCCTTATGCGGACTACGTACCCGATTGGAGACGAGCGACGAAGAGGCAAGTATATCATCCTGCGTATGGGCGAGGGCGTGTTGAACGAAGGGTATGCCGGGGGCGGGCTGCTGAGCGATATGCAGCTCCCGGGGTTGGAGGTAGATGCGTGTGCGGCGAATCTGTGGTTCGACTGGCAGGCGGCGTTTTCGCGCTTGTTCGGCGAAGAAATGGTAATGCAGAGGTTTAGAGAAAAGCTGCTACGGCGGTTCAGCCCGGCCACTGTTAACACGCGCACTGTCAAGGCGCAGATGTGCGTAGGGCGCAGGGCGGAAGTCCATGGCTTTCTTCGCGATAGGTATCAACCGCTACGTCGCGAGTTGCTGGTTCGATATCGGGATCACTTGTCGTCATCTACATCTACACCTACACCCTTCAACATCAACCCACACATTGTCACCCCTCGCCTTGCCATCCGGCAACCCGGTCCCCGAAGCCCGGTGCACAGCGAGGACGGGCCTACGATCCACGAATTCGCCTTCGTAGAGGAAAGCATGGTATTCCATGTTCCGGGGTGGGAGACGTGGGATGTACGGGATGTGGCGAGGCTGAGAGCTGTAGAGCAGCAGGCTTGGTTTCAGGGGAATGTGGATATGTGGCGGGCTGGTGGGTTGGGTGCACTGGGGTTTCGGGGCGGTGTGGGAGAGAAGTGGGAAGGGTGGGACGATTTGAAGAGACTGGATGAGGAGGCTGTGAGGAGGGCGTTGCGGGTTAGGATGGGGGTCGACGATAGGCTAGGGCACATGCAGAGGTATTTTCGTTATTAGGGCGTGGGAGTTGGGTGCTGAATTGTGGCTTCATGGAAGTGTGTTGCATGTACCTATGTCAGGGTCTATAGACTTTCTTTTGGCCCCTATTGAGTCAGGCCCACAATGCCCGCCATGAGATTGCACCTCGAATCTCGGGCTCTTACGCTGCGTTCCTTGCATCGGCTGAGTGACCTCACGGCGGCTAGCATGCGTTTAGGAGACGCAGCGTTGGTGCTGACGAGCTTCCCATCTTGAGCATCTTGGTCGACGGTGCTAATCTTGAAGTGCTTGTCGCCGAGTAGAGCTAGGAGACCGAAGAATGCTGGTGTGTGAACGCGCAGTCAGCTACAGATTCGAAATAGGCCATGGAAACGATATACGCACCGTAATTTTCAGCGTTCCTGAGAGCACCCTTGGTGGCTTTGCTGATGACGTTTGCCCATCCATACGCGGGATCTATATCGAGGGCTATGCAGTTAACAAGTCAGTGTCCGTTACCAGAATGGGTTTGATTCGTCCCTTACTGTCATATGCTGGAAGATGTGTCATTTCGTGCAAGAAAGTAACACTCAAAAGCCCCTCCAGCGCCGTCTCCGTCAACTTCACCTGCGCAAAATCTTTGTCGCCTTGCTCTTCTATGCTTGCAATAGGTCCTTCCACATACGGCTTGCAGATCGTCATCGTAGCTCTCGTCGGGTTCTGAGCACTATATTTCTTGAGCGACCTTGTCGAATCGAAAACCTCGGCGATCGTCCCCTGGTCCTTGCAACCCGGTGGTCCTCTATAAAAGATTCCGTTGACATCATCGACCCAGAGCTGATCCTCGGGATCACGGTCTGAATTGGGATCGGGGAGCAGTGTGCCGTCTTTCCTCCTACGGTCCTTTTGTAGTTGCCACCGTGCATCTTCGTCGCAGTAGATGCGTATATCCGCGCCATTCAGATCCGGAGTTTCCGCCAGTTGAGAAACGCCGGACATGATCCGACGCACTTCACCAACACTGGGAGTGTCATCCGTGTTGGTGTTGTAGATGCGCTGGAAAGCGGCTTGTATGTCTGCATCGTTTTCACCGAGCCGAGTATCCGAGCGGCCAGCCATGAGAAGAGCTTCGGGAAGCGCGCGGCTCACGGCTGGGTATTGCAAACATGTCGAATCCATGTAATAGTTTAGAGCAAACGATGGAGTGAAGAGTGCGAACACGGAGAGAACGGTAATAAACGCCATTATTGAGAAGTGAAGCTATCCAAAGGAAGCTCGGGAGGGAGTGATGTGAATGCAACGGGAGAGATTCGATCGAATGACAGACGGAGGAAGAGTATAGAGTCGATAGATGTAGATTAAGATTAGATGTATAATCGGTGGAGGCTAAGCATCGTATCCCGCGCGGCACAATTTGGCTACGGACTTGAAAATCGTTTATTGTTTCCTTAGCTGCTTTTCTTCGTACTTTGGGAGCGATTAGCACGCTTCGAATGCATGTATGTGCTGATAGCGGTCTTCGCTTCCGAGTGTCGTCCGAAAGAAGCTCAGGGACAATCGTTTCATTGGACAAGCAGTCCGACATGCTAACATAGAATTACCATGGGTCGTCCGAATTGGGAAGTCGCTAGCTAGAAGAGGTCGATGCTTGGGGCTACTCGTTTCAGCCTTACACTATGTGGGGGCTGTATCGCAAATAGCAGCGAGGCTGTGGATTAGTAAAGACCGCAATTCGAGGTTCAGTTTTCGAGGATGAAAGCCGTCCTCGATATACGAATAAACATTTCCTGTTGAACTGTCGGTTTAGTTTCGCGAGCCTTCCCTTCTTGCACATTTTTGGCAGCCTCTTAAGATGGCACTTTCCGCGACGAAGCTTTTGCTTAGCCTCGCAGTCTCTGCGATTGTCATCCACGCAACTGCCAGTGGCCTCCATGACTCCACAGGAGCGCTGCACCAACGCCAGCAGTCTCAATTCCCTCCCAATAATGGCCCTTGTCCTCAGAACAATGGCGGCACACCCTGTGAGTACAATGCGATCTTTAATCGTTCGTAGATTTCACTAACAGTCAACAGTAAGTTGCTCCGATAAACAATGCATCGATATTCCTCTGGACGGGGTCTGCAACATTCAGACTCAAGAAGGCTTTCCAATATGCGGCTGCTGCCCCGCATTTGACTCCATTGCGTGTTCCCAGTGTGGCGGAGACGCCGGTGGTGGGATCTGTGCCGGCGGAGGTTCGACTAATATCGCATACCAAGGCTGTCAATGCGATAACGATGGCGGAGGCTATCCTGATGATAGCAAGAAAGTCTGCCCTGAAAGCAATGGCCAAGACACCCAAACATGCAGTGATACAAACTGTGGTGGAGATGGCAAGATCGGAGGGGTCTGCGACGCAAGAACAGCAGTGAAAGATGATTTCGGCAGAGCAGGGTTCTTCACGCACTGCTCTTGCTGTCCTGCTGGGGGTCTAAAGGACTGCAATGGCTGCGGTGGCGACTCCGGAGGCGGCAAATGTACAGGTTTGACAGCGGATTATGGGTCGCCTTACAAAGGCTGCGAGTGCGGCGCCGGTGGCGGGTGAGTGATGAGCTTCTGCAAGACACAACGTTGTATCTAATTGAGCCCAGTGTTGACTTACCTACTCCGATCATTCCATTCCCCATCCCACCAGTTGGCTTTCCACCGCCACCTCCAGGCACCTCTAATCCCGAACAGCAATGTTCCACGACCAATCTACCGAAATGTTCCGACTGTGGCGGAAACGAAGGCTGGTGTCAGTCCGGCGATAGTGTTGGCTGTCCATGCCAAGAAGAGTGCAAGGAAGACGCGCAACCTACCTGTTCCGACGAGTCCTGCAAAGGCGACGACTCGAGCAAATGCACGCAAGGTCCAGAGCAAGGCTGTGACTGCGCTACAGATGATGAGTGCCCAGCCGACGAGGAACTACTTCCTTGCTCAGAATGCGGTGGCCAAGACTCTGAACAAAAGTGCAACGGCCTTGAAGACGAAGGAGGTCTCTACAAGGGCTGTGACTGTTGGGATGATACAAAGCCCACACACCCATACAAGGCCTTCAACGCGGCGCAATTTGCGGCTGGACAAGCAAAAATGGCAGGGCTTCCAGACGTGGGTTCCATGCCTCCGAGTCCGACTAGTTCCAGCGCGCCTACTGCGACAGCAGATCCAAGTAAAGTAACTTGCTGGAACAACAATGTACCGAGTGTTCCTGGGAAATTGATCGCAAAGACGGGCACAATCGATCCAAACACGTTGCTCTTGCGTTTGCGCGAAGGTTCGTCTAACGTTATTGGAGCGAATAGGCCAGAGCTCAAGCTGATTTTCTCACAGTGGTGTGCAACGACAAATGCGAAACACCAGCTGAACTAGACAGCGCCTACACCATGATCAATCAAAATGACGGGAAAACGAATTGCGAGATCTCGGTAGCTATAGACGGAAACATTGAAGCATATATGTATCGCGGGACCCCGTCGCAAGTTTCTCAATCACAGCAATGCTGGGACAGCACCGAGAACAGTACTTGTTCCCCTCTCACTACAATTCTATCATGCTGATTCCTGGAAGTAATCAACAACTGCGTCAATAATGGCCCTAACAAGGGTTGGTGGAACGGCCTCGACAACGGTCAATTCTACGAAACCGGTTTCCGCCCACTGAACGATGGCGCCTCCCAGCATCCTCCTTTTTCCGGCGACTCGACGCTCCATGCATCAGGCAGTCCCATAACACCATCCAAGCGAGACGGAACCATCGACTGCGCTGGGGATTCCAACGGCAATGGCGCCGGGATGTCCGACTGTTTATGGACCTCTGGTTCAGCCATCGTCCAAAAACAGCGCCTCGACCCCTCCATACAGATTTGCACTTCAGACCCGGCTACTAACTGCATCAAATCGGGCCAGAATTTCAATTCCAATGGTGACCTTTTGGGTTCCTGGTGCATGGTAGCCCAATCGAACAGTTGCGCTTTTGTCATTGCCGACAAGGACCCGCACTTTGGTGGAGGGTTCAATGGGAATAGTTGTATTAGTGGGCAGAACCTGATCGACATGAGCTCCAAGGGGGCAAACCAGTGTGCAAACAATAGCCCAGGGACCGCAGTCGCTGCAGGTCCGGTGCAGGTTGACAACATTCCGGCGCAGACGTTGTGTCTGGTCAGCAAGGACCATCCAGAAATCTGTGCTGTTAACTGAGGCTGGAACAATGCAAAAGGACTGTAGAATGAAACAACGGAAGGGTGGAATCGTATCGAATGGAGAAGATAGAGACTGATTTAGAATATAAATCAGAAGGACCAATACGCGCATTGACGTACATGACTCATCATCAATGGGAGTGAGATTTAGTCAAGCACCTGCCATCTGTGTAGAGACTGCATAATACCGGGTGTTCCCCAGGTTGAAGCGTCGTTCTGTCAGCATCGGACAGTCTACTAATTTATCCTTGGCCATAGTGACATCGTCCTTTGTTGGCTTGGAAAACCTTCCTCGGTTGTACTCCTTCAAACCTATCTAATCTTACGCCTTTCACCCATCTCACTTCTCCTCCGCCATAAGGTTCTTCTCCATGGTTCCCTTCAATTCCTGGTCTCCATTAATCTCCTTCTCCGCGCCAGCAATTATTTCCCTCAACCCCTTCGCGCACTCCTCCAACTCTTTCTTCTCCGTCTCATCCAACTCAATAGGCCAGGACTTCACGATACCCTTCCGGCCAATTACTGCTGGCATCGAAAGACAGCAATCAAGATCCGGTTGGTAGAAGGAAAGTGGACGCACGGTACGACTATCGAAGAGAATGTACTTGCATAGACTAGCTGCAACGTTGCCGATGCCGTAGGCGGTGCAACCTTTGGCGGCGATTATAGCACCGGCTGCGCCGCGCGTGTGCTCGGCGATGTCCTTCTTGGTGCCGGGCTTGAGGAGGTGGGGTGCTGAGAGACGGAGTGGTGATGTGGCGATGGAAGCGCTTGACCAGGCGATCTGGTGCTGTCAGCTTCCCCTCTAGCAACCTGTTTCTCCAACCAAGGGAATTTCAGTACTCACAAACTGGCTATCACCATGTTCCCCTAACACATAGGCATCGATACTACTCGCAGCCACATCGGCTTTTTGCGCAAGGATTCCCCTCAAACGCGCCGAGTCGAGAGACGTGCCTGTACCCAAGACTTGGGATTCTGGCAATCCGGAGAGCTTGCGGGCAAAGTGAGTCAGGATGTCGACCGGGTTGGCGACTAAGAGGAGGATGGTGTGCGGGGAGATGGGTGCCATGGCTGTGAAGATGGAGGAGAGGATGTGGAGGTTTCGGGTTAGAAGGGAGATGCGTGACTCGCCTAGATATCATTAGATACGTATCCCGCTGTCATACAATAGTGCTAAAGTCAACACCCAGAAGTATCCCAAGATGCAAGAATATCGCAGCTTACCATTCTTCTGCTTTGCCCCCGCCGTAACAACGACAATATCCGCCTGTCCCGCCTCTTTATGCGTCCCAGCTTTTACTCTCGTCGCACTGCGTCCACCGTACGTCGCATCGCCCAGATCTCTTACCTGCGCTTCGAGCAATTCGGTTTTGGGGTCGATTAGGAGCACCTCCGCGCAGATGGGGTTTTGGATCAGGGTGTAGGCGAGGGTAGAGCCAACGTCGCCGGCACCGATGATAGCGATGGTCGTTTTGACTCGGTGGTCCGTCATGGTGGGGCTGGTTTGGAGGTGTCGGTGTCGAGGTTGTGGATGGAATGAGCTAGGGATGGATGGGATGGAGCATGTGGGAGTGTGATGTCATGGATTGATGGTGGGAAGAGCTTCTTTTCATTGTTTGACGCATCTTGGCGCGTTGGCCTCTGAGCCCGGTGCCACCATCCAAAGAGACTATTCCAGCTGGTGTTGTGGCGCTTGGCTGCTCAATCGTTGCAAGAACGTCGTCATCTGATGCATGCCGCCTCGGCTGCAGTCGGGTGGAGCCCACGTGGCTAGGAAGTACTTGGTACGCCCCACCATCACGCACATATGGGACGATGTTTTTGGCCTGCGTGGTCCCATGTCGTCCGCACTTTCTTCTGCTGCCGAGAACATGTGACTGCTGACGCCGGTGTTGCACGCCCATCGCGATTTAATCCATCTTATTGCATTCGCTCCTACCATGCGGAGCTACGCTCAACACGACTACACCGAATAGAAATTCTTCGGGTCCTCCTCCAGCGGCTCTATCGTAGCCTGCAATGTCGCAGCAATCTCATCCACGTCCTGCCAAACCCTTAATATGTTCCTACCCACAATCTTCGCAACATCTCCGTCGCTGACGCCCTCCCGCAAGAGCTCAGCCACCAGATCCGGGAACTTGGTCACATCTTCGAGACCCTTGGGCGTAGATTCAATGCCATCGTAATCGGTACCGATGCCGACATAGTCGTAGCCGATGAGGTCCCCTATGTGCTTGATGTGCCGGACAACCTGGTGGAGGGTTGAGTTTTGCGGATACAACTCGGGGAGGTCGTTGGAGGTCTTGCCGGGTATGCAGGAGACGAATTCCGGGTTGAAGTTGACCATGACAATGGAGTTGCGCTTCTTGACCAGGTGCAAGATGTCGTCTGGCACGTTTCGCGGATGTGGGCATATAGCGTACGCCGAGCTATGACTGAAGATCGGGGGTGCCAGACTCCCTTTCCACGCATCCGTGCCGTTTCCAATGAGAACATCCCTCATAGTCTCGACGCTCACATGCGCAAGATCAACTATCATGCCCAAACGATTCATCTCCACAACCAGATCGCGACCCGCAGGACTCAGTCCATGCCAGTACGGAGCCGCAATCCTAGGCTCCCACCCTTGACCCGACTCGAGCGCTGCATCGGCGTACTTGTTGTGGCAGTTCCAGGTGAGGGTTGCGTATCGGACGCCCAGTTGGTGGTAGAGGCGGAGTGTGGAGATGGAGTTGCCTATTTGGTGGAGGCCTTCTATGATGACGGGAGAGATGAGACGGTTGTCTTTGAAGGCGCTAAGGGCTGAGGCACTGTCGGGCGTGGGAGTGAAGTATTTAGGGTAGTGTCGGCCTAGGCGGTTGAAGAGATCTAGTTGTTCGAGGGTTGCGCGGACGACTGTGCTAGTTAGCATGGACCGTACAGTCAGGATTCCATCTTGACGTACTTGGCTCATATCGATCGTCGGAGAAGTCGGTCGCATTCCCGCCTATGGGGCAAGGCATGAAAGCACTCCAGAAGGCACCACCTTGCACGCCGGCATCTAGCCGGGGAATATCCACGTGACTGACATATCCTCCGTTTTCGAATCGGTCTTTGAAATCGGCACTATTGATGCGGTTGCTGGAATTCGTGCGAATGGCAATGAGCAAGTCATTGTGTCCGTCTTGACCATCAATGTTAGCGCTACTGTTCAGAGATGGCAGCTGTGGAATCCTCACCGATGAGCGGGTTCTCCCTTAGTATCCGGTACGCCCGCTCCTCGACCGTGTTGCTTATGGAAACAGAGTGGCACGCAAACCACACGGTTTGGATGAATAGAAGTGATAGTACGATAACAACGGCGCGCGGGGTAACATGGAAGCGCCGGTTGATGTGCTGCGGGTGCGGGAAGATGTCTTCCTTCTCTATGATTACGGCATGCTTCGAATCAACAGGCACCCCAGATGGCTTCTCCATGACTTTGGTGCGTTGATGTGAGGTGGAAGGCAGGACGGAGACCAAGTCCATATATCTCTGATGCCAAATCAATGAACCGGACAAGACGCCTGATCCCTGCCCGTCTCGGCTAACCTGAGCTGCGGAGTTTGGAGCTCTCCTCCGGCGACACCTAACCAGCAACACTTGTAAACACGGCACCGGACTCGAGCGATACCAGACGAACCGCGCCCTCTCTTCTCATCTATCTACTCTTCTTCTTCCGCAGCAATGGCCATCGTCTCGGCCTTCACCCTCATCCGCAGCCTGGCGCTGTTCCACATCACCCTGGCCTTCTTCTTCTTCCGGAACCCAAAAATCATCGCAGAGCAGAACATTGTGTTCCTAATGGGCGAAGCAATGCAGCTTGTAAGTCGCACGCCGGCAGTTCACGGCAGATCCGCTGACCCCGGCCCTCCAGCCTACGCCTCGCGAATTCTCCAGGCCCTCCGCAACCACAGCTTTCATCGCCGTCCTCCTCGCCTTCCTCGGAATGAGCGACCTCACCTCGCTCACCCTGTCTGACGATCTCGCGCACTCATATTGGAGCACGCAGACGCCCATTCGCCTCATCTTCCTCTTCGCGCTCACAGGGTACTCGTACCTGTTCAAGGAAGACGGGCCTTTTGCGAGCAGCGGAAAGAAATATACGGTCAACGCTGGTGACCAACTGAAGAACAGCATCATCTTCACGTGGGGATTTCTGGAGATGGCAACTTGGTTTTGGGTGAGTGCTCCCAGACGGTTGTGGACGTGTGTCCAAGGATTTGACTGATGGCGCGCAGGTTTTTGTAACGCTACGAGACGAGAGGCGGCAACGTGCCCAGAAGTTGATCGAAAAACGCAAACCCGAACTCAACAGCTACTAATGCCGATGCTGGATCCGCTCCGAAATGCACTCATCGGTGGCGCGCTCGCAACCGACATTTACCACGGAGATAGGCATAATGCAGCTGTCAGATGCAACTTTGGACTAGGCTCAACCTTGTCGTCCAAATTACCCTATTCGTCTTGGGATAAACACTGCCCACCTGCATACCTATCCTGAAGGGGGTCAGGAACGAGAGCTCCGAAACACGGCAAAAGCGCCACTTTCTTAAGGAACGCTTTCGTGTGTACTTTTCTGCGACTGTCCTCCTGCGCTTGTAAGTATATATGTCAATATATACTGCTGTATAAGTCTTTCAATTCCCATGGCGGGTGTTTCTATCGGGGGTGTGTTTCCTTTCTCGCGTAGCTGAAATAGCTAGACAATCGCCTTCGGCCGCTTTCGCCCAGCGATCTTACCTTTCAATACACGGTGTTGCTCGCCTCTCGTGCGGAGTGATACCATGCATTACGTACCTTGCGACTCCTTCTGTGCCGAGTGAATCACGAGCGCCCTCGCGCCGTTTCCCCGCATGTCGATTGTCAGTTTCGCACCGCTCATCAGGGACGGGAGCGGGAAACCCGTTGCCCTCTTCACGTCTAGCACGAACGTGTTCAGATGCCAAGTTTCACATCATTCGCGCGCTGCTCCACGCTCAGTATACGAACCTTGCCAAATGTATGCAAGCCATACCGCTAGTCTGTACTCCATTCAATATGAGACAAAGGTCCGCCTCCCGCACATCCTGCACCACTTCGTTTCTAAACCTTAATGTTCGCGGGTCAGAACTCTACTGCTGCTGCCGGAACAGTACCGACTGGCCGTGCCCAACCGAGACCAGTCAACAACACGGATGGATCTCAACGCATCGCCAAGTACTTCCACTTCATCCGATATAGCCGTCGACCGCGTGTAGATCGCGTAGAGGGAAGGCAATTTCACGGTCCAGTTCTGCCAGAATGCACGCGATCTCATATCTGAGGAGATATTCTATCCATTCAGGTCCCGAGAGTGTACGGACGGCAAAAAACGATCTTGGCGGAACTTCACCCGCCCGATCCCCCCGAATATGATCTTCGTTTCTTATTTCCCCCTGCCAGGAAATGGGGACTAATGTCGCCATTTCGCCATGTCATGCACCCCGCAATTTTGCTCCGCGGGGTTGAGCTATTCCTCAGCCTGGTCCAGACTTGCAGGTCGCGAAGCTATCACCCGGTATGTAGCTAACTGGGATACCTATATCAATGAAAGACCCCCTAGCTTCTGAGCAAGATCTTCGGTCTCCCAAGCTTGTCCAAGACTTTTCCCTGTATGCAAGACATCTTGCTGTAAACTCCGACGCACACAGCTTTCGTCACTATGAATGCGTTTCCACAGATACCTCCGGAGCAGCTGGCTCAAATGGCCAAGGAAGATGTCACGCACAAAGTCATTGTGCTGGTAGCAACCTTTACGGCGCTGGGCTTTGTCTGTGTCTGCCTCCGGTTCTTCTCGCGGATCCAGATGTTGGGCCTTATCGGCCCAGAGGACTTCTTGATCGTGTTCTCTATGGTATGCAATCTTAGCACCACCTGTGGCACCGTTCCTTGAGCGACGATCGCTGATGAAATAACCCAGATCATGTCCGCTTTCACAGCTGCCTGCTTGATAGAAACCGCCAAATGGGGCAATGGAAGGCACTTCCTGAACCTCCCTCCAGAGAACGGGAAGATGATAATGAAAGTGAGGACATCAACCACGGTCTGATGCATCATCTCTAACGTATACAGTGGCTATACTTCAGCATCATATCTTATCATTTGAGCTTAACGTCGACCAAGCTCTCCATTCTTTGGCAGTATCGACGCGTCTTCACTTACAAGCAAATGAGGGTAGCCATCTATGTCGCGATGGGTCTCTGCTTCACTTGCGGTCTCATCGGCATCGTCTGCGCTATATTTACCTGTATTCCCTTAGACGCGTATTGGGATTTTGCCAAAAGACCGTTCGCGAAGTGTGTCAATCAAGATGCGTAAGTTGCTCTACACATACCATTCTTACTTCCCATGACGCATCGCTGATAACAACCAGTATGTACCACGCCAACGCAGGCTTGAACATTTCCACCGACTTGCTCGTAGCCGTCCTCCCCGTTCGGGCCATCTGGAAGCTCCAAATCGCGATGCGACAAAAACTTGCGCTCCTTTTCATCCTAACGATCGGTTGGTTGTATGTATCTCTGTTCCACTCACTCAGCGCCAAATTGGCCCACTGTCCATCTGCTCACACACCGATAGCGTAGTCGTCGTGTCCATAATCCGCCTCTACGTCCTCATCCTAGTAGCCAACCACCCAATGGACACATCCTGGTACGGTGGCCCCACAGCGTACTGGTCCGCTATCGAAGTAAATCTTGCCATCGTGTGCGCCTCCACGCCCGCACTCCGCCCCCTCGTCGTCGCCATCATCCCCGCCTTCGCGTCGCGCATCGGCAGCAAGCGCAGCCACGACAATTCCGACCCGCATGCACATTCCGACCAAAGCAGGGAGTCGCGCAACACGCGTTCGTTCGTACGGCTCAAGGGCAAGAACAGCCAGTCTACTTTTGGCGGTGGCGAGGACATTGATATGGACATGGAGCGGGGGGTCAGCAAGCTGCCTGGAACGGAGAGGTTTCATGGAGAGATTCATGTGCAGAAGGAGTTTGAGCAGAGGAGTTTTAGTGAGAGGAAGATGAGTGATGGTAGTCAGAAGGGGTTGTTTCCTAAGGCTCAGCCGGGGAGGGGTAGGTGGTGAGTTTGCGTACGATGCTCTTGGCCTTGGTTTTCTCGTTTAGCGGGCTGGGTTTGCATTTACATTTTCCTTCTCCTCTCTGGCGCCAACGCCTTTCCCATGTTGCTACCGAATTAATACCCCAAACACTGGGCTTTGCGAAGACAGAGAACCCAGAGCTGGGTTCTCTTTTGTGTCTTGATGCAATTTGCTATATATAGGTCAAAAGTTTTGCCTCCACAATTTGGTGGTTTAGCCATGGCGTGAGATGAAATCTTCCATGATTATGTCGAGCTACACAATCGTGTTTCCTAGGGGAAGAAAACTAGGGTCGCTATTGGGTCTAGGGATTAGCAGCTTGTCGCGGTGATCACGGCAGCTATATAGGCGAAGGGCAGGGGAAATGACTCGCTCTAACCGAACCAAGCGAGGGTGGTACCTACTCGCTAATCATCTACAGTTCTTTTTTATGATCAGTGTATCCCATGACTCGGGGCCTACCCAAGACCTTTCCACTGCGGGTTTCTACAACTCCAATATATCTGTTTGAGGCCTTGAAAGAACGTTGCCGGTTGGTGTATGCTACGACAGCAACGATATCCTGCCTTGCAGGACTCCTTAACAGGCAATTCCATCCTCTCACAACTATATGCTGACATTCACAAACGTGGTATGAAGTGCGCTTCGCAAATTCACATGTTCCGGTAGCAAAACATGACATTGGATGGATGTCCTTTCCCAAGCACTTACGCGACTGCTTTAGCGCCAATCCTACACCACTCCCACCAACCATATTACCAAAGACGTGTTCTAGGGGCTGCAATCCTACTCCAATAGCTCGCGCGCACACAGCCTTATTGCAAGCTCACCGCACCAATTACTCAAAACGGGAAAGTGTACGTCGGCGCTACTCAGGCGCATCCGCAACGCTACCGGTTCCCCAGCCTATCCGTGAAATGGAGCATCCTGAACCCGTCACGCTACCAACAAGGCCGCAATCTTTCATATCATCATCAGTTCGACCTTTGTAGCTTAGTATACGCAATGATTCTGTATTCAAAAGTCGGGACAGCCCACTTATACAATGCGGTGGAACCGTTTTTCCTTTTCAACATCAAATCCCAACCACTGTTCAGACTGCTACCACCACAAACGTCATGATCACACCAAACACGCAGAAGCCTTTCGAGGTCATAATACTAGGCGGCGGGATAGCCGGTCTAATAACCGCCCTTGCCCTCACCAAGTACGCATCCCCCTTACAGCCGCCCCCCGCGATCACCATTTTCGAAATCCGGCCTCAGCCCGCTACAATAGGCGGCGCTGTGAACCTTACCCCCAATGCACTCCGTCTACTCTCCCACGTTGGCGCCCTCGACGAGATTCGCGCGCGGAAGTATGGGAAGGAATGTCTAGCAGTCGAAGTCTTCGATCTATACTCCGGTTCCAAAATTGCCGAGAGTAGTTTCCGAGGGGTGGAGGGAAAGGGTCTAGGAAACCCTCCTTTTGCAGCGTTGAGGATTACGAGGGGCGAGGCGTTGAAGGGTGTATTGGCGGTGATTAATAAACGGACTAACATTAAGCTTGTGTGTGGGAAGAAAACGGTGGATATCAAAGAGAATGAAGATGGGGTAGACATTCACTTTGAAGACGGCGAAGCCGCGAGTGCGGATGTACTCATCGGCTGCGATGGCATTCACTCTGTCACACGCCTCAAGCATGTCGAGCCTGAGCGAAAGAGCGTGTACTCTGGTATCTGCAACGCCTTCGGCTTCGCTCCACGCCGCAAAACCGACGCCGGCACATACGAAGATACACATTTCGAGACCTCGGGTATGAACTTTGGCCGGCGCGGTATCCTTCTCACATCCTTCCACGACGAGAAGAAAGACTCTATTTATGTGGGCGCGCTTATGCAGGTCCCCGAGATCGCGTCGCGAGATGGCTGGCAAGCAGCGGGTGCGGATGCAGAAAAGACACGACAGGACATGTTAGAGCGCTACTCTGGTGCCGCAAATCCACTCATCAAGCACATCATAGAAGATGCACAGGATCTCTTCCTATGGCCCGTATTCACACTCAGTAAAGGCGGGAAATGGTCTACCGACCGCGTAATGCTGATTGGTGACTCGGCACATGCGATGCCGCCACAAGGCGAATCAACAGGCATCGTATTCGAGGATGGCGTGCTGTTCGCGCGGTGTTTGGGGCGATGGATGGAGAAGGATGATGAGGCGCCGGTCAAGGAGGCTTTTGACGCGTACGAGCGACTGCGGAGGGGACGCATCGATACGGCATTTGACGAGAGTCAGGGTGTGGTGCGGACAGTGAACGAGGTGGGACGGTTGGGACATCGAATCAAGATGAATATTGTGCCGTGGTATTTGTGGTGGACGAGGGGATACCGAGAAGCGCATTTTGTGGAGGATGTTACTACGTGTGATTTAAAGTATTGATCAAAGTGTTCTTGTTTGGGTATGTTTTGGCTGGCGATCAAATAAAGGCGTGGATGGGTAAATAGGTTTTTAGAGATTGTGGTTTTCAGTACGGGTTACAAAATCCGCCTTCACAACTTCTTCCTCAAACACCTTTTCATCATCAATATCGCCGATCACAGTCCGCACGTTAGGGAAAGCCTCTCTAAGTGCTTAAGGCTTCTCTTCCGTGCGTACGAGAGCTAGGTAGCTGTCATCCGGGTGTTTGTGGTAGAGGGCGTACAAGATGTCACCACCGATGTAGCCGGTCCTGTGCTACAGTCACTCAGCTGTGATCTACACATCGATGGGAGTGAAGAACAGAGCCTTTCAAGTTTTGTGGAGGAGTTTGGGAAGCGTACACGGAGACTGTTTGTGCCATTGTCAGAGCAGGAAATTATGCAGGCTCGAGAGAGCAAATACGATTTGAGACCGCTGGGTAGATAAAGGTTGTAGTCTTATGCAGTCTTTTGGTTCTAGATATTTGGTAGACGATCATCTAGTGTACCATAAGAGGGAAGGAGCAATGAATTCCACGGTCAGAGCACGTGCTACAAAATGATCCGCTCTTCGCCGTCTCGCATGTGACCAATTGACCAATTACCAAGCGGACGAAATGTTGTTCGTGCGTGATGCAAACAAAGCAATGTCCGTGACAGCGCCATCTTCGTATCGATCTGTGGGGATTCCTCCACTCCTTGATATGCTCGTCGTGAAAGCCATTGAATCTCAGGTTTTCCAGCCGGGTAAGGTTAGTAAAGACACTGTCCCTAATCTTACGACAGTGCTATTGAAGATTTGAGCACCGATTTGTACCTGCTCCTGCACGTGTTTCCAGCCGTAGTTGTGCTGCTGTGTTGGCATTAACGGAAAGACACCGTGTATGCAAGTCCATCGATTTCCCATGAGTCTATTTTGTTCGTATCCTTCCAAGACCCATCCGGGCGTGGGCTCATGTGCCCAATCTAATCTACCGTGACCCTAACAAAAGAAAGCAAACAAAGTACAAGAACAAGTGAAAAGTACACGAGCATCTTACAAACGACCAAAACTGCGGGTAGAAGGACAAAGCCCGTCACTCAATAATCTTCATGTCCTCCACCCTCTTCCTCGCGAACATGTCTTTGTGGTCGTCCCACAAGCGCTGCAGCTCGGTGACGTACTCGGCGTGCACCTGGTCAAGGTAGTCCTTTGACGGGTTCTTGTCCTGGACGACACGGATCGGTCGGCCAACAACAATGTTCATAGGTCGGCGATAAGGCATCATGCCCACGTCGTAGTTGAAGATGCCACGGGCATGGAAGATGGGCACTGTCCAGCCCATGAGTTTCTTGACAAGGAGCTGTATCTTGTTGATCCACGGATGCAAGTGGGGATCGAGTTGCTCGTAGATGTCATTCTCGCCGAAACCGAAGACGGGCACGAGATCGGCACCCTGGCGAATCGCTAATTTCACGAAGCCTAGGCGGCGATTGAGGACGAGATGCACAGTACCGGGCTTCGACTCCAGCGACTCGCGTGCACCGCCAACGACAATGGTGATGGCGCGGCCCATGCCCTCTCCGTTTCTGCCGCCTTTTGATAGGATGTTCTCGCACGAATCGCGAGACACGGAGGCCAAGCCCAAGCGCAGCGCATACTCGCGGTAGAGGGGCAGCTTGAAGTTGCCTTCCAGGGTCAAGAGAGTGTTCGTGATGCCTGGAAATAAATTGGAGAAGCCGAGAGCCTCGGTGGCGAAGGCGGCAAAGGCACCGTGGGAGATGATGCCGTGTGGATGGTAGCCGAAGACGTACTTGCGCGTGGGCTCAAGCTCCTGCGAGCGATGGAGGCGGGCGGGGAAGTACGAGGCAAAGGCAGACCAAATGCGTGAGCGGCGCCACCGCTCGCTGCGGAACGAGAGCTCGCCCGAGGAGCCGGCGTTGGAGAAGAGGACGTAGAGGGTGTACGGCAGCAGGATGGGCCAGAGGAGGGGGATGGTACAGAGGAAGAAGAATATGGAGACGAGGCCGGCGATGCTGAGCGTGTGCATGAGCACGGCGACCGTCTGCACGCGGCGCTGGAGGGGGACGTTCCACGGGGCCCAGCGGATCCTGTCAATGTCAGTGTCGTCGCCATGTCTGCCGGTATGGAGATTCGACGTACTTGCTCCGCGACCATCCGGCACCCGCGCGGCGGCCCGCCTGCAGCGTCGAGTCTCTGCGCTGCCATGGCTTTGTGCTGGCGGGCTTGTTGCCGGTGGTCAGCGCATGGCCATTGGCGTCGCCATGCGCGTCCGGGCCGTCGTTGTTGCGGATGTGCTCGCCGTGCTTGCGGCCAATGGACCCGTTGGACTTGAGCGACGCCTTGCGACGATGGCCGCGCGAGGGGCTCTTGGGGCTGGTGTCCAGGCCGGCGCCCTCGAACTGCAGCTGGTCATTGTCCGAGGGCGAGGGGATCTTGATGCGGCCGTTGGTCTTGATGTCGTGGATGTTGCCCGCGACGCGTTCTGACGTGCCGTCGGTGGGATTGGCATGTGATTGCTGGAGCGCCTCCTCAGCAGCGTCGGCGTACGACTTGGGCGGCAGGTCGTGGGCGGCGCGCTCTTCCGGCTGCGAGGGCTCCGTGTTGAGCGACATGGCGAGCGATGGACTGCGGCGCGAGTAGTGGTGGTTGACAGAGGACCGCAAGGAATGCCGTGTAATTGGGCTCATCTCGGTCTTGGGGTTGGACGAGGCAGGCGAGCACGGTCGACTCGCCAGGGCCTGCGCTGCCGTCGCTCGGGGATGACGTCTGGCGGTCGGTCGCCGTGCCGGAAGCCGCTAACCGCCCGCCCCACCACCGGCATCATCATCTTGGGGTACATGAGATGGTACTACAGTAGTAGGTGGTGGTAACCAACGTTGCAACACGGATCATCTGGCCGTAAGCCCCGTCGAGCCCTGTCGAGCCCTGTCACAGTTCGCAGCATCCATCGTCCCAAGCGAGCCCTACCCAGATGTTTCTTAATTTGGAGGAGTGCTGCAGCCGTCCCGATGCGGTTAGCGCCACGTGGGGGTGCCGAGGCTGTTTCCTCTTCCGGCGCCGCACATTCGCACCTCAGCGCCTCGTTTCCATTCGCTACAACAAGAGCATCTTTACCATCCACCGCCCTCGACAACCTACCTGCTGCCGTGACATGTCTCGTGCTGTATGTGTTGCTCTGTCACCTACGCCGCTCCTTCCGCCCGACTGACCTTTCCGCCGCTGTTGTCCACGAAGCCGCTCGACGGGACCCAAGACGCAACATGTCCTTGCAAGCCACAGCAGCACACTCGTCGCGCATCAGGAAGAGCACGAGGCCGAGTGCCGCCGCTGCTTTGGGCCTCCGACGCTCGACCTCTTCTCCCGCCGCAGCCAGTCCTCGTCGGAGGTCGTCCCAGCCGGCCAAAGCCGAGACTTCTGACCACGACGAGAGGCTCGAGGACACGGGCGTCATGGCAAGTCTCGCATCTGATCTTAACTTCCGCGACGTGCCCCAGTTCATCGAGTACATCCGCAGCCGCATGTTCAGCGACATCCCCGAGAAGGCGGCTGGTATGAACTCGACCCGTATCGCCGAAGTCCTAAACTTCAGGAAAGCTTTGCCCCCTGTAGTCACAATCGCCCACGTGGATGCCTTGAGTGTCTCGTCAACCAAGACGGAGCGCGAGATTGTTGAATTGGCGCAAGCCGGCATCCTCCGCAGAGTCACAATCCCTCATCGGGGCGTTGGTGCAGCTGCAGTTGGCGACGGCGTCGTTTCCATGAACGAGTGGCGGAGGCTTGTGCACACGCATCCAGACCTCGATACGCGTCTTCGAGGTACGTTCCAAACCCTTCCGTGGCCTTCAGCCCCTTTAATCGAACCACAGTGAAGTACCTCTCCGTCATGGAAGCCAACCCGACATCATCCACCGTGGCCAGCACAGCCTTCACATCCTCGGAGAATTCCGTACTCATGGGTGCCGGCTTCCTCACAACAGCAACCCCCGCCGACACCCGCTCGTCTTTTTTCGCAGCCCCTGGAGCCGGCAGTCTGTCATCGCTTTCGACAGCTGGATCTCGCCATGCAGCAGGCTCCCTAGAAGCCGTCGGTGGCGCGCTCGCTTCTCAGCACATACCAGGCGGCGTAGCTGGCCCGCGCCCAATCGTGGCGACCTACTACAACTTCTCGCTTCCCAATACTGGCTCCCATATCAGGCTCCTCGTGGAAGCTCGTACCCATTTGCTCAATCTCTTGGTCAAGACCAAATACAAAGAGGCCCCACTCCATGTCCTCCGCGAGAAGTGGGACGGCGGCGTCATGGCCAACAATGAAGTCGCCGACAAAAAAAAGGCTAGGCGCGAATTCGCCGGCATCCTTCCAGGACGGACCAAGAAGTGGAAGCAATTCCACGGCCTGCGATTTGAGTGGGTTATTGAAGAATGCGTCGGCGCCGGCTTGGTCGAGCTATTCGAGACTGGTAGTGTGGGCCAGGCAGTAAGGGTGGCTTGAACGCCGTCACTTTGTTGTGTTCCATAGCTCGGAGGCACAGACTGCCACCGAAAGAGGAGACCTCAATCCGGCAACTCTTGACCAAGCTTCATCGTATTCATTACCCGGCCGCTTGTTTTTCGGAAGGATCTGTTACCATGTCGGTAAAGCTAAGCTGGAGGGGTCTCAGCAACCGTTGTGCCATACTTCCAGCCATGCAGCCTTGAACCGCGACGCCAGTCGTGTACTCCTAAAGGTCGGAGGTCTATGTTGGTAAAGCTCAACTCCAAGTTAGTAAAGCTCGGCCAGAGGGGTCTTATCAACCGTTGTGTTGTACTTCTGACCACGCTTCCTTAGATCACGGCCCGATTCACAATCTCCACAAGGCTGGAGTACTAGTGGGTAAAGCTCGACCAGAGGGGTCTTAGCAACCGTCGTGTCTTTTCTGCGGCCAAATGAGAGCGATCATGTTATCTCAACTTGTAGCTGTCCGCCGTAAAGAGCGTACCACGGCCGTTCATGGAGCGTCATAGAACCTTGATAAATCGCATGCTCTATCGATTTCTTTCATCCCTAATCTTCTCGCGCTACTACTTGGATATGTACATGGCTAATTATGCCACCTCCTTGCGATCAACCTCGACATGCGACTCCTTATGCAGGCTATCCATATCGCTCTTGCCTTCCGGAAGCGGAATCGTACGCTCCCGCTCGAACCCAAACAAATGGTCCATCTGGTCGATGCGCAGACCCTTTGTCTCGTGGATGAAGAAATACGCGTAAATACTAGCGCACACAAGGCACGTTGCAAAGAAAACGTACACTCCGAATCCCATGCTCGAGTACATGCTCGGTAGGGCACGTGTGACGACGTACGTCCACAACCACACACTCATACCCGCGAACGGCCCGGATACCGACCGCATCGAACTCGGAAATATCTCAGCAGAGATAATCCACGGAAGCCCGTTGGCTCCAAACGACCTCGATGCACGTTAGTTTATGTCTCATATGCATTTAGGGAATGAACAATCTTACCATGTCGCGCCAAAAATCATGATCATGGCTGTGGCGGCTTTGCCACCCGCGATGGTAGACTCGGATTGGGGGACGGCGGGGTCAGGCTTGCCAATGGCAATGTAGACGGCGAGGTAGTATTGGCAAAAGGCGCAGGCGAGGGATGAAATTATCCAAGGCCACTTGCGGCCGAATTGATCGATGAACCAGGTGAAGAAGATAATGGAGCCGAGGGCTTTGATAATGCCGTAGATGCCGGTCCAGAGTGTGATATCGGTTAGGCCGATGGAGCGGAAGATCGTGGGCGAGTAGTCTGTGGCGTGGTATGTTAGTGGGTTGGGAGTGAGTGCGGGGTTTAAGGGGGCTTACAGTTGATTGCCGCAGCACCGCTCCATGCTTGCCACATGAACATGAGGAAGACGAGAAGGAAGCGGTTGCGCATTCCGGGGAGCATGGCTTCTCTCGCGGCGGCCTTCATCGTCTGGCTCAGCGTCGCATTTTCCGAACCGGTCAATAGAGCACGTTCCTTGGCTATCTCGGTCTTGATGAAAGCCACGTCTTCGGCGATGTAGGGATGGTCCTCTGGCAGCATGCGCAGGAAACTGTACACCTTGTACGCCTCATCGTCGCGACCACGCTTGAGCAACCACGTTGGGCTTTCCTTCAAGATCGGAATCATCAAAGCCAACAATCCAGCAGGGATTAGCTGCACAGCCATAGGAATCCTCCATGCATTCGAGTCGTTCGAGTCCATGTTATGAACGATACCATAATTAATCCAAAACCCAATGACGGCACCGGTCTGGTAGAAAGACTCGAAGAATCCCGTAAGACGACCGCGAATGGCTGGTGGGGAGATTTCTGCGATGTAGATGGGGGATACGGCTGCGATGCCGCCAACGCCGAGACCGGTGAGTAGACGGCCGCAGTAGATCAATCCGAGCGACTTGGTGGGCACGGTGCCGATGGTGCAGAAGATGGCTCCGACGATGAAAATGGCGTCGGAGATGATGACGGTCATGCGGCGGCCGAGAAGCTCAAGGGAGAAGTACATGAAGAAGGCGCCGAAGAAACCGCCTGCGGAGTCTGCAGATTACATCAGTACGAGAACATTGATGCGACCGTGTGACCTAGCGAACGGTGGGGGAACGTACAGATGGAGGTGAGGTTGCTCGATATGTCGTCTCGCTCCTGCTTGGTCATCTGGTCCATGCCAAAGTCGCGCAGGAAGCTCTTTTGTGTGATGGTGGTGCCGATAAAGGCAGAGTCGTAGCCATAGGCTAGCACGCCCATGGAGATGACGAGGGCGACTGTGTAGACGCGCCAGTTGTACTATCGTGGGTCAGCATCCCATCTGAAGTCGTACGCGACGGAAGCAAACTCACGACTTCCTTAGGCGTTGGCCTGTCCTCCTTTGCGCGACCGAATGCCGTCATGATGGCAGCTGGCACTCCTCCGAGGTGCGTGTCAACCCAGCAAAAGGGTAGAGAGGTGAAGAAAAAAGTAGAAAAGGGTGATTGTCGATGTTGGTCCTGCTCGAAGCAGCGAGCCGTCTCTCTTATACACGAGGCACAGTTCACGACCCCCGGGCGATTACGATATTTCTCCACAGTGCCGCCACGTTAGGCCTTATTCCAGAAGCACCATCGTGACTCGTCCCAGCCGAGCGGTCGCTGCTCGGAGTGGAGAAGGCGAGTCAAGCTAATCTCCCCCGAACTGGCCCACGCGACGCCATCCGATGTTTCCGGGGCGTGCAGGCGCACAAACCGGGGGGGATGGGGACGAGACGGGGGCTCCATGTGGCGTCATGACCCCGTGGAGCGCAGACGCTGTCGGATGCGGGTCCGTTTGTGGAGTGCATGCGGACGCTCGATGCGAGGTGGTGTGGGTGCTCGTTCGCGTCGGATGCGCTTGTCTCCTGTTGGAAAGGCGAGGTGCTAGGGAAGCCGACGCGAGTGACGAGAAGCTCCGATCCGACCGCCGTCCCTTCGTCTGCTGAATTCACGTCGGCAACGCTACCTTGGACCTGACCCCCTCCGCCACCTGACTTGGTGGTCGGAACCGTGGCTCCACGCGTCGGCCTGTTCGGAATCTGGACTCGGAACGCGTGCGCGATGGGAGCACAAAACGAATGCCCCCCGCCTCTGCTGGGAAGCCTTCAGTCTATCCATCTCCCTCCGGAAGCCTTCAGTCCCATCCATCTCCCTCCAGAAACCTTTCAAGCCCTCAGCCCGTCACAATGCCTTCCAACGAGTCCTCCAACGGCACGGCAGCCACGTCCGCGTACTCGTTCCCGCCCGGCATCCACGTGCCCTCCCTCACATTCTTCACAAACGACAAATCGCAGTCCATCGACTGGGAAACGCAAGAAAAGCACTTTGAATTCCTCATCTCGAACGGCCTCCACGGCATTGTCATTGCCGGCACAAACGGCGAAGCTGCTACCCTGTCCACCGAAGAGAAGGCCAAACTCGTGCAGACGGCGCGCAAGACCGCGCAAAGGCTCGGTCGTGGTGACTTGCCTATTACCATTGGCGGTGTAGCAGGCTGCACCCGCGACGCTATTCAGCAGACCATCGATGCGAAGGATGCGGGTGCGAATGCGTACCTCGCGCTTGTACCGTCCTACTTCCACTTCGCCATGAGCCAGGATGCTATCGTGTCTTTCTTCCAGGAATTGGCTGATGCGTCGCCGATTCCTCTTGTCTTGTACAACTTCCCTGGTGTCGTGTCCGGTCTTGATATCAACTCTGACATGCTGGACACACTGGGCAAGCACAAGAACATTGTTGCTGTCAAGCTCACGTGCGGTGGCATTGCGAAGTGTTCCAGGATATCAGCGAGTTTTAAGAAGAGCGACTTCGTGTCGCTGGCAGGGCAAAGTGACTGGTTGATTCCGGCATTGAGCGTGGGTGCCGTCGGCACCATCACGGGAGTCGCAAATCTTTACCCCAAGGTGCGTTACCTCCCCAAACCCACCCCATCCCATATTTTCGAAAGCTAACAGGAAGCAGACCTGCGTCGAAATGTACAACCTCTACCAGGCTGGCAAGCACGCTGAAGCCTCCGCCCTTCAGATCAAGCTCTCTGTCACCGAATGGGGCTTCGGCAAGGGCGGTATCAATGGTACCAAGTATGTCGTTGCGCACAAGAGAGGGTACCCGGATACGAGCGCAGACTGCAGGAGACCGTATCCTAGGTATACGGATGCAGAGAAGAGGAAGTGGGTTGTGAACCAGGTATCAGGACTGGATGAGATTGAGAAGTCGTTATAAACTAGAAGTGATGTGGCAGTGTGTAGCTCGTACAAGAGTTGGGCGTCGGCATTTTCAGGGGCGGACCAAAGATTCATACGCGTATCATGGAGATAGATCACTAATACCAATTTTTCAACTCATGCATCCGACCCTTACATACTTTGACATCCGACTACAAACGCGCTTTCTCCAACCGCTTCCCATCCTCGTCAAAATGCATCTGCTTCCCCGTCACAAGCGCCTCCTGCAGCCACGCCCCAATCTCCACCGCCTTGACCGCATTATCCAGATCCATAGGCAGACCGGTTCCATCCAAACACGCGTCCGTAAACTCATTTGCCTCTTTTACAAACGCCATCTCAAACCTTCCATAATAATGTGGTGGCACCTCCCTCGTAATCCCCCCAGCATGATAATGGTTCACCAACGAGCTCTGCGGGTTGAGGTTGATGCTGACTTTGCCTTGCGTGCCGATCACTTCCGTGACGTCTTCCTGGCCGTGGGCCATCATGCGCGAGCAGTAGTAGTATGCGATCTGGCCGCCCCAGAACTCGACGATGCCGACGGCGTTGTCCACGTCGTTGTGCTGCGCGAGGCCGGGTTGGACTGCGATGCAGCCGTGGGCGGAGATGGATTTGGGTTTTATGGTGGCGCCGAAGAAAAGAAGAGTTAAGTCGATGTCGTGGACGGACATGTCGACGAAGACGCCGCCGGACCAGGCGGCGTAGTCGACGAAGAACCCTAGTCCATGTCAGGAAAGCGGCAGTGAGGGTGTGTAGTGGGAAAGTGTACCGGATGGGTCGTGCTTATCACATGTTTGTGAACGTAGGATTGTAGGACGTCCAATGAGGCCCTTCTCTACTTTGTCATATGCGTCGCGGTAACTGTCGTCGAAGCGGCGAGAAAACCCGCACATGACCTTGAGATGCGGACGTTTCTTAGCTTCCGCAACAACTTGTCTACACTACAGTCTCAATGCTCTAGTCAGCTCACAGTGGCCCACGAGCTGTTTATTCAATACTACACGTACCACCTCAATACTAGTGCTCAACGGCTTCTCGCACAGCACATGCAAATTCTTCTGCATGGCCTTGATGGCCTCTTCAGCATGCACTGAGGTCGCAGTCCCTATAACGACAGCATCGAGGCCTTCTTGCGCGATCATCTTGTCGTAGTCGCTGTAGAGGGTCACGCCAAAGGGTTCGAGATGCTCGCGGCCCCATGCTTGTTCTTTGGGGTCGGGCGTGAAGGCTGCGACCAGGTCGGCGCGGGGCGTTCGATTGAGGAAGTTGAGGGCGTGGCGGTGGCCCATTCGGCCGAGGCCGGCGGCGGCGATTTGGAGTTTGCGAGGTGGCATTGCGGAATGTATCAGATGGGAGCTGCGACGTGGTGTTTATGTCGAAGACTGGGAGTGATACAAGCACTTTTGCAATGGACGTTTCTTTGTGCACGTCTTATAGATTTCTGCATGTTCGGAGGAGGTTTTCGCATCTCCATTCGATTACACGTGCTATACGCTGATTGCGGAACGGTGTTTGGTGAACTTACGTTTTCGCGACTCGGAGGAGGTTTTTGCACGTATTTAACTGGGACAATTGGATATAGATAAAAGCCACCCGCCGATCCACAGCTAGACTGTCCAACAGGCAAAGTATCCCCGCTTGAAGGTGTGGATATGGAGGGCGACATCTCCACTGCCATTGCCAATTCGAGACGCAGCGCAGCAAACGCCAAAGCCAAGTGCGGGAGAAGTTTCCATAAGCGGCGGACCTCTTGGTAGAGTCTATCTCCATCTGGAAAGACTCGCCATTCCGCAAGCTGCGGACCCACATCCGAGGGCATGCAGCGGGAGGGCTCACACAATGCGGGGTAGACAGCCCAACATCGTCATCAAAAGCAGTTTGGTTTCCCGCACTTCAACGTAGCAATCATGCCATCTTCACCTCCTTGACAGTGTCCCACGACAATGCGGCAACGAAGCGGCTGGCAAGTCAAGAAACCTGGTATAACACCTGGTACCACGCTAATGCCCTGTAGCAAGGCCTGCCGCGAACGTCATATCAAATGTACGAGCCCTGAGACCCGTCCCAGACCATCCGATGCAACTGGTCATACGATCGGTGGCCACGTTACTTCGCTGAGCCTCCACAGGCGTGAAACTTCGCGATTCGGAGAAATGCAAATACTGCGTGGAGCGGAAACGGCCATGCATTAGAGGCAATGCGTTCCGTTTCCGGCCCGTGACGTCGGTCAAGTTCAACGCCGGGGAAGATGTTGGGTCTGCGGAGCAGTCGCTGGAATTCCGGGGAAGTCAGACGTGGGTGGAGATCCCGGCGCCATGTGAGTCTTTCGGTTGCTGGTAGCCGAGAGCGCGGCCCCACTGACCTGTCCTGTGTAGTACGTTTTGTGCCGCCCAACACCGATGGTGACGAGGAATGTGTGGAATACGAACCGGAGCCAGAGTCGGCATCCAGTTTGTTGGACCCAGCACTTGAACGACGAGTCGGCGAGGATATTGTGTCCGGCAACTCCCCAGACGACAATCTATTGTCATATCGAAGCCCGTCCCAAGCGCTGCACAGAACAGACTCACATACATCGCACGACATTGATTCCATTATTGAGTACCCCGTCAATATACCGTTCCTCCCGCCCATTCAAGATGCACTGAGCTCCAACACGCCACCGATCGGAGATGCGACAATCGAGGCACCATCACAAGCTTTCGAGGCTGCGCATCATACGCGGACGAACTCCTCAGGTCTTCTGGTGGGATCGACCGCCTGGTCAAGAGGACCGCCGTCGAACAAGCACAGCTCGCCTTCAGTGCCGAAAAGGAGCCCTAACGATACGACTCACATCTCGCCCTTCTCCAACTCCGCCTTCTCTCCAAACTCTTCGCTCACGCTACGATGGCCGGTTAAAAACATCTATGAGGCGCGCCTCTTCCACCATTTCATCGTTCACTGTACGCCGTGGATTGATGTCTGCGACCCGCGCCGGCATTTCGAGAAGGAAGTGCCAAAGCGCGCAGCGCATTTCCCCGTCATTCTCAATGGTATCTTGGGGCTTGCTGCACGTCATCTGTGGCTGATGAGCAAAGTTGTGGAGGACTACTCACAGCCGTATGTGGATCAGTGTCTTCAAGCGCTCATAGTTGCCCTCGAAGACCCCCTCGCGCACTGGGACGAGAACTTTCTCGTAGCAGTTATCCTCCTTCGCCTTCACGAAGAAATGGGCGATGCAGACGAGCAGTGCCATCATTTTGGTACAGCACGAATACTGAACAGCATATCCTCCTTTGCGGCGGACGGTGGCCTTCGCGAATCGGCCAGCTGGGTGTCTCTCCGCCAGCACATCTACGTCTCTCTCACCACACAACAGACAATAAACCTCAGTCTCGACAACTACCGCCACTCGTCCGTCTTCAACGAGTATGACGACGAGTCCTGGGCCAATCGCATCATTTTCCAGTTTGCCAACATCTTACAGCACGTGTTCGAAGACGCGTCATTCTCCAACTCCCTCACAAGGGAGAAGTGGTCAGAGCTGGATGCGGATGTCGAAGAATGGCAGCGGACGAAACCGTGGACATTCGCACCGCTCCATGCAGACGCCGACGTCGGCACCACGTTCAGTGGATCCTGGCCTGACCTTTTCACTGCACAGGGGGTCGTAGCAGTCGGCCTGCAATACTATCACCTCTGCAAGATCCTGCTCACAATATACTCGCCAAATGCCTCGCTCGTTGGCCTTGCCGGCGTGCGGGCGCGGAAGACAACGGACGCATCGATACGGAAGCACATCCGCATCACCATCGGGTACGGGATCAGCAATGTCCATTGCGGCAACGCCATGTTCCAGGGAAGTCATATACTGAGTGCGTGCGGTGCATACATTGTAGACAGAAGTGAGCAGGCGGCTTGCGTAGAGTATCTGAAAAGCTTACAAAGGCTGATCGGATGGAGGACGGACAAGGTGCTCGCCGATTTGCGGGAGCAGTGGGAAAACTAGGATGAAAGAAAATGGCTCGATCTCATCGGACGAGCTTGCATGCACATGATGCTAAAGGCCCGACTCTCGGTGCTTTTCGAATCGGGCCTCAGGTCTGGGTCGGAAAGTCGAGCGTCGCGGCACTTGTTCTCATGGCCGGGTACATCTCATACCACCCGTGAATGGGTGGCAAGCCCATGGTAAAGCCGATGGTCCACCGAGTCAGTCAACTTTGGGCCGGATCGCGCTAGTCGCATGAACTCTGCTATCCCCCGCATTCCGAGATGCGCCAGCGCACCTGCACACCACCCCAGCTTTCGCCAAAGTTTCGCCAAAGTCGGGCCCATGCCCCGTACGCGCATACATCCGATCGCATGTCACAGAACACACCCCAAGAACAGCAAGATCAACCACCCCCGGCAACTCCGGCGGAGGATGCCTCGGGCACCCCTCGGCCTGCGCGGTCTAAGAACGGGTGCAACGCTTGTCGGTAAGGAGCACGCCGGACGAGCCGTTCTGGTCTCACGCTCATCAATGTCAGGAGACGGAAAGTCAGGTGCAATGAGAGACGCCCGCGATGCGGGCACTGTGAGCGACTGAATCTGGACTGCACCTGGAACCGACCACCGGCATTTCGAAGTCAAACTGCGTCTTCATCACATTCGCACACTACCGTTAGCCCTCATAGCGGCGTGCAGTCTCACTTTCCGCAAGGGTTAGCATCTCTCGATGGATTCGGCATGAATGGAAATTCTTTCTTCGATTTCTCGGGCCCGCTTGGAATGGGCACTTGGGACGAAGCCATGCTTTTGAGTCCTAACTCGTGGCCTGTCGATCCCACCATGGCAGGGCAGTCTGTGCCTATGGACATCGTGCCTCAGCAGATTCATCAGTTGACCATGGGTCACTACTCCTCAGGCCCGCACCCCCCGACGACAAGAGACCATGGCGGCAGCATCAGCTCAATGCCAGAACGTAGCGCACACCATCCAGACCCCAATTCGACATCACCATTCTCTTCCGAAGACCAACCGCTGGCAGCAGGAGAAGATGACTTCCTCGTCAACACATTTCTGCAGATGCTTATGCCTCCCATCCTTACGCCTGTCGAGATAGGCCCAAAGTGGGCCAGCACACGTGCATTCTTCGGTGCAATGGCCGCGGAATCTCCGATGGTAAGATCGGCGATCATGGCTTTTGCCGCAATGCAGATGCAAAGGAGCGGGTTGGGTGATGAATCAAGGCGGGATTGGCGACCGCTTTATGACAGTGCTACGAGGCAACTTTCAAGCTCGTTGGCAAAGAGGAGGAAGGCAGAGGAATTGGGCACAGACGGCCTGAAGTACATATTGGCGTCTATATTTCTGCTCACGTATACTGATGTAAGTTCAACCCTAACCACCGCCCAGCCCAGCATCAAATCGCTGCACACGGACTCTCTGTGAACCCCACCACAGTCGATCCAAGTTCCAGCCTTCAACATTTGATCTGACATACCTCAGCTACTCACTGAGACTCTCCCTCGTGCCCACGGGAACCTCCGAGAAGCCTACACTCTCATCCAAACCGCCAATAAAGAAGCCTTCTCCGTTCCAGAAAGACGTCTCATCTCCTGGCTCAGGCTTCTCGACGCCCGCGCTGTATCCACAGCCGGCGGAGAAGGCCTCTTCCTCGCCGACACAGACGAAACACTCTTTGACGCCTCCCCTGCAGCCAACTCCGCTTCAGAGCCCGAGACACTAGACACGGAGATTGAAGAGATTCTTTTCGACGTGCTCTACCATCCCGGCGTTGTATTTTATCAGAAAGTGCAGTCTTTTGTCGGGCGCATCACCCGCATCGACCCCTGGCACCGAAGCCGTGGAACAGTCCAGGATGAGACGGACGTTATGGCTTTAGCGGCGCAGATATCGCAAGACCTTCACGCCTTGTACGGTCAGCGCCCAGCACTAATGGACCACGCTGTCGCCGGAAACCTCACAGAAAAGCACCTCGCAAAAAACCTCGCCGCCGCACTAACACGCAGCTTCCGCACTTACCTTGCCAACTACTACGCGTCATTCTTGCATCTCCACCGCGTAGCTTACGTCCAATATCCCAAGACGAAGGACATCAACACCGCCATCGCTAACATCAAGCGACTCGCGCACCTCATGGCCCAGACGGACGAATCGCTACCCGTGAATCTTCTTTGGCCGCTTTTGATGTGGGGCTGTGAGGAAGATAGCTTGGAGGAGAGGAGGTGGATCATCGAAAGTATAAGGGGCCTCGAGAGTATAGCTACGAATGCAAAGGCTACGGCGGATTTGCTTGAAGAGGTGCAGAGGAGACAAGATGAGGGAAAGAGGAGGGTCGATGTGAGGAGTGTTAGTCAGGAGTATTTTGCGAGTCATCATTTTGCGATTGTTTGAATCGTTCATTGCGCCAGGACGGAGGATGGTTAGGCTTGTGATTGGGCGTGTATGTTTCCCTTTACTGAACCGGCATGTAATTCTTCACTTCTGGTACGCGCTCAGATCTTCTCCATTGTAAAGCTCTTCGCCGTAACCTGCCCACCCAACGCTTTCGTCGCGAAGTTGAACACGGCAAAACGATAGCCGGTGAAGAACTGCCACTCATTCGACATCGGGAACGCCGAGCCCAACTGCGTCCACCTACTCCCATCAGTGCTGTACCAGAATGTCGTCGTCCGCTTCGTCGGCGTCCCAAATGCAGGCGTGATATCCGCCTGTACGCGCAGCCAGAGATCCTCAGTCGTGGAAGGAAGTGTCGGGCCTGTAGCAGCGACCGTGCCGGTTGACCCCGTGCCCCAGTTCGAATTCAAGCTGAGGTTGTTGACCATAACGAGTTTGGCGGAGCTGCCGTCCTTGTGTACACCAATGTAGGCGGCGATGTCGCGGAAGAGTGCGGCACCCGCGCGATCTCCATCTTTCATCTGACTGATATCGAGGCGGAAGGTTCCTGAGGCCTTAGGGCCGAGGATGCGATGTGTGAGCGTGTTTCGCGCTGTGAACATGTCGTTTGTGACTGTCGCCGTTTGGAGCTGTATACCACCCGCGCCGCCCGCTAGCCTGTACTTGCTCGTGTCGGGATTGTGGTTCCACTCCCACTCGTGGCTTAGCGAAGTTCCTACAAAGCTATCGGTGCCCAGGGGCGAAGGGACAGTCTTGCTCGTCTGCACCGGCATAGGGTACGACTTCCCCCACCCATTTCCGTCCTTGACGAGACTCGGCCAGTTGTCCGAGCCCCACGTAATTGGCGCAATGACCGGAATACGTCCGCCAGGAAAGGAATCCATGAACGCAACATAGTACCATTTTCCATCCTTTGTGTCCACGATGCCGCCTTGGTGCGCAAATCCAGCATTGGATAGCGGTCCGGATATGCTTGCGACGAGAACTTTTTTCTCGTATGGACCCCAAGGGCTCTTACTCCGTAGAACCCATTCTTCGTTTGCAGGTCGCGTGACGAAGATGTAATAGTATCCATTAATCTTGTACATACGCGAACCCTCAATGGTTATGTCTGAAGAGTAGACTTGCTGCGATTTGACTTCCGTTGTACCGTCCTTGTTCAACTGCGCGACGCTGATTTTCGTGTTACCGAACGCGACATACATCGTATCGTCGTCATCAATGAGTATCCCGCAATCATAATAGCACGTCGGAATCGTCGCAGCAGCCTTCCAATTCCAATTCGACACCTCACCTCCATTCTTCGCTGCGCCCGTTCCAGCAGCGGTCCACACGTACGTCTTGCCGTCCACGCAGCCCATCCAGTGGAAAGTATCCGTCGAGTTGCGGTATTGCAGACTACTCGCCCAGATACCTTTTACATAGGCGCGGTCCGTTGCGCTGTTCAAGTTGTATTTTGAACCAAAGTTGAGCGTGGGCACGCTATGGGTGACTGGGGTCCAGTTGATGAGGTCATAAGACTTGAGGACGGGAGCACCGGGGGAGAATGCGAAGGTGGAAGAGGTGTAGTAGAAGACGTCACCGATCCGGATTACTTCGAGATCGGGATAGTCTTCCCATAGTGGCGGGTTGTTGAAGGTTGTGGCGCGTGATGCGAGAGCGTCGGCTGCGAGGGGACTTGCTGCAATTAGGCTCCAGGTGGAGGCAAAGAGCGCCAGGAATGCCCCCGAAAGACGCATCTTGTATTGGTAGCGAGATCTGATCAAGCTTCAGATGTGTATCATTCCTCCATTGTCCGATCCTACAACGCCTTATATGCACAGAGATCATTATCGCACTAATGTAGCTCGACCCCGGGCAAAGCAGCGAAAGGCTGCGCGATGCGGGGGAAGATGAATTTCTCCAAAGAAACAGATATTGCGAAACAAGATCGTGCTATGCTATTGGTGCAAAAACATACGAAGATGCATGTTTTTCCCCGGATTGACGACTAGGCGTTGTGTTTCGCCGGAATAGCCACCGGGATCAACGGGGATCTAACAGGAGTGGAAAAAAACTGCAGCCTGAGTGTAATTCTGGGGTTGAACGACGCTGGGTGTTCGGCGAAACTGACACCGAACGATAATCATATAGACCCATGTTCACGCGGGTAACTTGAGGCTTTGCGCATCGTCACCCAGTGTGATGAATGTCGTCGCGGAAGTCAGCACTCAAGAGTCAGCGGCATTCCAGCTCGAACTTGTGGTTGCGCAAACTTGTCTTTGTGCTCTTCCGCTTGGCATTTTGCATCTCGTTCGGGACACTGCATGTATGGGTCAACAAGAGCGACGACGGAAGCTTCGGACAAATTCTGGTGATCGGCTTACCTGGTCTTGAGGTGATAGCAGGAACGAGCAAGGCGAGGAGTAATGCGACAGAACTAAGGACGATGCTAACGATGGCGCCTACGTTCTTCGTTGATGCGCTATGTTCGGGGCCACGTAGATACGCCGTCACAATATTTGTGGGAGCTCTGCGAGACGGGCCGTGCCAGACAGCGCGTTTGGAGGATGGAAACGGTTCGTTCGTAGTTAGCAATGACAGGTCTGTGCTGCTGAAAGTATGAGAAATCAGACGGCGCAGGGCCGATCCTGAATAAATCCTGATGACGAGGCAGTCTTTGATCGCTGATCCTACAACTTGTCGTTCCGAAGTCCATCCCTGCGTCTTACCATGGTCCCTACGATGTCGCATCCATACGGCCTAATTACCGGTGGCATCCGTAAAAAAATCTGAGAAACAAGGACGAACGAGTTGATCTTCTTCCAAGTGGCGTCAGACGGCAGGCCCCACAAGCATAGATGCTTCAAACATGCTCGCAGTTCCAAGCATAGCTCGAAAGTAGCTTTTCGCTAATGCGCACCCACCTTCCCTATCCGGATGTAGTGAGGTCCAGCCCGAGAAGCTAATGTCGGTGTATGGACGTGCTTGTCGCTTGTTGACCAAGGGCCCGCCGTTGCCGTCCCATCTCTTAGTACAATAGAAGACTTCGAGTTGTGTTATTGGGTATCATGAGATGAATAGCGTGCGACCCAATTGCTGACAGTAGCAATTGCTGCAGCGGCTATTTTTGACCAGTCGTAGGATCGTCCCTGTCAGGGCCCTAGAAAAATTCCGCCCCAGCAATTTCGGCATCCCTGCAGAATCTCACCGATCTTTCACGGTTCCGGGTTGTGGTCATGCCCGGAAATTTTCTAAGAGGGTAAGGCGTTCCTAGCGTGCACCTTGGCTGTGGATCCAAAAGGACGCGAGGCTGTGCACAATGTCACAGGGAGTGCACGCCATGCACCTGACCAATAGCCACGCACTTGCAAGCGTGCAATATGCATACCGTAGCGCCCGGCCCCCACAGCGAAATTGTCTTCCGGTAAGCACCGCCTCCACAGGTGGGTCATGTAAAGCTGGGCATTGTAATACAATATGTAAGAGAGCCGCTCTGCCAGAGTAGCGGAAGTACGGCGTCTGAAACGTTTGGGACACCTGGGAGAAACATGAACATGTCACTCGCTTTTGTTTTGTTGCTCTCCGCTGCGGCGAATGCCATCACGGTAACGAATTCATGTAAGTATCCTAGGCCTAGGACCCTCACATGCTCGAGGAATTCCGTTCCAATGCAGAAGGGATTAGCAGCAGAATCTTCACGACGACGTCTTTACTGACCATCTCAGCGATCGCTTCAACGACACGTCAAACATCCACATTCTCGGTTCCCAACCTCACAGCGGCTCCCACAGAATCCGGCACACCATGCTGCTACATCTGGCCTAAATTCGTCGGCCTGGGCGAATGGTACACTAGCAGCGTGACCGCTACGGTCGCAACAGTGATCACGCAATATATCCAATACAACAACACAGTCGTGACGACTTCAACGACAGTCTATAACGAGACCGCAACACAAACGCAGGCTCTTGGCTTACAGTTCCTGTTGCAGAACAATAAATATGGATTTGTGACAGCCATGAATGCGACGAGTACGGTCATCGGTGGCACCACACTGTGAGTCTTTTCATCATCGAGCTCGACAGGACTAGTCATGCTAATCGGCATTTTAGCGTTTCCCCAACACCTTTCTGGGAATTCTTCGACATTGAAGTAGGGACCGGTATCGAAACTATCAACACTTATACAACTGGCGTGGAAACCTTTTGCGGGAGTTCCTCAGCGGGTGACGACCTCGACGCGAGTTTCATCTACTTCCCAACCTCTGCAGCATTCTATACCCGCGTAGAGCGCGTAACCGTTGGACAAGACTTCGTTGGAACGCTCGTGGATGAACTCGCGGAATCAGGAACGACCATCCCGGGATTGGAGGATTGTACGATAAGAAATGGTGATGGCGAGCCGCGAGTCCATGTAGCTGTGACTGCGTTGACGGATCACTCGTCGACGACGCTGAGAAGGGACGGGAATTTCCCTACTTCTGCTGCACCGGTTACGACTCGCCCGGCGGAGGTCACCCCAGCGCCACAGCCCCCACCACCAGCTCCAGAGACTACACAACAGCCGGCTCCAGTTGACCCGCCCTTACCGACACCCGCGTTGCCAGCCAATCCCAATCCGGCCCCTCCGAACAGTGAAGTGGGACCAGGACCGTCCAACGGCAACCCAGGACCATCAAACGGCAACCCAGGACCGTCCAACGGCAACCCAGGGCCATCAAACGGCAACCCAGGGCCATCAAACGGCAACCCAGGGCCATCAAACGGCAACCCAGGACCATCAAACGGTGGACCAGCACCTGTGCGTCCAACAAATCAACCCGCGCCGGTTGTCGCTCCTTCATTGACTATTGGGACAACCGTAGTCCCGGTAACAGCGATCGGTACGAACAATGGAGGAGTCGTAATAGGGGGGTCGACACTGTTGCCTAGCTCGGTGGTTACATTCCAGGATAACACCATATCCCTCGGCCCGTCAGGCACAAACCTGGTCATCGTAGGACCCGCCGGTCCCTCCACAGTGCCACTTTTCGTACCCGCACCCGGAGCAGCTCCGGCCGTCACTGGAAACCCACAGCCTGCGGACTCAATAGTAATCGGTACCCAGACTATCCCGCTCTCACTTCCAAGCAATACCGGCCAGGGGGTGATTTTGCCTGGAGGGACAACCCTAGCTCCGGGTTCTGTAGTCACGTTCCAGGGCCAAACATTATCGTTGGCCCCTGGAGGTAGTAGCATTGTCGTTGCAGCATCTGGATCGCAGTCCACGATCGCGCTGTACACTCCGGCGGCGACCAACGCTGCCCAGGAGACTGTGCTTAGTGTGGGATCATCGCCGTACACAATCGCGTATGTGACGGCCTCTGAGGGAGGAGTGGTACTTCCTGGTGGTCAAACCTTGCTGCCAGGAAGCACCACCGTTGTGGATGGAACAACATTGTCCCTTGGGCCGCAAGGAACCGAGCTTGTCGTAGGAACTTCAACAGTGCCTCTGCAGCCGGCACAAACAACTGATGCAGACACATCAACAACATCGAGTGGCACCGGGGGCAATGGCCCAAGCCCGACTTCGACGCCGGAGGAGTTCACTGCAGGCGCAGGCCGAAATGTAGACGGCTGGCGTTCTGGTGCTGGATTTGCTGCCGCGGTTGTTGCGATCCTTCAAGTAGTGCTCTGATTGGTTCCACGTTAATGACTGCAAGATATAAGCATAATGCATAATAATGAAAGAAGCCGCGTATTCCGTTCGAGAGGTTTATGAAGTTTAGCTAGCGAATCGTTGCGGTCCACGCGCCTCCTTGAATGGTTTGCTAAGACCCTACTCGTGCAAGCAGTCAAATTCTTCTTGCAAAGGAAGCCACGCTACCGATGCGTTCGGGTTTGACACGCCAGTAGGATCTTCTGCTCCGCACCGTGGCGGCGAGGGATTTGGAGATGTATTCGCGTCGTCCGCCCCATACCCCTTGGCGTTCTTCCGCCGTTTTTCCTCAACACTCCCCATCAACGTAAAGCTTTACCATCAGGACATCTACCCTGCATTGTGCCGTCGCTATCGCTCACTAAGGAGCAAATCAAGTCACCGAAATGCACGAGGCGGAAGAGCAGAAGTGGAAGCCTCCCGTTCCATGGATCGCGGACTAGCCCGTTCAGATCGGCCAGGAGCATCGCAGCCCCTGTGAGAATTACAATACGCCCAAAGTGGCTGCCCAAACACTCCTCTATGACTATGGTAAGGAACTTCACAAATTCACGAGCGCCTGGCACTGCTCTCAAACCTTTGGCCGTACAGCCGTCCCCAGTTCTCGAGATTCACCGTTTGAGAGACACCCTCAAACGGGAACTCGCCCCGTCAAGCACGGCATAGTCATCGCCGGCGGCTCAGTGTATCGCTCTGCATCGTCGGTGGATCTTAGCACGCACTATCGACACCTGCGACGCCTTACGCTCAGACTAGATCCGATCGAACACAAAGGATTTCCTTTGATCAACTGCGCCTCTCCAACACGTACGCAGCATCGGTCGCTTCCAAAGAGATTGGCCATTGCGCACTCGTTGCTTTGAGAAGTTGCCGCTGGTGGTCCGCGAACTGCGCATCGGGAAGTCGGAGCAAACGCGCAAGAGTTAAGCCACGGCTCAGGCTCCAGTGGTTGATACTGCGTTCGAGAAGAGATTGCGCGATAGATAGTACCTCGAACGTAATCCCAGCGAACCCTTCAGTCCGGAGAAGCTGGTTTCGTTTCAAAGGTTCCAACCGGTTGAACCTTTTGAGTCTCCCTACACGAATCTATCGATATCCTACACTGCGGCAGCGCGGTATCAATACCATTGGCCGCACCGGTAAGTTCGATGAACCAATTTTCACCGCTCATAGGGCAATAGATTCGGAACACCACTTTGCGAGCCGGTCGGAAGCTGTTATAGTTGGGACTGTTCATTCCTCGGACCACGATTGAATGGCGCATCTAAGCTTCGACCTCGTGGATCACTCCAAAAGAGGCTCCTATCGGTCGTGAATCCTTATGTGTTGTCAGCCGAGTTCAATGGTGATGTTTCACCTTTTGAGCATCTGTGCAACAATGTTGTGAACACAAGCGATGGTCTCCTCACTCTTGCCGATGCGGAGGATAGCGCGCAGGATTTGAAAGTCTCGGACGATACCGCAAGGGGGTTGGAAAAAATACGCTGGGATCATCCATGTCGCGTGGGGCCTGGATATGCGATGACTTTGCTGCTCATTCTGACAACTTGCACTTCAACCTGTGCTCATGCTAGTGGGCCTTGCCGCACCTCTCCCTGCGGTATGGTGCCATGGTACAGACACGAAAAGCGGAACTAGCATTGATCCCCGCATACGGCGCACGGTGGTTGCGTTTCCATGAATTTGACACGACATATACATGTAGAGGTGGCTTGTCGTATTGGTGTGATCGCCTCCCACGGCCCAACCTTGAGCTGGGATATGCATGGAAGGGAGAGAAAGACGGGTTTACCCTGTTGGCCTCTAGAGTGGTGGGGCTTACTTCTTAAGCAAATTAGCCTCGCTGGCTTGATCACATCGCGAAATAAAGTCGGTCAAACAAGAGCAGAAAGACAAAACGTGGGTTTCAAACAGAAGCACACTTTTCTGGCTAGCCGGAGTGGTCACTGTGGTGCTGGGGGTATAGAGCGTCGTGTTGGCAGTTGGTCTTCGGCTTTGACATTGGCAGATCTGCGAAAGAGAGAGAGAATCGAAGGGGTGGAAGTTAAAGGAGCGGATGTCGAACGAGTGGAAGTAGAAGGATTGGGTTGAACGACGTTGACCCTCCAGACTCAGGGCTCTACGCCAGCAGGGCATCTGTTAATCCGTTGCGCATACAATCACGCTATCAAAGCGACGGGAAGTGCTTGGGCTCATAGTGCCACGGTTGAGAAAAGTGGTGAGCGGGCGATACTGCCAGTGGTTGCACAAGAAGCTACCCGCCTCCACGTGTCCCTTATGATAGTGGATGATGATGTGAGATGGATACTTAGGGAGTAAGGCCAAATCTGATGCGGCCTACAGTCATTGGGCTGGCTGATGATGTGCAGTGAGTAGAGGTGAGGTGGGATAACACGCCTTTGGTTGTCAATAGCTGAAGTCAACGCAAATGGCCGGCCCGAGATGCATCGACGTCACTAATCGTCAGTGACTTTGGAATTAAATCGGAAATTCTTGTGCGGACTGGTCGTCCTTTGGACGCCAAATTTCCATGTGCAAACACGCAGAATATATTGGACTGCTATTATACGCCGCGAAAGGTGTCACGCGCCAGCGTCTACAACGGACACTTCAATAAGCACGCACTCGGACGTATTCAATAACCACCAGGCAGGTCGTTGCATGACGACTCTATTAACTGCATCGACCATTACAGGTTGCGCAACCATCACAACAATACCACCAAGAAGGCCGCTGACGTGATTCTTCACGTCTTTTTCGATGAATTATGAGGTGGCGGTCGGACTTTTGGCCAAATCTCGACCGTGGTGTTTCAGAGCCCAAACCCCAGGTTTCAATGTAACCGAACCTAGACACTAGCAGATGATCGCATTTGGGCTGATCTTCTACATCTAATGACACGGTCAATAATTCAAGCAGTCCATCGAAAGGCTGGTCCCGATAACCCTCGAGGGGGTGTACCACATCCTCCCAGGTATCTTCGAAAGAAGGGGTCTCGGCAGTGGGTTCATGCAGTAGAGCGGACCAATAGCATAGCTACTCTTCAGCTCGATTCTATCTAGCGCAGCGCAGATGCTGCAGAAAGCGGTTCAACCTTACCTGGTGCAACACTTAAAGTTGGGCCCCAAACACTGTTTCGTTTGACTGTCTGGTTTTTGCGTCGGATCAAAAGTTCTCCGAAACATCGACTAGGTACCAACGATAACTATCTGATCACCGAGACGTCCCGCAGTATAACGTGCAAATCGGACTGTGTTTCCATATGATGTTCTTGATTGCCGGACTGGTCGATCGCTCAGGTCCGCTGAACGCGCGGTACACCTGACTGCTATCAACTTTCCATCATGGTCCTCAGCAGGCATGAATACACACGAGCGCTTGCGGAAGTGGAAAAGTCAAAGGAGGAGATACGCGTTTCTCGGACTGAGTGGAAGAGACAAGAGAATGAACAACACGATAAAATCAATGGCGGGGAGGATCCTCTTGCGAAGGGTAAAGGTAAAGGGGACATAGGAAAAGGCAAGGGCAAGGGCCCAGATGGACCACCTACTCCAACACCCCCTATCGCAAGCCCACCTCCCATTGTAGGTCCACCTTCCATCACAGGTCCGCCTGGAAACGCGCAGCTGCCGCCACCACCGCCTCCGAATGCGTCTGTTCAACCACCTTCACCATCAGTATCATCACCTCAGTCAGCAACTCCTCCCACAGAAACGCCATCAGCTCCACCTCCGCCCCCAACGGTCTCGACGACGACTTCTGTTGTCATTAGCACCTCGGTCGCAATCGACTCATCTACGTCTATACAAACATCTTTCATCACAATAACACAATCAACGGTCCTGAGGCAAGAAACGGTGGTAACAACCGCAACATCAGTCGACTATTTTCCGGGCTTCGCCGAAACCACAACAAGCGGTGTGCCCATCTTGCCCTCTACTTTATCTCCAACTCAATCGGCTTCAACGCCAACAGCTGCACCGCTTCCACCGCCTGGGTACTCCGGTCCTTCGGAACAGGCTACCCCACTCGATCCCACCATATCACAGGTGGCAAGAAATCTGCTCATAGCGTTGGGAGTCATGGGTCAGTACCACTATGCTTCGCTTTTGGTAACAGTAATGACCGCGTACAGGTGTCGTATCGCTCCTGATCGCTGGGTCAATCATTTTGACGAAGCGATCAAAGAAACGAACTTTCCGCCGCATCATATCCCGGCAAACTTCTACCCGGCCAACTTCTAAAGACAATCCATACTCAGGCCAAGGCGAAAAGCCCCTTGGAGTGACCACGGAAATTACAGCCTTGCCCCGCGGAAACTCTCTGCAGGAACGTGAAAACGACGCAGAAGCGAACACACAATATCGGACGGTACCTACGCTAGTCGAAGAAGTGAGTTTGATCAACCTCTTTTTGAGGGGTAGTGCATTAACTGACGTTCACCGTGCAGGCCACAACCGGGACCACATCCGAGCAAAACAAACTCTCAGTGCATCATAGGACACAAGGGAGAACGTTTAGTGACGCCTTGCATTCGTTCATAGATAAGGCGAGGAATTCTTCGTATAGCTATAAAGTCGGACCATGATTCTGCTCTCGCCTTCAGCATTTCGTACTCGCATTTTTGTACTTTGCGCTACATTCTCTTGTATGTCCTACGATTTTGGTTCGTTCGGGCACAAGCTGTAGCCGCTTCGAGACCACAATGAATGCCGGTTTTATCGTTGATTTTCTTTTGCATGAAGCATGATGCGACGGTTCCTGCAACGGGCGCTGCTCGGATAGGTCCGAAGGGCGCCGGAAACGTGTATCGTTTCGGCAAGGCTCTCGCCTTCCCGTTAGCGGCCGCGGCCCGCCCAACAAGACTTTAGCTGCATTCTCGCAGATCTGGGCCTGCATCATGACATGATATGATGTGCCGTAGCATGTTACAAGATTTGGAAAACCACATGTACGCGAAAGATCATGCATGCCTCTCTAAGTCCTCCACCAATCTTCACCCGGCTTCTCATCAACCTTCTTCACCACCACCGCAGCGACGACCATGGGTTCGCTCTATGAGCCTTCGATTCGGAGTAGCACCTGGGAATTACCTTCGCGGGGGTTTTCGAAGCGGTTCACGACATTGGAAGGATGGCGGGAAATTGGAGCGGGCGTGTATGCGATGGGCAACTCGAACATTCGCATGTTCAGCATCCGGAACCAGTTTGATCCAGAGCATTTTCGCGTCGATCGGGATGAACATTTCGATTTTACGCCTGCGGGGAAGGTGCCATCGCTGAAAAGTAAGACTTCCATTGTGGAGTATCGGAGGTCGTCGGAAGGGACGATAGGGAAAGCTATCGGGACGGTGCGGGATACCAAGGACGACGTGTTGAATTCGACTGTTGAGGAGATATACAACGTGTATACGAGGCAAGAAAAGTGGAAATATGTTGTGATTGTTGGGGTGGCGGGCATTTTCCCGGCCCTGTCGTTCAACATTTACCTCCCGGCGTTGGCGAGAATAGCCACGGTACGTCACTGCCACCAACATTTTGATAACTTGACACTAACCATAAGGAGGATCTAAACGTTGGTCTCGAAGCAGTTCATCTCACGATCACGACCTATCTTATTATCCAAGGCATCACACCACTCATGTCAGGACCACTCGCTGACACCTTCGGTCATCGATCCACCTACATCTACTCTTTTCTACTTTACGTAGCATCTAGTGTGGTACTCAGCTTCTCGCCAAACTTCCCAATCCTTCTGGTCTTTCGAGGTCTGCAGGCTGCTGGTATCGCATCGACAGTGTCAATTGGCTGTGCCGTCATCCAAGACATAACGCCCCTGTCAGAGCGTGAAAGCTTCTATAAGTTCTACCAAGGAATCCGAAATGTCGCTCTTGTGTTTGCACCAATAATTGGCGGCTTAACGTCCAACTGGGCCAACTTCAGGTGTTTGTTCGTCATCCTTTTCGCATGCTCGTTGACCACTCTCGTGGTCATCGTGTTCTTCCTTCCAGAGACACTGCGAAGTATAGCAGGCAACGGCACGCTTCCTCTACTTGGCATCCATCAGCCCCTGGGCTGGTGCTTCTTCGGTAAATCGGCCCATCTGGACGAAAATCTAGGGCCGCGACCACGACCAAAGCTTGACTGGAAGAAATTCATCGAGCCATTCCATCTACTCCGAGAGACAGACATTGTTCTAAGCTTAGCCTTCAGTGGCATCATATTCGCCATATGGATGATCGTTACTGTCAGTACAACGGGGTTGTTCATGACGCACTTCGACCTAAAGGAGTCATTCGTAGGCCTCGCTTTTATTCCTAACGCGTTGGGGACCATTGCCGGCTCCACGCTGGTTGGCAACCTTCTGACCCAAGACTTCCTCGACGCCTGCTCAGTTTACCAAAAGTTACACTCGCTACCTCCTACCGCCGTCATATCACGATATGCCCTCCCCGCCGACTTCCCTCTCGAACACGCCCGCTCCATCCGCTTACCCGGTCTGATTATGGTCTTTACCATCGCTCTCTCGCTATATGGCTTCACACTCTCCTATCCCTCTCTGACGTCACTCGGTGGGTGGGTAGCCATACCGTTGCTTCTTCAATTTTTGATTGCGGCGATGGCGCATGCAATTTGTGGCGTGCATCAGACGTTGATTTCCGATCTATGGCCGTGGAGTGGTGCTGCGGCTGCGACAATCAGTAATTTGGTCAAGTGCGTGCTGGGCGGTGTTGGAGTAGCAGTGATAAACAAAATGTTGGACGGTATTGAAGTTGGTCCGACTTTCCTGGCGCTGGGACTGGTGGTAATGGGACTGGTCCCATTGCCGATCGTGCAGTATTACTGGGGACGTGGGTGGAGGGAGGCGAGGAGCGCGAAATTGTCTATCCCCACCATACCTTATCAATCCGAAAAGGTCTGAAGGCCCAAGTAATGAAAACCATAGATCACATTCAGCTGCAAGCGTTTGACGACCCCATCTTTCACAATGCCAATTCAAAAGCACTCCAAGGGAAGCGTAAACGCCATCACGCCCCACACAACCCATCCCAGCCTCACCGTTCAGCGCCCGCCCTCAACACGAGACAACACCAGCGCCTAACCCAAACCGGCGTAGACACTCATCTACGCAAACCTCACACTGTACCTGACTGGGCTAGTTCACCACTAGTGCAGCCTTCGACACTTCCCAAAGCCGCAGGTTAGCAACTCAGCTACGCCAGGATCCTACATTAGTTCGGCGTATTAGTCTTGCAACCATAGTCCGTTTGCATGCAGGGGCGGATTCTTGGGTACTGTCGTGCGAGGTGAGATTCGGGGCTAGTGGCAGTTTCGGAACATTATGTGCTGACCTGTTAGGTACGATAAGAAGCCATGGCAGAATATGTACAGAGTAGGAGGCCTTTGTCTATGTTTGGTTTCGTCATGTTTGCAGTAAGCTGATGGCTTTTCCTGAAGCTCACACCCTACACAATCTGCCATTTTGTGTCTGGGTGCCTTGGTCACCGTCGTCGACTTCCCATTCCTCACTTCCCACGGCTGTAGTAGCATAAAATACACTCTTGGGATCCCACTTCTTCTTCAACTCCAACAGTCTCGGGTACTGGATGCCATAGAAGCTCTCTTGCCAGTTGGGTTCCATTACATTCGCCTCGTTCAGATAGCTCCCACCAAAGTCACTTTCAGGCGATACAGCACGCCACGGACCAAGTACATCGTTGATCAGCACATCGACTGCCTTCCCTGTGTCGGCGCCGGTGGCATTTTCACCATTATTGATAAGTGATGCAGCAATGAGGAAAGTGATGACGTTTCGGAAGCCGGACGAGACGGCGTTGTCGACGTTCATACGGTTTCGCGGAGCTTGATGATAGCCGCCCATGGACTTGCCATCCATACTACTTTTGCGGATAGCCGCGAACGTCTTTTCGAACTTGTCTGGATCTTCCCAATTCCCGCGGGGGAAGAGCCGGTTCCCAGGGAGTGAGCCAACACCTCCAACACCATCGTTACCCCAGACCGCATTGTAAGCTGGGTAGAACGAGTCGTGTAGTGTCGTGTTGGGTGTAAACTCGATACCAAGGTTGTGAAGGTGGTCGAACCAGGGCTTCACAAGTGCGTTGAAGCTCTCGATGGTGTGGTTCGGTGCGAAGAATGGTGTCATTTGGAACTCGAGGGTACCGTCCAGAGCCCAGATCCAGAAGTACGAGTAGGTGTGTGCGTCGGTGAAGGGGATGAACATCTCGAAGTACTTGCGAAGACCCTCCCAGAAAATGTCTTTGGTAACATTTCCGCCTTCCTTGAAGCTGAAGACTGACGTGACAATGGGCATCTTGGGATGTGCGCGGATGATGACCGAAGTGACGACACCAAAAGTGCCGCCGCCGCCCCCTCGTAGTGCCCAGTAGAGATCTGGGTTCGAGCTGTTGGATGCAGTGACGAAACGGCCATCGGCTGTGACGACTTCAAGGGCCTCAACATTGTCGGCAGCCATTCCGTAGTATCCACTCATTGGGTTATGGCCACCGCCGGCGACGTAACCACCAGCATAGCCTACGCTTTCACAGATACCACCAAGTGCTGTAACCCCGTTCTTGTCCGCCACTTGGTATACTTCTCGTACAGTCGCTCCGGCACCAACCTTGATTGCTGGGCCTGTGTAGCCAGAATCGCTTTTGTAGCTCTCAATGAAGTCGATGTTCTTGAGGTTGTGAGTCCATATGCTCAGGGCTCCGGCACCGAGAGACTTTCCAAGATAATCATGACCAGTGTTTTTGATGACTAGTCGCATATTCGCATTGCGAGCAAAGTTCAGCGCCAGTTGAACGTGCGCTACCGAGGACACATTGACGGCGTAGATGGGGAACGCGCCCAAGGTGCAGGTGCCGTTCGGCCTATTGTATGCCAGGCACGTCTTTCCCTGAAAGACGGGCCACATGCTAGATGTCGGATCCGCTTCACTGATGCAACATTAGTACGTTGCAGATGTCATGGAACAGAGGCTTCCTACTGTAGATAGGGATCGGTAAACTTCTTGGTGATGGCGGCACACTTTGCTGAATCGTACAGGCCCCAGTTGCTGTAACACGGGGCGGCGAGAGGAATGGTCGGAATCAGAGCGCCATCGATCAACGCATCAAACCGGTCCCAGGTCGATTCCGCCGGCCAGGCATCATCGCCGGGATACGTTTTACACTCGCCGCTCCGGCGAAAGAGGGCGGAGTTGACGGCATTGTCGTCGAATCCAAACAGCTTCTGCTCCTCGGGTGATAGTGCAGCAACGGCCTCATCCGTCAACTGTGTCTTCTCGTACGCGAACCAATATTGCCCGGAAGGAGCGCGGCGTGAGACGACGGGCTCGGCAGTGATCCCACCTATGAAGGCCACGACGGTGATTATGCGAAACGCGGTGAGAATGGGCGCCATTGTGTCGGGACGTTCAGGACAGGACCTGCTACTTCCAACATGGAGTTTGCTTGGGTGGTCGCCACGAGGCTACTTATTCCCCCCGCGCAAGCCGTGCGACAGGAGAAAGGCCCCACATTCGCACGCTGGTTCTCGTCGAAGTGGCGAAGGATGCAAGGAGAAGCTACCGGTTCTGGAACCTGGTGCGTCTAATCTCGACGTGGGCAACTCCACGTCGAGATTAGCTGCGACTTGGAGGCAGGCGGAAGGCGGCAGGCGGAAGGCGGCAGGCGGCAGGCGGCAGACACGGACATGAAGTGAGGAGCGGAGCGCGCGGATGAGCGGTAGTCGGGAGCGACAGGTACGGCCCGGCGCTGGGGTGGGAATGCTCCCGGCCGGCCCACATGGGCCATGGATTTCTACGAGGCCTGGAGTGCATTGCACATGCGAGGTACTGTACAGACCCTGGGTCGTCCAAGCCGTGTAACGTGGTGGAACACCCGGGATGGACGGTGACCTTTGGAGTGTCTGGGTATAGGCAAGGTGACCTATATTCATCAAACGAACAAGGCGCGTTGTGCGCAGAGTCTGTAATCTGCCATGATCAAGGGATCTCGTGGAAGCGAAATGGGCCAACGACGCTGATCGACTACTAGTCATGCAAGCCGAAGCTCCCGTGTCGGCGGCTCGCCGTTCCGTCCAGTGCGCTGCTGGATGCTGTTGCGGTGCGACACCACGGGAAGATGAGATGGTCTTGTATCTGATCACGGCCTCGTCTCCACATTGCGGAACGCATCCCATCTCCACCACCACATCCCATCTCCATCATCACGACCACATCCAAAACCGCCATCACACCGCCTGACATGGACCAGATTCCTTTTCGGCCGTGACCCCGCTGCGAAGGATCATCGCCCCGGCACTCGACCCGGTTCCCCCTCGAATTGCCACCCAATCACTCTCCACGCCAACTCTCTCGCTCTACCAACAGCATCACGGCCCACACGGCGATCAACACTGGGCGCCTCGCATCGTCTTCTCCCTTTGAAAGGCGCGCCAATCCGCCCGGCGCATAGCATTATCTTAGCTGCGCCCTCACCCTCACGCATCCACATGTTCCCTGCAAGGTTGCCCTAGTGGCACGCGCGACATGCGCGCTTTGTCTGCTTAGCGGCCGTTCAAAGCGCGCCCGGCGCATCGTGCACCAGTCTCACTTGATTGTAGTTTAGATCGGGAAACGCGGGGAGCGAGTTCCTACTTGACTCCTCCGTCCTCCTCCAAACGACTCCACTTTCAAGCTCTTCGAAGCGTACGCCTTGATGCTGACATGGCTCCTCGAACTCTCCAGCCCTCGGCGCTCGCATTGGCCGTTGTGCCTGCTGTGGTTTCAACCCTGCTCGTCTGCCTGAGGGTATGGCGAAGGAACGTTACCAAAAAGTTCGCGATCGAAGATGTGCTTCTTGTCACTGCACAGGTCCTGATCATCGTTCTGACATACACCACATGGCAGTGTACGTACTTGCTCACTTGCAGGGCTCGTCTTCATCATCAATTTTCTGACGATTCGTTAGCTTACAAGAAGTCGTGGTACGGTTACCACTACTGGGACATACCCGAAGGCGCTGTCAATCCAACCGAGTTCCAGAAATGGGGATTCGCAAACGCGGTTGTGTACAACCCGATCCTCGGTCTCATCAAAGCTTCCTTCGTCATTACCCTCCTCAAGCTACGATCCCCAAACCGCCGCATTAACATCGCCCTCTGGATCATTTTCACTGTCAACGGAATGTTTACCATCGCCGCACCCCTCGTATGCGCCTTTCAATGCTCGCCCATCTCCAAATTTTGGGATCACAACCAGCCCGGAGAATGCCTGGACGGGCCAAAGTACACATACGGTACGATTGCCATTGTCCTCATCACCGATCTGGCTGTAGTGATCATGCCGACATGGATCCTACACAATCTACACATGCCCTTTCGCCGCAAGGCCATGTACATCTCATTCCTTAGCTTCGGAATTGCCGTGACCGCGATCGGTGGCTTCAGGTTATACGTCTTCGCGGAACTTTTTGGTGGGGGGAAGATGGACCCAGATTTCGGATACGGAATACGCCAAAGCCTTTCCAACTTGGAGGTCAACCTCGCATCGATAGGAGCCTGTGGTGCGACCGTGAAGTGGCTGCTAGGAAAGTACATTCCCTTCTTCAGGGATGCGAATACACCGCAGTTGAGCAAGTATAATGCTACCCAAAGTTCCCGAGGCACGGTTGACACAGCCTTGGAACAGCCTGCGCCTGCGCGCAGTGCTAATTGGAGCTGGCGGAGCTGGGAAAGAAGGTCACGTAGGATAGAGAGCAGCGCGTTGAGTTCTGGTGAGCGCGATGTGGTGACACCGCCTCCAATGGTGTGGAGGAAGGTTGAGACGAGGAATCGACCCCCGCCAAAGAACAGAGATGGATCTAAAAGGGAGCCGGGCGAGATACGGACCGAAGAACTGAATCGTCTCGATACGAGCACAACACCTGCGTCGTCGAGTAAAAAAGCGCGGCCTCGGACCGGCCTCTGAAAGTTAATGAAGCAACTTTTCGACCCTTGGTAACCGAATCTTGGGGCGCAAATATGCTGAGCTGAGTTGACATGGACATCTCCCCAGAATATGTCCAGACCGATCCGAACGTCACTCCATTTGAAACAATCACTGCCGTTGCTTGTAGATTGTCGTATCTTGTTCATCATCACCAAAATCGCGCGAGCCATTACACCCACCCGTCACCCGCTTGGTTCTCACGATCATGACTCTCGCATCTTCGACAAATTCCTTGTCTGGAAGAATTACCACAGTGTTCTCTCCGTCTCCATCATACTCTCCAGTCACTGTCTAAGAGGGCGAATGCGATTGATATCGTGGCAAAGCCTTCGAGGATTGATCGCTGAGTGAAGAGACACGACGAGCCAGCTCCGGGCCAGCTCCGGGCCGACGTGAGCTAACATACCAATCCATAAATCATTGGAGAGTGATGTAAAGAGGCGTAGAGCGCGGACTACTTGTTTTAGATTGTATGGCAATACGCAGAGTCACGGGAACGGCGCTTAAACTCCTTGAGCAAGTGGAGGCGCAACCTTCGCGGCGATATTGAAGTGGCTCTCGTCAGGCGAGATCGTAAAGCCATGTTCTAGCAGTGCGAGTACCTTCGTATCTGTGAGTTAGGATCATCAGATGCGTCGCGTCATCGTGTGTTAGCAAGCGATAGATGTTAGGCGCTAAAGTTCGGCTGGTTGATTGTAATCGGAATACGCATCTCCAGATGGTGGAATCGGCGATATTTCACTGGATTGTTCGCAAATTTAGAGGATGGAGACATTGCGCTTAGCAAATATCACAGAGCTGTGTTAAGGGCGTCATCCAGGGGGAGTTTTCAAAACTGGCCCAGCGTTTTCAAGCCCCCCCTTTCGATCATTCCCGCGGGTGTGAACTCTCTAGAAAGATCACTACTAGCTTGGACTTTTCAAGTGAGATGCAAAGGCGACGATCGTATTGGAAGCGCTGGACGGTGCCAAATCCCTTTGCCATGACTCCACTAGGCTCATTCAATCAACCAAAAGAGATGCAGCATGTCATGGTGACTGTCCTCTCATCTCTCTCTCCTAGGCAACAAGCCCACAAAGCTTCGTATTACGAGCTTGGAAGCAGGCATTTGAGATGCAGACGAAGAAGTCTAGGCGACGGCACATGGGCTCCAGGTGACATTTCAGCGTAGACGGCACCCCAACAATACATGGCAAAGAAGCCGCTCTCAACTCTAAGGCCTACGACAACATATCCTGCGCTTGCATGCTCGGTCGAAGTCAGATTCAGCGGCAATTGCCGCGCTCAAGGCTCGAACACTAGTAAATGAGAACATGATCATGGATATCCCCCCTATCCGAGATCCTACGGTATAAGCGGAAGGCGAGATCTCCCACAGGACTTGCGGTATATCTTCAGACGAAGAGGAGAGTTCGTGCATGAGCTGCAAGATTTCAACCAGCGACGGGATATTATACTAGGCCAATTTACGAGCGCAACATCACTTATCAAGTCACCTCGTACTAGGACTCCAGAAGCTACCAAATCGTCTGCGGCTCCTCCTCGGCTCGGACCCTTCCGCTACACACCGCGGACGTTACGCTCTTGCAGACGAAGCATACGGGCGGAGGTCTCTTGCTCCAAAGCCCTGTTGTCGTGAAAAGAAATGAGCCCAGAATTTGCATTATCCTGCAGCTAGTACCAATGATTCATCGCTTGTTTCGCTTGTTAAAACACCCCACTTGATTTCTGATAGAAACGACGATGCTCATGCATCTCTTTAATCTAATCTTTTGGACCATATGTAAACGTGATTGCCCTATCCCTTGGCTAGTCGGCCAGCTAAGTCTGCGCCGATGTATGGTAGTGCATCATTGGCAATTTCTGTCTTCTTCGAATAACATATCAAGGACCACCGGTGCTCCTGTGTGGAATGTTGGTCACATAGCTATATCTATTGACGTTAAGACGTTACTTTGATTGCCGACCATTCATTGTTCATAAGACCCTCGTTACGTTTTGGAAGATACCAAGGGATAGTGTTACCATTGGTAGCCTCTCTTCATAATGTCATCATATGGTGCATCACATTGAGCTGTCTTTTGCTCTGATGGGAAATTAAACCATCGGTGCTCCTGTGTTGCATCGCTGGAACATTGGGTCACATAGCTTCGTCCATAGACCCTGCGACATCAGAGAATCGAGTCCTCCGACCTCCAACACGCTGCCGACTGATTTAGGTCAGTACGTGGATTGATAGGTCCGCTAAGCCATCGCTCCGGTCATTGGTCGAAAAATGCTTGGAAGTGTGGCGGACTGCAGCTATGCGGTGTGGGAGATCAAATGGGTGTCGCGCATAGCTGATTGGACAATTAGATGCAGTAGGTGGTGGGTCGGCGCGGAACCGCTACAGGCCGCGTGAGAGCGGAGCCCGCGGCAAACCCGACTTCTTGCCGTGCGTTTCTAATAGTGTAGTGGTCAAAGGCTTGCTCCCGTACAAGCAAGGCGTGATGTTGAGCTAATTTGTAGCCTGATCTGAACACCATCTACGTAGGATCCGAGCGGCGCCGCGAATCACGCCCGTGACCTGATTTGAGTACGTGTGAAGATGGCTGACGTCCAGGACCGAACCGAGACGTCGATCGGCCACAATGATGCTCGGAACATATGACAGTGGCGGAACACGGAGCCGAGAGGCGATGAGGGTGGGGTCGAGTGTAAGACGCGGAGGTGGTTACGTCGAGGTTGATCGGTCGGAGAGCTCCGGTCGCGTGCAAGGTGGTGGACGAGAGGCATTGGTAACCTCGACGTTGCCTTGGGTGCATCTGCAAGCAACTCTGCGATGGATCTGTCAGCGGGCGTGCCGTGAGGCAGCGGCGGTGGGCGGTGAAGAGGGAGAATGGCATCCTGAGGGAGGGTAAGATGGGCGATGCAGTCGTCTCGTTTGCGAAGGAAGGACACGGGTCCGGCAGAATGCGTCCATGTTGCGAAGTGGTATTTGCAACGATCCGGACCGGCTCACGGGGGGGTCAGCTTGTCGAGGGGGTGTAGTAGGTGCTCTTGGAGGGGTGGTGGGGTGGGGGTGGGTGTTGCCTTTTTATTGCAGGTCCAGTCAGAGCAAGTGACGGTGTGATGGTGAGTAAGAGCGTCAGCGTCAAGTCAGCCGTACGATAGGGCCCCACGCTACCGTTTGCAGCGGTTGACGCTATCACGCAGGGCCATCTGGAATGTGGCCGGAGGATGCGGCTCGCCTCACTGTGGGGCACGTGGCAGCGTCCAGTGGGAGGTGGTCGAGGAAAAGCTTGTGTGCACGACGCAAGTGTCGTCGGCCGTGTGCTGTCTGCCGTCGGCCGTCGGCCGTCTGCCGTCAGCAGCAGCAGCAGGTCAGTCCGTCGGTCGGTCAGTCAGTCAGATGATGGCACTCGACCGGGCCGACGAGCGTTCTTCGGCACGCCGTGTGGGTGGACCTGGACGGGCCATCAGCAGCAGCAGCAGCAGCAGCAAGCGACCCGGGCTCGCCTCAGTCCAACGACCCGGCGGCGCGGGTGGCTAGTGGGCGCCATTCCTTCGAAGCGCCGTCCTCCGCTTGGGCTGTTCTTGCGACAGGGTGGACCGTGGCGGTCCAGTGTCTGCAGGGGCGTCTCGTCTCGTGTCGTCTCGTGTCGTCTCGTCTGTTCTCGTCTGGTCTGCATTCGCACACCCGCCAAGTGTGCTCGTTCTCGCGGGCCTCCGCCGCCGCCGCCGCCGCCGCCACCACCACCCGTCATCACATAGGAGCGCGCGCTGCGTGCCGCGTGCTGCGTGCTGCGTGCCGCTGGCCCAAGGATGCGGTTCTTGTTTAACCGCTCGACGCGGCGCGGTGGGAGAGGTGTACTGTGTATGCCATGGCACCCAGCCCGCTTCGATTGGTCGGGGAAGCGTTGCTGCAGGCCGAGACCACGCAGCATCCCATCTTGGCGCGCAGCCCGCGATTCGACTCTGAAAACTCCGCGTCTCGCTGGAGCTCATTTCGACCCTCTGGCGTCCCCCTCTTCCCTTCAATGTGATGCCCTTGTGCTCTCCTCGCCCATGTTCTGAATGCTTTGGACTGGATGCACTTGACGGCCGCCCTTTGCACGACTTACGGCCGCCCTCGTTCCTTGCTCGGTTCGCCTCTCCCGCCCAGCCTCATCGCCCCGATCAATCCCACCGCCCGCGCCGTCCACGCCTCTCCGAATGGCCGCATTGAAGAGCGATCCCTCCCGATGCGACGCCAAGCCAGCCGCCGCCGCCGACGACGACAACGACAACGACAACGACAGCGCCCACTCGCATCCGTCTGCCTCCCCCTCCCCCTCCGCCTCCCCCCCTCCCTCTCCCTCCCCGCTGGCGCGCGTCATCCGCGAATGGAAGGAGCTGGTTTGGGCACTGGAGATGGGTCTGCTGCGATCGCTCGAGCACGATGCTGCTCTGGTGGACCGACGAGCATGGCGTCGTGAGCATATCCGGCACGAGGCCCGCCGCCTGGCCATCGCCGAGCTCAGCACCAGATACACGCGCAAGCACATCGCCCGCTCGCTGTACGCCGCCGAGGCCCGCGGTCGCCGCGCCGAGGAGCACTTGCACGCCGCTCGAGACGCCCCGCCCCCGCCCCACGACGACGACCTGCGCAGCATACACAATGGCTACTTCCGCCTCTACTCGACGGAGCTGTTCGACCTGCTCGGCCAACCCACCGACCTGCGCTTCGGCACCCTGCGCTTCCACCGCCACACCCCCCATGCCGCCGACACGCCCTGGGTCTCCGTCGAGCTCGCCCTGGGCGCCTCCTCCTTCTTCGTCGCCGACTCCATGGAGACGATGCCCTACCACGCCTTCAAGGTGCCCCCGACGCCCTCTCTGCAGAACCGCGGCATCTTGAGCCGGAAACCCGACGACAACGGCGCCTTTCCAGCCTTCGACTCGTGGTTACTCTTCACCTTCCTGGGTCATGGCTGCCTGAAGCTCGAGATGCCCATTGAAATGTGCGCCGACGTGTACGGGGGCCCGCTCCGAGGACGAGAGAATGAAGACGTCCACTTCTGGGGCCTATTCGTCGACGACGACTTCTCATAACGTACCGCATGGCTTTGCTTTGATACTGGAGTTGGCATGGGCCGGTAGACGGGGCATGCTTTGGAGTTGGGCGCACGGCTTGCATGGCCTGCATGGTTCTGGTGGCCGGCCCCGCACGGACAAAGAGTGCTGCATCAACACACTCATGACTAACGAATTTCTTTGGTCTTCTTCTTCTACCCTGGCCGAGCTCAGATACACCGGCTCCTTCTGTTGCACACGGCCACCTCGCAACCGCTTGTGCTGTTTCTACTTCTTCGTCTTTCTTCCTTGTACTTTGGCGGCATACGCATTGCATTTTGGTTCCTGTGGAAAAGGACCGACAAGGATGGGCAGACAGGTTACAAGGGTACATGTCTAAGAGCAGGTAGACGAAAAACAAGACGTGTAGATTTCACTCACCTCTCCCTTCTTCTTTGTACAGGCAGTCATGGCTAGATGATCAATTGGATCGAGTTGGACTTGCGCCCTTGTGAAGTCTCCCTGATTTGGTAAGGCGAGGCAGACTTTGGGGTTGACATGATATTGGAAGGCTAGGAAGTTTGCCATGGTCCAATTGTTGACTCTTGTGCCAGCAGAGTGTGCTTTCATTCGGCATTAGCACGTCTTGCTAGAAGTAGCGCCGTGCTCATGTCATGCCCTTTCCTTTCGTAGATACTCCGTGGAGAAGCAGCTCGATGCGACCCAGTTTAGTCTACGATATCCGCATGTGCATTCATACCCTCAATCCAGAACGAGCATCGACTACATCTAAAGACAACGCCCCCTCGCTGTACTTGACCCAAACTTCCCATATCGGCTCCACTTTTCAGAGGCTACCAAGTGGCGGTGATTGGCTTGACATTGCACGGTCCAGAGCGTTTCCGCGGTGAATGCCAGAGCACACGTGACCGCACGTTCCCCCACAACAGCCGGACTACCTGCATTCGCACCGTTATGGAAACGAAACAAACTCACACTCTGTTTCCCTCACGCGTAGAGAACAAAGTCCGCTGACAAGCTACGCACAGTTGATTGCTTTCGCCGAACGCGACCCCAACGCGACGGCAATTCACGCCTTCTGCTCCTCAATCGCTCCATATATCGTAACTTGCAGTCGCACGCACAGCGTCTTATCTTCCACAGAGCAAAGGTAGTACGAGTATCGCAGCTACACCTGAGACAAACCATGGCAAACAGGCAGCCCGATTTCGTGCCGCTCGGCTTCCACCACTCTGCCAATCCCCCGGAGCAGCTCTCCAAATACGACGAATTCTATAGCCAAGGAGAGACTCAGACTCATGGAATTCGTGGCAACGGTCGTGGTCGTGGAAAGCACGGTCATCACAAGAACAACCGCGGTGGTCGAGCAACCAACAACAACCACTATAACACTGATACTAGCGGCGGTATTCCAGCGGATGTTTACGGCGGTCCGCAAGCCATGCCTAGCCGTGGTCTCCAACTTCTACCTTATAGCGGTCTGCAAGTCGCGCCCGACGGTGGTGTGCAATTCGTCCCTCATAGCGGCTATATGCAGCATCCTCAGTCTCAGCCGACCTACACCGAACTCAACGGGCAGATCCCTGATCAGCTCACGCCCTTATTCCCACAGGTAGGGCCTGGAGTCTCTTGCGCTGGTGTCCCCGTCATCCCGCAAGTTTCCACCACTGGCTTTGTCGTTAGAGCGAATGCTCCCTACATGGACCCCCCGTCAACATCGATGCAGAGAGTCAGCAGCTTCGACAATGCAGGCATACCGGGATCTTGCGTCGGCAGCTACGGCATCAATGTCTCACCTCGCCAGTTCACGCCCGTTCTGCATGCCCCGATGACCCAACGCCACACAACTAACTCCTCCTATCCGAATGCCAACATGCTGGGCCCTTCCAAGCCAATTAGCGTCGCGCCGGTAGCCTCCTCGGCGATGCTGTCTATGCTGAGCGTGCCGAAGGAAAAAGTCTACGAAGGCAGCCGCTCTGCTTCTGTTGGAGCCTACATTGCGACACCGACCCATGTCGGTAGCCTTCAGCCTGACAAGCAGCAGGATGGCAAGCAGGAGGATGGCAAGTATGAGTCCAGAAAGGAAAAAGCTGTCAATGATAAAATCTGCCAAGAAGAAGCTGGCAAGAAGAAGACGTCGGTGCGGCCCAAAACATTGAAGGGCTGCGACAATCTCGAGCACCTGTCCGTCCTCTCCGCTCTTCGTCGCAGTGACCTCACAGTCCGATTGGCCGACCTTCGCATTGAGCATCTCGAGGCATCCACAGCCATTGAATCGAAGCGCAGCAAAGTCCTCTCAGCATTGAAGGACTTTATCATCAATGAGCAAGCCCATGAAGATTGCGCTTTGAAGTGCTATGATCATGTCACGAGGTCCCTCGAGCTCGCTTGCAGCCGACCTCCGGGCTCCGCGAAGGACAACGCGTTGAAAGACGCCGCCAAATACATGACGACGGCAGCTGACCACTCCAGGAAGGCTAAAGAGTTCACCTCTTGTGTAGCCCGGTGCAAGGACACCTTGTACAAGTTGAATAGGGCAGATGCATCACATTTGAATACGTGGTACAAGGGCATGGACCGAGAGATCATGAAGGCGCTTGACACGAGCCTGAAGCCGGCTGTTGATGAAGAGGAGCAAGTTCGCGAGCAGAAGGAGTGGCAGGAGAGAATCGATGCAGAGCTTGAGAAGGAGAAGGCGGAGGATAAGGAGGCAAAGAGGCTTCATGTTCGGCTTGCGAACGAGAAGAAAGAGGAGAAGGCGGTTGGTCAGGAGATTGCGAGCGTCGACTCTGACAAGGTCAACACGGCGGATTTCGGTGCCGTGACGGATGCCCAGAAGATTTCAGTGATTGCTACCCACAGAAAAATGACGATTGTGAAGGGCGAGGAGGGCGGAACGATCGAAAAGGGCAAGGAGATGGACGAGACTACTATGGAGGGTTGCTACAAGACCTCAGTGGTAGATACTAACGTCACGACGGCTAGCCAGACCAACAAGCCCGGTGGAGGCAACCCGGTTACCAAAGACGCAACTGCCGAGCCCTTCGAGATCAACAAGGACATTTCAAACACTGGCAAGGATGCTGCGGTGGACATTCAGCAGATGGACAATGGCGCCCAGCCAAAGAAGAAGAACAGCAACAAACGCAAGAGCTTGAAGAAGAGGGATAGCATGGACTCCAAGGCTTCTTCCTCCACGGGCTTGAACGAGATGAACAGCAAGCGTCCGGAGAAGAAGGACAATTTCGACACGCGCAGTTCATCTACAGCGTCCAAGAAGAAGGGTCAGTGCCAGGGTCAGGTGAAGGTGGAGGGAGACAAAGCTTAGAGCCCCGTCTGCTACGTATGGTGAGCGTATTATGCGACTCCTCTCGTGGGGTAACTCCGGTGCGTATGACATTCGTCGTTGTGGGTTTACGGGCTTCCGTTCCTCGATATGCAAAGCGCTAGTAGAGGCTCTCGCAACGACCGCAGATGTAGATTAGTTAGGTGGCGTTCGCACTCGCTGGACACTTCAGATGTATAGCGTCTAGTGCAACAAATACTCGCAAGAAAACTTCGCGCTGCAAGCACTGTTATGAGAATGAGTCGTGTTCAGCGGAGATGAAAAGTTTAGAGAGCGATTGCAACGCATCGTGTGTGCGACCGTCCGTCGGGCGGCTGTATTATTAGAGCGCGTCAGCGTCCTCGGTTGAAACTGCGCGCCCGCCACACGCCCAACCACCACGACAGGATATTGTTCATCATCAACCGGTGCGAAAGCCATCCAACCATTGTGTCGTTTCGGCAGTGGTTCGCACGGACAAGCAGCTGCCAAATGACCCATGGCGTTGGTCTCGTCGCACCGCATCGACGTCGGGCGTTTGGCGTTAGCATCGCTCCATGGCGATCTTGAAGGTACTTGACGCAAGACGATCCAGACTCTGAAAACGACGAAAGTGTAGTTGACTGCCTGAGAGGTTGCTTCAGACACAAATGGTGTCTGTTTTGGGGGGAGGGGGGGCGGATGTGGGGTCCTTCTCCGCATTGTGGGGAAGGCGACCCCTGCACGTAACTCGTCGCATCTTTCTCGCCGAGTGGGCCCTGGACCGTACAGCATACATATCTAGCCCAATACGGGATTCTTTGATTCGTCCGCTCACCGTAGAAATTCATCGTCGACCACAATGCCGCCATCGCTAGCCTACAAGAACACCGAATACCAATCTACCCACTACAACCTCTTCAAGGACAGCATCACTGTTCCACTCAAATCGATCCTACCGCCGAGCGTGACTCGCTATGCCTTCGATGCCGCCATCCTGCAGTACATGGCCATTGTGGGCCATGAGCAGGTTGTTCTTGGAGAGGGCCTAGTGGAGTACATTGACCCATATGAGCTAGGCGCCGAAGAAGGTACCAGGAAGATGCCGAGTGCGGCGGTACGTCCAAAGAATGTGGAAGAGCTAAGGAAAGTGTTGGCCATATGTGATGAATACACGATCCCCGTGTGGACGTTTTCGAGGGGGAAGAATTTGGGCTATGGAGGGCCAGCGCCGCGCGTCAACGGCTCGGTGGCGCTGGATCTGCATCGGATGGACAAGATTGTGGAGGTCAATGAAGAGTATGCTTATGCAGTCGTGGAGCCCGGTGTGACCTTCACCGAGCTGTACGAGTACTGCGTCGAGCACAAACTCAAAGTGTGGCCTTCGGTGCCATCGCTGGGTTGGGGCTCAGTCGTGGGAAACACATTGGATCGCGGGACGGGCTTCACGCCAACAGCGACGCATCACCAGCACATATGTGGCCTAGAAGCAATGCTCGCAAATGGCGAGCTCGTCCGGACAGGCCAGTTCGCCGTCTCGGGCTCTCCATCCTCGCACCTTTCCAAATTCACCTTCGGACCAAGCATAGAAGGCCTCTTCCTTCAATCCAATCTCGGCATCGTCACTAAGCTGGGTGTATGGCTCACACCCGCGCCACAAGCCTTCATGTCTTGCTCCTTCGATATGCCCGACTTTGAGGATCTAGAATCCATCGTCGATGTTTTCGGTCCGCTGCGTCGCGATGGCTTGCTTCCGAACACGGTTTACGTATCCAACATCACCGAGTGGATCAGCATGGTCGGCCAGCGTGACGATCTCTGGCCGGAAGCAGGTCCCATTCCGGAATGGCGTCTCAAAGAGCTCCAAAAACAACTTAACTTTGGGTACTGGAACGCGAAGTTTGGACTGTATGGGGCAAAGGATGTTGTACAAGCGCACTACAACGAGCTGAAGAAGATTGTGGCGAATAAGCTGCCAAAGGGCCGACTCGGCGGGGAGATGTTCAGCGCCGAGGATGGCGAGGTCTTGGATCCGGCTTCGATTCCTGATCCGCACGGCGGATTCTTCGTCGGTGTGCCCAGTCTATGGAGTCTACCGATGGTCAAGTTCCGGCTACCCAAGAGTGGGGGTGGTATCGGTGCGCACTATGATTACAGCCCGATTATTCCGTCGAGCGGAAAGGAGGTCATGGAGTGGGTGAAAACAGCGAAGAAGTGGGTCCCGACGTTCCGTTCATGCACTTTTCGGCGTGATGCTGCTTGTAAGAGGCCTTGCTAACATGGCATCAGGATCACCGAAGCCGAGAACTTCGACCTCTTCTGCGACTTCTTCATGCACGAGCGACACGTCATCTTCGTCAATATGATGACCTTTGACAAGACCAACATTGCGCACCGACAAGCCGTGCAGACCATTTTTGGCAACTTGTTTGAGGAAGGAAAGAAGAGGGGTTATAGCAAGTACCGGAGTCATATCAACACCATGGGTAGGTCTCCGTTATTGCTGTTTGGGGAGCGGAAAAGACTGTATGCTGACCTGGAGCAGATCTGGTGGCTTCGCTGTACGATTTCAATGACCACGCGTATCGCCGCTTTGTGGAAACGATCAAGGATGCGCTTGATCCGAAGGGTATCTTGAGTCCGGGGAAGCAGGGGATCTGGCCGAAGAGATTTAGGGAGGACGAGAAGCTGAAGGCGCATTTGTGAGGGCAGGGCATCTTGGGCGTTGTATCTTAGGGTCAAACTATCGAAAACATGCATTGTAGCTGGACAGAAACACCGACGTGCATGAATCCATGACTTGAATGATGCAGACGAGACGAGTGCAGTGGGGCAGAGTCCGTGCACACGCCGTCTTTTTCTCGCCGCGGTGAGCTGTCGCCTCCCCTTCCGCATCACCATCATCGACTTGCCTCTCGCGGCATCAAGTTGTCACGAGGTGGGGGACCAATGGTCCTTGGCCATTCCAAAGAAAAATGCAGCATTGCGTGCTTGTACGCCCGGCTGAGTTCGAAGCCGTTGTCCTCGAAGTACGGCAGCAGTGTTGGCGGCAGCGCTTGCTATATAAACACTCGATGCAAGTTTTTGGACGTACCCGTCCGTCGCGCGATAAGAGGCGGGCGAGAACGTCCTCTATTGGATTTGGACCCTTGGTGAACGCGAGTTGACGTGCTGCCTCTTTTTCACTTCACTTCACTTCACTTCACTTCACTTCACGCAGTGTTTGCGACTGACAGTGTTTACGACTGACCGCGCTCTCGACCTGACTACAAACACACGCGCTCCTTCGGACGACTTTGCACTGCAACGCGTCTACTGCCGCCTACTTGTTTCCATTGACTGCACGACGTAGCCGGGCCGACGAGACGGCGTCGGCTAGAGGTAGACCACTTTGATCTGACACGTCTTTTCTCGACTCAGCTCCGTTCGCGACTGATCCAGTTGGCCGACTGCCTCGAGCAAGTGGATAGGAACACCGGAGGCAACCTCACTATGCCACCGAAAGGGCTGTACTCGATGGCGCGACACCACATCTACGGCGGACAAATGACACCTCGCCGCGCATACAACTCGAACGATTTCCAGCCCGAGCCCGAAAAGCCCGCCCAACTCAGCGCCGCTGTCCAGATGGCGGATGGCGCAACGCACAAGGAAAAGGAAAAGAAGCGCAAGAAATCGCTGATTAAGGAGACTCCCCAGAAACAGAAAGCAGAAAGTACCATCGAGGTTGTAAAATCAACGCCAGATATTTCCGAGACGAAAGAGCAACGCAAGGCGAGGCGCAAGCGGGAGAAGGAGGAAGCAGCCCAGACTTCCGAGCCCCACAAGAAGAAGCGCAAGAGGGCGAGCGAGACGTGCCCGGAGACGCCGACGGCCGCACGCGATGGCACGGCCAATGCCAGCTTTGTCGTCGGCACACATCTCGTCGAGAACGTGATGGCGTCACTCAGCGGCCGCGAGACTTTGACCTTGGAGAAGCCGAAGGTGAAGAAACACAGAAAGAGCAAGAGCGAGACCGTGCAGCAGCAAAAGGGCGAGCTCCTTCCCAACATCAAGACATCCAGCAAAACACCAGTTCCGCTTCCCCAGCTGTCGCATGTGCTTGTTCCAGAGACACCGCCGTCCAAAGCCGCCCGAAAGGACAAATCAGCGTCGAGAGACCTCGTGTCGTTGTCGCAGTCGCGGTCGCAGTCGCAGCCGCAGCCAGTCGGCAATGCAGCTATGCAACGCAAGCCCCCCAGGAAGGAGCGCGTGACTGTATTTCTCTCGACGCCAACATCCGCGAGCGATACACAAACACCCAAGTCCGCTCCTCCGGCTATGACCAACGGCGTAACGAGGCCGACCGTCCCCAATGCTCTGACTGACGCAAACCTCAGTAGTCATTCGAAGCCGTCGACCAAAGAAGCTAAGCTAAAACAGCCTTCTAAAAGCGCCATGTCATCCGTGACTTCGCTGCTAGAATCGGCCTCAACGCGAAGCATCATGGAGGCATTTGCTCGCGTTGGTAAGCCATACGCGCGCTCCGGCGCTGTGGTGGATCCGTTCGTCGCACCAGAGGTCTTGGTGAAGCAGCTCCCTGAGACGCACGAAGAGGCATCTATGAACGTCTTCAACGACAAGTTCCGCGAATTGCAAAAAGCCGTCAACTTCTCTGAAGAGCGAGGTTACCTCGATGACTACCTTGCCTGGAGTGTCGACAACGCATCCAAATACCTTCCATGCCTAGGCAACGTCACTGGTTGTACCTCAAAGAAAGAGGAGATTCTTCGCCTGAGCAAGGAAGAAAATCTCACCATCTTGAGCCACCTAGACACTGAAGCCGGTGATTTAAATGCACTGAGAGACGCCGCTAATCGCATCCGTCTTGCCGACGAGCTCCTCATGTTGTCCCTCAAGGCTCGCGTGCCCGTACCCATTGGTCGCCTCGAGGGTACGTGGACGCTGTACTGCCCCAAGTATGCTGAGACACACTTCGACCGGTACGGCTATGGCCAGCGCACGCTCACCATTTCTTCCATTGCCGGCTTCAAACACAAGAATTCTTACACGGCTCGCCTCAATATCCCACCGCGATCCATGTCGTACTCCATCCTCGCGTTTTCCACACCGCCGCACGCGTCGTTCCGCACGACCACCGTCAAGACAGCGGCGGAAGGCTATACGATGGATATAGTGTTCCTAGGCAACGGATACCTGCAGCTGCGGGCTGACTTGAAGCTCTTGCTCAAGGGGAAAGCGATTGATAAGTTCTATGGTAAGAAGGTTCATATGGAATTCATTGGTATGCATGAGAAAGCGGTGAAGTGGTTCGAGGAGAAGAACGAGTTGGAGGAGGAAGCGAAAAAGCTGTTCGCAAAGTATGATGGCAGCGCTGAGGAGTGAGCATGTGCGCGTTGGTGTTGGCACTTCTACTCCGGGTAGCTGCGCGGTATTTGATTGTATCCGCGATGGCTGTCGAGCGCACTGAGGAAGGCTATTTACCCGTCGATTTGGTTCTGTGGGCAAGAACCACCGAGGCCTATCTCAGGACGAGGTTACGTATCGAGATTGGGACCGATAAGTGGGAAAAATTGACGTACGATGCAACACTTACAGCTGGTCGGGCGGGTTAGCAACGTAGGTATCTTCCTGATTCTAGATATATATCTGGTCATCCTGAATGACTCGATTTTTTATTCATCTCTCCGTCTTTACTTTCTGACCAACAAGGTAAAGTTCTTATTTGCGTCTAGTTCTTGCTTCACATTCGTCTCAGCAAACAGTGTTCTTAGGAGAACTTCTATAAAATGGGACTGAACGCTCTATAAGGCTGAAACACGCGCTGGAGAGCGTCCACGTGGACAAAGCACGAAGCAAGCCTCCAGTTTTGCGTCTGTGGGTCTCTCATTTTATATTGAGCTACAGTCAAGCCGTTTGAAGCTTCTGCGTTTTATATACCGCCTTTCCCGCCACAAATAGACACCATAGGCATTACCACTTTCCTAGAAGAGTTTTCGCTTTTGGATTGGCTAGCTCCGCCCCAGCGATACCCAAGCAAGCCGGTGCAAGCGGAGCAGGATGTAAAATACTTCAGCCTTGTTTGGGGTCATGGAAGATCAACAGCACGAATCGCCGCAGCGTCTTTATTCATGTGGACGGTTAGTATCAGGCTAGAGTTGATGGCCTTGTTGTAAACACCGTGGACTCTCAGCTGAAATGGAAAGATCGCGTGCGAATATTTACATCACCCATTAACACGCCACACCTTCATTGGTCACAACGTCTGTCCTCCACCACTTGATGTCACTGCCTTATGTCTTCGCATGCTTCTAGCTTCCGATATTTGCCCAACCCGTCAGATAAGTTCGCCCTCTTCATGCTGTCTGGTTTCCACTTTAATGAACTCCATCGACTCGTCCAGGTACTTTATTGTAAGTTCGGTATTCCCCCCCCTCCCCCCCCCCTTTTTTTTCCCGTTCGTAAAGTCAGCCTCTTACTCAGACTGTTGCAAGGTAAGTCGTAGCAAGGAAATTTGCATCAAGATAATAATACGGAACACAAGATATTGCTATGAGAGGCAGCGCGTGAACATGGCATAGCACTGCTAGCATCTCCATCGGTAATTTACTCGCTGACTGATTGACTTCGCCGATCCATGAAACCTTCTACTTTCCTTCTCAATATTTCCAGTCGTGCAGGGTCATCCGTCGAGCGCAGATTTTCTCTCCCGTCTTTCCATTCTTGTTTCGGCTAAAAGGAAGGCTGTGCATCCAGAGCACCACCTCCTCCCAGAGGCTTAGAGCGACACCATATACCGACCCGAATAAGGCAGTTATGTGTGGGCCCTCAAAAAATGGGCACTGCAGTCTGACATGAGCGCATAGTGTTTTGAATAAATCGTTGTGTGTAGACTATGCTGTGTGGCCTCAGAAATGGCATTCATCGATAATGAGAATGTGGAAGCCCCCAACCCATGAAAGTTCAAACGCCATGGAGGCCTGTGGATAATAGATCGTCATCCCGTCCGTGGATGAGTAATACCGTAGACTTGAGTGATGCAGCCGCCCCCCGCAACATGACTGCTCGTTGATTCAACATTGTTGCTCTGCTCGCTCGCCAGGGTCTTACATATCAGCTTCGCTAAAGGGGGTGCTCGTGATGGTGCTCTGCCTCTATTCTCTTCAGCCGTATAATCAACTCATTATTCTCCCTGTTCAGCTTTGCATTCTTTCTTTTCTCTTCTTTCAACTCATCCCATAACTTCTTGTATCTACTCTCAGTGACCATCCGCTCCGGCCTCTTTAGTGTCTTCTGCTCAAGGTGTTGCTCCGGGGTAGCAATCATCTCCTCGTATCCCTGTATCATAAATTCTATATCTACACCCCGCTCCAGTGCTTCCTTGATGGCGTCGCGTAGCTCGTCCAGACAGTCTTGCATTTTCGGCGGTATTCCTTTCTTGGCTTTGAGGTCCAGGAGGCGCTTACGGAGCGCTTCTTCCAGCTTCTGCAATTCGCGGTATTGCTTGGATGGGTCGTCGCTCTGCTCTGCTTTTCGGAGGCATTGTGGAAGAAGGCCGAAGGTGGTGTGGACGCGCATGTAAGCCATGTTGCTTGTGTTCTCCGGGGGTAGCACTTCCACCATGTCGTCCAGGATTGCTTTGATGCCGGGGTGGCCGCGACGGGGGGTTACATTTGTTGCCATGTTGTCGTGCGTAAACGGGTAGCTAGCTGAGTCGTGCAGCAATGTGGGGAAATGCGCGAGGTATACGATCGCGGGTGTAATTCCTTATTGAGCCGGGCCGCCTGGCGACGTGATCTGAATTGCGCGGAAGACGGTCACCTTGTAAACGAGTAAGGAATGCCGCCATCACGAGCGAGGAATGTGGGCAGTGTTGAGAAGCCACTGCGCTTGTTGTTCCTTCGCAGACCATCTGAGGCGCGACGGAAAAAGGCAAGAAAGCGCTGCGCGTAATGACGTCATTCTACCGCTCCCAGCTTTACCGGTGTGCATGCGCATGCGCCACTGCCTATATAACACCAACAACTTCCGATCCTGGCTGTCTACCATAGCTGTACCAAGTTGGGAACAGATCTCCTACACCGTCAAGTGTACCCCAGCGGACTAAGCTGCAAGCAGTGACTTGGAAGTGAAAGGAGAAGATCGCCGCAGAATCGCGCGGTTCCAAATTCCACTAAGATTTGTAAAGATGGAGAAAGCTATGGATAGCGAGATTATAATTCACCATGGATAAGTATCGCAGTACGTAGTGGAGCCTGACCTTCGGCAACGAACGTACATGTGGGATCTGCGGAAGACAGTCCGCCGAACCATTTCCAGTTGGCGTCATATTTCCAGTTCACTTGGGGGCAAGTCTTGATTCAGACATTTTGAAGGGGTCGTGAAGGAGGGCATAATGCCTAGTACGAGACTGTAGGCTTCACGCGTGCACGTGGTCCATTTCATTTTTATTCGGGAAGTAACACTTACCGAAGCTGCACCACAGAGCAAATTTGAGAAGTATGGGCGTAGGCAGCGTTGTTGAAAGTAACGGCAGCAAGGGAAGAACGACACGCTATGGGACGCTGTGTCACTTCAAGTTGGTGTTCGACTCAATTGCTCAGCCAATAGCGGAATATAGACGGGACGCTGGCGCCACTCACTGAATGAAGTTGGCCACCAGGGCGGATATGGAAGAGATGCGACGGCGTTCAAATAGACGGTCACTTCGCACTATTACTGTCAGGCAAATTTAGTAGGTACATCCATTAAATATACTCTTACCGAAAGGAACATCCTTCCTCCATCATCCACCTACATCCACCTGACCGTTCCACTATGTTCTGACTGGTCTATTTGATTACCTTTCTCGTCTAGGCAGCTGGATAACAGCACTTCATGGATGAATCCTGATGCGGTACAGCACTCGACACTTCTACCGAAAACCTACTGAAAGTAGCAATGCAACTACGCGAATCTGATGCTTTTAGCGCATTTCGATCCCGACAAGGAATGCTGGGAAACACGGTTCGACGAGAATCCACACCCGGAACGATCGACGGATCCGTTCAATGCCGGCAAAATCGTTGATAGACGTTGAGGCGATGTACCCCGATGATGCGATGCCAGCACTTGTGGGACGGCAAAATGTACCGGTCATAGGAGCGACAGTATGTTAAAAGGGAGGGCCAAATAGGAGCGATAGCCGCCCTCAGCTATCGAAAGGCATCTTCGAGGTCATGCAAATCGCAGGAATACGCTTGTTTTACGAAGTATAACGAGGAAAAGTTTATGAATGCGGCGCCAGGCGTGAGAAGGGTCAAAGGCGCTGATTCCGTCTTAACCGTTTGATATGTAAGCCACGTGTCCAAGACAGCGGCAAAAAACCTCATACGCAACACGTACGCTGCCTGTGTACGGCGAAAAGTGGCGGTGGAAGTAAGGTACCGCGAAATGGCGGCCCGGCCTTCTATCTTTAGTCTAAGCATCTAGCACTCTCGTCATCCTTGCGTTCCACACTCTATCACATCAATACTGGTATTTCCGCACCTGCAGGAAGACGAGTAACAAGTTCCATTGGTAATTAATACCGTCAATACCCCGGTAAACAGGTAAGTGTAAGTTGTTGTAGGTCTACGGAAAGCATGTGTCGTATGGAAAGTGAAGGTTAGAATAGAATTGAGTGGCAGTAGAGAAGTATGAGTATCGTCTACCATGATAAATTCGAGGCGGAGGGAGGAAATGCGTGGGCATGAGTCCCCTCTACCCCGCCGCTTCGCTAAGGTCCGTGCATCGCCAGACATCGCTGACCGTAGCCATTCACTTCCATTGCTTCTGTGGGGAAGACGGATACCAAGCCGCCTTCGAGCACCCTGAACTCACGCCAACGTCGGCCCGCCAGCTACCACTGCAGCTGCACACCTTTGACGCGAGGAAGAGCCTTAGCTGTACAGCCCACTGTGCAAAATTCACACAATCGAACAGAGACCGGCGACATGAAGCTTGCGCGCCATTCATCCTCTGGCCTCACCAAGCAATGGACCATCCATTTCCACCATGCCAGACTCAAAATACTCACGCCTGCTTGCCTCAGCTGCTTTCTCCGAACATAGCTGGCTCGATTGTGTGCGCGCCGTATAGAAATCAAGAAGTGATGAATTGCACTTAGACGATGACCTTGAAAGCTTTCGGTGAGCGGGGCCAGATTTACGGCGCAATGGTGCCTCTGTTCGCAGCCAGCGCTATTACGATGTAACAAACGATGATCCGCTTGAGCAGGTGGCGGGGTGGGCGTGCGTCGGGGATGTGTGGTTTGAACTTGGGCGACATGCTCGGCGGTAGATTGGAGAACTTCGACATGATGGAGAAATGCAGTGACTAAGAAATGCGGATGAAGTCGCTGTGGAATATCGCAAGGGGAAAATTGGGGGGAAAGGTCAGATAGCAACACGAGTCATGGAGTAAAGTGATACCTCGGTACACGACGACGCACTTATATGTACTCAGCTTTCCACCAAGTCGCTACCAAGTCGCTAGCTGAACCACCTGAGCCGAGCACTTGTCCAATACTGGTTGTATAGGTTGAATGACCACTCGCAAACCAGTTCATGTTCGCTGTCTGTGCGTAACCTTCCCAAAGTGGTAGTTTCGCGCGCCTGTGTCGATCGCTGGAACCGCTGCGAACATTGGATAGTGCAGGGAATACATATGTATACATTGGCGTCTGATCACGTGGGCTGTGGTGCGCGCGACGAGCGGCTATTAGTGTACTTTTATTGGCTAAGGCACGTCACTCAAGCTGCACGGTGCCATGTGGAGCGGGGTAGAGGTGTATGAGGAAGAGTTGGAGGTTGCGAGGAAAGCTGAGCAAAGTTACATAAGTGGAAGCAGCAAATTTGAGGACTCCAAGACGAAAATGTGATCGGAAGAAGATGTGAGCATTCGCGATGAAGTTGATGATATGGGTTGGGACTGGGGAAGACATGATAGCTGTGTTCACTAATGTTCGGTCTCACGATGGTGGCATGGCCCGCATTAACATCGAGCGCATTCTGCCTCCTCGAAGATCCACTACCGCGATATGCGCGCCGCACTACCTCATACTCCTCTGAGCTATGTGGCGACATCTGCGCGCCCTGCGGTGGGAGGCATTGGTCACAAGTGCTAAAACTCAGTCTCACGCAATCTTCCCTACAACAACACCCGCACCATTCTCATGTTTGGTTTCGAATAACGTGTTTTACAAGCGAGTTGCGAATATAAGCGAGCTGCGCAGCCCAAAACATACCAAAACTGTTAGACACTGTCACAAATTGGTACAAATAGGCAACTGTTAATAGGGTTACACTTAACTAAGCCTGGGCCGGGTGAGGGTAGGATGGTGTATAGTAGTGTTCGCCGTTATGTTAACGGTGGTACACTTACCTAAGCCTGGGCCGGGTGAGGGCAGGATGGTACGCAGTAGTGTTTGCCGTAGGTAGTATTCAGGAGGTTCGAGTATAGGAGTCAACTACCTAAGTATAGGGTATCTCTAATATTAATTAATTTAAATAACTTAAATAACTATTCTCGTCTATTAATTTAGTAAAGTAAATCTAAAAGTATAAACTAAATGAGAGAGTTAACTACGAAGAGTTAAAATATAAATAAGATTCTCTAGATCTATATAGTCTAAACCTTCTAGTTCTAATATTCCGGCTTAACTTTATTATCCTAGATATCCTATCGTATCCCGGATACCCTAGAGTATCCTAGATATTCTATACTTAGCGGGATATTCTAGTTATATACTTACTAATCTAACTTTTCCCTATAGTCTAATATATTTAGGAAAGCTTCTTTATACCTATAACTACCGCCGACTTCCTTATCTACCTATAGCTAGTCTTTATTCGTAATATTATTCTCCTTTTTAAGATTATTATTCTAATATCTTTATAATCCCTATTACTATACTATACCGCTATAGATAATTATAAAGATAAGTTTCTCTATCTAACCCGTTAGGTTATAGCCCTTTCTATTATTACTCTTAAGTTAATATACTTAAGTTTATAAAGCTATAATATTCTATAGTCGCTAATTAATTAGCTTATACTAATTATATTTACCTTTAATTAAGAGAGATAGTAGCTAGTTATAGACGCTATCGTAATTAGCGTCTCTACTACTTTATTAATACTATAACTAGATAGTATATAGCGTATATTTTAGTATATACGTCCTATAATTTATTAGTTTCTAAGAAAGAGTAGAAGAAGGTATAGCGCCGTAAGTAGTAGATATAACTTACTCTTACGCGCTTAGAGGCTAAGACCGCTCGTCTTTATATAGAGTTATTAAAAGTAAAGAAAAAGAAATACTCTTTTATAGATTAAGATTACTAGATTTTAACTATAATAGGCGTTATTTTAGAGAAGAGTATAGAGTCTACTAAAATAACTAAACTACTATAATTTAAATCGCTTTTAGCTAACTTAGGCTAGGCGTAGACTAATTTTAAATTACTCTTATCTTTTAATTCTTTTAATTTTTTTTTCTGCGGATTCCCTACTTCTAAGTATTACTTATAATAAGTATTTATTAATACCTTATAGTTTATAGGATTTTCTATTAGTTTCTAAATATTCTAACTTTCTAGCTATTCTTTCTATTTTACTAGATACTTCTACTAACGATTATATTTCTATAGGTTCTTAATTTCTTTAATCTTATAGTTATTATCTTTAAACTCAATATTAGTAGTAACTTCGGCGTTAGATAGTACTAATTCTAAGAATTTTTATAGAATACCGGGTGTATATATATATCTTTAGAAAGTTAGAGTTTAAAATTTACTAGTTCCCTAGCCTCTAGAATTTTAAATAGTCTTATTTAGAGGTTATCGAGTTTTCTATATAGTTATTTTATTTTTAAATTTTCATAAGATAGAAAAACTTTATTCCTCTCTTTAAGAGTTAGTCTTTTAAGCCTTTTTTTATTTATTAATTTAGTTATAATAAGATTTCTATAAGCTATATTCTTACTTAATTATGTATAAAATTTCTTTATTAGTTATAATTTATTATCTATACTAACTAATAGACTCTTTATATCTTTAGAATCTTAATATACTAAAGGCTTATAACTAAAGTTAGCGTAGTATAGTAAGTATCTAGTAATTAATAATCTTATACTATTATAGGCTAATTATACTATAGATAGAAGACTAACCTAGTTATCTTATAGTTTATTAACGTATATCCTTAGATACTATTTAAGTATCTAATTAGTTTATTCGGTCTAGCTATCTATCCAGAGATAGAAGCTTATCAATAGCTTTCTATTAATCTTAAGCTTAGCTAAGAACGTACTCTAGTACTTAAAGATAAATAATTTATCTTAGTTTATAACAGGGTTGATACTTTTAAGTAAGAGTAATTACTCTTTTAAGTAATTACTCTTACTCTTACTCTTGGTAGTAAGTAAGAGTAATTACTCTTACTCTTAGTAGTGAGTAATTGCTAAGAGCAATTACTCTTTTTTTAGTAAGAGTAATTACTCTTACTCTTTCTACTAGAGTAATTACTCTTTCTAAAAATAGAGTCTATTAAAACTCTTTAATATATATAAATAAATTTACTTTTATTTTATAAACTTAGTATTTAACATTTTATATAACTAGAAATAATTCTTATATTTATTATAATACTAGAGTTTAAGCTATAATTTTTATATTATATTTCTCTTATAACTTTAGTTTTAGTTTAAAATTTAGTTATATTATAAAAGCTAACTTAATAGTAATTTTTTTTATAGTTTATATAAAGTTTATAACTAAATTTACTTAATAGCTATTTTTAGAAAGAGTAATTACTCGAGTAATTACTCTTACTCTTACTTGAGTAATTACTCTTACTCTTACTAGTAAGTAAAAGTAATTACTCTTACTCTTACTAGTGAGTAAGAGTAATTACTATTACTCTTTCTCTTTTAGGAAAGAGTAATTACTCGAGTAATTAACAACCCTGCTCTATAAGTACTACTAGCCGCTTAGAACTATTAATTTAGAGCCTACGCGGGTTACTCTATATCGCTAGTTAGGCGTAGTCTATACTAGTCTAGAGACTTTAGGGCTAGACTTATTATAAAGTCTCTCTTCTTTAAGAGATTTATCCCTAAATCCCTAGCGGAGCCCCGAGGTTTTAGTAGATAAAATTCTCTTATCCCTTATCTCTTATCTTAGCTACTACCTAGAGCCGACGGGGCCGACTAACCCCTTTAAGAATAGTAATAAGCGGCCGTTTACGCCCTCCGGGGGATATATAATCTAATATCTAAATATATATTTACCTACTAGGTATTAGGAGTATACATTAAATAAGATACGAAGTATAATTAATAATAGAGAAGAGTAATAATAAGCCTTATAGTGTATATTATCCTTATAAGTAAGACGAATCGCTACGGAACTAACTAGCGATTTAAAAGATAGATATACTTAATCTTTATATAATTCTTTTATTCCTAAATCCGCCGGGTAAGTCTATTAAGATCCTTAATCTATAATTAATCTTAATATATTCTAGGGACTTTCCGATTGGTCGTAGACGTACGAAGGGACTTAGGTTAGTTCTTAGGTCTAGAATAGCCTATAGAGAATCACGAAAGGGTCTAATAAGATCTAGTACTTAAGGAAGTAACTTAGATTAAATATAAAGCTCTATAGGGGTGCTTCGTAGGTTCCTATATACTATAGTTGCGTTAAGGTAGTTAGAATACGTTAGGTACTAAGACCTTAATATTATCTAACTCTTATAACGCGCTAGTGGTATACGTAATTCTACTATTATATAATATTAGATTTAGTAGGTCTAGAACCTAGTAGTTTAATCTCTAAGCTTAGCGGCCCTTTATAAGGTAAGACTCCCGCGCTCTATAAGACTAGTCGTAATATTATCTCCCCCTCTTAAACCTTATATTCTTATAAGTAATATTAATATCCTTTCGCTTAACTATTTTTTACTATTCTATTAGAGATTATATTAACGCTATCGATACTATTATAATAGTTTCTTATACCCGTTATATAAAGAAGGCTATAGAGTATAAGATATTATCTTTAAATTAATAATATAGTAATTATATTTAGGTAGAGTAATATAACTATATTCCTACGAAAGTTAAATTACCTAACTAGTTAAAGATCGATATCGAGTTAGCAAAATTAGAGAAGGCTAAAGAGGAGGCTAAGTTATAGCTATTAGTAGATAAGACTATAGCGGAAGTAGTAGTTAAAAAGATATATAATAGTTAGGCGAAGTTATAATATTTATAGAAGTAGTAGAAGCTTCTAAAATATAAGAAATAGGCGTTATTTAATATAGATCTAAAGGAGGCTAAATACTTAGAGCGTCTTAAGGCTTTAGAGGGCTTTAACTAGAAGATTATATCGGCGAACCCTAGTACCCCTATAGATACTACTATTATTAATTAGTCGCCTTTCTAGGATCTATACGAGGATGCTCGCGATAGTATTAGCTAAATAGCCGTTAGTAGTTCGTAAGGTTCGTATTAGGTTCCTATATATTTTTAGATTCTAGGTAACCTTTCTACTTAACTAGATACTCTCGTCCGTTATTCTTAGTTTAGTAGTCGAGGATCTATTTAGCTTTAAACTTATCTTTCTAGTTAGTTTCGTACTACTAATTTATTTAAAGAGATATTTAGGGGTCTACTAGTTCTAGTAAGAATATATAGAAAGTTAGGTAAATCTTTATACCTTCTAGAAGCTATAAGGTATAGTTAACGGGTCTCTTTTTCTCTAGAATTAAAAACGGTCCGATCTTAATATAATCTAGTCTCTTACCTAGTTATTTTATATATAAATTTTATCGAAGGATCGTAGTACTAATAGCTTAATCTATAAATAAAAAGAATATTATTACTATATAAGAAAGAAGTACTAACTAGTAGCTTATTTAACTATACTATTAGCGCGATTATATAATTACGCTACTCCCGATTTATTCCCTAGTACTTACTCTAAAGTAATATATTAGAGTAAGCTAGTACTTTAATAGTATAAAGTATATAAGTTATCTTATATAAGACTAAGATAGCTTATATATCTCTATATACCCCCTAGGGCGAATCGCGTATAGCGTTCCGCCTATATTCCGTAATTCTCTTATATATATTTCGTATAGTTCGCTTAATTCTACTCTACCTAATTAAGAGTTAATTATTTAATAGTAATGGCGTTTACGCGGTAGTTTAATTATTTATTTATTTTAATACGGTATAGACGCGGTAGTTTACTTATTTATTTATATTAAGGCGGTATAGGAGCGGTGTATTTATAGTAAAAGTAGATAATATAATATAGTCTTAATTATACTACTTCTTTAATTCTTTAATTTTTCTCCCTCTCTATATCTTAAATACTTAATACTTGCCTTTATATACGTATCTATATTAGGGTTAATACTTTTGAGTAAGAGTAATTACTCTTACTCTTAGTAGTGAGTAATTGCTAAGAGTAATTACTCTTTTTTTAGTAAGAGTAATTACTCTTACTCTTAGCAAAGAGTAATTACTAGAGTAATTACTCTTTCTAAAAATAGAGTCTATTAAAACTCTTTAATATATAT
>Ga0247733_1000080_pt1 | contig 157066 bp, 126 predicted proteins | sample UWRJL043104R2_FD_180932 | JGI IMG/M metagenome (GOLD analysis project Ga0247733, IMG submission 180932) | Plant litter microbial communities from Arlington Agricultural Research Station in Wisconsin, United States - UWRJ-L043-104R-2 | ecosystem: Environmental > Terrestrial > Plant litter >... | reverse complement strand
CCAAATCATCCTGTACCGTGCTGTATACGGAACTTGCCTTTCCTTCGCTTGTACCCTGATATTCTCGTCTCTGAAGCGAATGTTGTATATGCGACCATGACATAACGCTGGGAGGATTCAGGGCGTAAACTCCTGTTGTCCATGTGTCTTGGGGTGTTCGGCTTTGTATCGGCATCCGAACAGGAGCTACCATTGTTGGGGGCTCTTGGGCGCCACCCCATGTACTATGTCCGGAACTGCAGCCGCCACGTTATTCTAGCGGCGGAAAGGGAACTACCGGCTCGAAGCGCCCGACTTTCAGCAAGATATATATAATATACCCGAATTTCTGTCGCTCAAGGTCTGCGACTGGTCTTGTGCCGCTTCAGCATAGCGTTGCAACGGCCTCGTGCTTGAAGGTTCCGCCTTAATTTTCCAAGGACACACGTTGATACGCCGACGAAATTCATCGGTATCAAGACGTTGGTGGTGGTACGAGCGAGCGAACCAACGGCTCCGGGGGCCACCGGGGGCCACGCCATTCTCTCCAAGCCACGCAACGGAGTGCGACGAGCCGCAGTATCTGGACCATTAGGTTTCCAGGCCCACCATAGCATCACAGCCTACTGCGTCTCGTCCCGAAACAGCGTCGGCGTGTCGACATAATAGTCATAAGTCCGCGCCTAAACAGTTTCGAGAATGCTCCGTGCTTCTCGTCGACACTTCGGATTGGAGCTGAGGCGAAATTATATATGCAGCATCTGATCCCGGTCTGTACATACTGCGCCCCGTTGTAATAGTGCGTTGTGATTGGGCGCATAACGCGGTATCCTTTGACAGTCACAACATTTTCGGAATTCATCCTTGGGCGTAGGGCTGCGTCTCACTCCGCCCTGACCGGTTCCATCGTCTGACAGGAGGGCTGGTATCTTGGCTGGTTATGCTTTATGTCCGAGCTTTATTCTTTTGACTGCCTCCGAGAAGTGTTGACTTGATCGCCGCATACTCTGCGGATGTTCCAGTCTCGTCGCGCATCAGCTTTCTCCTCAAACATCACGACACCACGTGCAGTATGAAGCCGGCGAGCGTTCGAAGAATGGTTGACAGCATCTTCGACCCGAACGTCTTCCACAACTTTTACAACGTCATCCTCGACAACTCCACACTTTCGTCAGGAATAACCAGCAACCCGGACGACACCATTACCTTCACCCCAGAAGGCTCCCTCTCATCAAGTAATTGGCAAATCTACTACCAGCAAGGACGCTACTTCATCCGCAACTACGACTATGGCGATCGGCAACTAGGTATCACCGAAGATGAGCGGTCGCTGCCGCGAATGAGGCCAAGGAGTGGCGCGTTGGGGCAACAGTGGTCGTTCATGAAGGTCGAAGGGTCGGAAGGACAATGGCGCATAAGCAATGGGTTACTAGGAAATGACACGTGGTTTGGATTGAATATGGGGAATAGAGATAATAAGGTGCCTGGAATGCAGGTCAGTTCCAGTGGGGCGGTGTGGGATGTTAGGCCGAATCAGGACGCGGGGAGGGTGAAGGGGAGCCTTTTGTTAACGGATGTGGAAGATTTTGAGGTATGTTTGGTGGTTTATATGTCTGCTATTTTGCTGAACTAACGGAACTGTGTAGGTCGCTCCGTCGCCATCACCAACACCAACACCCTCGTCAACAGTTTCCTCCGCAGCTTCACCGAATTCAGCTCCAACGTCCTTAAACCCCCTCTCACAAGAATCCTCATCCGCACTTCCACCCAGCTCAACCTCCACATCATCACTCAGCACCGGCGCCATCGTCGGCATCGCCATTGGCGGCGCCGCCGTCATTCTCGTTTCCGCTTTCGTAGCGTGGTTTATCATCGCGCGGCGGCGACGAGGGACGAACGGGCCTGCTGAACTACCGGGGTCCGCATCGGGAGAGAAGCAGGGAAGGTGGGCGTATATGGGGAGGGGTGCGGGTGGTGCGGGGACCAAAGGTAGGGTTGAGACGCCACCCGTAGAGCTTGGCAACGATGATATGGTGTTTGAGGCGCCCCATAAGGGGACGGAAAGGCCGAGGTATGAGTTGGGTTAATTGAGGAGGAAAGAGAGATGTGTATGGGAGAAGTAATGTTGATACCAGTAGGCGTGTCATAGAGGAGATTTTGTTCGACACCTGTTGTATAGTATTTTTCCAAAAGCAGAAATGATGAGGAGGTGAAAGATGCATGTTTGGATCTTGGAGAGTTGTTCAAATTCCGCCTAGTGTTGCGAATGAAGCAATTCGACCATGCGAGTCGTTATCGTGTTGAGTGCCCGGGGGACAAGCACATGCAATTGCGAGAGGGTCAAAAATTCTTGGGTAGGTGAATCAAGCGTTGTAACACGTTAAATGATGATTAGGGTGTAGGTCCGAGGTGTACCAAGGTCGAGCTGCCCCTCTACACCCCACCACACGCTAAAATACCCGCGGCCCGCGTGCCTGCAGCTTCACATCCAACCACGCGTCCTCAACACCCTCAAAATTAACCCCCTGACCTCACTCTAGCTTCCAGCCATGCCTCAGGAGATTTCCAAAATCGCCGACCCCGACACGACCGCCGAAGCAGCTGCCGAAGCCGTAGCGGAATCGAGCAAACAAGATGCGCAAGAGTCGGGCGACGAGAGCGGCGAGGAGGCCACGGAGCAGGTAGAAGGTGGAGAGAGCGCCGCGAACAAGAAGAAGAGGAGCAGAAAGAGGAAGCTAAAGAACGCGTTGACGGGCAAGGGGAAGGCGCCTGAGATCGCGTCTGCGGAGGCGCCTGCGGGACAGCACCTTAGCAAAGACCAGATGGAGAACCTCCTCGACAACAACCCCGCGCTGAAAAGCGAGCTGCTGGCAAAGTCAAAGGGCAAGGGCAAGGGCAACCTGGAGGAATTGATGCGGAAGCTCAATGTCAACGAGATGTTGACGGGGCTTGCGCCTCAGGGCAAGAACGTCAAGGACATGGCGAGCCATGCTTTCTGGAAGACACAGCCCGTCCCGAGCTTCGACGAGATGGCTGCGGCCAAGGATAAGATCGTGGAGGGCCCGATCAAGGAGATCGACATTGAGAAAGTAGACAAGAATCCAAGCCCCATGTACCCCGGCTTCGAATGGGTCACGATGGACCTGGAGAACGAGAATGAGCTGGAGGAGGTGTACGAGCTGCTCACGAACCACTACGTCGAGGACCAGGAGGCTATGTTCCGCTTCCGATACTCACCATCTTTCCTGAACTGGTACGCCATGTCAAATTCTGTGGTCATAGGCACAAGCTAATTCGAGAATAGGGCCCTCAAGGCACCCGGGTGGAAGAAAGACTGGCACGTAGGAGTCCGCGCAACGGCGTCAGGTAAACTCGTTGCCTTCATATCTGGCATACCGATAGATCTCCAGGTACGCGGCAATGTCCTCAAGAGCTCCGAGATCAACTTCCTTTGCGTCCACAAGAAGCTGCGCTCGAAGCGGCTGGCACCTGTTCTTATCAAGGAAGTCACCCGTCGCTGCTATGTGGAGGGCGTATTCCAGGCTGTTTACACCGTCGGCACCCTTCTCCCCACACCCGTCTCCACATGTCGTTATTTCCACCGCGCTCTCAACTGGGAGAAGCTGCACGATGTTGGCTTCTCGCCCCTCCCGCACGGCAGCACGAAGGCGCGCCAGATCGTCCGCTACAAGCTTCCGGAAGTGACGTCAACTCCGGGGCTGCGTAAGTTGGAAGCAAAGGACGTCGACACAGTAGTCGATCTGCTACGACGATACCTCGAGCGCATGGACATGGCGCAAGTGTACTCCAAGACAGAGTTTGAGCACTGGATGCTCCCATCAGAGGAGTCCAAAGAGCAAGTAGTGTGGAGCTACGTTGTGGAAGACCCGGATACTAAGAAGATTACCGACTTCTTTTCGTTCTACAATCTGGAGAGCACCGTTATCGGCCACAAGAAACACGACCTCATCAGGGCGGCGTACTTGTTCTACTACGCGACCGAGACAGCCTTTACCGGAGACGAGAGCTCACTCAAGACACGACTCAACCTGCTGATGAAGGACGCGTTGATTTTGGCAAAGAAGGTGAGCCAGTCATGCTCTACTCAAAACGATTGCCATGCTAACGTGTTTAGGCCGAATTCGACGTCTTCAACGGCCTCACTCTGCTAGATAACCCACTCTTCCTCGAGGAACAGCGATTTGGTGCCGGCGACGGTTCTCTTCACTACTACCTCTACAACTACCGCGCTGCACCACTCCCCGGTGGCATCGACGCCAAGTCGCACTCCAGCGCCAAGCACATGGGTGGTGTTGGCCTGGTCATGCTGTAAAGGTCGACGCATGTTATGAGCTGCAGTTTTGAAATGCGTCTGCTCAGGATGGCGGTCTATTTCATGTGAGTCTAGCAAGCAGTGCTCCGGTTTCGAGAACGAAAGGTACTCCCATGGAAAGGATTGCATAGCATCAGCAATGGAGAAATTGTGGGATTTATGCATGAATAGCATTAGCTATCTACAGCCTGCAATCTGGAGAAATCATCCTTGAATTACACCTTTCAGACAGCCCACAACCCGCAATATGGTGAATGCCCATCATGAGATGTGGCCCGTGCATATCTTGGCGAGATTTTCCCGACCAAGCTCCGAACATTGATGGCTGGCCACTCGACTCGAACTCCATCGCATCACACTGCCTACGCTATCAAACGACTCAATCGCGCACCGACGCGTCCTCCTCCCTCCCTCCGCTCCAACCCTCCATCAACCGCCACCATGCTCCCGCGAACGCTCCTCTTCCCCCTCCGCCGAACGCTCCTCTCAACCCGCACACCTACTTCCAGCATCGCACGCTCAATACACAGCTCCACGCTCACACAGCGCCCTGCACTCCGTCAAAACAGCCTCGCAGATGTAGTCGCTAGACTGGGCGGCCTGAGGTTGCAGAACCAGCAGACGCGCGGCATGAAGGTGCGCAGTTCGGTCAAGAAGCTGTGTGATGGGTGCAAGAGCGTGCGCAGGAAGAAGGGCAAATATGTGTATATTATCTGTGATAAGAACCCGAAGCATAAACAGAGGTGAGTTTGCTCCGGAGACGGGAGGAATGGGGGTGGATTTAGTTGTGGATTGGTGCTAATTGTTGGTAGGCAAGGATAGACTGCTATGAATGCGACGGCGAGCGAGGAGACAAGAAGGTGGCGGACAGCAGGCATATTGATATGCGGGAATTGTAGGACAGTACGGGAAGTCGGCGGAAGTGTATCATATGTGGACATCGAAGCATCAATGGCGTTGGACGGATTCGTCTCATCACTGGAATATGAATCTCAGCTACACTACTATATATCGGGTCATGGAGCGTCGCACATTTCCTTGCAAATGTGTACGAAACCGCGGATCGATCATTACGACCAGTTAGTGCATCTGCAGTCCATGAGCGTGAACATCTTGCAAGGCTGTACGGACAGGCATTCGCCAATTTGGCCTGGCCATTCTCCAATGGCTTTGCGCAAAGATCAAGTGGTAGCTCCGCAGTGGGGTTCCAGGTTGGAGACTCGGGTCGGTGTTTGAAGGTGCTCGGCAAGTCGAACAAGGATGCCGTCATAAGCAGCTATTATCTAGATCACCCCACCAGCCCGCCATAACAGCTCTCTATGCGGCGGGCAAGCATGCACTTACTGTAATACCCCACGATCGTCAACATGGGTCAAGGTGGATCTACTGAAGGTCCTCATCTCAGCATAGGTACGAAGACCCTTCTCAATCCCTCTCTCCAAGCTCGCAAAATTCAAGGCAGCACCCACGGCCACATGCTAACCAGTCCCCAGAGCAGCTCAACCTCAAACTTGCGCAACGTTTCGCAAAGAAAAGCTACACTCCGATCGAAATCTACTGCCTCAACTCCGTCTTCCGCTCCCTCGCCGACACAGAATCCGGCGTCAAATACTGGAGCGAGTCCACACTATGTCGCTTCCTGGAGCTGCCGGACGCGCTGGGTGTAGGCCCGGTGCTCTTCCAGATGGCTAGCTACCTCGGTGCATTCCCGTTCCCGAGCCAGGCACCGGCCATTCTTACCTACGAGGCGTTGCTGAAGGTCGTTACTATCCTCACCGAGAGATACGGCGCGGTTATAAAGAAGAGAGGGCGGGAGATTTGGCTGCGCGAGCTGTATCGGAGCTTGGCGGTTTACGATAAAGGCGTGCGGCTGAGTATAGAGGATAAGGAGAAGGAGAAGGATGGCAAAAAAGCTACCTCTGCTGTTGGTGGTGGCGGGAGTAGTCAGGGTTGGGCGATTGATGCGCCGGAGGATGGTGGAGAGGAGGAGAACGAAGATGATGACGAGCTTGTTTTGGCGGCACTGGAGTCTATGGACTCTATCGACGTCTTCAAGCACGGGGAGCAGACCGACGTCCATCATTCAATCATACCCACAGACAATCTCTTGAAGCTGGTCGAATTGCTCCTTCTCATCGCGCCGATTGATGCGCAACAGAGCCTGTCCGCATATATTGGCCAGCTATCGGACGACCGCGTCCAAGAACTCCGGCAAACTGCCCACGTCATCTTGTCTGCATTCGGTGTCGAGAACAACCCTGGCGTAACATACCGAACGTTTGACACCGTCGTCTCCACATGTCTACCGTTCTTGTTCGACGGCTTGAACCCACTTTTCGAACACTTCCTCTTCGCAAAGGACTTCGATCTGTCAAGACGCAAGACCGATGGCGAAAAGCCCACCGTCGAGACCCACCCCGTCATACCCCCTCCCAAACCCGTCACCAACCCAGAACCCATCTTGCAGGAATCAGGGGAAATTCTCAATCTCACAGTACTAAGCCAGCTCTCTTTCTTCATCAAAGGAAATAATCTCTTCCGCCGCCTGCGCCCACTATACAGCGGTAACACACACGGCTTCAGCATGGGCGCAATCGAAAAACAATGTTTCAACTGGCGCGCCCCAACCATCCTACTCGTCTCCGGCCGTCTTCTCCCCTCCACGCCATCAAGCGCTCGAGAACGTACGTTCGCCGACATGCTGCCCCCTAAGCGGCATCCAAGCAGTATCCCAGAGTCCTCGGGTGCAACTATCACCTTCGGAGCGTACATACCGCAACAGTGGAAACTCACACACAAAGGCTGTTTCGGCGACTCAAGCACCATCCTTTTCCAACTCTCCCCTACTCACGACATCTTCTCTGCCTCCAGTTACAGCACAGAATACGTCTACTTCAACCGCCCCCCAACGTACCCGGCTGGCCTGGGATTCGGCACCGCCGTCCCAACCCAATCCTCCGCACACCACAGTAGCAGCAACCAGGGCAAACTCCGCCTCGCGCCCATCTCCCTCCATCTTGACGACGCGCTCGAATTCGGCGTCTTCACGCACCTTGCAGACGGCGGCGGCTCCTTTCACCCTTCGCGCTTACCCTGTCGGAAGGACAAGAGCTGGCAGGATCGCTTTCAGATTGAGTGTCTGGAGGTTTGGGGCTGTGGCGGGGATGACGTTGCGGAGGCGCAGAGGAGGGAGTGGGCATTTCAAGAGAGGGAGGCGGAGGCTAGGAGGAGGATCAATTTGGGAACAGGGGATGTCGAGGCGGATCGGGAGCTGTTGAAGATGGCGGGGATTATTACGGAGCATAGTGGGGGGAGTATGTGAGTGGGAGGGGTGTTGATTGGCGGAAGGATGAGATGGAGGATATGAGATGAATTGGTATTCTCATTGATCGGTGTAGCGCTTCTGCGGCATCTAGTATTGTTGTCCGAGGTGTCTTACAGTATGAGGTGATGACTTTAGAAGTGAAACGATTTACCGTTCTTGTTGCTGACATTATGATGATGCTGCCGACTAGGACTATCGAGCTGAGACTTCCATGAGAAATGGATCGATATTCGGGGTTCCGCGGAACTTGGTGAGCGGTTGCGACCTTGAACCACTCTACCGCTCATACACGAAAGCTACGCCCTCACAGCCCCATCCGCCGACAAAAGCGTTTTCGACTAGCTTACTTGAGTGCCGTGTGACTTGCAGTAGACATGTGCGAAGTAGCCAGCGCTGTGTAAGGGCAAGGACAAAGAGATGGTTGAAAGATATTCAAGAGCCGTGGCACATCGCTTTCATCGTCTGGTGACCTGCACTAGGTTGGTTAGGAGGTGGATCCTCATCATGGCCTTGGGTCGTTCTTTTTTTAACATCCAGCACCCGACGCTTAGCGATAACTTCCCGAGTGCAAACAGGTCGGAGGAAGTGTTTACCCAATGCAGCTATCGAGATAACCTAAGAGTCTATATCGTTGGAAGCGACAGATAGGTGCACGCAGCACCACGCTTCAAATTGCCAATTCCAGAGCTCGGCTGCAATGGCTTCGGGCAGTGCTGCTATGCAAGTCGATTGAGTGCGCCATCTGCAGGCGCCTTTGTGGTGGCTTGGTGCAAACTGCCAGGCAGCCACTGCGAAACGCTTGGCCGGTATCGTACGACGTTCTTTGAGCAAGGTGTCGTGAGCATAAAAGGAATTCCGCCAGGCTTGATGACTGATCGACCCTCTAGGCCGCGGGACAGGTGAGCAGATTGCCACTCCTGGATTCCGGGCTCTTGAATGCGCAGTTGTACGCTACGGATACCTCAAGGGGATATAGGATGGTGAGTCCGGAGGTGTTGATGTCGGGAACGGCGCCGTTGCTGTGATGCATCTAGACCCCGGCGGCATCCCGAAGTCCAAAGTCGGAGGCGAGCTGCACGGTAGTCACCGGGTCATGAAACGCCGTGCATGGCTGCAAGAGGGCCGCGCCGCGCTTCGTGAACGCGGCTTCATTGGCCACGGTAGCTCGGTTACGCAACGCCGACACATCATTTCGTCTGGCCTTGTCGGTCGCATGCGGCAGCTTTCTTGCATTCCTGCCATGTCCGTATGCAGTCGATTGTCGAGCTTCCCTCGCATAATCTCATGCAGTGAGCATGAGACGAACGTTCCCTTGAGCGACATCACCGAAGGCTTGGTCCTGCGGGGCGGAACTCTTCCTTTCACTCGTGTTTCGGGTAGGTGTGAGCTATGTCGAATGCGTCGTTGCTTGCAAGCTAGTTATGCGTAGAGACGTCGGATGCGCGATTAGACTTCAGCGACTTGGGATCTTGTTGCGCCACATGGCAGACTAATCATTGCAAGCAATGACTTCTCTGCCACGTGGAGAATTCGAGGAGAGTTGGTCGACGCGAGAGCAGACACTCCTTGGGTGAGTCAAGCGAAGAGGCGCGAGCCTCGCCCGTCACTCCCATGTCAGACGAAAGCTTGGGCTCGAGGTAGGTTGACCTTAGAACCAAAATGTGGAGGATGGTGCTTCTTGTCTATGGATGAGTGAGCACACCTAACATTCGTCTCAGAACATAGGTCTCAAGTGATTCATGTGCATCTAAGGTCTGCGGGGGAATATCGCGCACCCCATGGGGATTTGGTCACACCGCTGAGTTCCCTGGTTACTTGTCAGGTACCCGAGAAACAAGCTCCTTCATGGCAGGGGCTCGATATTGAACACGATCTGTTCGCGGCTGTTGATGCAATAGCAAAGCTCAAGGAAAATAATAGGAGAGAACCCAGGTGTTACTTTTGCCGGGGTCCGGTCAGCTTGACAAGGAAGCCACGAGAGGAGGCGTCGATGCGGGCCGTTTCCGACAAGCCCAGCGGGGCATTGTTGACAACAGCTGCATTTCCAGGCCTAGGCGTCTGCAGCATTTTGTTTACCCGGAACTTTGATTTCAGACGAAATGGATCCTCTAGGGGAGCGGACAGGTTGTGCGCCTTCGCTCAGTCACCACCATTGTGTATTGCCTGAACGAGTGCGAGCGCACACGGTCGCGCTTTTCGCTTCACAGAGGCTGGTAGTTGGCCGTTTGCAGCCTTCCGGAAGCCACAGCGCTCTGTCAGCTTCGTGGAATGGACTTGAGCCCCATCCGTGGTGTAGGAGCAACCGATGTGATAGGAGTGACGCCGATAAGACGGGGCAAGTTCTGACTGTACATGCGCCCAACCACACAACTGGCGGTATTGGCGAGCAATGCCTGGCTAGGCTTGCACAGTGCCCAGCAGCAGAGAACTGTGACTTGTTTGAGGAACGCTCCCCACTCGTAGAACGTCGTGCACAGAGACGCATGAGGGAACAGGTTGCGCCCGCTGGAGGGACCGATCACTGGCCAGAACACCGACACATTAGCCATGAGCAGCGTGATTGATGGATGGATATACGAAGTTGGTCAATGGAAAGGGAATCAAAAGAGTAAGGAGGCGGCGGCGGCGGCGGAGGTACTGCCCGCTGGGCGGGTAAGAACAGCCACTGGACTCTGGAGGGCATAAGACGGCCACTAAGCAAAAGACGCCCAATCGCAGGCGTACAAGTGCGCCATTAGCCTGGTCTGTAATAGATTTTGGGGCATGTGGTGTGTTGCTGACAAGGGCGCGCTTGGGTTGACGCGAAGGATGGCTGATCGCCCGGTACCGAAGCGCACAAGCGTTGCTCGATCCCGCAGCTAAACTCGACAACAAACGAGGCAGGGTGGTGAGGGGGAGGGGGACAGCGCAAGCCACTCGTTCAAGGCTTTGTCTTCGGTATGGCCCCTAAGATTACAGGCGGCTTACCATGGCCCGCAGCATCTGTCGCGTGGGAGGATTGGCCGGCTCCTGTGCTGCCGCGATGGCCCCCCGCTGATATATGTATCGCCCGTCGTCGTGATACTAGGAGGTTTTGTGATACCTTTGCGTTGTCTTGTCTCCTCACGGGCACTCTCTACCCTCTCACCCTCTATCAGCAAACCACGTACCACGTCTGTCGACACCGGCCGTGTCGGTCGATTGACTTTCCGGGTGCCGTGATACGTTACTCAACCTCGTCCCGATCGACTCGCCACCCTCCCTGTCTTCTGTGCGCAGACTTCTCGAAGGGCTTCGCAAAAGAGGCATAGTCGAAAAGTGTGCAGGGTCCGCTTTAAGTTCTCACACATTCCGGGCGCTCAGGCGAGCGGGATCCACCTGTCCTCGTTCGTTCGTTTCGTTCTCTCGGAGGGTGACCTGGACTATTCACACGTTGAAGGACGCTGTGAAATTACAGGTGGCCTGTTCGCCGAGACTGTCGTGCTTTCTTTCTCAGACAGACGCGCTCAAGTGTGGCTTCCCGTTGCGTCTGCAGCCACAGATTGACGCGGACGCCGGGGTGCCCTCAAACACAACACCACAACTACCATCGAGGCCATTTATCCGTTACCGACCACCCGTCAAGAGACAATACTCCCCTGGCCATCGGAACGCCCAGTGCATGGGCTTGTTTGAATCCAATTCCAGCGGCGACCTTTGGCTGGCACATTCCGCCCACCTCTTGAGGCCTCCCTTCACTTGACGACTACCTCCAGTGTCGCTTCTGCGCTCCAACCACATCAACACTAGCTCGAGGCTGCCAGCTCGGCCAAATCATACTGCCATGGGGAGGGCACCTCTGACTCCTCGTCAGGTGATGGCGCTTCAGGTGTCGGAGAGATCCATGTCCGTGTTAAGTATAATCGGCTCGCTGTTCATCATCACAACATTCCTTCGATGGCACTACTTCCGGAAGCCCATCAATAGACTCGTCTTCTACGCATCTTTTGGGAACATATTGGCCAACGTTGCGACGCTGATTGCTACCTCGGCCTTGCCCACGAGCCCGGACACATTCTCAAGTCTCTGTGAGTTCCAAGGGATCTTGATCCAGTGGTAAGTCGCCTCCGTAAGAAGAATTCGCATGCTGATCAATATCAGGTTCATGATGGCCGATAGTATCTGGGTACTCTGCATGGCTCTCAATGTTATGCTTGTCTTCTTTCGCGGGTACGACTCGCGACAGCTGCGACACCTCGAGAAATTCTATCTTCTCGGTAGCTATGGAATCCCTGGAGTCATCGCAATTGTGTACATTATCCTTGACCATGCTGGCCCGACGAAGATCATTGGTCCTGCGACGGTAAGTGCATCACGCATCTTTGCAACGAAACACGACTGACGTGTTAGATTTGGTGCTGGGTTTCATCGGAAGTGGAGTGGATGCGAATAGCGTTCTTCTATGCTCCCGTCTGGATGGGCATCACTACTACTCTTCTCATATATATTGTTACCGGCCGAAAGATTTTCAAAAAGCGCTCCGAGCTTCGATCCTTTACCAAGAAAACGTCCACCGACCTAGACGTAGAGGCCATCTCTAATCCTTTCACTGCTGGCGAGATCGTTGTGGAGACCGAAATGAAAGTAACACATTCGACGCTGGACCAGGATGACGAAGCTGCCTCGCCCATTGGCAGTAACGAGTCCCGCAGCTCTTTCTCTAGTACCAATCAGCTATCAGACACGGCCGAAGCTCCAGCTACCCACGCTACGACCGCATCGCGTTTCTCTCGTGTCAATTGGGAGACGGAGAGGCCGCAAGAATCCCACGCGTCAAATACTCCAGCCAGGGATAGAAGCCGCACTGGCTATAGAGCAACCGCTTTCTCTACCAACAAAGCTAAGAGTTTAGTTACAGTCACTCCTCGTTCAGTGTCTGTCGGCCATTACAACTCAAATAGGCGCAGACATACTGCCATGGAGGGTAATGCAGCAGCATGGGGCTACTTCAAGGTCGCTTTTCTCATGTTCGCAGCTCTGATTGTCGTTTGGGTACCATCAACGGTCAACCGACTCCAGCAATTTATCAACAAGGACAAGTCAATTTTTGGTCTCAACTTGGCTTCAGCTTTGGTACTCCCCCTCCAAGGGTTTTGGAACGCCATGATTTATACGTCTACGACATGGCCAGAGTGCAAACGAGCCTTCGGGGAGGTCTTGGACGCTGTGTCCATTGGTAACCACCCGAGCAGGCGCATATCATACAGCAAGGACAGCGACCATACACTGACTGTGAACGACAACCAAGAGTTTGGTGTAATTCCACTCGACACCGTAGCCGACCCCTCCGAGTCGCAACAGCATCTTCAATCACGGATGTCTAGCACCGAGACCATGCGAATTCATCCGGACAAAGCTTTCTCGAAACAATCGGCGGCGCCTTGAAGCCGCTTCATAACACCACTGAGCGACTTCGGGCTGCGATGCTCCCTTGCATGAGATGGTTCCGCGAGCGGCTATCAGCTAGGGCTTACGCACAGACTTGTCACACTGACGTCCCACATTCGCTGGCGCGCGAATTTCTTACTCTCCTTACTTCACGACCGAAAATTCACTATTGTACATAAGATTTCTCACTTTGATTTGCGCAGGCTAGATACCCCTGGGATGGCGTTTGGAATCTACGGAGGTTTATGATATGTCTACGAATGGGGTACGAAATAATTACGAGCATAACGGCGAAGTGTACCCTGGGTGTACAGTCATACGTTGGTAGTTGGGTACAATCTATCGGTAATCTCGCAAGGAGTATATGCGCCGTAGAATATGGAGGTGATGGATGGTGGATACAGAATCGTTGGTGTGCCTTAGCAATGTCATTGCGATGAATGTGCCACGCGTACGAAGTACTCAGATGCCTGGGGATGATCTCATATTCGCAACATGACGATATGTGCTGAGGTCTGTGAGATGTGTCACTTGTTCCTTGTTCGCGTCTGCTGTCACGCCCCCATCCGGGCGTTCGTGCGCGTTGTGCGCTCAACAGTTCTTGCCAATGTTTCGCGAAGTAATTCCACCTACGATAACAGATCTCTCTTGTTTTCTTCTGCTGCTGTACAACCTCGAGATCTTGTGCGAGTACCTCCGGTCCATGGATTTCTTTGCAGTTATTTGAGGTGAATAGTACGCTATCTCGATCGGAGATCAGTGTCCTTTTGAAATTCGGGTCGCACCGCCTTTCCGGCAAATCGAGCACCATTGTTACTGTATCAGGCATCCTCAACATCACTTTAGTTCTGCGGTCGGGGGTTCTCTTGCCTGAGACGTTTACCACATTCCACTTTTGATGGTGCTTTCATTGCGCGCTGTGAGACCTGGTGGCTGGTTGTGCGCAGCGTCGACGACTACCCCTTCTGAGTGGGTTCCACCTATGTCACGACACCTTCGGTCACCAGGTCTACAAAGAAGATACACTTGTCTTCTATGCAACCGTGTGCGAAGACGTAACATTTCTTCTTGGTCTCTGTCGAAACCCAATTAGTGAACGCGATGACGGAGCGACTCATGAAACCCGACCGTCAGCTGGTGGCCTCTGGCAAGCTCCGACGGTTACGATGCATGCGGTCTGATGCGAACGAAGCATGTTTTGACTGCAGGGTCAATGCTTTCAGTCAAACTATATACTAATTACAATCCGTTGTAGACAATGTCTTCAGCCGAAAGCATTCCAGTTTGCCAGCATTACTGGTGTCACAGAGCGCTATGCCTTTGCCGCCTCGGCCCGCAGCCAAGCCCAACCGCTACCGATCCGCATCGAATCCAACACCCGTCGCAGCTCAGGATTATATGGACGTTGAAAACTTCAATAAGGCTGGTGGATCGATCCTGGCATACATTTTTTTCTAGCGTCGAGGTGTGACCGCCTACATACCTTGGAGTCTGCCGATATGCTAATGCAGAGCGATCCTATGTCTATCCCAAATGGTTTTGTGGTATATCCTGCGTATTTTATGTATCCGATTGGCGACGTCGTACTTGACTGGACAACATGAGCTCTTCGTGGACCACGTCAGCGAATTTGAAGCGAGTACGAGCCCATATGCCCCATTAGTCCATAACCAGTCCAATGTGTACTCCGGGAAAGCGTCGATTGAAGTTGCTATAAACGTTCCCTAGAGCCTGGGTGTCCCCAGATCTTTCTCCAGCTCTATCATCTTCTCAGCTTCGACGGCGCCCTCCTTCGACAGCCACATAGTCTAGAGGTTAATCTCACGAGACTTTCTTCTCTATCGCTTCCACTTATCACTGCGTGTTTCGTCTTAGGCACGCAAGGGTTCTTCTTCTTCCGCTCGCTACCATAAAGAGGCGGTATGCCGTGTGGTCAACATGAGGTCCGCGTCTAGTGTCCATAGCTGCAGGACCGCTCGGAGCCTAAGTAGCGGGAGGAGAACAGGGTTGGCTGTGGGGGTGGAGCTGTCAAGTCGCGGTCATCCCTCTGGCGCTATGAGTGTTATAGGCTAGCGCGATCGGCTTCAGATCTCGCAGATCTCGCGATCGCGCCACAGCGGGTCCGTGCATCTAGCACTACCAACCACCTTTGTCATTTCATGACGCACTCGTTAAAGAGTACCATGGCAAACAAAAAGCATCACCATAGTAGCTTCCATGAACAGTGCTCTCTTCACTTTTTGTCCCAATGCCCCGCGCTCGCGAAACTGATCCTATCCTTCCAACTGCGAACATGACCACTAATGGGAAGTCCAAGTCCCAGCGGAAACGCGTACTGGTCGTTGGTGCTGGGGCTGCAGGTATGCTCAAGATGCCATGATGAGATACTGTGCTTACAATGTTGCAGGCATGTCCTGCGCTCACCACCTTGCCAACCATCCCGATAAGTTCGACGTAACCCTCATCGACGCGGAGGACTATTGTGGTGGCCAAGCTTTCTCTATTCCCCTTGACAAGGAGCGACATGGAGCCAGCTGGTTGAATCAAGGTGTGCAAGGTGGCAGCTACATATTCCACCACACAATGACTATGTTTGCTCGGCAAGGGCATCATGCTGATCCGGTGAAGCTTCAGGTCAGTGCATCAGCAACCTTGCCCTCAATAACAGCTGACATCAATAGGTCTCGTTCGGCAAAGGCGAACACTTTTGGACGAACGTCTTTCCGACCAAACTTCTTGCCCGGCACCAAAGTGAGATAAGGCGCTTCGCACGAATGATCAGCATCATCCGCTGGTTCGAGATATTCTTCGCGCTCATTCCCATCAAATACCTAATGAAGATGTTCTTCTTTTCCGAAGAATTCTCTAATACCGTGGTTCTGCCGATGGTCGCCCTCTTCCTCGGAACTGGTAACTATACGCCCGAAGTACCGAGCATTATTCTCGAGCGACTTTGCACCAGCCCAACCTACGGCATGTGGTATCCCACGGATAAGTTGAGCGTAGCTAGTAATCAACCTCCCATGGTGGTTTTCCCGAAGTTTTCGGAATTCTACTCGGATTGGAAGAACAGCTTGGAAGCTAAGGGTGTTAAAATCCGATTGTCAACGGAGCTCACGGAAGTAGTGAGTCGGGATAAGAAAGGCGTTACTGTCAAGACGATTAAGCGCACTCCGGCTTCAGACGGGCACAATCAGAACAGTGCATGGGTGCAGCAAGCGGATGGTACTGCAGATGCAAACGCGGAAGAGGTCGAAGAGCATTACGATGAACTCGTCTTGTGTGTTCTGTAGGTTCCTCACTAGCTGCTACACTTTGCTTTCGCTGACATCTCCAGTGCCGATACCGCGAAACGCATTCTCGGAAAATCCGCCTCCAGGCGCGAAAACCGCGTCCTCGGTTCTGCAAAATTCGCCGACGATATCACCGTTACCCACTGGGACTCCGATTATATGAAGAAGCACTACGAGAACTTCTACGATTCGGAGCAGGCCGTGGAAAAGCTGTCAGGCGTGGACCAAACTACCCGCATCCAGATGGCGGAGAAGTCTTTCAAGCCCATGTACTACATCAAGATGTACGACCAGGATCGCTCGAAGCTCGAAATGTGCTTCGACTGCACAAACTACCAGGCCCAATTTCCTCCCGAGGTGCCTTTCGACAAGCACGTCTTCCAAACTATCTATCTGAACAAGCACCGAGATGGACACCTTTGGTCCATCGATGAGATCGACGAGAACAAGATTATTCGCAAAGACTGGTGGCATCAACTGTGCCACTCTTGGACGCACTACCTGTTCGTTGTGCCCTGGATGTGGCTTCTGCAAGGCCGGAAACACACCCGTTTTGCTGCTGCCTGGACGCTGGTCAACGCTCACGAGACTGCGGTCATCAGTGGGATCGCTGCTGCGGTTGATCTTGGGGCGACATACCCCGAGGATCTGGAACGCGACAAGTTTGCTTTGCTGAGCTTTAGGTTGTACTATTTGCTTGCGTACGGGAAGTGGTACCGCAAGAGGGCACCGCAGGAGGGCGAGGGCAAGAACTGGGCTAGTGGGATATATGGGAGTGTATATAAAGGGCCGGGCGTTGTAGAGACGGAGAGGTTGATGTGGCGGGAGGACAACGGTATCAAAGGATAAACAAGCGAGGAATTTGGCCGCTTTGGGAGGCAAATTGCTCAGGTAACTCTCCTCCACGGCTACGACTAAACATCTGCACTTCCTTTTCCGTTTATTATATCCAGTTCTGAAAAGACGCAAACGTTAGAAAGCACCATAGTGTAAAAATTCGAATAGTTCGTTGAAAAGGCTGCGCGTGTTAGTCGAAGTGTGGGGGTGGTGATAGCGAAGTGAGTGAGGTGCGCCCACTCCCTTCACTAGTCTACTCAGTGTCCAGTCTGACACAAAAGAAGCTTGCGGAAACACTTAGTTTTGAGTGTACGAGGTCTGCTTAGAACTAAGGTTCGATTGACAACAAATTGTGCTGCTATGCACGTGACGGAATGAACGGTCATGCGGGCTGGCTAAGGCCAAGACTTCGGTGAGCGATGTAGAAGGTGCCACACAACAGCTTTAAACAAGCATTGCGCACAATCATCGTTAGATGAGTGACTGCGTCCCTCCTTCCAAGATGCTGTGTGCTCGTCTATTGATATACGGGCAGTAGCCATGAAGAAAGGGTATCAATAAGAAGCTATCAAGTGAGAGTACGCGATGTTTCATTGAGCTTTATGTAGTCGATTTCTCGGTCAAGCCTGCATAGGTCACGAAAACAAGTCACCGGAGTAGATTATGGTGACTGCAATCGCAAGATGAAGCCGGAAAAAGCCTGCGTGTAAGGTACTCTTGTGGCCAGAGCCCGCTGTATGGTAACGTGCATCCGTTATTTCAAGAACCCCCCGAATAATGTTCACTGAATGGAAAAAGGGTTGTTGTTCGGATTTCCAGGAACTTGTTTGCGACGGGGAAGGGGACAATGTGCCGGTTTGGAGGGCGTACGCAGGTACTCGATCCACTGGAACAGATCGACCACTCCTCCGCCTGTCGCTGTTGCCTGATGCTTGCGTGTCGTCGGAGTTCGGAGGACGCGATTGGTGAAGTCTAAAGTAGCGTCGTATAGCGATGCGGTTATGTTAGTAATCATGTTTCGGAGGAAGTTGGTGCCGAGACTAAGCCATATTTGGGCAATGGTTTCGTCAAGGGTCACGGTTGGACTTCCCGCTCGTCAACATATAATAATTCCCAACATTTCAGCCCACAGTGAACGCTGTCGCAATCCTCGCAATTACCACTACCATCTCTCGAAATATGGCCCCGAACTACTCTCTCCACGCCGTGCCGGTGTATATGGTTCTTGCTTTTTTCCCGCACGCGTACGCGGTACGATTGCCAAAACATTAGACGAGAATGGAGTGCGATGACTGATAAACTGCGTAGGTATTGAAGTTGAAGAAGGCAAACAATGGAAAGTTCAACAACGCGAACCCGCGCGGTACCGACACCATTGCCGCGTACAAGAAGACGGTGCCCAGCGACGTGCTCGGGTGTTTCGAGAGGTCAAAGGCGGCGCATGCTAATTTGATGGAGAACGCGCCTTTCTTCATCGGCGCTGTGCTTGCGGGTAACATGGTCGGACTTTCAGCAGGTATGCTCAATACTTTGTATGCTATATGGAAACATTTGCGCGCGTACTGATGACGTTCACGTCTAGATACGATGAATGCTTGGATCGGAACGTACCTAGCACTCCGAGTAGCGTATATCCTGGCCTACATCAACATCACGCGTGCCAAGTACTCTCATCTGCGGTCGGTGCTGTGGGCTATCTCGACGTTTGTCTTGGGTGGCATTTTTGTAAAAGCTGGGAACGAGCTGGTGGCTCATGGTTGATAACCAGGGATCTCGACGTGATATACCACGAAGTACAGTCGTCGACTACTTCCATAGATATTTCGTCAAGTGAGAGAATAACAGCCACTACCCGGTTTCGGGAATCTTCGCATTGACACGATTGTTGAAATGTCGTCAGGGACGGAGGGCATAGGATCATCGTCTCTTGAATCCATCGCACAGGTGCTAGCTGTAAGCTTTCCCGTGTTACTGCCAGGGCCCTTTGACAACATATATATGAGGCCACTTTTTATCATTGGAAACAAGTAAGTTGCGCACTCAAAACCGATCCGTTGTACTGGGAGCTGGTCCGCAACATAATCAAGATTATTGAATCTTATCAAGACCTTCGTGCGCACCCAAAGGAGGTGAACTTATGTTAATCGCTAGTCCCCGGGTTTACTTTTAGTCTCTCACTTACACTGGCAGACCCTTAGGCTTAGTAGTTACACCGCGCCGATGGGGCTGTACTGCGGCAAGGCTGCTCTTTCACCGCTAGGGCCCCGCCTTTATAAATCCAGGAGAACATGCGTGCGCCCATACAGATCCTCTACACAGAAAACTCTACCACTACGATACCGTTCAACCACCATGATGCGTCTCCTTCTCCTTCTGATCACCTTGGGCTCCCTCGCCTTCAGCGCGGCCATCCTCCCCCGCGACGATGCCCCCGTCTCCCCCAACGTAACGGTCGTGGAAGAAGACCCAGACACTGTGTATACCCAGGAGACGAAGCCCGGCATGGTAAATTGCTGACATCCACCCTAAACGAGCGACTCAGCATATCTAACATCACAGGTACAATTCTTCAGCAAACGCGCATACCATGGCGACTACACCTGGTTCATGGACGAGCAGGAACTGAACACGCATTGGCGGGACATCGCCATCTGCCGCACCATCGAGTAAGCACCATACATATCTCTTTGATGCTGTAAACTGACGTTCTGAATAGCAAGAAGTTCTCGAGCTCAATCGCGATGCATCCGCGCATGAATGGCTTAATTTGGGGCTGTATGGTCTACGCGTAAGTGAATTCAAGTTGCAAAGCTATAATGTTTTTGCTTACTATCTCTAATAGGACAAAAAACTGTAAAGGAGAGAGTTATTGGTATCAGCAGTCACGCTCACAGCTTTGGACAACCGGCTGGGATGACAAAATCCAGAGTGTGAAGTGTTGGATGGACGGCGTTGCTCTCCACCCTCCTAAGGAGTAGACTAGTTAGTCTGGTTCCACGGGGACTGCCTCCATTCCGATATACGCCATGGGGTCGTCTTAGCGTGGGGTCTAGATGAGTCAAGGCGAACAACGTAGGATGCGGTCTAATCAACGAGCACGGTTATCGCCCATCGCCCTTGGGTTGGCCTGACCGTGTTCGGAAAGGCCTATGATCAATATAACATCGGGGCGCTCTACATAGGTAGCGTCTCCCTTTTCTATGCTCTCTTCCGTTGATCGCATGCGTTCGCCGTTGGAGGTGATCACCTACATCTTAATATCATTCATTGGCTGCTCTAGACGATGCCGGAGCTTTTGCCTTGCCTCAACTTCCGCAGCTTTGACTCTTGCGGCCGACCGACGGGGACCACGATCAACCTGACACTTATTGCATCGCCTCTTCGACAGATTCATTTCCGGCGGGCCAAGATTCATGTGGCTTTCAACGGTCACCGTTCCTCGTGAACGCAGCTGCGTCCACTGTACCGGATCTTGGTGATCTTATTGGAAAAGCTTCTGCACTGCATTCTCTACTATGTGTCTCGGTATATTCCGAAGGCCTTACTCGCCGATGATCGGATCGAATGTAGATCGGACATAGTCTAGCTGGTGCGATAAGGGATCACTCGTGAAGGGCCAAAGGATGAGCTGGAGCTTCTCCTACTGCTGTCGGGTCACGAAATCTCTCAGGGTATAATGCGCTTGGTGTATAATCGTCCGGTCGGCTGAATAGTGTCGTCCTCGGGGGCGCGTAATGGATCGATCGGTGACCACGTGACAGCTCCCCAAAAATCATGGCAGTCCTTGAGTTGTCGAACGAACAATTTCGGTGATGAGCCTTCGGCGGTACGTTGGGCTTCTTCTTGTCGGCGTTGCTCGTCTTCTCGTCGATGTTGTCCTTGAGCAGCGCGCGCCTCCCGCTTCCTCGAGTCGAAGCTGTTCTTTCTCGCATTTGCGTCGTTCGTCTTCGACGTCGCTGGAGTCTTGCAATCTACTCCTTGATACCAGACGACACTATAGACACGAAGATTGAGGTGACAAAACAGAATGGGCTAGCTAGCCCATACCTAAGGAGTGTAGATTGTTAATCAGAACAGCCGAACAGAAAAGTTCAAGCCTCAATCACAGCCCGGAATGAATCCCCCTAGAGAAGATCAAAGTAGTGCCTGGCTCAGGGAAGAGAAAAGCAAGAAGGTATAAGTAATGAACGCCGATAAGGGGTGAAGAAAGGTTCACAGTAGCAGCCTTGGATCAACCTTGCTAGATTAATCCGACGTCCTTGGGCTGAAGAATATGCGTTATTCCAACGCTTCCTTTCGACATGGTTTCAATCCTCCTCTGAGACAAACCGATCATTCCACCAGTCCGCGTAGGTCTGGAAATCCCCTTGGCGGATAGGGTTGTTCGATCTCTCGGCTCCAGAAGTAGAATACCACTTCCCGAGGACATTCCAAACATGGTCCGGTACCGACAAATGCAAGGAAAATCTAGCATCATCTGTCATTTTACGCAGGAGTACGTAGCTTCACCAAGTTAGCAACAAGCGGTAAATCTCGAACCAACGGGCGTGTACATACTTCCAATAATGGCATCCAGAGCCACCAGCCGAGAAAAGATACTGGTGAAGGAGCCAGTCGTTTCGGACCGCCCGATACAGACTCTGAACCTGCGCCGGCGCACCAAGGATGTAATCAAAATGCTTGACATCCGAGATCGAATGCTGAAAGTTCACCAGCTTCCATTGGAGCTGACCTCTTCTGTCTCCACCATCAGTTTTCATATCGACTTGGACCGCTCAACCCCATCCAAAATTAGGAGGATAGTAACATGGTTGCCGCTGTGGATAGATTTCTCCCATGCCCCGGTGGTATGAATGGTCACGCGCAATGTCGAGAACGTCGAAGTATTGTCGTTGAAACGCTCCCAGTTCTCTTCCGCGAGCGCGACGACATGAGTGATGCTGGCTGGTGCAGCGCTTGAAGGAAGAATCATTGGCGCATTTAAGCCTGGGATATTCTCGCCTGGGGCATTCTCAGATGAATCGGTCCCAGCTGTGGCCGAAGTGGATGTGTGGATGATGGTGTGGACGTGTACCGGACCTGGTAAGCCATAGTTGCGGATCGTGCTTTTACAAGTTCGCAAAAGCGTCTAGAGGGGGGAGGTGGGGGAAGACTTTGAAACGGCGGTATCATTCGATGGTTGCTGGGATAATGTGCAGTTGAGTGTCGCGCCTGAGCTTTTGGTGAGAGAAGCGGTGTGTTAGTCTCGGCAACCATAGCATGATTCCAGCAACCGTGATCGTGCCCGTAGTCTTCGCAGACAGAGACGGAGTCATGAGGCTCCAGTATCAAACAGCGGGTGGATCGAACGCTGACGGTTTACGGATTGCAGAACGGGCACTCACGTCGTCAATGTCGCGAATGCGCTACTCGTTCTGGTCGATACGGAACTACGTGTGCCGAGAAGGCGACGGTCTCGCTTACGCTGTCGGAGTCATCATCATCAGTCGTGATGTTGCCCTTGTAACGCTTCCCTCCGCTAGTCCTGGCGATCTTTGTTCTGTTGCTCCTTGTGTTTGCGGAACTTGTTGCAGTTGGTGTAGACGAAGGTGAGCTGGTATTTGCGACACCAGGAGCACGCTTGTGCCTGTCCGCCGATGGGTTGACAGCCGGCAGGCTGTGTTCGAGCCACGTATGCGGCAAATCTGTCTGACGCTTCTCCGCGATATCGAGGATCCCGGGCTCGATGTCCTAGAGAGGTTGTCGATCACATTGTCTATAGTGTCGAGGTATTGCCGGTATCGCGATCGAAACGTCCGGTGAGGTGTTCCCAAGCAGCAAGGAGTTGTCGCAATTGGCGATAGAGAGCGAGAGGTCGTTATGGACTGAGCCTTGTTGTCGTCCGTATCCCAAGACTCGATGATCGCTACTCCCAGTATTTCTCGCCCCGGGACTCCAGCTTGGGTAGGCTCGACGGGAGGCGGCCGTTGTGTATGTGGACCGCCGGTGGCGATTGCCTCGGGGGGCGGACGCGGGTCTCGATGGCAAGCGTGCGGCCCGCTCTCAATATGCGGTCCAAGCAGAGATCTAAGGGCCTGTGATGAAGCAAGAAGCTCAGCACGCTGATTTCCTGGTGGAAACGCTCTATAACTATTAGTTATTCTAATAGTTACGAGCTGGCTTCGCAGGCTAGTGTAATTCTGTTGCAACAAAGACAAGTCTATATCTTTAGGTTGTCTAGTAGTCCGCGAAGCGCTTTGCTGAGTCACTGCTCCCTCTCGTTTTAACGCGGCGTTCTCATTCCGAAGTGCAGAGATCTCAGCTAGTAGTTTATGCGAAGACTACATTGTTAGCAATCAATATAAGCCATCGAAGATTGTACGGTCATGTACCTGGTTTCGTTCGCTTGTTCCCGGCTTTGTGACCCGTGCAGGCGTAGCAGACCTTGTGCTTCTTCTAACCATCTTGCGGCGTGAGAGGCGTTGCCTCTGATAGCTACCTTTTCATGCGGTATTAAGTGCTGCCTCGTCTGTATGGTCATTTGGACTTGGGTAGCCGTTTGGGTCTAGTCTCTCTTCCTCTATTAATCCTGCGTCGCTTCCCGTTGATCTTAGGCAAAGAGATGTCAATGTTTGGTTCGAGAGAACGTGTTGTAGAGATTGCTAGATAGGGTTGGTACCCTGTCTTCGCAGCTGATCGCTGCGCTCAATAACCAAAGTATTGATCAGTTGCTGATCCTGCGTGCCCTTTTTATGCTGACAACATCTTGGCACAGCAAGTACTTTCTTGCCTGTGAAATCTGTTGGATCTACATGGAAAAGCAAAACCTCATTTGCATAGCTTCCCCCATCTCCGTATGTCCCGCCTTTGTCCACTTCAACAATGTTGATTACTAGTACTTCAGGGTCTAGATCGTCAGGCTCGACTAGATGATCAAATGTAACGCCGTAGTAATCGATGTAGCTAGACAAGCCATTTAGTTAGGATAGTGCATGGTGCTATAGTGAGAGTCTAATCCTACCTCGTAGGTCTTCTTCCTTCTAAGCACCAAGCTAGGTACTCGTCCCGCACCATTGTAGGGCTATCGGCGACAGCCTCTCCTACCTGCCCGTATAACACCTGATGAGTGATCTTTGCAAGCTGCAGTCCCCCAGGTTGCGGGAAAGATACAATAGGATGCCATGAGACGTGCGGAAGAAGTTTCTGTATGGTCTGAAGCGGGCCTTGTATACGAATTCTTAAAGATTTGTTGGCTGGTGGAGGATGTAGGTGATGCGGAGGCGTCTGAACACAAGGAGGAATGCAAAGATGGAGAGCCATCGCGAAACCGTAGAAGTGAGCTTGGGAGAGAAAACACGTGGTTTCAGTACAAATGTATGCCAAGAGTGGACCGTGCATCGACACTAGAGGTTAGCCATGGCCGGTTGCTAACATAGGAAAATCAGCTCAGCGGTCTGGTCTTTCAGAATATGGCCATTCTAGCACTATTCCTCAACTGGCATCACATAGTAATTCGGCAGTGCTGAGCAATCTGTTATCTATCCTGTTCCTAGCGACAAACACAAACAGTAGTGTCCCTTTATCACTGTGCTAAGATGATGGCGGCGTGTTGCACTTTCCGTCGCCGCAGTTTCCACGAACCTCGGCTTCCTCATAGCGCTTCACGCAAGTGCTCGGGTTGCCACAGGGGGCAGTGATGCTGCTCGCTTTGACATGACCGCAGGTCCAAATTTCTGTCGTTACAGTACACATCTTGTGAAATGTCAGAATGGTCGGACGTCTTGCAAACCTAGCTATTTGAACCTACCTTGCTGGTCTGTTATATCGTCTTTATTATGAAGGTATGGAATTATTGCGATTCCCGCGGTAGACGTGCGTATTTCGAACACTGGACGAGATGCTGGATTGTCGTGTAGAGACGCAGATGGTAGCAAAACAGAGCGAAGGAAGGGGACTCTAAAGTAAAGACAGCCTCGATAAGCAGGTGGATGTTCGATAAATTCGGCCACAAGCCTTCGATACGACGGACTTACTACAAGTATACCAATCGCGGCGTTAAGCAGCCTTGATCGAATCCGCATGCACTAGTCAATTCAAGTTACGTCCTCTAGGATAAGATGGATGTGCGGCCCTAAGCCTCGTCTTACAGTTACCCCGCTCTTATCCGGCTAAATCTATCTATTCAATCAGCGCACAGGCCAGATTTCGGCCGTCAAATTCGACTGAGACGCGTCTCAATTAAAGACACTTGGGACGCAACCACTGTCAGTGGCGAGCATCGCTAAGAAACAGTCACGGGCATATGCGGCGGGCGAGAAGGCTACTATTAATAAAACCGTGCTTGAGCTGAATGCAGCGACCATGTGCCTACCATGGTGGTGATTCCATCGATAGAGCGAACAGCACGGCGTGCTTTTCAAGAAGGCAAGAGAGCGCATCACCTTACTAGAGAACAACTATCAATGGCTATGCCTTGCTTAGGTCCATTCTATTGTGTCAAATCGCTTGAGAGGCTAATATTAGTACCCTCTTACCTTTATCTTTACTTACATAATCTTGTACCGTCCGGCACTAGAGTTTGGACTACACTAGCGTCTCTTATAAAAGCTACTAATTCTTTATAGGTCGCTGAAGACATTGTGTTACGGAGATTATCAATTATTAAGCCTGATCCGGATGAGGGTAGGGTAGCGTATGGCAGTGGCCTTCGAGGTAGTATTCAGAAGGTTCGAGCACAGGAGTCAACTGCCTGAGTAGGAGGTGTTACTGATTTCAACCAATCCTGTAAACTAGAATAACTATTCGTGACTATCAATCTGGTAAGGTAATTCCGAAAGTATAGGCTGAATGAGTGAGTTGACTACGAAGAGTCAGAATACAATGATATCCTCCTGATCTATATAGTCTGACCTTCGTGGCCCTGATCCAGCCGAGCGCTCTTGATCCCGGGATCACTGCTGGCTCCCAGAATCTCAACGTGCTCCCGGGATCCATTGAGATCGGCGGGATCGCTCAGGTCACGTGATTACTGACCTGATCCTGCCCCGCGCGGCAGTTCGTTCATCAAGGCCTTCCCATGCCCGAACTTACCAACCGCTTCGTTGTTCGACTGTGGCTGATCTTCGTCTGTAACACTCAAGTCCCTTAGACGTAAAGTAGAAGACTCTCTCTACCCCTACTAGCCTCCATCGCTTAACGCACCCCTGCCACTCTAACAAATCATCTCATGGGCGGCCCCAACTGTCAGACCAGAGGCCTAACGAGCGGGCCTCGCGGCTAATTGTTCACGTGGACACCATATATACATCTCTCGGATCGCTAGCTAGCTTAGCAGCGATTCGTCTCATTTACACAGACGATATACTATTCTCCCTCCCAATACACTGTTCTCTCTCATCGATACGATATATTCTCCTGACACCAACGCCTTTTCAGACTCCTTCCTCCCGCACAATCCTACACCCACATTCGCAGTCGCAGTCGCAGTCGCAGTCGCAGATATGGCGTCGCTCGTCAACTATGTGAAAAGGACATACACTTGCTTCTCGCCTCCTGTGGCTACAAAGCGCGACGGGGCTCTGCGCTTCGGAATCCTCGGAGCTGCAAACATTGCGTGAGTTCGCACGTCCGTGACATCAGCGAACATGCTGACATATCGCTAGGCCACAGGGCTTAATTACGCCAGCGAAATCACACCCTGATGTAATTATTGCTGCAGTCGCAGCACGCGATCCAAGAAAAGCCGAAGCTTTCGCGAAAAAGCACGGCATACCAATCGTGCACAAAACGTACGACGGTATATCCCCCATCTCATCGTTCTTCGTGTCTCCGTACCTCGAGATCACTGCGAACAACAGGACCTTATCCCCTCAGATGTGATACATTTTGCAATGCGGCTTCGCGGGACGATTTGAATCAACACTCACATGCCCCAGATCTTATCGCGGATTCTTCCATCGACTGCATTTACAATCCTCTCCCGAATGGTCTACACTATGAATGGACAATCAAAGCGCTAAAAGCCGGGAAGAATGTTCTTCTAGAGAAGCCTTCCGTTTCCAACGCCGAAGAAGCGCGATCGCTTTTCCGACATCCTATCCTGCAAGAGCCAAAAGCCCCAGTACTACTCGAGGCTTTCCACTACCGTTTCCACCCGGTCTGGCAGACTCTCCTTACTCTATTCGACGCACAAGATGTTGAGAAAGTGGAGGTCGTGAATTCGCTATTAACCGGAGTGTTTTCGCGAGATGATATCCGGTTCGTCTACTCACTTTCCGGAGGAACCCTGATGGACTTCGGGGCGTATGCTGTTAGCTCTGTACGTGGTGTTTTCGAGGCCGAGCCATCGAACATCAGGTCCGCAACCTATCGAGCCATGCCAGATGGCTTTGACAAGCAGTGCGATGAAGCGGTCTTTGCGGAATACGACTTCCCGAACGGCGGAACTGCTAAATTCTCGGTCGACCTGCAGGCTACTGGCGGATGGTGGTTCCCCGCTTTGACGAAGAACTGGCCGAATCTTAAAAATAGTTTACCTACCATCACAATCAGGTTGAAGGCGACGAGTGAGACATCGAGCGATGGACTGGAGAAATCGACGCAGAAGTTCTTCACAGTGCACAATTACATGGGCCCACATATGTATCACCGGATCGATACCTCGACCACGACTCAGCTCAAAAATCCGCAAGGAAAGGTAGTAAAAGTCGAGAAGAAGGTCGATTACATCAAAGCGTACAAATGGCCGACGGTACAAGAGGACAGGAAGGGAGAGGAATGGTGGTCGACTTATCGTTACCAACTCGAGGCGTTCGTTGATCGTGTCAAGGGAAGGACTGGGTCTGGTGTGTGGGTTGAAGGCGAAGATTCGATTCGGCAGATGGAGATGATTGATGCGACGTATCTTAAGATGGGTTTACCGTTGAGGCCGACAACCAAGGCCTTGGAAAAGGTCTCGTAGTCCGGTCATGTCATCAGATCCTCACAATAATATAGGTGTTCCACTTATTTCAGCATAGCTATCGAATTCACTGTTATTTAAGAGCTTAATGAGCACCGACGACCGGACCACAAAGAAAATAAAGAAAGTAAGTATCCTATCAACTCGCATTTTGAGCCGTCGCAAAAACATCTCTCAGCGCGGGAATAGAAGGTGAGAAGAAATACTCTCCGCCTTTGGAGTTGACCCATTGCGCAAGCAAGTTCAGCGGCTGCGAAGTGTTGCCCGCGAAAGCACCCGTCATTGTCCTTACGCCTCCACCGGTAGTCTGTCCGATCAGAGGATCAAAGCCGGGGATCACAGTACTACTGGGTGGAAAGCTCGGTTGATTCGCCCAAGCTAGTCTTCATATTAGCACATCTTCAAACTAGGGAACCGCGCCAACTTACCTTGCTGAAGAAAGCGAAAGCCACTTGATAGAACGCTCTGATAGCACACGAACATCAACCCTCGTTCTTGTTTTGGATCTTGGGAGGATGTTTGCGACTCCTGTTCTTCTTTGGTCACTTCCGGCCCGAATGGTATTCCACGACGCAGAACCATATGAGATTTGATATTGCCCTCGCCAATGTCGCCTCTTGGATTCATTTTGCGGATGTGCGCCGCGAAAGGGCATGCCGACTGATCGTTGGGTTTGAACTTGAAGTCGTTGTTCCGCGATGCATCGCCGCCCAATTCTGGGTCGTCTTCCTCAGGAGCAGTGATAACGGGTGCACCTGCAATTCGTCAGTAAGCTAGCGTTGGAATGGTTCTTCTATCCGCGAGCCCAGAACGTACCACTCTTCCACCTTCCGACGAACCGAGCACCCATGAGACTAGCAGCTTCCTGTGTTCCGGCGCTATCGAGAAGAAACCTTGAAGACATATCAGCGGATTGTTCAACCTGGGCATAAAGTTTGAGTCTTACTTGTCGAACTCGGGAACGAGCTGGGGAAGTTTGCGCAGAGCCATGAAACTGCCGTCAAGTGCCCAGCTTGGCCGGGCAGTGCCCGCGTCATTGCCGCGTCCGAGTAAGATGACACTACCATTTGTCAGACTTATTGTGTAGATGTTGACTGCTCAGTCGCAGTAAAACGTACCCCTGATCAACGGTAGTTTGTCCAGGCTTGATGGACTCTACATCTTGGACTGCCGGTTCTGAAATACCGTCCTTGTATCCGAAGCTGGGGGCTGTTAGCACCGTTTGCGACACGACGCATGTCTGTACGTACTGTTCGTGACCCGCCTGATCACCAGGCCTAACGTCGCCGGACAATGTGGCGATTTCTTTGACAGTGTCCGAGAGAATATCCTTCACTGTTGCCAGCTTATCGCTGACCGTTTCTCGGGTATCACCAGTGATGAGGCCGATACCATGGATCTCTTGTAGAAAAGCGGCATCCCAGTCAGGCTGGAAGCCTTCATCAGTCTGCACTCCATTATCGCCGAGGCTTCGAGCATCCTCTTTCATTCCACTTTGGAACACTCGGTCGTTGAGTTCTTCGAGGATTCCTATCTACATTTCTGTGAGCATAAAGTCTTGCGGCTTAGTCTGTACATGGCTCACCTTCTTTAGACCCTTCGCCGAGAATGCGATGTTCACGCCTGAGACAGTAACGACATCAGGGTGCACCGTCTCTCCATCGCCTTCATCGAAACTCAAGTTCATATTTGTCTTGACCCTTCTGATCTCGGAGATGTTCGACCTGGTTTGTTCAGCACTCGTGATGAGTGGAATTAGGTCGGCGAGATTGGAACGGAAGGCATCGGTCTGGTCGATCTGGAAGAGGAAGAATGACTGGGCCTGCTTTGGAAGGCCGAACCTAGGGAGATTTTAGTTAATTCGTCGATGGGAGTATCCAAGGACTTACAAGATGTCGCCCTGAACATTCGCAAGGCTCAGTGGTGCAACGGCCATGTTGCTTCTGAGAATGGAAGCGAGAGTAGTAGAGAGTAACGATAATATGTAGCTCGATAGATTCGAATGACTGTGAATAGTCGATAGCTACATAAGATACCCAAAAGTCCATACGCTTGACTGCCATTTTATACTACTCTTTTTGGCGGATCGTGCTGACACGAGGTAGTCTGACTCTGACGGCGCAGTACCGTCCGGGCACGAAGAGGGTGGAGACGCACTCTCCTTGACTCGTGATAAAATCCATTGGAAAAGCGATCGTGCCTCAGACACGTTCCAAAAACGTACACAGCTGGTAGCGAGACCATACTGACCGTTGCCTTGGGCCTTACGCCAATGTCAATTTGCGCATTTTTGTTTCAGTTGTCTCCCGTATAGGCGCTCCGACCATGAGGCGCGTCCAACACGATGATGTGAAAGTTCCAAACCGGTGTGACCAAGGCTGCACGGTCTCCTTCTGGTGGCGCTGCAGTACGATACTTCGGCCGTTTTACTCTTTTCGAGTACATGGTGCGAGCAAGTAGGTTCGCCGCCTAGACCAAAGAGTAGGACCAGCTGTTCGTCGTTTTATCGAATCCATCATGTCCGGAGTTCTAGAATGCGCGTATTGAGCGCCACAGTCAGCAGGTCCAACTAGCTTGGACCAATACGATTCCTGAGTGAGCAACGGTATTCACAGACGCACGCGACGTTTGGATGTCATGGTGTTCGTACGTGTGAAACATTCCACGGATTAGCAACGGAAGGCGTTCGGTAAGCACTTGCGCAGTAGGAACGTGTCCCAATAACCAAGAAACGCCCGATCCTTTCGGCTCGTCCCGGGATTTTAATTTAGAATCCTGGTCGCACACAGTTTGCCATGTGCGGAGAAGACCAGACTGCGTGAAGCGCACGTGGTCCTAGTCTGCTGCTGCGAACCAGTGCAGAGCCTGTCATTATTAACAAACAGTCTCGGAAGATAAGCCAACGATGCGTAGGTGCCATTGGGACCATTCCCTTGTGTTACTACACATGTTGAATGAACGGTGACCGAGTGTGGCAAAGCTGGGAATCTTGGTCTTCTTGGTCTTCTTTTGAAAGCCGGCCCAAGATCCCCCGCCTTACTGCCCATACAGATCTGCGAATGAGCCTTCCACTACACTCTCTTACTATTATGGCATTTGATGCGGTCGCCAGGTCCACGATCTATCATCAACATAAGCGTAAGTGTATAAGACATTGTTGCGCCATGTGCCTTCAGGGCGAGTATAGCGATTTCGAGACCGTTTTGCTATAGCGGAGCTACAGGGATCTTTCGCCCCAACACCCAGTCACCAACGATCGTGTACTGTTCTTCCTACACTTGGCGCAGAATGAACAGTGACAAGGCTCCTTCAATCGCGAAGACGACACCTTCTCTTTTAGGATCAGGCAGGCAGTAGCCAATATTGTTCTCCGTATGCGACACGGAACTGTCGTCAAACTCCTCCGCCTCTTGACAGAAATGGCACAGGCCGTGACCAGGCCCATTGCATATCTTACATGGCTCCTCGAAGTATGGTTCTTGATCCTACGTACGGCCGAGTGATTCCACGGTGTTGACGAGCAAGCTCGCGCATAGAGACGACGCTGACATGCTGGTCTATGTTGTAACGGTAGATCGATTACCTCCGACGAATTGGCATACAAAGACTCAAATTTGGTATCCGTAAGTGTTCTGTGAAGTACACTCACGCTGATCTTTGGCTTTGGCGAGTCCGTGAATTATGCGTGCCGCTGCTACCAGTCGAATCTTCAACCCCAACTCGAGGACGCAGTTCTCGTATTGCGCGGTGAAACTCGGGCTCCGAGGCAAGGCGGGTGATTTGATTTTGCGCTTCTGGACCTCGAGGGTGTGGTGCCGCAGTAAGAACAGCAGCAAACACCGTCAGAAGCTTCGATATACGGGTGCCGGCATGGTGTTGGGTCTGATGTGTTTCTTCGGGAGTGGAAATGTGTCGAGCGCGGTGCGACTGAAGATGCCGAGACGAGCATGGGAGAGTACCGGTTCAAAATTGTTACGCTGAAGTGGGGCTGTGTACTTTGTGTTACCACTGGAACTGCAGGGCTGTACATTCCCATGCCTCGGGCAGAATTGAGCATGCGTAAGCAAGACTCGGATGCCGATTTTTGCATGCGTGATCAACAACAGCACTGAACGAATAGGATCGATATGCCATTCACCATGTGAACGCTCGGAAACGCAATAAGGAGCCTAATAGGATGCACCGATAGAGCAATCACTGAGGAGCTCGTAATGAGTAGGCCTAACACAGATACCGCGTCGTGCAAAGAGCATGCACTTCGCTGCGCGAAGATCATTACCTTGGAATCTCTTCGCCGAGACAGATGACGATCAGTTTGGGTACACAAGGCCTTTTCGATGCGGCGTGGATGGAAGATCTTGCGTTTGATGAGGTCATGTACTCATCCGCCGAATAAAGACCAAGGAACCCTCCTGCGCATCATAGCAAAGTCATTGAAACGCGTTCGTAATGAGCCCCTTACTACTGTTGCCCAGCGATTCGCGTTGGTGGGTGAGCGGCAAAGGTGTATAACATACCACAGGTCCTGCATCTCCTTTCTCAAGATGCAGTCCTTCAACTTCATCAACCGAGAAATGATGAGCGAGAACGATACGAAGGAGGCGTTGCACATACAACGCGTATGATATCCACATACACCCTCTAAAATGACGCCCGCATCTACAAGGTAAGGCTAGTTCACGGCTACGAAGGACGTTGCGAAGCTAACAAGCTCCAGTGTCGCGCTACTTTCTACCGGCCACCGCTACCGATCGCTCAACGTCAACCTTCAGCCTGGAAATCCTTCGTCCACTTCGTTTCAATATCACGAAGACGCATTGGAACGCTTGTACGACCGAGCGAAGGTTCAACAAACCTTCCGCTCGCTATCCCGCCACACTCTCAATCTCCAACATCATATGGTATCGACACGGTCAACGGGTACCTCGAGCTGATACCTCCGAAGGCGTCTCTACCATGCCACAGCACCGACGAGCTGCAGAGCGTATTAGACCACATCCATCATAGCACATTCACCATTTGCTATCGCCTTTCGATGATGTCTGCGCCCGTGGAAGTCCAAAGCGTCGAATTAGATGGAATTCGTCTTACAAGAAAGGGAGATGCGAGAGTGAAGATAGCAATGAGGCTAGGCACAAATCTTGCTGGGAGCTTCACGGTACAGAATACATTCACAAAGAGCAAGGTGTAAATTGTATTTGATGGAGGGGCCGCTCTCGACCCTTATCGACATGCAGTGAATTGTGGTGCTAACAGCCCGGATTACTTCTGATTTGGTGACATGTCTGGCAGCCTTCCTCAATTGTGTCTTGGTTGCTGAGCGAGGGGTGAGGGTGCAGTAGAATCGCCAGCGCTTTCTTTACCAGTGGCCATCAGCGGGCTGCAGGTGTATACCTGTCCCAAGGACAGCGCGTGAGATATCCATGCCATGCGCCCAAGGTAGACTGCGGTGGGTAAAACCTCGTTAGTTCGCGGGTCTGATCAGGCAACCCCGTCCCCAGGGAAGGAGTACCAGCGTAGCTCCGCTGACGGGACGGTGGGAAACCTCACGCGTGTATCGGCGAGATGCAACGACTTAACCACATGCAATGGAGTTTTGTGGACCTGTGCGGCCTGCGGGACGCGGGGAAGTTTCTTGGCAGCTCCAGGCTGTTCGCTAGTTTCCACACGGACCATGAAAGGTGGGTCGCAGGTGATTGAAGTATCTCCCATTCTCCACCGTACACCATCTGGAACCGTCACACATATCTATCCTCTTACACCCCAAGAGTCTACATTCTTGAATCACGCTACACCCAGTGCTCTACATCCATGAATCACGCTGAACCCTCTATGCTCTGTCAACCTTCGCCTCGACGTCCTAAACGTCGCTTCTCTGCACTCTTAGAAGATCTTGGCGTCTACCCCGAGAATCGTTCCCCCTCGCGTCCGCCCTCAAAACGCGCCCACCTTTCCAGAAGCGATCATGCCTCGGCGCGCATTTCAGACTGGCTAGCTGCACTTCCACCCTACAGACGCAAGACGAGCGATCCACTTTGTCGACGTACTTCGATTTCAGTCCCTCGGGCCCGATCCGCTCCTGCAACACTAATCATGCCTCTCAAGAACGTAGCGTACTTGCCTCTCCCATCCAGATCATCAGCTGCAGATAATCGGCAGTCTCCAGCCAGCTCCATCTCAAGCTTCCCCCTCACATCCCAAGCGTCCCGAGGCTCGATTGCCAGCTCGAGCACGAGCCAGAGGTTCGTAGAGGTGGAGAGTCCCGAGTACCGGTGGACACATCTTGCAGCTAATAGCATCATCATGCGAAGCCCAGGGGAAACGCTTCCTCAGACACTCGACCCTATCCTACGACAAATTCGCTCACGGCGCGACTCGCCGCAACCCACACTTAAGAGCTTTCGAGATGACAAGGAGTTGTACGCTTTGGAAGATGGCGCTTCAGGACCTGCAGTCGAGAAATACTTCAAAAAGCACGTATTTTTTGACCGGGAAGCCGACGTCCGGCGTGACGATAGGACCAAGATGCACAAGGCTGGAGTTCCTCATACCCAAGGATCCCGCTACCGAGTCAGTCAGCCTGTTCCGAGCTCCCTTTTTGGCTATATTCGCAACTCCATGGGGATCGAACGCTGGCCTCGGCTTATCGAACTGGACCACTACATGGCCGCGAACAGCTCAGGCCTGCTTTATCCATTTCTCGCCCTTGAGGTGAAAGGTGACGCACCCAGTAGTCCTGGAAGCCTTGCGGTCGCTACAAACCAGTGTCTGGGAGATGCCTCCACTTGCGTCAGCATCGCCGAAAGCTTGAACCAGCAGCTCCGAGAAGCCCGATGCCCTGAAGTCCACCAAATCGACACTTGCGCGTTCAGCATCGCTTTGGGTCCTACTGAAGCTCGCCTTTATATCTCTTGGAAAGCAAAGGAGTTCGCGCAGTACCAGACCCAGCGGATCGAAAATTACATGCTGCAAAGGCCAGAAGAGATTGTTACGTTCCGCCGGCATGTTCGGAACATTATCGATTGGGGTGGGAAAGGGCGGCTCATCCAACTACACACGGCTGTACATCAGCTCTTGGAGGCCTGCCAGCGCGCGGCATCCGAAAGGGCAAAATCGCGCCCACGCCCTGACGACGAACAAATTTCTACCAACAAGCGCGTTGCTCAAGGCCCCCCCAAGACAGTCAGTCCCCCAGAATGGATTTAGAGCGAGGCGCTTGCACTACCTCCACCTTCTCTTATAGCAGTCTTTCGACCCTTGCGGACCGGAACTTCGGTCTGCATGTCCCTGTTCGGAAGCGCTTTGGTCTTCACACTTCCCGCTTGACCCTTGATGTTGGGGTATCTCTTCCGGAAATCCTCGATCGCCTCGACCACAAGTGGGCATTCCAATGAAAGGCCTCCAGTAGGACCCGATCGCGGTATCAAGTATTTGACCAGATAAGAATCGGGTACTTCTTCCAGCCGCTTTCCTTTATGCTTGCCGAATGTGAGTTCGTACTCAGTGACTGGGGGCGGGCCATTGGCTTCCCATCTTCTCAATATGACTTCGTGAGCACGGCTAACACTCGACTTGGCACGGAAATTCGGGTATGTTGACGAGAGACGCGCTATTTCTTGTGCTCTTTTGATTCTCGCCGTCGCTGCAGCTAGGGTAGGGCGCAACGTGCGGCATGAATTGCTAACCGTGGTTTCCGGGTCGCTCAGCACGATGCCATTCCGCGGCCATTTGTGAGCCGGCCAGCGAAGGTTGCCGTGAGGAGCGTGTGTGGCGTTGGTAATTCGACGCGTCGCGTGCGCGTAAACGACGCGTTGCAGGTAGCGTGGCATCGCACGAGCTGAAACAAGACACGGATTCAACTGTGCAAAAAATAAGACAATACGTCGATGTGAGAAGGTGATTTTTGAGTGAAGATCGTGGAGCTTCGAGATGGGCGACGATGTGATTGCGCTACTGTGCCATCACCCGACGCGGGTTGAGGCTGACATCAGCCTGACGCTGGTCGGTCGCCAACATCGGCTCGATGGAGCGATGGATTTCCGGTCCAATACGTGCAATGTTACGAAAGCTGCGAGATGGCGACAAGCGACGTCGTGACTGCACGCGCGTGTTCGGACAGACAGTGGGAACGACATGTTGTGCAGCTCTCTCGGCGACCCCACTCTAGCAACAAGATAGTTCGGCGGACATGATCTCGTAGGTAGAACTGTCAAAACAGGTCTGAGAGCACATGCCCCGTAGTTTTAAACCCAAAATCCTCGTCGTGGTGCCAGCATCTTTGAATTGCATCCCCGAATTAATCCAGCAACAGACGGAATCTCTCCTGCCTTGAAACTAAGTGGCGGTTGATGGGTATGCGGCGAGGACGATTGATGTGTAGAAACGGAGGCCATGGAAGCCGGCGAGTTGATGGACTGCATGTGAGCGGATAAACCGTAGGGTAGCCATGATTGGGGCGAATTCGAGGAGCGTTCAGGTGTGGCGAAAGACCGCGCCGAGGTAGTATTCAATCGGATCGAGCAAAGGAGTCAACTGCCTTTGTATGGGTGTGGTGTAAACCAAACCACGGAATCGCGTTCAGTGAATAACTAACAGGACCGTGTAAACCAAAGGGTACAATCTGTATTGAGGTGTGACTACGAAGTGAGAAAGACTAATAGATGCAACTATCTATATACTTCCTCCATTCCGTACTATCAGTCTTGATCAGAGTGATCAATTTCCAAGACTTATCTTATATATGTAATGTGTGAATGGACTTGCAGGACCTACGCATCTTGTCAACGTAATCCCAAACACGAAATCCGCTACCATATTCATCGTTGTCGAACTGCAACCGACAAGCGTATTGTTAATCCCCCAATAAAATGAGTGGCGTTAGCACACTCTGTGGTGATTCCACCAGATTGTGATAGCACACGGTACCGACAGCTGCTACACTGCGTAACAATGTAGCTGTGGTGTGTTTTACAATCGCCGGGCGTTCGAAACTTTTGATGGTATTTAGTATGCCGAATGGTACCCTGAATCGAAAGCACAACCGGCAACGCGTTCCCAAACGTCATTCTGGGAAGTCGTGATCAACCCGACGGAGCACTCTCGTATCGGTGACGAGCAGTCGGACATGGCGAACACTTCGAAGCCACGACCAGTGATCAAGCGTAAAGTAGACCACCCGCAGGACATGGACTCGTCAGCACGACCTCCGAAGCGCACCTGCAAGGCGATCGGCCAATTCAACGTCGAGAAGATGTCGTTCGTTGTAAGACCGAAGATGCCGTATGAAAGACTCGACGTGAAGAAGTCGCTCATCGTGAAGCTGAAGGTGCCGTATGAAAGACTCGACGTAAAAAAGTCGCTCATCGTGAAGTTGAAGATGGCCCCATCAGGAGAACCCTTTTTCGGTGCAAAAGCTGCTCTAGAAGGACGAGGGCAGCCCACGCCCGATCCCGCTACGACCCAGAACAGTAATTTTCCCGACGCAGTTAAACCTGAACGTGGATACCGGTACATTAGTCAGGCAGAAGTGGCATTGGGGCTCGGGCTGGATGAGTTCCAACTCAAGAAGCTAACAGTCAATTTGAAAGACGAGCTAATGTCTCGTGACCTTCTGGGAACCATGACGTTGAAGATGGGCCAGTATCAAGACCCAAAGAACTACACTGTCATGAAGCTAAATGATGCTCTGAATTCAGTGAAGGGTGCGCTTCTACTCACGATGCTGGGAGGACCATTTTGGGAGATGCCGGCGAGATTAGACTTTTACATTTGGCAGCAGGCCGTTTGGGTGAACAAAGGCAAATAGACCGCTTCGCATACGCGATACGGGCTAGGTGGCGAAGAGTGCTGCTGCTGAAGAATACGAGGACTGATCGGCAGACTGCAATGCCGCTGATGCCGCGGAGGTTGGACCGATTCACGTAGTTACAGCGATGAATGAAAAGGACATCTACTTTGTTGATGGCCTTGCCGTTGATCGAAGCACGATGGAGTTTCACTGTGGATATTGCTCTCCGCTTCGCACCTTCTATCGCATCATCGCGTTCATAATACCAGACCTCAAACGCGCGTCCTCAACAATTTACCTCTTTGTGTACTTCTCACGTACAAAATTAAAAGGAAGATAGTGCTGAGCTACGCGCACTTCAAATTTAGAACTTACCACCACCAACAATACATATTTCCCTTTGGACCTAATATCCCCAATACGTAGCGAGAACCACTCCGTATCGAGCAAAATTACAGGTACTTACACTTCAAAGCAACAAAACCCCTTATCATATCTAAATGTTTGTACTGCGTCGCTTGGACTACGTGTAAAGAGTTATCACTGGTCGCCCAATCGGTTGTTATTGGAAAATTACCACGTCGTCGACGTAAATGGGTATTTGCAGCTGAAACCGGGTTGGGATGTCGGAAGTGGAGCGGGGACCCTGAACCGAACACCAGAACGGGATCGCTCCACAGCGGAACGAGAAGGCCCACATGGGCAGTGTCGGCATCAAACTATTGTAACGTGCATCCAGCCGTAGCGGAACAAACCATAGGTACTTTGGCTTTACAGCAATGGAACATCTGCACACGCCTTGAATATTATATTATGTCCTAAACAATGCATGCTAAGACTATTTCTAAAGCCCCTTCGATGCACATATAGAAAAATTACGCTCGTGTAGGCGCATTCTTACCTAGTCTATGAACGATTGTTCTTCATAGCAAACGCTACCTCTGTGCACTACAAGGCTGCTATTAAGCTTTGCATCATTAAAACTTATGCGTTGCCTTTCCTAAAGCGTAGATAATTAACAGCATTAGATAATACGCGGCTGTGCCTGCCAGCCCGCGTAGACGCTGCCGTTCAGCTGCCGTTCAGCTGCCGCTGCCTTCTCAGCCCCGCCGCAACCCAACGTCCGCTGCGGCCCTGACCGCACGCCCTATTATGGATGGCCTTTCGGGAGTGGCGAGCGTGATAGCTGTCGTCTATATCGCCGCCAAGGTCGCGTCGCTCTGCTACCAGTACTCGGTCGAGGTCAAGGCTGCGAAGGACGATATTGAGTCGCAGCTCTCCACTACACGCACCTTACCGGACTCGCTTCAAAGATGTTTTCAGGAGCTGACGGAGCTCGAGGCTGCCTCGCAAGCTAAACTCGGGCCTAGCAGACGCCGAAAAGCAATGCAGCGATTCGATTTTCGAGCCTTGAAGTGGCCAATCACGAGTAAGGAGGTGGAGAAGACGGTTCAGAATCTTGAGAAGTATGGGCATGCTTTCAGCCTTGCGCTCCAAGTCGATCAGACGTAAGTCTCTGCACTTCTATCTATCGTGTATAGACGCAGCATCTGATTGACTACACAGAGTGCTCATGATAGATGAGCCCGCAGTCATGTTGGAGGATGCAATAGTCCCAGAACCCGATTATTTGACGAGACAGGGCGACAAGACCACCCTGGGCCTCGGCCTTGCTGTTGTAGCGCGAATAATCAAGAACATGAACGGCCAACTGCGGCTCAAGTCTGAAGAGGGAAAAGGTTCCCGGTTCGTCATACAGTTTCCCTTCGAGCTTCCGGACTCGGAGATCCAGGATTCGGCCGAGGAGCAAGAGTCTGAAGGAAGTAAGACTCCACAGCCCGAAACTCCTCCACAGCCCGAAACTCGCTGGTCGCGTCGCTCTCGGACAACTCGACGGTGCGGGTGTGGGAGGCAGCGACGGGGTCATGCCGTAGCGTGCTCGAGGGCCATACCGACTGCGTCCGCGCCGTCGCCTTCTCGCCGGGCGGTCAGCTGGTCGCGTCGGCCTCTGACGACTACACAGTGCGGGTGTGGGAGGCGGCGATGGGGTCGTGCCGTAGCGCGCTCGAGGGCCATAGAGTTGTAAGGTGGCGATTCTGCAAGAGGTGAGCTGGCTGGACGGACCGCCAGGAGATAGCCACTGCGGAGCTTTGGTCAGCCCGCTTGCTAAACATTGCCCAGCCACAAGTCTAACAGCCACAACCCTGTGCTGTTATATTATCTGTTACGATTATGTCAGAAGCGAGAGGCGCTAGACCGGTTGGCAGAAACCTATCTTTTGGACTCGGACGCAAGCGTTGTTGGGCTGGATACTGGGTTTGATAGGAAGGATACGAGCGAGTCAACATTGTTAGTATGACGAACTCAGATCTTCCATACTGCTGATGGACTTGAGCTACGAATTGTCAAGGTCGTCGCAGATGAAGTCGCAATCCGTCTATGTTCATCCTATTGTTGCTGACATATGTATAGGCGTTTCTTAACAAGCAAGGAGAACCTACAAATCATCCAGGCCTACGGCTTTCCCTATCCGACTTCGCCTGTGAGGAGTTTACAAAGGGTGCAATTGATGATGAATGGCCGAAAATCGGTGTTTCTACCCAGGAGCTCTGCAGACATCTTGTCGCTGCAGAGGATACGATCAAGCTGCCAAATGCACTCATTAAACATACCATTACCCCTAAGGTTAAGAAGCGAAAGAGGTCAGCAACACCTCCGGGAAAGATCACTTCAAGCGATGAAGCAATGTTCGCTGAACGTAAAAACTGATGCTGTCTTTTTGAACCTAGATTTTGGGCAATTCTACATCCAAGTACAGGTCACCGAGCAGCACAAACTCAACCGCAACCCGGAGATTGACCCCGCACTCTACCCGGAGATCGTGTGTCCACGGGTTGTCGACATGGTCGTCATAGCGAACGACGAAACCTCCGCGGAGGACCCATCTCGTGCTCGCGCTGAAACAACCGCTTTTCGAGTAGCCACAATATGTCAAAGTGGAGAACTTTCGCGAATTCTTATTGGCACGATGTTCCGATCACAGTGCGTCAAACGGCTTTCGCTATGCGAGGTGTTTCGCCGAGAACGCGCCGAATATGCAGGTGCGGAGAGCGGCGCTCGCGGGCGGTACTTCGTACTACTGTGGTAGTTCGGCGAGGGAAACGTCTGGTCTGGCCCGCTCTGTAGCGTCGTTCTGATGGATCGAAGTTACTTTTGCATGGTGAGATCATGCGAGGTGGCGGCAGGCTAGCAATTGCAAGGCTCTAGTATCATCTTACTTCTTGTTCTTCTTGGGTCCACCTCGTTGCATAAAGGAGGCAAATGACGTGCGTACGCGCACGCGAGAAGGAGAGATTATGTGCGGTGAAGTCGGAATTTCGGATGAATAGACAATGAGCACTAGTGCAATGGGTGTCCTGTCTAGGCGTGCTAGGTTCGGATGGTGCGGACACTAACCGGTTAGCTCGCCCTTGACCTTGGCAGGGACTCCCAAAAAGAACCGGCGGCTGCGATTGAGTCAAGCCTTTGCTAACCTCCTTCGAAGCCGATCCCCGACCGAGGTCTTGCATGTGGCACAGTCGGCCTCGAAGCAGCGAGGAGCAGCGTCGATCGATATCGTTACCTGCCTCTTGGTACAATAGTTACGAAGGCTAATCTTTGTTGTCGGTGGCGTCGGAGAGCCGCCGGCCGCTCACAGCATCTTGAACGTTCGCACTTGCAAAGAGCGCATTGCATGTTTCCCGAAATCAAGAATAGCGAAGTGCCGGAGCACCGCGTAATCTGGATGCATCAGCAGTCACCAACGCAGACCTTAGTCGTCTGTTCATGCAGCTCCCGAGCAATGGCACGAATGGCTCCCCAGCGGAAGTACCCACCGCCGCTATTTAGTGACCTTACGGAGCCAGACCCGATGTTCTGATTCAGGGTTCTTGTCTTGACAGTGTGGGGCATTAAGGGACACCCGGCACCATGTGGCAGCGCCGCAGCGGCTGCCCCATCCAGCCGACTAGTGGTAGTCGCAAATCTTTGCAGCGGCCGAGGCCTGTATACGGAGCAAACTCGCTGATCAAATTCCGCCACATAAGTCTATCGAGTCCCAAGCATCTACTCCTTCAGCTTTCTCACTTCTTCGAGTTTGCGCGCGTTGTTGGCAGGAGCATCATGGCTTCTTCTATCCCAACTCGGGGACCTGAACTCCTGGCCGTCGATATTTTGTTCATGATTCTGGCCATCGTGGCGAATGCGCTTAGATGTTATGTGCGCATCCGGATGGTTAAAGCATTTGGTCTGGACGACTGGCTGATGAGCCTTGCCACTGTTGGTGTACCCATACGGCCTTTGAGTATTGCAACTGACCATGGACAGCTCTTCTTCATCGCCTACTCCACTTCCTCGATCATCGGCGTCAAATACGGGACCGGCAAACACCATCACGATCTTTCCATCGAAAATGTTTATGCCGCGAGACATTGCTGGTGGTACTGTTACCTGTTTTACTGCTGCTCGACAATCCTCTCCAAGATCTCGATCGGATGTTTCCTACTACGCATCGCCGTGCGCAAGCTACACACCTACATCATCTACGCCGCTATGTTCGTCTCGATTGTAGCAGGAGGGACGTTCTTCTTCGTCACGCTTTTCCAGTGCAACCCCGTCACTTTTTTCTGGAACAAGGCGCAAGACGGTACCTGTATCAACGACGACATAATCATTGGTCTTGGATTCTTGTACAGCGGCTTTGCCATTATCACCGATTTTACCTTTGCGCTGTTGCCGGCTTTCTTGATCGCCGGTCTCCAGCTCAGGCGAAGGACCAAGATCGCTCTCATACCACTACTGGCGATGGGCTGCATGTACGTATGGAACTCCGCTCCTCGGGACCAAACTGACGAATGTTGCAGTGCAAGCTTAGCAGTCGTTGCTCGTCTACCATTTGTTCCCCGGCTCAAGTCCAAAGACTTCTTATGTAAGTCGCAGTACATGCTCACACCCCAACATGTCATTAACGGTTTGCAGGGGATACTCTCGACGTCGCCATCTGGTCCACTGTCGAGCAGGGCCTTGCCATCACTGCTGGCTCTCTTGCAACTCTCCGACCCCTCTTCGCCCTCATCCTCAGCAGACTCGGCCTCACTACCCAGTCGACCAACCAACGGCCCACCCCGTCCGGCAGCGGGATCCTCGGCGGCAGCCGCCGCCGGCCCAGCCGCAACGAACTCGACATGTACAATCTCACAGTGGTCGCGGAAGAAGGCAATGTCAAATCCGGCTTCGACGTCTCCGAATATCAAAAGTCGCCTAATTGGTACCAGACCAAAATCGACAAGGTGCGCAGGGTGTCATTTGTGCCAAAAAAGAAAACAGGGGCTGATGATGCGAGCGAGAAGAGTCTGAGGGATAGTTCGAGTGCGAGTTTGAGGAGTCAGGAGGGTGCTATGCAGATTATGGTATCGCGCAGCTTTGTAGTGACGGACGCGGAGCGGAATTCCTTTGTCGAGAAGGTCCCGCGGTGAAAGGAAACAATGAGTGGGATCGACAAAACAAATGCATTGCATGCCAATGCTCGTCTCCGGCGTGGGGTATCACTTTGGGCGAAGTACGGTGGGCCGAGCGGTGCGAAGCGGGAGAGCTGGGGCCACCTTCTTAAAGTGGATGCAATGACCGTAGGTCTGAGCTTCCGAACTCCCTACGGAGATACTTTCATATGTAGCGGTATACCGCGCGGCAATTGCCGTACCTCGAGGATAACGACCTTGAAGGGGAAGAAGCAGATTGAAGCCCGGGCGCGAACAGGGCAACTCGTGTATAGGAACACTGCTGTTGCAGGGAGGGCGAGGAGAAGTCCATTGTGTCCAATTCAAGCAGAACATCATCCTTATTCAGTTTATGTAATGCGTAAATTACACCTGCGCCCTTCCGCTCAAGTACAGCAAGAGCAATCATTGCACGAAGAATCGCGAATGGTTGGCGGGACAGCACATGTCTTCTGCGGCGTGTATGGCAGCGTCGTCGTCGCAGGGCCTTCGCCCTTGATCGTCGTCGCCTTCACAAGAACGGGCATCGCCGCACCAGTGCTCAGGCTGAAGACGCGGTGTCCAAGAACTGCAAGAGATCAGCACATGTAGACTCTCATAGGCTTCAGTGCAGTAGACTTACCTCTCAACAAACTAGCAATCTCCCCCGAATGAGAAGTGACTGAAATGTAGGTGCTCGCATCACTCCCCACGACGTCATCCACCACCTTCTTGGACCTTTTATCCTGCTCTTCTCTCGGCTCAGCGAATAGCTCCGTCCAGTAGGGATCCTTTTCCGCGAAGCCCTTCTCGAACCTAAAGTACGGAAACGCTTTTTGGATGGTCGACCTGCTACTCCGGCGATCACACGTATGCGCACTAATGCCCTCGCGGAAGTACTCCTTGATTGTGGGCACGAACGGATTCTTCCGGGGCAGATTCAGCCCCTCGAACGTCAATTTCGCAGTCTGCAGACACCTGAACATCGGACTCGTATAATACGTCTGCGGCGGGGTAATTTTCTCGTCTTTGATCAAATGCTTCCAAAACGTGTTGACAGCAATCGCCTGATCGACTCCCTTGGGCGTAACCTTCGCATCAGCCCAGGTCACGGTGCCGTTACCGTCGCGTTCAGACCAGTAGCAGTTCCAAGCCGGAGTGCCGAAGTAAGTTTCAGCGGCATTGTGGTAGCCTTCGCCGTGGCGGCCTAGGAAAAAGAGAATGTAGCGTTCAGAGTGTTTGGCACGGCTGTTTAGGGTGGATATGTAGTGGGCGAGACGTTGCCATTGGGTGGACCTCTTGCGGTCGGGACAGGTGGAGTCGGTGGGATAGGAGCGCTGGATTAGCCCGAAGTTGGAGGCGGTAAAGTTGAAGGTGGAGGGGTCGGTTATGGGGTCATCTTGTTGGAAGATTCCTGTGATGACGGAGTAGTCTGTGTGGGACTTGGAGGGGTGGGCGATGGCGGTGGTTGCAGCGAGGAGGCTAAAGATGATTGGTTGGAAGCGCATCTTGGAGTAGGGGTGCAGCGCACTGGATATTAACGAACGGTAAGGGTTGCGCAGCGAAAAGAAAGCAATCCGGTGCACTGGATGCTATAAGTACCTGCATACTTATCGCCGCCCCCGCCTTCAACGACCATGTAATTTGGTGATGCGCAACCGCGAAGACCAATCAGTAGGAAACGTGGTCGACGCCTTTCCCCTTTGGGATGGTCCTTCCTTTCTTGATCAATTTAGATCGTGCCGCTACAGGACCAGATGCTCGTGATGGAGATCGGATGGTTTTTTTGAGTCGCTTTGTCGCTCTCGTGTGCACTGTGAGGAGCGATGGGAATGCGACGTTGGAGACACCCATTCACAGGATCGTCGGTACGAAATGTCTCATGCTAGATACCTACTCCTTCGCAGAGACGCATGTCCTAATTAGGAGACTATTCTGAATTTTCTTTCACATCGGCGAGCGTGCCAAGTGACCGCTCGGAGATTTTCTGCTATCGACTAAAGACGCAAATGATGACAAGCCTGCTGCGTGTTGTGTAGTGCGATGGTGATTGGAATTGCGCACCCATTCACAGGAAGCTCTGCTTGGATAAGTGCAACGAAGAGGGCGTTCGGCTATCCCTGCGGCGTGTTGTTCCTGGCACACCATTTGAAGTCTGTGTGGAAAGAGACATGGATATATACTGCTTAAAAAATAGAACAGTTGACACGGGGGGAGAGGCGATTAATGCTGTCTTCGATAAATCACTCCACTCTGAGACTTTTGGCAACCATGGAAAAGCAGTGCATCCCTTCGTACCTGAGGAGCATAGCGGGGCGAGGTACCAGCTGGTAGAGTCTCTACGACAGTCCAGAGAACCCCAGAATCCCGTGTCCTTTTTGCTGCCTGGCCTTGCCCTTCTTCCTCTTCTTACGCTTCTGCGTCGGCTTCTCTTCCTCGCTGCTTTCTTCCATCTCCTCCGCGCTATCCTCCTCGGAGTCGCTACCAAGAGCACGCTTGGAGCCTGCCGCCGCATCTGCGGCCACATCATCCTCAGCTTCATCCTCATCGAACGCTTCTGGCCCCTTCTCGCTCCACACCTTCACCGTCTTCCCACCTCCGCTGATCATCCTCCCAGTACAATCGAAACCCAGACCAACAACACCCTCCTTTTCAAGCTCGTCGTGGAACAGCTCTCCAATGACTTGGTTCTTGCCGACCTGGACAAAGCGGAGAGTGCCGTTCCCCAGACCGACAGCAACGACCTTTCCGCCAGGACCGACTCCGTCAGGAAAGAGTGCAAGCGAGTCCAGGCTTTCACCACCTCCAGGCGACTTGTCGACCACGATGCGCTCGTCTTGGTCGTCCCAAACGCCACGCTCCCAGAGAGTCAGGACGCCATTGCCTCCACCAACAAGCACTTTCTCGCCAACGCTTGTGCCTTTTTTGCGCAGACCCGTCACCATGACCGAGCTCAACAGCTCCTCTTCCTGATCTTCACTTCGCACCATGACTCCTCGCCGTAGATCTGTGACTGCTACTGTTGTGCCACCTGTGCTGACCCATTGCTTGCTGAATCCGCTTGTGCTTTCCGATGTGGGGGGTAGCGGTGTGAGAGAGGACAGATAGTCGTCGTGGGGGTGATGTGTCTGCTGCGGTTTCGGCCGGGCCTTGGGTCCGAGAGCGCGGAGGTCGTAAAGATGAAGTGCTGAAGAGTCGGTGCCGAGGAGAAGCGTCTGCGGCGAGAGGGCGTGAATGAGGGAAGGCGAATCAATCGCATTGGTGGCACTGCCCCTGTTAGCATAGCTCTGGTAAAACCCAGCGATGAGGTACGTACGGATCATAGGGAATAGCAATCTTGGCCGTGACATTGCCGTTCGCAACATCCGCAACCTTGACAATCCCATCCGTCCCCGCCGAAAACAATTGCGCGCCATCGACGCCAAATGCCAGCGCTCTACAGCTTCCTTTGTGTCGCCTCGTCTTCCACGCTGTCTCTATGTGTCCAAATCCATTCTCCGAAGCCAGTGTGTCGTCGCCATCATCGTCGTCGCTCGCGCCTGCGGGCAGCCGATATGTCTGGACATGGCCCGAGGAGAGTCCAACCGAGATTATAGGTTCCGAGCCGTGGATTGCCTGCGTAAACAGGTCGTGGTCAAAGGGGATGGCGCATATATTCTGGAACATGGCTGCGGTGGTGTGCTGGTGGTGAGAAACGCGTTGCGAACTTTTTAGTGGAGCTAAACGGGGTGGGGAAGGTTTTGCCGAGCGCACGGGAAGACTTGCCATGTTTAAGTGGGCCATTCTATACTCACGGACTACTATCCAAACTTCTTTCCAGGTTATCTGGCTAATTGACTTATGTCCATGGAAAGCTTGACGAACAAGATGCATCTGATGAACTAGCTGCAAAGGAATTCCAAGATTTGAACTTTTCGCTGTTGTCTTGTTCTTTTTTCGGGCAGGTTGATTACGTAATGAAGGTGCATCGGCGTAAAGATTCTCCTGCTGGAGATGAACTAGCGCCCCAATTTCACAAGGGTTCAGAACCTCTGCTCACATCATGAATGGAACACCACAATGCAAGAAGACTCAGCACCTCATAGCCTCAAGGCAATACCACTGTCACCTAGAAGTAGAGGTGGTAAATCGAAATTGCCTCCACTGCCATCTTCGGCACATCTGCTTGCTGGCGCGTGAGTCTCAACCCCTATGACCTAGCCGTGCAATACACTAATCGATACTCTATAGGAGCGGAGGGTTGGCCACTGCTATTCTAACTTCTCCGCTTGATGTTTTGAGAACACGACTTCAATCCGATTACTACCGTCATCTCCCTCGTCCCATCCAAACCGGCTATCCTCCGTTCAAGCCTGCATCCACTCATCTCCTCGGCGCCTCGTTACGCCACCTTCGCGAGACTATCCAGATCATTCATTCCGTTCACTATACTGAAGGCTGGCGCGGCTTCTTTCGCGGCCTTGGGCCAAGTCTAGCGGGCGTGGTACCTGCCACCGCAATCAAGTTTTACGTGTATGGCAACTGCAAACGGCTTGGAGCAGAAATACTGGACTGCGGGGAAGATGCGGCAATAGTCCATGCGCAAGCTGCTGTTGTAGCGGGTATCGCGACTTCAACTGCGACAAATCCTATTTGGCTGGTCAAGACAAGGCTGCAGCTCGATAAGTCGCGGACACTGGCTGGTGGTGTTACCGCTCGCCAATACAAGAACAGCCTCGACTGCGTCCGACAAGTTCTACGGCAGGAGGGTATTAGAGGATTGTATCGGGGCTTGAGTGCGAGCTATCTGGGTACAGTTGAGACCGCTTTACATCTCGTCCTCTACGAAAGACTGAAGCGATTATATGGGGGAGCTCTAAGGGGAAGCCGTGCACGAAACAGCACAACCTGGGATGAACTCACAAAGTGGGTTAGCACCAGTGGGGCTGCTGGATCAGCGAAGCTGGCTGCTGTTTTGATCACCTACCCCCACGAGGCATGATCGTCCCCTTTCGCTCATCGTTTCCTTTCTAACATAACATCAGGTGGTGAGGACAAGGCTACGGCAAGCGCCGAAGGAGAATGGCATTTCGAAGTACGTTGGCCTCGTACAATGTTTCCGATCAATTGGCAGACAGGAAGGGTTGGCAGGGTTGTATGGCGGCCTAACACCGCACATCATGCGAGCTATTCCATCATCTATAATCACATTGGGAGTGTACGAGTTTGTGTTGAGGTTGATTGGATCATGACCCAAAACGCCGAGGACAATAAGGCTGTAAATTACTTGTACGATATTAATGCAGAGCTTCTTCCGGGCACGAGAAATGACTTGGTACATTCACAATCACAGGAAGCATGCAAGATTTTCAATGTATCCCGGGAGTGTTGTATTGAGGTTATTGGGTAAGTCTGAAAACGAGTGTATCAAAGAAAACTTGTAGCAGGCCATTGCGTGAGTTCGACTTCATTGCACGAAGCACTGTCGGCTGTCAGGTGCCTCATGTCTGTGAGCTGCATCCAGTGATTTGTTAGCTTAGCAGAGGAATAAGTAGGCATACTCTTACCCTCATTTCTTTTCTGGCTCATATCCAGAGCCCTGGCAATTGCCACAGGCGTACTCTCCGTTCATGCCGGACCCACCGCATAATCCGCAAGGGTCCATTTCGTGGGTGTTTTCGGGATGGATTCGTTAATGTTTTTCCCTGGTACGGAGAGTGAGTATATTGAGGCAGTATAAAACAAGCTGACTTTACCTGCCAATCGGAAATATAGGAGTTGGAACTTCGTCTCTGCAGGTTTTTCGGTTCTTGCAAGTTCTTTTAGCTTGTTGATTTGCCCCTGGGTACGATATCTCCATTCCCTGAGATCTCTTTTATGTCCAGCCAGCTCGGTCAATCCATTGCCCAGCTTACGCACTAAGGGCTCTCCCTTGCCGCAATCTCAGGCACAGAACACTTGAAGGGAACCAATAATCAAGTCTACTACCATGTCGGCCCCCAGCGGTTAGGTACAATTGGGGCGCAGACGTTTGGCGCGGGAAGTGGCCATATTCCGTTGGCTCAGAAACACTGAGAGCAGATAGCTACCGCACTCATGGCGCGTAATTGCTAGCGATTGAGTGTGCAACAACATACCCTAGCTGTTGCTGCCTAAATCGATATACCGTACATCCTATCGCCATCGGTATTGGCCTCTTGTGATTAACCGCATACAAGGAAGGTGGATACCTAAGGCTTGAGCTAAGAGGCGCCCACGTGGGCTAGGCAGCAGCCTTCTCAAGTCGGCACGGGATGGTATTCTTGCACAAGAACCCTAGACGCGATGTATATCCGCCTAGCTTGAAGACCGCCCACACCCAACGGAGCCGTCGCCCTGATCCGATAGCAAACGCGCTTTCTTAGATGAATGTTTCAAAATCGGTGTCACAGCTGACAGGTAGCAGATTCGTGCCAGGAGGGGTTGTCATCGATCATTCACCATGAGGTTATTCGGCGAAATATCGCGCTGTTGCATATTAGCCCGCGTACGCAGCGACTCGCCTCTTGTGATGCAACCTTGGAACTCGGAAGCTCACTGTTGATGTCGCCAAAGATGGCTATTTTATGATTTTCAACAGCACATCTGCCGTAGCAACAAAACCAGTACACTTCGGGGACCGCAGCTTGAGCTGGGAGGACCAATAAACTGGTTGCTGAAAGAAGGTTTGGCGGACTCTGCGGTTCTGCAAAGAGGCCATTGTCGTGGCCGACGATAACGAACTTAGTAGCCTTGTGATGAGGACAAAGAAAGGGGTCTAGCGTAAATTCGTTGAGGCATCGGAGTGGGCTGCGGGCGAGATCATCTAGCATGTATGATACGATACGACAATGGGCCTTCATGCTGGCGAGATAAATGGCTGGCGAGGCACGAACTTGGCCCGAAATGCGGCTGGTCATACAGCTCCTGTGCACGGCCATCCTCTACACTCCAACTGTTACGGGCCTTTACTTACTGAGCCTGAACCAGGTGAGGGGAGGACAGCTTGGGGTAAGGAGCCGAGGTAGTACTCAATTGGATCGAGCAAAGGAGTCAATAGCCTTTGCAAACTACGTTCGGAGAACAACTAACAGGCATGTATAGTCAGGGAATGTATTCTGAAAGGTACAATCTGTATTGAGGTTTGACTACAAAGAGCTGTAGGAGCTCTTCCGCGTAGGCTATATACTAAGAGTGATCAATACCGCTGGGCAGAACTGATCACTGAGCGCTCACCATGCTCAGTGGCACCCAGGCCTACTGAGCACTGAGCACGTCACCCTAGGACACACGAGAGCCGCCTGTACTATCGCAATAGTCTTGTAGGCCCCCCATAGAAGCGTGAAGTACAATGCGCTTCAAGATAATCATGCTCATCAGAACCTAAGAGTCGGTTGCTGTCAAATATGATTGCCCCACAGGTAGCGCAGGGAGCCGAAAACAGGGTGCAGCACAGTTCGGTTTCCTTCTACACAACCCGCAGTTGCAAATATTAAGCAAGAGACAAGAAAACATAATCTAACTGGCAGGGCCTTTCATATAGATTTGAGGATGAGAATTATCCCGAAAGTAAAGCAGGAAAATGCGAAAGAGCCCTCTGGGGGAATTCTTTGGGCTTCGCACTCGTGAACGCTTCGCGCTCGTGAACGGGTTCACAGCTATCCTCTGTATTGGCGCAATGGAAAATTTTCCTAGGCAGACCATCGCAGGTAAGACGCGTTTAGTGGCGGTTCTAGCGAGAAGGCTCTCTTTCATGTAAAATCCTGCAGCCGATCCTTCCAAATTCACAGACGAGGACGAGGGGAGAAGATATAGAAAGAATTGGGCGGTTCTAGAGGACCGGACTGTGGTTATGTTTAGTCAGTATAGAATGAAGAAGGTCTTCGGCTGTAATCCGAGATATGTTTCATTGGGAACCGTCGTCTACGTTGAGATTACCGACGTGTTGGCGATCTGAAAGCAGTCGGAGGCCAATCCGGATGGTAATCGGCCGAGGTTATTCTGCCGCAACTGGCTAATGCGGAACTGGGGCAGCTACCAGCTGTCAGACATAGGAAGAGGAGCTTTGAGCTGGAAAACGACAGATCGTCGTGGTCCATATGAGTGCCCGACATCCCAGGGTGGCTTATTAGTCGATGGCTATCACCATGAGTTTTGCAGACAAGCAAAAGATGCCGCTCAAGTCCCGGCGACATTGCTCTCGTGTCGGAGGGTCTAGATTGAGATCACTTTCTTTCCAACTGTACCGGTTTGACGAATTAGTCTCGAGGGACTAGATGAGCTCTTGTGTAATCTATGCTAGACCCTTAAAAAGCGGCTTCGTGGTTGGATCTGCGACATCTCGCAGATAGTAACCAGAAGGCGGGTCTCCATAGCCGAGAGTGCGGGTCGAGCCATGTGAATGCCCCAGAAATGCATGATTGCCCATATGCAGTCACAGACTGAAAAGCACGATCTGCTCACTTTCTCTAGCAAAATCTTGAATCGCATCACCTCACGTCCGACGGCGGTAGCAGTAGAGGTAGCGGCGGTGGTGGTGACAGTTATAGCAAAAATAAACCTCTTTGCTGCGGGATCGAAATACAGCCTTGTAGAGTGAGTCAAAAGTTGCAAAAAAAAAAGAGAAGCCCGATGCTCAAACTCTGACTGTACACTTGACGAGTTAGCCATCATGTTTAACTCGTTAACCCCTGGCCGGGGACCTCAACATGTGTAGGCGTACCATTACCTACACGTATCATTGGTGATGATTTTTGGGTCGTAATAAATACATATACCCCAAGTTCAAAATTGTGTGCGGGCGGATTGACACGGGCGGGCAGCGTCAAAGTGAAGACTCTTGGTGACAGCTCAGGCGTTTGGCTTCTCCCGACTCGTACTTTCGTTATTCGAGGTTTCTTCTGTAATGTCGCAGTTGCTGCTATGCGATAGGTGTCCCATCTTGCAGGCGAGACATGTCGCCTTCCACGCCGCGGTATGGTATGCTTTCGCCACAGGATTTTACCGAGGGGGAGTTCGTACCCCATGGCGAAACTGATTGCGTGTATCTTCGTATGACATCCGCTTTTGCCGATCGTGCTGCTGCAAACCATGCCTTCCTGCTTTTGTTTACGCACAAAGACCTCTTCATATAAAAGGGTTGGCGCAATTACTTCCCTCTGTCACCTAGCACCAAACGCACCGCAATAAGGTAACAAAAAGAATACTGCAAATGCCGGCGGTGGGATCGAATCGTGACCGTTCAAACGTTGGTGCCTCGACCACGTGACTACGGATCGAATAAAATGGCAAAAAGGGAAACCCCCGAAGGAGTTTTTAACCAGCTGCACACAGTCAGTAAGTGTCCGAAGACGAGGGAAGTTTCCAATGTGAAAATATATATACTGACCTGTAAAAGGTTTGCGGGGGTGAACATGAAGCCCGCCGGTTGTGCGCAGAGGAGGAGACGCTGTCGATGGTGCGGAGGTGAATGCGGAGCGACAGTAACCTTCGTTGCATTTGTTCGAGAACAGCGGAGAGAACATAGGAAGCCGCACGCCTGGATAGGTGGTGATGGTGTTGGCTTCATGAGAACGGAAGTAATGTGCTGATGATACACCTGCGACACCAAACACGAAGAGTTGAAGATATACCGCCTCGTTCGACAACAACAACAAGTCATGAAGATGAGATGACAGTCCCTTCCAATGCTATCACCCATTGCATACGTTACCAACAAGTGCCTGTAGAACCGGAATGATGGAATGACACACGAGGTAGGAGGCGTATGGGAATTTGGCTCCTGGGCCTGAGAACAACCATCGAAAGCGTATGCGTCCTTCGGTATGCGTGATGATGACGAAAACGACGAAGCTGCAAAAGAAAAGATGGCATCGAAGTTTGCGAACGAGGTCTGAGTTGAGTTCAGCTGACCAAACTTCTTCAGGTTAGAAGCGAAGCCGGCATTTGCAGCTCCGGTTCTCCCGTCCCCACGTCGTCTTGGATGGCCGTCTTTAGCTTTCTACACAGCATCTCGCGATGACGGGTTTTTGCTTCAGATCGAACGACGAAGCCAGCGACTCGGTTTCCACGCTTTCTGAACGCTTTTTGCGTATTGATTGTGCGAAAGCTACCCTTCAAACATCTCTTAGGGGATTATGGCCAGTTTGATCTTACAGCACATGCAGCATGTACACCCAAACTGCAATGTATGCCTCCCTCTCGAGTTTTGGCGTCGCAGTCCTTTCGTGGTGGTTCAACCGCTAAGGGCCCGGGCCCGGCGTTTCACAGCAACAATCGTCTTTGCCCTCACCACAAACCCCCAACAGCACCTCGCATCGGCAAAGAGCGTACCATGCCGACAAATTGGTAGGCGACGCAGGCATGCGGCTTGCGAGAAGTCCGTGAGCCTTATAGCACGGTCGCGACGTTTCTAGGCCTTGCAGCACATCGCGGCGTGCATAGAACTCTGCGGCAGGTTGGACGTTTCCCGTGCGCCCCACCCCGGCGACGGCGACGCAGGCACTTTGACAACGACGGAGAGCTTGCTGAAGCCGAAGAAGTATACGCTTGGTAGACTGAGTACGGTTGATTCATGGCGGACCGGTACCTCCAGATGTGAGAAACCAATGGCAGACACGGCGGACAAAGTATACCACCAGGGATCCAAGACGGGGCCATCGACTGCTCAACGCAAAGTACATGCACAAAGGGCACTCGCGCCCGAGCAAGCCGATCTTGCGATTCCTTCATGGAGCTCCGCCGCCGCCGCCAACGCCGCCGCACGCTCTCAGCGACCCCAAACGCCAGCCCTGGAATTGGATGCGTTCGGCTGCCATCGTTCGAACAAGGAACACATGGACGTGAAGGGAAGCCGTATCCTCACCGTTCGCCTTCGCAAGCATCGCATGCCCTCCAAGCCATCCACGCGCGCGCCCGCCCGAAATTGCAACACAAAGCCAAGCCGACCGGCTCACCCTCAGCGTACGGCACAGCTGATTGGACCGTGCGATATATCGGCCTGGAGGATACGAGCTGGTTTCGATGCGATTCGGTGTGGTGAGAAATATGTCAGCACCGGGTTCGTGTGCCGTGAGAAATGAGATCTGATGTGCGGCGCGCAACTTTTCAGCAAAGCGAAAACGAGCCTCTGCATATGCGGCGTACGTAGTTGCTGGCTTGTGTTGCCTGGTTTCGTATGGGCCGACATGATACCATCAAGAGAGTCCATGATCAGCTGTCTGACAGGCCATCGCATCTGGTCCGCATGTACGGAGGCGCTCAGAGGGGTGACGCAACCCTCCATATCGACGACTCCACATCTGCAACCGTGCGCGGCCTGTGAGGGATCGTAGATGACTTTGTCGCCAGTGGAGGCACATTCTCCCGAACATGCTACGCGGCTGCTATAACGGATACTACCGCAATGGTCGTTGAACCTCGACTTTTGGAAATGGGTAAACAGAACAGGCCATCTACCTTGATGCTCCAACGTGCGCGGGCCTCCGGAGATACCACAGCCAGAAAGAGCTTAGGTCTTTAGATGCGGGCGGTCGTCATCTGTCTCCTAGTTTGTCCTTTTCCCTCGAATGAGACAATAAGGCGCATCTGGTGCCACACACGATGGGCGAGGAGCATGAGGACTTGCGGTGGAGGTCGACTGGCATATACGACATGTGTGGAGCCTTGGGTAAGCATCTCTCTACCAGTTTCGGGTACTATGCAGGCTCAGAAAGAGATAGTTCAAGGGAACATGGGCTGTGGCTCTGGAGGTTGTTACTCAGACTCCGTGTCGCAACTCGAGTCGTCGAAAAAGGAATCTGATCTTCGGCCGGATAGAATCGCAAAGCTCTCCAAGGGCCTGGTTCGAAACCTTCAGCAGTCCGCACCACCCTATGCGACATGCATAGACGGAGCGAATCTCGAGAGCCCTTTCAGAAAGTCGAAGCACGTCGAACCCTCTGACCAAAACCATACCACCATTCATCCTTCTCTTCCAATTGACTTCTCTCGGTTCGCCGGTGCCTACGGGTGGCTTCACAATCGTCGACCGTTAGTCGAAAGGTCTGCGCCATTGTACTGCAGGTGTAGCCGCGTCAAGCTGATCCGTTGCGACACTGCTCGCGCACCGCAAGATCACGAGAGCAGCCCACCTGGACGAAGACCAACCAGGTGCTGTCTGCCTTCAGCATCCATAATGGCAAGTGTGTGCATGAGCGATACCAGACTATTTATCAAGTCTTGCGGCCAATCGAGGTCCTGGATGACTGGTGGCTGTTCAAACTTTCGGCCGATGAGGTGCAGGGCTTGCGATGAAGCTCGCATTCGAGGCTGAACATCGCCGTGCCGTATTCCTTCGGGTTGTATTGCCTGATGGTACCGGTTACCGAATCGGTGCCCGTTCTAGTCTTTACCGTCGTTGGTGCTCTGCTGCTCAAAGTGCCGAAGCGTCTTTGTCCGTCGGACGCAGGCACACACCGTTCAGAGCAACAGACCAGTCGAGGTCTGCAAAACGCTTGAGGCGGTCATACGAACCGCTTGTTCTCCATCCAAAGTTCCTTGTCGGTCATGCGGCGACGCCTTTCGTATGGTGTAGTTTCTAGGGTTGCGAAGGGTATGGCTGCTCGTTCCCGACTTGCGCCCCGCCAGGGTGTATAACGTCTCAACTCGTGCGGGTGCCATTTAGTTGTGGGTGCGCGAGCTCATCAACCGAAAGAGGTGGACTGTCATCGTCGAATCGAGAGTGTCCTCGACTTGGGCACCGCATTCAATGAACACCGCCGCGGCTTGCCATCGCGGCCATTGCCGTTGCCGGACCCTTCATACCGCCGCAGTATTGAAGCCGATCGCCTGATCAGCTATTGACACTACGATCGTGGCTGCAGGTGACTTGTTGCTTTCAACGAGCTCGCCGCCGGCCGCGTAGCGTCTTGCGTAATGTCGGCGCCGCATCCCTACTCACCATCAGTCGGGATCGCGCGGTGGAACCGCAATGTCGTCAGTATATTCCGGTGTTGACACGCTCGTTGCTCTCCCAAAGGCGTTGTGGTCGGTCTGCAGATGTCTTCTAGCTGCCGCCGCCCCTCCTGTGCGCCGCCGACCATACAAGACCCGCTCTGTTTTATGCTTCGGTGATTGAGTCACCCTTGCATTCAAAGAGGCAGCAAGATTGCGGGTGTACGTAGCTGATGCGAGCGGGAGTGTAGATCGGCTAACCCGAGCCCGCGTTGCAGACGCCGCCGGTTGAGCGGACAAGCCCGTCAGCCACGGTCGCGACACCGCATGCTCCCGGTGCTCGCCGCCTGAGATTAGTGGTACAATGGAGGTGCTGTCACATGCAGCTCGTCGTCGCTGATTGTGTTGTCTCGAGAGGGGTAGGGCTGTCGGTGGAGTGGAGGTGCATAAGCTGCACAAGTCAAACAGCAGCCGCCGCTGCTCTCAACGCTGCACACGACACCGCATGCTCCCGATGCTCGCCGCCTGAGATCAGTGGTGCGATGGAGATGCTGGTACATGCAGCTCGTCGTCGCTGATTGTGTTGTCTCGAGAGGGGGAGGGCTGTCGGCGGAGCGGGGGTGCATAAGCTGCAAAGTCAGACAGCAGCCGTCGCTGCTCTCAACGATGCACATGCCACTGACCGTCAGATGCAAGCTCTTTGGCCATGCTAGAAAGCGCTCGTGAAGGCACGTCTGCTCTGTTCGTCCTCGTTGATGGTTGTGGCGTTGTTGATGTGCGAGGGAGCTCCTTGCCCTCGCGGCGGCCATTGTGCGCAGACATCGCCGAGACACGCTCAGAGAAAGAGCAGACTTTTCCGGAGTGCAGCGTGTCCTTTGTACAGAGGTCAGAATAGTGCATCCGCACAAGAGTTGCTGGCAAGTTGTATTGAGTCTGTCTGCGACAAGCGGGGGTGAGAGGAGGGGCGAGCTTGGGCGAAAGACTCGAAAACTCGCCCGAAGCTTCACCTACTCTGACCAAAGCCGTGCTCAGAGCCACTGCCCGAGTTAAGCTTAGGCCAACAACACTAAAGTCAGGTACGCTGCTGCTCATTAGCTGCACGTACGGGCTTCAATGGAAGAATGCTAGCGTGGCCTTGCTGAACAGCTGTTTAGCCGTTTCGTCACAGGCCTGTGTTAGGATGGGTCAATACAATCAGCCCAGCCACGGTGCCAGGGAAAGCGCGGCCAGCCTACAGCGTACGTCTCAGCAGCTCTCAAGACTGTCCTACGGCTTTGATCCACCACATGCGGAGAAAAGGGCATGGGTACCGCTCGTTCGGAATCACGACCTTTTGCAAGACTCATGAGCTTTCTCAAACGCAGCTTGACGTCCTGTATCGTCAATTTACAGTCATGACTTCTGGTTCGAGCAATGTGTCAATTCTACGTCCGCCTACAGTGGTACTAAGTTTGGGAACTCATGTCGCCCGTCTTACATATGCTTCCACGGCAGTCGGTTGCGCAGGACAGATGTCGCTGTGTGGTCTATCCAACAAGTGCCAACACGCATTTGTCCTTCCGCTCGCTCCAAGACCGCCGATCAGCTCGCAAGGGAGCGTCGATATCTCAAAGAACACATTGAACTATACAACGCCGGACGCTTCTGGCGTCTGACTCAGGTGCCTACCCTGTCCATTGTACGTTTGTCGGCCGTTTGCTTTAGGTCGTTACCTGGTTCGGCGATGGAGCCGCTTCTGCAAAGAGCGAGCAAAATACTACGTTATACACTTGGTGTCTCGGTAGACCCCTTCGGAAGGTGTTACACAAGTGACTGCACCGCTCTTGCATGCCGATCTTGATATGTTGCCGGGAACGATCCTGGTACAGCTCTCACGGCGTCGCATCAGTACCTATCGTCTCGAAGTCGGTGTTGCTTCATTCCCATATTAAGATGCTACTCGTACTCTAGAGCTTCATGTCGTCCGGAGCTGGTGTTTGTCGGTGTGGTGGTTGTTTTGGTGGTACCATGGGGAGACCCTACGCATCGACCAAACCAGTGAAAGGAATCTCGCTCAGCGACACAAAGCCGCAACGCACAACGTATCAATATGTCGACACACCAATCAAGACGGCCCGAATTCCCTAACGCACGAGCCGTGTCCTTGCTCCGCCCGCCGGCCATGAAAAGTGAAGTCGAGCTTCCCTACGGCCACCGATTCTGTATATTGCGACTCACTATATGTAATTCATGACTTCAAAATCCTTCGCCTTCGGGCATTTGGTCATTTATGAAAACATACAGAGAAGATTAGCATGGCCCCTGCACTAAGGATGACACGCTATACAATGAGAGCCACCATTTTTTTTGCGATTGTTTTGGAAGTCGATCGGGGTGCCTTGTTCGACTCTCACCACCGACGATTACTGTCACCTTCCGGGCTTCTACTTTTTGTTTCTTTCTCACCCAGTACTAGAGGATTTCTCTTGGTGCCCGGGTGCCTCGCTGTATGGGCCACTGACGGACTGGAATGCTGGTCATGGTGATCATTCATGTTGATCACATGGCTCACATGGCTCACACCACCCACATGGCTCACACCACCCCGCCGTGAGCGACAGCCCAACCCCAAGCATCGCACGGCATTAAGGCAGTCTCCAAAACGCTGCTCCCCGCAGGGATGGACGGAGTGCAAGCATACCGAATAGATGTACAGTTTTAAATAATAGCGGCAGTTGGGCAAATGGGCGACAGGTCACGCTGCTTTCTCGTCATGGGGGGCGGTTCGGAAGCGGGCAGCTGTCAGACAAAGAAATTGCGCCTAGCTGCTGGCTTCTTCATTGTCGATTTGATTCAGCATTTCATGTCGTGTTTAACAAGCGGCCAGACTAGGCGAACTGCTTAGGAACTTGGCGTCAGCGCAGCAGCGGGCGAAACTATCCCCTACCCCGCTCAGTGTAGACCTTGTCAGGCTGCGGTCCCGATAATCGATCTCCTACCCCCGACGTCTAAGCTGCTACGCCAAAGCGGACACAAAAACCGTTTACCAGTGCGTCCGCGCGATCTTCTCCACATTCGGACTTGAGGACATGGTCTTTCTCACCCATATCAGCTACTCGGATATTGATTCACTTGTACGCTACATCGATTTCCCATCCATGCAGGATGGCCCATTATATCGAGTCATGTTCCCAGAGGATCTGCGCGACGAGCAGCGCGATGAGATTATAGTATGGTATACTATCAACATGCAGCGCGCCTTCAGCAGTGGCACAAACTTCTGTAAGGCATGCAAAGACGACGGTGAGGCAATTGGTTTTGCGGGTTGGGTTTGTGATGGAAATGCGGCCAAGAATGTAGCGCAAAACACGTTCAAAGAGAATCCTCGCCTCCCGCAGACACTCGATGTGACTGCGTGGCAAGATGTGTCTAAGGGGCTCATGAAGGAGCGGAGACGGGTACTTGATAGCCTCGATAACGTACTACGTAAGTTGTAGCACAGGTTCAACTCTGTGCTCTTTATTCTTACACATGCTAGGTTTGACCTTCGTGTCTGTACATCCAGATTACCAGAAACAAGGGGTTGGTTCTATGATGATGGAACACATTTGCAAGGAGGCAGACCAACTAGGCGGACATCTTTATGTGCTAGCATCTCCAGCAGGCGTCAGACTATATTCGAAGTTCGATTTTGAGACTGTCGGCCAGACGAATACGGAGAAAGGGGTTACAACAAGCATGTTACGGAAAACCAATGAAAGTCGGGGTGTTCTCTAGGCTATGACATGTCCGAGATTCAAATGTAGCCATCTTAGTGTCCCCAAGTATTTGGTATCAATAGCTCCAGCCGGATCTCCAACGCCGTGGGCAGAAACGGATACGCCGGCGCAACATCTGACTATAGTAAAAAAACGGCTTTTTCGTCAACTTACACGCTAGGAATGGAGAGCGCATTGCTCCACCTCAAGACCTCAATATTGAACGCACGGAATTCAAACCGCGGACAAGACAGCGATGAGGCGGACTAAATGTTCTACAGACCCACTCTGAGTAAGCTTCCCCGCCATCACATCCGATCTCACGATCGTACCCCTCTACGCCGATTCCAGACACACCATTCTGGGCTAGACATCCATTGCTATCATTGTAGCAGCAGTCTTCTTCGCATTCGTGAAACCCGGCGATTTGGTACTCGAGCGCATCCGCCGAACTAGAGTTGGGTCGCTGAGAGAGCTGCACATGTCGTTCCCATGTCTAGTCCGAATACACGCGTGCAACCAATTGCACGTTGGCTGATCTCAACATTGCATCAAGAATCATCGGACCGGCAATCGATCGCTCCATCGAGCCGATGTGGGCGACCGACCAGCGTCCCGGCTGATATCAGCCTCAACCCGCGTCGGTTGCTGGCACAGCAGCGCACTCACATCGTCGCCCATCTCGAAGCTCCACGATCTACACACAGAATTCATCGTCTCACGTCGAAGCATTGTCTATCTCTTCGCGCAGTTTATTTCAGCTCGTGCGATGCCACGCTACTTACAGCGCATCGTGTACGCGCACGCGACGCGTCCAAGTACCAAAGAAACTTCCGCGTCCCTTAGTGCGATCACGTGAGACAGAAGTGACGGAAATAACCTGAAAGAACTACCGACGTTGCGCCGGACCAACGTCCTTGGCCTCCACATTGGTCGCACCCTCGTCACAACACTCTTCAACTGCGACTTATTACTTTGCGCGTCTCTTTCAGCAGTTCCTCCCATCTCCTTGAAGCACACAGGTCGTGGCCGACCGCATGCGCAACGTCGCCGCAACTTATTGGCGAATGTTTCAGGATGCCTACACCATCGCGGTCACAGATTATCCAGTCTGAACCGATAGGTGGAGGCTTAGATGACTTTCGCTCTTTTTTCAGTTCTGCATATGGGGATGTAGGTATTTCCGAAACCACTCGGGTGCTGGGTCAGGTAGGCAGTAAAGGTATTGTGGATATATCTCTTCGAAGACCTCCTCTAACGTGTACACAGAGACCAAAGCTTGTCTAGTCGCTCTCATATATGCCCTTCAAGCCCTCCCAGCTTGTCATCACCTACCCTCGACCCGCAGCAGGACGAGTCTGCGCGAAGATCTGTCAAGATTCATGACCGCAGTCTTTGACGATGACGTCGATATCGAACGACTACTTCCTCTCCTACAAGCAATCCTTCAAAAAGAACCTGATCGCATAATCTGGGATAGAGTATACGATGCCCTCACCAAATCGACACCTCCACCGCGCCCTGCCTTGCCCTTCCAGCAAACGCCCCTATCCAACAATACGGGCAGCTTCGCAAACTCGACCGAGTACCGCAAACACATAGACCTTGTGCTCAAGGAGGAGCTGGGATACATGTACACTGGCGTACCCGGTTACTTCGAGGCGTTCTTCGAAATCGTGCCAGGTCTGAGACCGGCGGCACAGGCTGTGTTCGACAAGTGCAAGGAAGGAGAGAGCCCACTCTACCAGGTGGAGACCGGCTGGCAGGGCTGGCCTGAAGGGGCGAAGGAAAAAGATGTTTTAAGCTGGTTTGTCCCGCTTATAGGCCGACTGTTGGACCTTGCAGAAGGGCATCGGCCGGCCTCCAAAGTCCAGCGGCGACTGTACGCACAGCCTAATGAGCCTCTGCAAGGCTCCACTGTCGATCGCAAGTTGGATGTTGGCTTTGTAGACGATCCGGACGCTGGCGTGGACTCGAAGAGCCGATGGTCGCAGATCCTTATTCCTGGAGAGCTGAAGAGCAATCCGTCAGCCGACAAAGCGTCCAAGACGTGGCTTGACCTTGGCCGATACGCGAGGGAGGTATTCGCCGCTCAAGACAGCCGCCGCTATGTTCTCGGCTTTACTCTTTGTGGATCCCTTATGCGATTATGGACATTCGATCGACTCGGGGGCATCGCCTCCCAGCAATTCGACATCAATGAAGATGGACTGCAGTTTGTGTCTGCAATGCTTGGATTTCTCTGGATGAACGAGGAGCAGATGGGATTCGATCCAACAATCATTACCATCGGCGACAGGCGGTACATTGAGATCGAGCAAGAAAATACGAAAGAGCGCCTTGTCATTGACAAGGTCGTGAAACGGGTGCGTTGTGTTGCCGGTCGGGCAACAACCTGCTGGAAAGTCCACCGAGAAAACGATCCCGGCACACCGCTCGTTGTCAAGGATTCATGGCAGTATCCGGAGCGCGAAGAAGAGGGCGAACTGCTAAAGGCGGCCAAGAAGAAGGGGGTGGTGAATGTTGCGAGGTACTTCCACCACCAGACGGTCCGTGTAGGCGGCCAAGATGACGAAATCTGCAAAAACGTACGGAAAGGCCTAGACATAATGCAGGCAACGAACTACAAGCCAGAAAAGCCGATGCCGCCGCCGAGCACGAGTGGACGCCGGGCCTCACAGGGAGACGCAAACAACAGTGTCGCCGGGCAGAAGCGATCCACGAGCTCCACGCCAATGACATTACCGCCTCGTAAACGCACTTGCCCGGATCCTCCCACAGAGCCTACAATTGCGAATCGGGTCCACCGCCGTGTCATCGTCTGCGACTACGGGAAGCCTATCTACAAAGCAAGTTCCCAAATCAGTCTCCTTGCTGCATTTGAGAAATGTATCGACGGATACGAGTCATTACACACACGAGGTGGCATGCTTCAACGCGACATATCACCAAACAACCTTATGGTGAACGAAGATGACGAGAATCCCTCCTGGCCCGCATTCTTGATAGACCTTGACTTTGCAATCAAGGAGCAGCGGGTAGAGAGTTCAGGAGCGCGTGGGAAGACCGGTACGCGAGTGTTCATGGCAATTGGAGTGCTTTTAAACGAACAGCACTCATTCATGCATGATCTTGAGTCCTTTTTCTGGGTACTATTCTGGATATGCATTCACTATGATGGACCCGGTAACTCTATTGGGACAACTGAGTATGAGTGTTGGAACTATGAGAACGACCAAAAGTTGGCAGGTTCCAAAAAGAGTGTCGTCGACGATGATTCCGACTTTCTGCAACTCATTCAAAAACACTTTACGCCATACTACCAATCGCTGATCCCCTATGTCAAAATACTTAAGAGGAAGGTGTTCCCCGATCGCCAAAGATGGAAGGTTCCCAATCTTCAGCTGTATGATGATATGAAGCAGATCCTCCAGTTGGCTCAGAATGAGCTGAAGGACATTGAGGAATAGACAGACTTCAGACTTTACTTGAATAAGACTCGTTGGTATCGCCGTCCTTCATATCGTAGCTCTATACTTCTTGATGTCTTTATAGATATGCTCATTGCCTATATATATATCTATTACTGTAAGGGGCGGGTGAATACTACCTTGGCGTCCTAATCAAGCTGTCCTCCCTTCACCCGGTTCAGGCTCAGTAAGTAGACTCCCGTAACACCTAGGCTTTATAGAAAAGAGTAAAAGAATATCTATATATACTAAGGTCTATTCTGGAGAGATAAGCGCTAGATCTACTATCGTCGAAATAATTACACTAGGATACCAATCTAGCTAGCTTACTGTCTAGACGCGATGTTGCGATACCTGTTGGCAGGTAAGGCTAGAGTTACGTGACTCAACTAGGTCCTTAAGGTTCAGCTCAAGAGTCAGAATACCAATACTCGTCGCGTGCTCGACTCCATTTACCAATCGTCCGCTAAACAGCAAAATGTCACCCCGACAAACCGCCCTGAATTTCCCAAGACTTCCTCCCAAGTCAACGACTGGCACCATCAGCGACCGGCACAGGGTATCGACGAAGACGCAGCCAGTGAAGCCGGAGGTGCTCCGCACCAAAGGTAGACGCGCCTCGGGCAGAGTGGAAACTGACGTCCTAATGGCCATTAAGCCCGTCCACCTCGCCCATATTACGAGCCGGCAAAAGAACCATGAGTACCGCAAGTACCGCCTCCGCGATGGCGTGGAGCGACTATGGTTGTACGAAACTCGCGAGGGAGGTTCCGGTCGGGCAGCCATCACGTAGGGTGCTGTCTATGCTCTTCGTTCGAACGCGCTTTCGGCACTGACTGTTCTGTTCCATCACCTTAGGCATATTGCAGTCATCCCGCCAGATGTCCGCCACACCCCAGGAATAGTCCCGACCAAGCCCTTTGGCTTGGGCAACGATGAGTTCAATTCCGGAAAAAAGGAGTCCAAGTTTGGATACCCCGTACTGGAACTATTATACGAGCTTGTGCGGCTCGTGGCAGTTGAGGAGATGAAGACGAAGTGGGGGATGGGCGGAGCGCCCATGGGATGGCGCTACTTGCCAACCGGCTTGTGGGAGGATCGTTGGGGGTTCGCGGATGATGAGCCGGAAAGGGCAGAGCAGTTAAAGCGCGTGTTTTGAGCGTCCTTTGCTTCTTGTTGGTAGTCACGGCTCCTTCTTACTTTATACTTTGCCATTTCGTATACAGCTTTCAACATGTCGCTCTACAACGTGAGTGATGGTGAGAGCTTACTTAACTCACTCGAATCAGCCATCATAGAGAGAGAAGGTTGTAGAGCTATCTTTTTGCCTTTTCATATATCGCGACGACGGGGTGAGTGATATGTGCAGCTCTTAGTACCAAGTTCAAACTATCACCAATTACCCGATTAGGAAGGAGCACGCCATGTACCCCACTGGGTTTGATATACTCCGTGCAAATAAGCTCATATACTAAGGACTATGCTATTACAGTACAAGTTAGTATGGCCCCGGCATAAAGTGGGGTATTTCTAGTACGCACGCTTATGTCAGCATGATAGGCCCATAACTTATTTGAGGCAACACGGAGCTCAAAGCAGCGACCAAACCCCCGCTCTTCCCTGGCTCAACATTCCATCAAATTCACCACACCTGCAATTCTCGCCTTCTGGAGCAGCAAATTGTTTCCACTACAATGACCCAGGTCGCTCCGAAACGCATCGTTCTTAAATGTCCCGAACGACATTGGAAGACTCAGAATGAGATGCTCAAAGCCTTCTTCGATTCACAAGGTCTCGAACTCGAACTTCTAGACAAGGATGTCTATATACATATATTGTTTGAGCCGTCTTCACCTTCCCATCTGTTCTTTGTCCTCGATCTCCACTGCAAAACAATCCCAGATATCAAACTCAGCCAGCTGGAACTCCAAATTTTCCAAGTTTCCAAAAACGAGCCATTGTACGTTTAGTTTCTCCCAACCTTAATTATTACGTCAGCTAATTCAACTTTAATCTAGTACATTCCGGGATCTTGGAGATGTAGGCCGTAAGCAGGCCCAACCGCGATCTCTAGATACACATTGGGGGACAGACAAACGTACCGGTATCAGTCAGACGAATTAGCTGGCGTGTTCCCTTCACTAACCGGACAATCTCCACCTATGTTCGTATCCTGAGTGTCGCGGGCAAGTAGTAAATCCCTCTGATGTCCACTTGCCGGGATGCAGGGCATGTTGTTTTGAGTTGCAGTTGGACAACGATGAATATGGTAGCGAATTTCGTGTTTGGGATTATGTTGACAAGATGCGTAGGTCCTGCAAGCCCATTCACACATTGTACTTAAAATATAAGGTATGTTATAGAAGGCTGTTGGGGTTTGATAAAATGCAATGAAGCTTTGTTGTGCGAGGCAAGTTGGCTGTATTTAGTTATTGCACAGCCTCGTCACATGACAGGTTGCCTTGTACGCATACTCATACGAGAACCGGATCATGGATTTTTTGGTACTCTGGATAAGCTGAGACATTTGATGGTTGATTTCATGGTTACCAATATCTGTTGGATAGACGAGACTACAATGTTCGAGGAACTGCTCCAAGGGGGTAGAGAATTCGCCGTGGACTTCTGGCGAAATTACAACATCGCGAATCAAGCGTCTCTGGCGGTTCCGGGCGTTCTTCCTCTCGCAGCTGAAAAGCTGGGGTATCAACTCTGTACTCAAACATTGTGTATAAATGCGGTAAGTCTCTGGCGGTTATCTGTGCCACATTTGATAACAGGAAATGCACCACCATCGTCATCTTCCAGTATCCTGATATGGGAGTCGGCTCCGTACTTCAAGACGTAAGACCTGGCCCAAAGTTCTTCAACTTCCTGACTGTGTAGTCCCTGCAAGAGCAGACGACTCGGATCGAGGGCAATCTAAGTAATAGATAGTAAACTTCTCTGGCTGATCGTCAGGCGTCTAGCGCCCTTGAACCAATCATGCAGAGGGTGGGGTAGGAGACGGGTGCTCGGTCTAACGAAGCCTCGTATAATGCCTTCGACCTTTCGTTCTAGCTTCTGGGCGTTGTTGCGTTGCCTTTAAAAGTAGTGATCTAATGTATTGCGGCAGTCGCAGAAGTGGGACTGTAACGCGTTTCGGAGCGTATGGGGAGACGAGAAATAGAAAAGGAGACTTAGCGTGCCATCAACGGATGGCGGGGTGAGCTCTAAAGACGACGCGCTTGGACAGAAGTGTGTAGACAAGCGCGCGGATAAATCATTGCTTGATTTGATCCAACTCAATTTTCATGGGAAGTAGCAAATGTGAGCACAAACTCGTTCACCCTCGGAGACTTCAGAGGGCTTTTCTGGAGGCCCCTGTGTGAGAGTCTGCTATATGTTACAGTGTTTTTTCTAGCGTATAATACTATGTTGTTACTTCTAAGCAAGACTTCCGAGGTATAAAGAGTGCGATATCTAAGTTTATATTGGAGTCTCTTATAAGAGAGTCGTAGAATAATCCTCGACTACGCGTTTTGTTAATTGTTACATCTTTACAAAGTAACCGACAGGGGCAGGTAACATCTGTGAGACTGTTCCTGGCATCGTAAACGTTGAGATCAGCACAAGACGAACCCCTCACTTGTCCACTTGAGACCAACTTATGCATTCCGTGAGAGCCGCGTTCTTCATCAAGCGAGAGACGCCTTCCTGGTTGTGGACACAACGCGTAGAAGTTCATTCCAGTCGACCGAAACAAGAACCTCAGGTTCGTAACGAAGAAGTTCAAGTTCCAAAGTTCCACTTTCTCGTGAGAAATTCCATTGTGACTCATATATGCGCATTCCAATCAGGCCTCGGTAACTTTCTGACACGTATGAAGTGCCAGAAGCACGCACAAGCTGCACAACAAGGGTTCTTAAAGAGTACAGCTTTGGCAAATCATAGACATGCACTCCTCAAAGTCCATTACCAGCAAACTTTTCCCTTCGTGTTTCACACTAATTGAAACGCCGTCCCACCATGCTCCCAGATCTCAAAAAAGAGGTCGCCAATACTCCGGAGCAAATCGTCGGATTGGTCGACTGTATCGTCTGCCATCATGCACCCGCAGTTGCGGAATCGCTCACCATGTACATTGATCTCGAAGGCGTCAACCTCTGTCGCGAGGGCTCCGTTTCCATCCTCACTCTTCTTATCGACACTGGCACCACGACAAGACGTGTCTATCTGATTGATGTGCACACGCTTGGCGAGCGAGCGTTCAACAGTGCTGGAGCGAAGGGGAAGACGCTGAAGGATATCCTTCAGGACGAAACGATACGAAAGGTCTTTTTCGACGTTCGCAACGGTTCAGATGCCCTGTTTGCCCACTTCGGCGTGGCCTTGCAGGGGATCGAAGACGTCCAACTCATGGAGAGTGCAAAGAGGAAGACGACGATATCTAGGAGGCTCTTGAACGGTCTAGCTAGGTGTGTCGAGGAAAACGTGCTCATGTCCTCTGGACGCAGCGAACTCGCTAGCTGGAAACTGGCCAAGGACAAAGGAGCGCGTTTGTTCCAGAAAGAACATGGCGGCTCGTACGAGGTCTTCAACCAGCGTCCCATCCCAAAGGACATCATTTCCTACTGTGTCGGTGATGTCCAGTACCTCCCAGAGTTACGTCGGAGGTTCTGGACCCAGCAGACCTCCGGGTGGCGAGATCTGGTCTATGAAGAATCTAAGAGCCGTGTCGCGATGTCTCAGAGATCCAACTACCAGCCCCACGGCCCAGATAGAACGAAGGCTCCGTGGAGTAAGGAACAAAACAACGCGTTAGATCAGTGGTATCTTGTGTCTCTACACGATGATCTCGACGGGCTCATCCAATCGCCCAGTGATGAGGATAACGATTTGGACGATGACGGTTGGTACGACGACGGTCCAACCAGCTGTAGGGACATCATCGACACGTGCGATTGGCACTATTACTATTCCGATTAAAGTCTCTTGAACTTGCTACTGAGAGTTAGTCTTTATCCTAGTTTTAAGTTACCATATATTGTATGCTAAGAGTCTGTGCAATACAATGGTCTAGTCTTCTATACCCCTTTGACAATCTGCTCGAATTCTGTTATGAGTTGTGAGAATAACTGACTTTTGAGGAGTGGAGTAACTGGCGGTTCATACTCGCGAGCGCGAAAGAGTTTGAGTTGTAAAATACGATAAATTGGCTGCTGCAACAGCTTTCTTCAGTTCGTGACTCACAAGGTTCTTGAAAATGTGTGCACAAGTTGTTTCAATCTCGGGCTTGTTCAAGCATACAATCGGTTGGCACACCCTTCTTAATAGAAAACAGTTGGCAATATGATTCCATATTCCCATTGAGTTTGCAATGTATACAGTCGAGCTTTTTCGGAGCTGGAAGTCGAGGTCCGCTGCGCTCAGTGTAGCTCATGGTAAATCCGGTCACATACAAATGCCAGTGTACAAAGTAGACGTCCAGGAGCAGCGCATCTCGAAGGTGGATAACTGGGTGATTGTGGAAGACAGCGAAGAGAAATCCAAAGGAATGTGAGAGTTGGGACGGTGGGGATGGTGGTAAGGGTCTGTAAGCCGGCGCTCCTAGACGTGGAATACTACAGTACGCCTCATGTAATGACATGAAGCAGCTCCCTTCCATCAGTGTACCTCTCCAAATTCTCTGCCGACTCTTCATACCAAGTCTGCATTGTGTTCTCTTCGACATAGCCCATGTGTGGCGTCAAAAGTACCCTACTTTTCCCTCTCTCATCCCAATCCTCCGATCGCCACGGGCTGTCCGCGGGTAGAGGCTCGATGTCAAATACATCGAGCGCGGCGCCGCCAATTCCGCCTTTGCGAAGGATTTCAAGTAGCGCGGCCTCATCGACAAGAGGTCCTCTTGACGTATTGATCAGGAGCGCAGATGGTTTCATCCATTCGAGCTCCTGCGCACCGACAATACCTCTTGAGCGTGCGCTTAGTACGTAGTGTAGGCTGATAACGTCCGGAGTCTTGAAAACCTCTTCTTTGCTCACGACCTTGAACGTCTTCTCATCTTCGTCCGCGATGCCTCCGCCTGTGACCGGGAGTCCCACATCTTCAGCCAGCTGATCCGCCCTCTCTTGTGTCAAATTTGCGCTCCAACATACAACCTTCATACCCCAAGCGACCAACCCTACTTTTGCCACCAAGGCACCTATCCTGCCGAAGCCCACGAGCCCTATTGTCTTCCCTTGCATGCCAATTGCAAGCTCCGTCTGCCAGCCAGGAGCGACTCCTTTGCCCTTGAGCACTGCATCATCCGCAGCCACATTCCGTGCCAAGGCCAGAATGAGTGCCCATGCATGCTGCGTCGTGGGATGTCCACCTCCCTTCTTGAGACCGATCTTCGAACGTGCGGATGGCCCACTTCCCTTCCCATCTGTTCTGCCTTTGCCTGGAGCTGCAGCCACCTTGACACCCAGCTCCTTCGCCGTCTTTAAATCGAATGTTTCAAATTGAGATCCCGTCGCGAGTAACAATTTGAGATTCGGAAGCTGGCGCAAAAGCTCCCCAGCAAATGGCGTCCGCTCCCGCATCGTAGACAGCACCGAGAAAGGCTTGAGGCGGTCGACAAGGGCTTTGCGTTCGGCATCGCTGGTCTTGGGATGCGTATACGAGGGGAGTGTATCGTTGAACGTTGTTACTGACACCTTGGACGGATCGACATCGGAGAAGTACTGCGCGGCTATATTATGATAATCGTCGAGGATGGCAAGCTTAACAGGCATTTGAGTCGCCATTGTGCGTTGAGCTGTCAGAGGTAGGTGTAGACGAGGCGTAAAGGTTCGTGATAGATGTAATAAGCGTCTGGACATGCTCGTGATTTAGGTCATTGGGAGGGGCTAGTGAGTTATGCCATCTATCCCGCGGATTGCGAATGTGGGTTACTGTGGATGTGCATAACCGTTCGTAAGCACTCGGAGAACTCTGGAGTAGTTCAGAAGAACGTGATCCATTGATCAAGGATGCCGTTGCTAGCTCATTGAGTTGCCCGGATACACAGTAGTACTAGAGGTCCAGGCGGAAAACCGAGGTGGGGAGCCTGGAAAAGTGGGGTGCAAGTCCGGAAAAGGGAAGAGCTTAGTCATCGTACCAAACTCCCCCTCCTTCAACTCCTCCGTACATCACCCTGTTGCGAGGCGTTTCGCATCTCCACTTGCATAACAGCAACTCTCAAAATCTAGGAACCTGGAGTCGCCTTTATCATGCGCTCCGTCCAGTTACTGCCACGCCTTTCTACGTCTGGCCGAGCCCTCCTTGCAGCTTGTACAATGAACCATGACTAAAACCAAGGGTTATCCGTAGATTCGGAAGACTTCTTCTTGAGCATGAAGCTGCTTGGCAGCGGTTGGCAGGCAAGGGAGAACTCACCCAAATCTAGAAACGAGGTGTTCCATTCCACCAGGAAGTATCGTAACACTCGCGGCATGCCATGCAATTTCCTGATTTCAAGGGCATGGGCCCCTCTCTTCTCTTCCCTTGTCCATACACGATTCTCGTTCGTTTGGTTCATTATGCCTCTATTTCCACTCATCCTCACCACTCTCTTCACCATAATCCGCTTCGAAGCTGTAGGAGCGCGACACAATGGCTTCCGACACGAAGCGCTAGACGCGTCGAAGAAACAGCAGGAGAAGCGTCTCGATCCAATCGTCTTGCACAACACAACTTCAGAACAATTCCCAGCGTCGACGACGCCTTCGACTTCGACGTATTCCATCTACAGCATTGTTTTTCCATCACCCGATTCCGCACCAATCGAGATTACAGCACAAAGCCAGGTCGTCACGTCTTTCCTCCCCGAGGCAACATGGTGCATTGGACCTCCCTTAGCCTTCTTGCCCGTCTCAGGACCGCCGTACTTCAATCGATCGTCCGATTATGATGCCATCATTGCTGGAACAGGACACTGCGAGACAGTCTACGTGGCCACAGAAACCACCATCTGCGCAACCACACTCACCGCAATCGCCTCCAAGATCACTGTCTCGGAATGCGACCAAGAGATCACTTTCTCAAGCGAATATGACTTCACGCTGGAGACGCCAACGCCAACGCAGGCCGCAACGGCCAACTTCTCACTGATCACGCCCTTTCCGACCGTGAAGAGAGTAAAGTCATTCTGGCTTGCTCCTTGGCAGTCATTGACTGCAGGAAACACGCCTTCCGATGTTGACTTGAAGATTTGCACTATCCTCGATGAGGAGAGCATGGATTGCACCCGCTACCAGGAGGTCTGGGAGGTCGTCATTGTGACGAAGACTGCCACCACGCAGCGTGACATTCAGCTCACGACTACTGTCACCGGACCGGGAACACTAATCGTCGAAACAATGGAGGTGACTGTCACAGACACTGTGGAGACTCTAGATTTTTCCACTACAATGTTGCTTCAGACGGAGATTGAGACAGAAAGTATCAGCAAAGAGAAGAAGATTGTGACGAGCCCGGCGGAAGGTTCGGATTTCACGGCGTCTACGCTCTACATCACAAAGCATCTCAAGTACAAGAGTTTAAGGTAACACGCTCGTTACAATTGCCTGAAGATCCGCTGACGATAGAATAGACCTGAGCCCACCACCACCATCCGCATTACTTCATCGACGACGCAAATTGTGGGAACGATCACCAGGACTAGAGCTCGGATTCGCCCAACAATGTTCGAGCTACCGGACTTTTGAATTTGATCGTGCCGCACTACCACTTTTATTTCCTTCATCACTTCTTAGTATAGACAAATAAAATCCCCCCTTTTGCTGTTCGCTTTGGAGCCATGACGCTTGACGCTGCAAAGCTGCCCGTTGGCAAATTTCACATCCCCTCCGTCACAGTGACTACCTCAAAAGTTACACCCTGCAATGTGACAGTACGCCCAGCGACCACTCTTCCCTATTTTGCTTCTGCACTTTCTCCTTCGCTTCCTCCTTCGCTTCCTCCTTCGCTTCCTCCTTCGCTTCCTCCTTCCAAGAAATAACCCCTACCACTTTTTCGGACCCGCGACGTCATGAAGCTCATCGTTGCTTTCTTCCTCGCTGGCTCCGGGACCGACGTTATTGCTAGCCCAGTATTCTCCTCTACAACCCGCTCCAACGATGAAAACCCCACAACCCGCATCATCACAAAGACTATATTTAAAACTACAGTGCGATCCATCGTCTCGCATCAGAACCACCAAGGAGACGGTACGCCTCGGGAAGATAGATGTGCACAAATTCAAGATTCCGCCGTTATAGCAGAAGGTGAAATGTTACTATCCCACCCTAACGACCTCCGAGATATCCATGACCCGCCCCATAACACTAGCGCGCTTCCCACGATCGCACAACGCCCTGATTCAGGTACCCCCTTTCTCCATCCACCCATGATGCATCACAGCGCCCGAGCAGTGACAGATCCCACTGGCTCTAGATCGACGAAACCACAACGCCCACCCACAGGTGTACCCACCATACCGTCGGAGCGGCTAACAAACTTGCGCCGTGCCGACTCCCACGACCAAGCAGCAAAGCAGCCGGAGTACTGGCCTATCATGATATATTTGAATGGGTATGATGTCGAGATTCCTATATTAAGGGATAATGCAACCACATTTTGCGAGGCTGTGATGAAGAAGAAAGGCAGAGAGAAGGGGGAAGGGAAAACGTCGGGGTTGGCGTCAACGAAAAGAATTAGTGGGAAGGTAGTCCCTACAGATACGTCGGAGGATGGAAATGGGAGTGAAACTGCGGCAGCAACGACGACGAAGACGTTGAAGGACACGGACGATGTCGTATTATCCACATCTGAGGCGAAGAGCAGCAGAAAGAGCAATGAGGCGTCAGGCACATCGACTTCCACTAGCGAGACTGCCGACGAGACTTTCACAGAGGACTCAGGCAGTTCTATGGCGACACCGACGGGGAAGAAACCAGCTTCCGCCAAGGCGACTACTATGCCTACCCTCATTCTTACCTCTGATTTACGAATGGGAGCAGGCACTATTGAAGATAATATTGATACATATATGTCCACCATCTCCACACCTACGCCAGCTGCCACAACGTTCGATTCAGACGTTGTTTCGAGCGATGAAGTGACGCCAACGCCGAGCAAAATGTCAAATCAGAATTCAAATTTGCCTGAGTCTAGCAAAGCCTGGAAGGAAGACATGAACACGACGGCGAACAAGAGAATCAAAAACATGAGTACGACTGAAGAATCATTCATTCAACATACCTCGATGTCTACTGCTGACACACCATCGTTCCCCACTGCCGGCTCTACTAGTGAGAGCGGAAGTATGAAATTGAAGAAGAAATCCGGTCTTCTTTCTGTAGCGGACAAGGTCGTTCCGTGGTATCGTGCACCTTTTGTGTGGAGGAAAAAAGGAGTGACTAGCGGAGATGAGAACGAGGAGGAAAACAACAATGAATCGCAAGTGGAGCATGCGCAAGGTGACGGGACCGAAGAAGCCGGTGAAGAGGACAGGGGCGGCAAGGGTAAGCATATAGCAAAACCCACCGCAAAGACCTCTACCTACGAAGACGACTCGTCCACGTCCACGGCCTCCCCAGAAACCAAGCCAACTAAAACATCTGCCCTCACCCATGCTGACACCAACGCTGCCAACGAAGAAGAGAAACCAACATTTGGCATCCACCACTCGTCCTCCGCAGCTGATCCAACATCCACCTCTGACGCTAGCGACGAAACTGAAGACGAAGAATCGAGCTCGTCCTCTAAGAAGGCGATGACATCCGCCAAAGATGATGCGACATCTCCTTCCAAAGCCCGTCCAGACAAGACCGCGGAGCCTACAGACTCAGGTATACATCTCCCTATCCGAAAGCTTCCACACCTAGACTAAATCATAAACAGATCCCATGGACACAGACACGCACACTTCCCCCACCACCACTAAACCCCTCAAAACCCCAACAATTGACTCCGTCCCCACCGCCGCCACCGCCACCAAAAACCCCTCCACACCCGACAGAACAGGCAGCGCAGACGCGACCCTAGCCGAAACCAGCGACACAACGTCCAAGCACGTTTCTAACAATAAACATTTCATGGCCTGGTACATCTTCTTGGGCATCTTGTACCTGTGCACGGCGTCCTGGGAGATGTGGCGTCAAAGAAGCGGGCGGATTTCCACTGGAAGAAAATGGATGAATGGTTTGGTGAGTATGGGAGAAATCTGCAGGCGGATGGACGGACGCCGGTGCGGTATTTCTTAGGGCATGGGAAGGGCTAGTGGGCTGGATTGGCGCGACTGTCGTGTGTTGGATGTTAGGACGGCTAGAGAGGTTGCGAAATTGTAAAGTTGATTGAGATTTGTATTCTTACAATTAGCGAATGGGGTTTGGGTCCGAGTGAACTCGTTCTATGATATATGCAATGCAATGCTAATGCGTGTTAGTAGTACATATGGGCAATGGCTCTATCCTTCTATGCTGGGGTATCGTGAACAGTGGTACAGTGGGCTTCCCTTCTCAAGTAAGCAGAATATGAGCTCCCTCATGGCTAATTATAACCTCCTCCGTTTCAAAAGCGTACTTTCGACGGACCAGTTCGAAAACGATCAAGCCAGCACTGGTACTGGGCATTTGGCGTATCGTGCTCATCCAAAAGTTGCGGTAGAGGTAGCGCCGCCATCCCCCGTGCCGCTTTGCCAGCATCTTGCATTGTCGGAAGGTTTCCTCGTAGGCGTGGAGATAACGGCCCATGATGCGAGAAGGCTTCCCTTCGCCGTGTGCTTGATAGTCGAGAGCTTCCAATCGCCTGTAGTGGACTTGTTGCAATTCTGTGAGCGGGTGTTGGATGAATTGTGACGTGAGCGAGGCGGAAATGCCAGCTAGGAGCAGAAAGGTCGGCTCTAGGCCGTAGTGCGGCTTGATGACGGGCCGCCCATCGTTCTCGTCATAATAAAGCGCTTTTGATTGAACTAGGGCATCTCGGGTCCGGCTTCCGTAGTAGTGTGTTATGTATGCGTAGTATGCCTGGCTCTTAACCGTCTCAAAGGTGCCAAAAAAGCACGCAGCGCCGAGGGAGTCTTTGAATAGACTGATGGTGAACCCAGCGAAGATGCCACGGAGCCCGATATCGCGTAGCTTGACACCAGCATAGTGCCACATGGTTCTGTGTTTCCCCTCGAGTATGTCCGACGTCCGAAAGCGAACCTGGAGGGCATCGAAGGGTGCTGCGAGGAGTGATTGTACACCGCCAGCTATCAACCCGGCGGTGAATGTGGTAGATGGCGGCGGGGGCGGATAAGTGCGCTTCGTCTGATACGAGGAGGGTACGTGGAGGTTCGACAGGCTATGGAGGTACGTTGTGTATAGAATAGCACCGATGCTGCAAAAGTTAGACGGCGGATTCCACAGCACGTAGCAGAGAGTCGCAGGGTACGAACAAAGTATTGGCGAGCAGAGGCGGCATCACCTGGTTCGGTATGAAGCTCCATCCCTGGGTTTTAACGGCGTGCACCAGCACAGCCGGCGTCGTCATTCTCCACGACCACTTGGCCGCCTCTCCAAAGTGTGGGTTTATGGCTCGCGCATATCCCATGTAGTCGATGCGACCTCTAAAGAAGGCTTTGACCGGGGCGCGGAAGTAGAAGGTCACCATCCGGGCGGCGACTGCACGCATGCCGGCGGCCTGCACTCCCGTGGCCGGAGCCTTGTTAGGCGTGCTTGGTCCATCTTTCGCATCAGTTCCGTCGGTGCGGGGGAGAGCTCCAGCGCTGGGACTGGAGCCTGTTGTCATCGCATAGCATTGGCGGTGAGGGAGTGCTGTAGATTCATTCGTAGACGCCGGAACTGCAGCTGTATACAAGTGGGTGATGGAGCTCTCCGAGAGAGTCACACGCGGATAGGTCACCGGTGAAGCTGCGAGGTGTGACATCGAACTTTGGAGAGCACGTGATGGCGCTATGCCTCTTCAGTCCGGGACGCGCTCTCAGCGCGATCGCCGTCATTAGCATTTGCACCAACAGCACGTCGCCCTCGCTCTCCATCCCTCCTCCACCCTCCACCTCCCTCGCAGCTGCGGTCAACTTCGGAGGCCCTCAACTCGCGCCCGCCTTCATCATGGCTGATGACATCGTTATCGACAAGCAGCTCTTCCACGAGCGCCTGTCCAATTTCGTCACAAAGTGGAAGACGGACAAGCGCGCTGGCGACCAAATCTTCCAGGGCGCCGGCTCAATCGCAACGGTTGTAGGCAAGGCGAGCGAGGAAGGAAGCTATCTCAAACCTGCAGCTTTCCAGGTGAGTTGCTAAAACCTTTAGGTTCCTAAGATGGGAGCTGACAGCGATGCGCACAGCTATGGCTGCTAGGCTACGAGTTCCCCTCTACGCTCTTCATCATCACCCCCGAGCTCGTCCAGATTGTCACCACCAAAAAGAAGGGTATGTCGTAAGGTTGCGGTTCACGGAGCTTGCCGGCTAACACGGCTGTCCAGCTGCATACCTGGAGCCCTTGAAAGGTGGCAAGGTTCCGATCGAGGTGCTTGTGCGCAGCAAGGATGCAGAGGAGAACAAGAAGCAATTTCAGAGCTGCCTAGACACGATAAAGAAGGCAGGCAAGAAGGTCGCTATCCTCAAGAAGGACGTCGCGACGAACAACTTTGCAGAGGAGTGGAAAGCCGCGCTTGGAGAGGCGGGCTTCAAGGATGAAGACCAGGTTGAGCTCGCGCCCATCTTGTCCCAGGCAGCAATGTCCGTCAAGGACGAGAAGGAGCTACGAATGATCCGCGACGCATCGCGAGCTTCGAGCGCCCTCATGACCAGCTATTTCGTCGAAGAAATGTCCGAAATCCTCGATTCTGAGAAGAAAGTCTCCCACAAAGCCCTCGCCGACAAGGTATCCGCAAAGATTGACGACCAGAAGTTTTTTGAGAAGCAGAAGGTTTCGAAGAGTTTCGACAATTTGCAGCTGGACTGGTGCCTTGAGCCCACGGTGCAAAGCGGCGGAGCCTACGACCTCAAACTCGGTGCCGAGCCCGACGACAGCAACCTCCATGCGGGGGTCATCATCTCCGCCCTCGGTCTGCGTTACCAGACATATGGCGCCATGGTCGCTCGGACGTACATGGTCGATCCCATCAAGGAGCAAGAGCAGGCCTACAAACTACTTCTGGCTGTGCATGAGATCATCATCAAGACGATAAAAGACGGAGTTGTTGCCAAGGAGGTCTACACCAAAGCCCTGAACCACATCAAATCAAAGAAGCCCGACTTCGAGAAGCACTTTCCTAAAAACGTCGGCTACGGAATCGGCACTGAAAACAAAGACGGAACGCTTCTTCTCAGCGGCAAGAACAGCCGGGTGTTGAAGGACGGCATGACGCTCGTCATCAGCACAAGTCTGCAAGATCTCGAGAACTCGAAGCCGCAGGACAAGAAGAGCAAGACATACTCGCTCCTACTGGTTGACACAGTCCGAGTGGGTCCCACAGATTGCGCAGTTTTTACCAAGGACACGCCATCGGAGCTGGATTCCGTCTCTTTCTTTTTCAAGGATGATGAAGAGGAAGCCAAACCAAAGACGAAGCGTGAGCGACCGGCAATTGCGCAAACCAACATCACCAAAACCCGAACGCGGCACGAGCGGCCGACCAACCAGGACGCCGAGAAAGAAGCTCAACGGCGACTACATCAGAAGGAGCTGCACGCAAAGAAACAGGCTCAGGGTCTCGAACAATACGGTGAGGGCGCGAAGTCGCTCAATGGTACCGAGGAGAAGAAATTCAAACGCTTCGAATCCTACAAGCGAGATAATCAATTACCGACCACAGTAGCCAGGCTCGAGATCGTTGTGGACAAGAAGAACCTCACAGTGATGCTTCCCATTATGGGTCGCCCTGTGCCATTTCACATCCACACTATCAAGAACGCCTCTCATACACCCGAGGCTGACTTCACATCTCTGCGTGTCAACTTCCTTTCACCTGGCCAGGGTGTTGGACGTAAAGACGACCAGCCCTTCGAGGACCCGAACGCGCACTTCATCCGCAGCTTGACATTTCGCTCACACGACGTTAACCGTATCGACCAGATCACCAAAGACATCACCGAACTCAAGAAGGATGTCGTCCGCCGTGAACAGGAGAAGAAGCAATTAGAGGATGTCGTTGAGCAGGACAAGCTCATCCCCGTCAAGAGTAAGTTGCTCAATTCTCTTTCGATAATACCGCATGCTAATAGTCCCAGACCGCAAACCTTATGTCATGGATCTCATCTTCCTCCGACCAGCGCTCGACGGAAAACGAATCCCCGGTAGCATCGAGATCCATCAAAACGGTTTGCGCTATGTTCATGGTGCTGGCGGAAACAAGATCGATGTTTTGTTCAGCAATATGAAGCATCTCTTTTTCCAACCTTCACAGCATGAGCTGATCGTCATCATCCACGTTCACCTCAAGAACCCCATAATGCTCGGCAAGAAGAAGACAAAAGACGTACAATTCGTGCGTGAAGCAACGGAAATGCAGTTCGATGAAACGGGCAACCGCAAGCGCCGTCACAAGTTTGGCGACGAGGAAGAGTTCGAACAGGAACAGGAAGAGCGGAGACGCCGTGCGGCTCTCGATAGAGAGTTCAAGAACTTTGCCGAGAAGATCGCAGACGCAGCACGTAACGAGAACGTCAGCGTTGATATCCCGTACCGCGAGCTGGGTTTTAACGGTGTGCCTTCTCGGTCATCCGTTCTCGTCCAGCCCACAACCGACTGCCTTGTGCAACTCACCGAACCGCCCTTCACCTGTATCACGCTCTCGGAGATCGAGATCGTGCATCTCGAACGTGTGCAGTTTGGTCTTCGCAATTTCGACATGGTCATTATATTCAAAGACTACAACCGGCCTCCAGTGCACATAAACACCATTCCCGTTGAATCTCTGGACCCTGTCAAGGACTGGCTCGATTCGGTAGACATACCCTTCTCCGAAGGTCCGCTCAATCTGCAATGGACTACCATCATGAAGACTGTCACGGCAGATCCACATACGTTCTTCGCGGATGGTGGTTGGCACTTCCTGTCTACTGACTCGGACGATGAGGATGCGGAGGAGGAAGAAGAGGAGTCTGCGTTCGAAGTGTCAGAATCCGAGCTTGCTCAGTCAGACGAAAGCTCAGAGGAGGAGAGCGACTTTGATGAGAATGCTTCAGAGGACATGAGCGATGAAGGTAGTGAAGACGAGTTCTCGGAAGGAGAGGACTGGGATGTGCTGGAGAAGAAGGCCGCGGCGAAGGACAGAGAAGGCGGCGGACACGAGGAAGAGGAAGCCAAACCGAAGTCGAAGAAGAGCAACGGTGGCGGCGCTGCTTCCAAGAGGAAGAGGTGATCGGAATCAGCTCGCTACAAGTGCGGAACAAAAAGGTTAGGACCGGATGAGTGGGACGACAAGCTTAGCTAAGGCTACTCTCCCTCTCGTGCAAGTTGCTTCGGCATAGGATCGGGGATCTCTTTTCGATGTAAAATAACTGACTCCTTCGCTTTCGGACACTGTATTGGCATACGTATGGACCGTGGAGATATCGGAGCTGAGCGTCTGGAGTTCTTGATATCTCGAAGGTCTCTTCAATCGATGCTTTTTGATTCCAATTTGAAGTGCTTCTGTGCTACACTTTACCTTTGTTCGGTTTGTTCAACAAGACGTGACTGATATGTTGACCTCAATTCTGCTCACTCCCTCAGGCAATATACCGCAAGAGGTTGTTATCCATGCGTATGGAACATGCACGATACCATGCCCTCTGCACGCCCTTTGTCGAATAGAAAGCAAAGAGAAACGGCGTGATACCGGCAAGTCTTCATCCCGTACGAGCCTCAAATCGACGAAGCCCTGATGGGAAGCGTGTCGAACGTGGCTAATCACAACTGTGCTTCGGGCCCGTTGATACCGGAACTACGAAGAGTTCGTCCCTCTAATGGCTATCTCGTGCGACACCACACCCGACATGGCTGGAACGTTGGATGAACGGCATTCCTGAGCCATTTCTTGACAAGCCGGGTTGGGTTGCCGAGGGTTGGTTGAAAAGGCGGTTGACTCCCGACGCCGTCTGACATACGATAGGCCTTCACGAGAGCTATGCAAGTCGAGAAGGCAATTCAAAGCCAGGACCTCCACCTTCGTATCCCAAAGTGCAAATTCACCATTTTCCGCTTCGAAGCTTACCAGCAACGGTGCGCCGCTCCACACGAGACGCCACCATCGCCCTCACCTACCGTTTCTCTCCCAAACCGCGATGCTAGTGACGCAAACGAAATTGATACCATAAGGACAATGTGATGGTCACGCATTAGTCTCCTTGTAAACGCAAGCGGTCTATACCCACGCGCATGATAGTAAGATTCCAGAAGCCGGCCCACATGCGATGCACGTCGTCGCTAGCGATCCTCCACTGCTTCCCGGTTGATGGAGTTTCTAGCATCCAGGATCCGGCTGGCGGGGCTAGACTAGACCACATGCTCGACCAGATCAGCGACCGGATGAAAGTAAGTGGTTAGCTTGGTGGATGTACACGCTAGCGGCGGATTCGGGTCGGTTAGGTGGCTAAGCTCGCTATTCATCCTGCTCACGACGCTCTAGGATGGTCACTTCGAAGGGGATACGTAAAGTGCTTGCGGTCGTGTATGCAGTGCCATGTTTAGGCGTGAGGACCCGTACTAACAGATCCTAGGGTGAATGACGACTCGTACAGCGAGTGATCGCTGCGAAGACGAGACTAAATCGACGGAAGAAGATTAATACAAGCGAGCGAGCGTGCCCTCGTGGGAACGAAAGCTAGTCAGCCATACCACAGCATACATAGATTGCGGGAATTGTACCGGCGACTAGGCGCGTACCGAAGGGGATCAAGCTTTGCGGTAGTTGATGGGGTGCGTTGGTGCTTGTCCCGATGCGTGAACGGCACTAGCCGCCGATATGAAGGTGAATTGTCTAGACCTTGGTCATCGGAACTCGGGGGTGTGGAGGCAGCGATGATGGACTTTCGTACGAGGAAGACGTGTTGGAGGTGGGGATGCAAGGGCGAATAGTGTTGTTGATAACGGTGTCGGCGATCCTATCAAATCGCACAAGGGACGTTGTGTTTCGTTGACATCCAAAGGGTGGGTAACTGGTTGCCGGTATTTTCCGCGGTACATGATGAATACGACGCCCGACCATGTACTCAGTCAATCCATCCATCATTCTCCCAAAAGGGACATGTCAAACCTCCAACCTTCCGCTCCCCAACCCCCCTCCCCGCCATCGCCAAATCCCGATTCAATGCACCTCCCTCCCCGGTCTTGCATCGCAAGCGCAATATATCCCATCACCGGCCCCTCACCCCTTCCGCGTTAGCAGGGCGGCGGAATTGAGCCAGAATGCCTTTTCTCAAGGAATTCTTGGTCTTGGACGGGCAGATTAAAACACGTTTATCCGGGAACAACACATAAACACCCTTGCATACCGCGGCCGACCAGGGCTATCCAGGGCCAAGATCCGGAGCGCAGATAGATTGCCACTTGCCACGGTCGCATATTGCATTTGCTCGCCTGCCACGAGGACGGGTATCCGGACCTTGGTTCGCAACGCAACGTATTCAGTAGCGGCATTGCTGGGGAGCCAGGTACTTGCTCTGCGCGCGAGGAAGGAAGGTTTAATATTAGATTGATAGGCACTACCATTTCTCCCTTAAGAAGGGTCGGCTTCCCACTGCTGGAATTCTTTCTTGTGTTCCGAAACAAACCGTCTACAAAGTTTCTGATAGGTCGATTGCCGTCTTTTACCCTTTACGCCCGACCCACTTTCGAACCCGCTTGAAACGATCGACATCACCATGAAGCTCTCCGCATTCATCGTCTTGGTTGCGGCCACCGTCACGCTTGCAACGCCTGCGGCGGTACGTTTGGTTTCTCGCGGTGCATATTCCATTTACTAACAGTAACACTAGGTCAGCTTGGAACGGTCCTTCAAGGAGGTTCGCGCAGAGGAGGGCGATGCCAGCATTCTTACGCCTTGCGTCGAATGCCCTTGCGACGGCTGGACTGGAGCGTGTAGATGCGTAAGTAGTGTAACTTATTATTGAGGGTACTGGGCTGACGATTTTGCAGGTTCCCCAGGGATGCTGCTGCACATGAGAACACCGGAAGGCACTGTGGAAAGAGGAGGGATTGCTGGGAGGCTATCGGCCTTTGTCTGCATATTGTACATGGCGTTTTACCTTGACGTTTGGCGTTCGACTCGATGGGTTATACATTTTCAGTGCGAAAGACAAGATGAAAACGAATTGAAGATCTGAAATGTCCATTGCTTGGGGTGCTTTGATGCGAACATCGAGGTCCTATGGTATCCTACTGCAGTCCAATTCGGAGACCGGAACCTTACGGCCTTCAACTAACGACCCCGGACGTGCCGCTCTTCGTCTGGTCTCCCTCCGATGTTGCCTTTTCGGAATCTTCCTTCTCCTCAAAGGGTCTGATCCATTTTCTGAATCCGATTGTGAGGACACCTCCGATCGCAATCTGCAATGCTTGGTAGATGATGGCAGGAATCTGCAATTTGGACTGCTCGATAGGACTGAGATCGATGAACATGACGGCGCTAACCGAGACGACCATGGCGAGTGCCTTTGCAGGACAGCAGTAACAGCAGGCAATGGTGTCCTTCCTTGGTAACCAAATAATTGAAGTCGAGAAGCATATGCCGAGCCAAATGAAGTAAAGAGCAATGAAAATGAAGACCATGAAGACGATGTTCGATGGTTTGACGGACTTGAACGCGCCGGATCGGAAGGCTTGGTCAAATGTCTGCCAGATAAGTGTTAATAGAGCGAAAGAAGGCATCTTTGATAGCTTCCAGTCGACAAAGACCTTTTTGGTGGGCCCAGGAAAGAGATTTTTGACAATCTGCCCGATGGCCATGGGGATGAACAGAGAAAGCCCAAGTTGCTTGAAGACGCGTTTGTAGATCTCGCTGTAGTTGTCGTCTTCGTTTCCCAACACTTTGCTGTACCATGCTCCGCTAGAGAGGTACATCTGGAGGAGTATGGGTGTAAGGAACGGGCAGAGGAATTGACCAATGATGGATTGCACAACGGTAAGAGCTGGGTTTCCGTGAGCTTGGCGCGTCATGACCACGTTGGAAGACATGGTCGTCGGAGCGGTGCCGATGAAGAGGAAGCCAATGAGCAGCCAGGGGTCCACTGCGCGATAGTAGTCAGTCTCGAGCCATACAGGATGAAGATCAACGGTACATACTAAAATTTGGGTCTATCGCGCACAAGCTAACTATGCCAAAGGTTGCAGCTGATGTAACAAGGTAGCATTGGAGCTGCACGAAGATGTGGAGCTTCCATCTCATGTAGTTCTCGATCAAGAGCTTCGTATCGAGCGTACATCCGTTGCAGAAGAAGATGACGCTCACGGAAAGGTAGGTTATGACGGTTCGTTTGACCCGCTGTTGTGCATCCGGCACTTGCACTTGGGACGAGATCAAGATGAGAATACTCATTGCTATGAGGAACCATTGATCCTTGATCAACCACTTCAGCATAGCGAATGTCTTTTGCCGCTTGGTCGAGCCTGGCCCTTCGTCGTGAGATGTTCCTTTGGCCGGACTTGTGTGTATTGAGTGACTGCCGTCGGCGTTGACGGGGGCTTCTTCCTTCAAGCCATTGCTGACTACCGGATGGATGGCGTCTTGGGGTATCTCTTCGATACTGTTCTTGGTGGAGACCTCTGATGGGTCGCGCGTTGATTGGACGTCCGCTTGGGGTAGCTGCATGTTGAGACCAGAAGAAAGTTCGAATTTTCGCACTTCTGGGGACTTCTGGGAACAGCAAGCCTTCGAGTTTTGAGTACTGAAGATCCTCGAGGTCTAGCTGACTGTACGGAAGTGCTCGGTCATGAGGCAGTCGAAACGGCCAGCACCATCGTAATGCGTTAGCCTCATGATCGACGCTCCGGAAATGCGACCGGAAAACATCATTCGCGCAGTACGCCTCGGAAAAGTGTCCGAAGTCCAATCCAACCAACGACTTGAAACAACGTAAGAGAGACGAAGATGTGGAGTGTTGTTCGTTGCACGGTTCAGCTGTTCGGTCGAACATGTGCTGTGCGTTCTTAGTCAGCATACAATGATGCAGATCGCGACTGCCGCCCTGGATCCTGAGCGCCCCTCACGTACGCGCCATGGGTGGCTTGAAGATCATTCGCCTTCGGCGCCCGTATGACCAGGCGCAGCATCCACGCCGCCGCAATCCCCCATAACCACAACCCTCACATTCGCTCGCAAGTCACTCGTTTGGCAGAGCAAATCATCGAATGGCGAAACCGGCATCCTCGCACAGCGAGCGGAGACAGCTGATCTGGAAGCGTGTCCACCAAGAGCTGATCAAGCACGCGAAGCCCGACTCGCGCTCCCACTACGACTTCCTGAGCTTCACGCCAGACTTCCGCGAGTCCTCGTACGCGATTGCGCGCCTCGCGCAGCTGCCATGCTATCAGGCCGCAACGACGATTCTTGTGACGCCGGACAACAGCCTCGAGCAGCTACGACTTCGCGCGCTGAAAGATGGAAAGAAGGTGCTGGTTGGGACGTATAGGCTCCGGAGAGGCTTCGTGATGCTGAGTCCCCAGAGGATCAGCGACGAGAATTTCGAATTGGCGAGCTTGCTGGATGGGATGGAAAGACCAGGGATTGGACGACATCTGACGCTTGCCCAAATGAAGGATGAGGGCATACATGTCGATCTGTGCGTTCTCGGCGGTCTTGCCTTCAACACGCAGGGTGTTATAGTATGGGAAGGAAACGGGCTGTTTGAAGTGCAATGGGCGCTGCTGCACGACATGAAAGTTATGGCAGAGCAGATACCAGTGGTTGCCGTCGCACACCAGTGCCAGGTGGTCGACGAAGCTGATTACGGACTAGACAGGATACTACCAGAAAAGGTGGGAGAAGTGCAATGTGACTTTGTTGTCACACCCGAACGGACGATCGAAATACAGGATGCCGTCAAGCCTACTAGTGGCGTACAATTCGAGTCGCTTGATCCGCAAGCGTTGGACAATATACCGCCACTCCAAGAGTTGAAAGGCATTCGCACGATGGAGCAAATCATGAAGGACGGCGGAGTAGGGCAAGAGGCAGGGAAGGAAAGTGAAAAGACACCCACTGCGGAGGAGCAGATGGGCATTAGTATGGTCGAGAAGATCATGAAAGGATTCAAGGTGTGACGTACATGTGGTGTCAGGCACCTATGCATTCTACAAAAGCATTCTTGGCCGTGTCGAAGGACATGCAGCAGTCACATGCCATCATCTTCTATGTCAGGGAGATCAAAATATGCGCAATATACACAGGCGCACAGCTTGTAGCAACAACCCAGAGCGTTCAGAATAGCAGAGGTTTGGCACAAAGCCAGAGACTCACGCACAACACTTGTTCTCACTGAAAATGTCGCATAGCTGGCGATACCTCTTCCATACACAAGGCATTGCTAGATGACGAGGCTGAGGTTTGCGGTCGATTGCATGTGCTGGAAGCGGTGAGGAACAGTCTGGCAACGTTGAAGATGTGTTGACGATAGCTTTGTTGGTGGGTGAGGACCGGCATAAACGCGATGAGAGGGTAAGGTTCCATCAAGATCAACTGGTAAAGCTGCGTATGACGTGATAGCATCATGCAGCGCTATAGCTCTTCAAAACTAACACTTTCCATCTCACAGCATGTGGTCCACTTAGTCATGTGGCACAGCGCATTACCATTGCTATTACATGCTTTGCCTCTTCAGACCGTGCCATCTTGAGTTGTCCTAGTCGCGCCCTAGCATAATCGTAGCTATCTTGTCTCGTTTCATCCACACGGCGCAGCGCGCTTCTCCGTTATTCCGTCTCGCCTTGTTTTCTCTGCTTTCCCTCAATTTCGTTTTCCGTACCCGGCAGCATCCCCAAGTCGAGAGAATAAAACCGTCCCCTACCTCAACCCGAATCTTGCGAGTAAACCCTGCAATAGGTAGCCAAAAAGCACTCCGTATTCCGTCCGTACCTTGCCCGTCGGGCTAACAGCAACCTCCCGGTTCTTCAATTCACTTTTCCTCGTCGCAGCTTCCACCCAGCCCGCACCGAAGTCGGCATAGTTGATTCCGGGCCCGACCAGCCGTCTAGTGATGACGAGTTCGTGGCCTGTCCGTTTTGGGTTCACCGAGTCGTGCAAGGCGGGACCGTCCATGAGGATGAAGTTGAACAACGGTCTTGGTTGCTCGGCTTCGTGACGGTAGAGAAGTTCTGCCTTCTTGATGTCGGCGTAAGGATAGTATAGGAGGAATCCGACAAGCCATTTCATAAACCGAGGCGTGTCATTTTTAGCGGTTGTGTTACAGGACATGGTGCGGTTCACAAGAACAGTCGGAATTCCTTCGCTCACGAGACCATCCTTACGCAGCTGCTCTAGGGCATCGATGATGGCTGCTGCTGCGGATTGCGCAATGTCCATGTCTCGCGTGGCTCGGTTGTCGGCGATACAGTTGTATATCACTTCTGCTCCTCGCAGGCATTCTGCCAATGTCTTTTGATCGGTGAGCGAGCCGGTATAGATGCGAATCTCAGGCCTCTTTGCATCCTCGAGTCCAGGAAAGGCCGACAGGAGTTTGGCCTTGTTTCGAACGTGTACGTTCAGTTGTAAGTCCATTGGCTGCGTTTCGAGGAGGTAGTGAAGCACTGCAGAGCCAGTGCTTCCTGTTGCTCCAAGGAGAGCGTGAGTGGGCATCTTGACGGTTGCACGGCCAGAACAAGTCAATAGTCGATAGTAGTATACCCGTCCAAACTCAATTCAAGTATTGAGGTAAGTTGCTCCAGATACTACACCGTCTGAATGCTTGAAAGTATTTATGTTGCCTGCTTTCAGAATCCAAAATGTTCACGCCGTCCGGATCCCGTGGAAGCCGCGTGTAGAACTAGTAGTGACGCACAATATACAGGGTCTCGTTGCGTCACTATTTCGGCGGCCAAAGACGCCGGAATAAATTATACAGCAAGATATGGGTAAAACTCAGAGTGCGCGCATCGGCATTCTTCCGACATGATTCGTATTCAGTCAATGATTGAACGTTGACCTCGAGGGAATTGCGCAAATGACGAGGTCGGAAGCAATTCTGCATAATGTAGAAGATAAGAGAGAGAGAGAGAGAGAGAGGAAGAGTCACTGTACGCTTAGAAGTCGGAAATTTTGAGAGATAAAGTCAAGTTCCCAGTCCAGAAGTGGTTCGCAAAATTCTTGACTTTGAGGTCAAAGGATTTCAAATGTAGTTGCTTAGCCTGGCGTGGGAATTCCACAAGGCCGTCACAAAGCATCCTCTCCAAAAGTACAAGAAGTAAAACGCTTCCAGTGGTGAGTTTTTTGTACCCACAAACGAATACAACTGGACCAATCATCCAAACTCGCCCCGCAGGCCGCAGCATGAACTTCGCCATCTTGTTTCGTTTCATCCCCGCGGCGCAGCGCACCTCCCTGTCAACGCCGCGCATCCCGGCGGCAACATCGCATGAACACCAATACAGCCCCCCAATCACAACTAACCGCGTCTTCACCCAAGCGCACAGCAACGAAACGACCGCATGGTCTGGTAAAGTGCCTTGCGCTCTTCACTAAGTTTCGCGAACCGCTGCTAATGTGCTGCGCCGCGAGTGTGAGTGCTGTGCCTGACAAAGGCGGGCGTATAAGATGAGCTGGGGTCCTGATGAGGCTGGTCACTCCATCCTCCCGAACGGTCACCGATTGTTTCGGGCATCACCAATTAAGCGGCGTAGATGTTGGTAATCTTGACTTGTGTTTATATGCAGGACGCTGCTTGAATTCTTCCTAGCCCTCTCACTTCGTTCTCGTTCTTCTTGTACTCGAAGTCGACCAGCCGGAGCAAGTGCCCACCCCGATCAAGCTGTGCGACTCCCAACAACCTCAGCCTCCACTTCAGCCTCCACTTCAACCTCAACTTCAACTTCAACTCCAACTTCAGTCCGAACCCCAACCGGAAAAAACTTCTCCCACCTCCAAAATGCGCTTCATCCTCACATTATCGGGGCTCCTTGCCCTCACTAGCGCCGCCGCCATCCCCCGCGCTGTTCCCGCGACCGTAACTCTCCGCCTGATAACCTCACCCACACACTCGAACCACTATGCCCCCACTCAACAAGTACCTACCACTGCGAAAGGAAACACGCTTAACCTCTATGTCGGACAAGCCCTCTCACTAGACCGCTCCCCGCTTTATCTTCAGGCCATCGAGATTGCTGGAATCAGCGAGGGCTCGGCGCTGACGAAGCCACCGCTGCAAGTGGATGAAGGAGACAATCGGGTACGGTGCATGGTCAGGACCGGACACAGCAGCACCGGGCTGGCATTTGGAATCGAGGCAGGCGTGGTCGCCTTTGGCGGTCAGACTGGAGGGTTGGCTACTGTGACTGGAGTGGAGTGCTGGTTAGAGGGACCTGCGGAAACCTATGGGCTTGCGTTCTGAGATGGAAGGCCGTCTGAGCCAAGATGGGACGGATTTTGTTTTCTTCATTGTTTTGCATCTGCATTGCATCGGCGTTTGGGAAATGGCCCAAGGATACCTATGGGATGGGCCCAAGGTAGCGACGGATCGAAGTATCCAAGGTGCATAATGTGTGATAAGCGGCAACGGTCGCCCTTTTCTTTTGTCACTGGGTTGGAAACGCCCGTTGGTGGAGTACTCGTGTCAGGGTCTATAGTACAATTAGGTCACTATGTCCGGGTCATCATAATTACACCGGTAGAACAACGCCAATCTTATCAAAGTCATGCAACGGTAATGTACCAAGTCAAGCGACTGTATCATGGAGGTGTAACTGTAATCAATAAAACCCACCGTACTACTCGTTTTGTTGCGTCCGGTCTTGTTATGCCTTTCGTTCATGCCCGTCGTCCCATCGTGATGACCTGTCATTCCTTTCTGTGGCTCCGTCGTTGTGTGTTGCCGTGCTCGCCGTGCTAACGGCACAGCTGTGGATGGCGCAAAGTATACATCTCTGGAATATACCGATCAACCTATGCCCACACTCTGGAGTCAAATGCTTCGCTTCTTCGTCGAAAGCCGCCCAATTAACATTCGCGTCCGTCTGCAGTCTGCTAGAAAACGGTGTGAGGACAATGCAATCACATTGTGACCATGGTGATGTAATTTCGGGCTAAAGACGCATCAGGCTTAGCTTCCGCAGCGGCAAGCTTCCATGAATGTTTCCAAAACACTCGTCCCCTCACTCCTGGCACACCAGCATCATGGTGCGATTGACGCCCTCGCGCCTGCTGTGCGCGGCGATGCTGCTGTGCACATTCCTGCTGGTCTCATTCATTACAAACCTGCTGAACGGCCCGCGCGGCTACGAATTGCTCGAGCACCCCGACGCGGACTCCCGACCGCCCGCCGCTGAGCGACCCTACGTACCCTACGGCGAGGAATGCTCCCCCTTCAAGGCGGGCGTAATGGACGATGTCACGATTGTGCTCAAAATGGGTGCCGGCGAGGTTTCGATGCAGCTGCCAGCCTATTTGGCCCGCCTTGGACGTTGCAAGCAGGACTTCCTGCTCTTCTCGGACCGCAAAGCGGAGTACAATGGCCTGCAGATCCACGACGTCCTCGCGAACCTCCGCCCAGAATACCGGTACAACAATCAAGACTTCGACGTCTACGATGCGATCCAGCGGGCGGACAACAGCGATGAGAAGACGCGCGAGGGCTGGCGCTTGGACAAATACAAATTCCTCCCCATGATGGAACTCACACGACACCTGCGCCCCAAGTCGCACTGGTTCGTCTTCATTGAGCTGGACACGTACGTCAATTGGGACAACATGCACCGCTTCCTGGTCAACTTCGACCCCAAGACGCCCTACTACTTCGGCTCCCCAGTTTGGCCCCGGAAGAAGCCCGTCTTTGCGCACGGCGGGAGCGGCTTCGTGCTTTCCAGCGCCGCTCTGGACAAGCTGATGGCGCGGGGGAGGATGTTTGCCGAGAACAAGTACCTCCCGGGGACACATCTGTTTGGCAAGGACATGAAGAAAGAGTGCTGCGGCGACGAGGTGCTGGCGAGCGTACTCAAAGCGAGCGGCATAACCATCAACGGCTATTGGCCCATGTTCAATGGCGAGAAGCCCATCACGGCGCGTTTTGGCCGAGAGCAGTGGTGCGAAGCCATCCTCACGCTTCACCATCTAGGCGCCGATGACTTCGCAGGTCTCGAGCGATGGGAGTCTTCGTCTCGACGAACACCCACCAAGCCACTCACCTTCGAGGAGCTGTTCACGCTCATCGAACCTTCGTTACGAGACAGAATCGAGGATTGGACCAATCTGTCGGAAGACGTCACGCATCTTGGTGGTCATGCGGGCAAATCATTTGAAGGCTGCGCAAAAGCCTGCATGAAAGACCACAAGTGCGTGCAGTACGAGCATTTTGGCGACACTTGTCGCCTATCTCACGACATCCGGCTCGGGCATCGCCAGCCAGCCGAGGGTGGCAAGAAATGGACATCGGGTTGGGCCATGGGGCGGATAGAGGCCTTCAAAGCAGCACACTCGCCTTGTGAAGGCGCCCACTTTGTCCATGCCAATCCATGATCTCACGAGATGATGATACGAGAGACAGCATCTGTACGATTTACGGCATTTGGAAGGCGTTTGATACTTGACCGCATCATGGTTACGCAGCGTTATATACCCTGGGCGGCTTGCGGTCATTTTACGGGCATCGGTAGCATAGTTTGGCGTTAAGGTCTCGAAGGGCTCGATTCCTGTTGCATTGCTTTGCGAGGGGTTTGTTTGGGCCCAGAACTAATACTATGTTTGTAATTATTGCTGTTTTCGATGTACTAGGCTCCTCGATACCTGTATTGAGGAGTGTTGTTGGAGGATGTATACTGTACATATTGACTACATTGAGTTAGATCAGCTCCGGGCGTGGACTGTACAATTAATGGGAAAGATGAAGACCGATTCAATGTGACCATAATATACCAATACTGCCGCAGTTCAAGATCTTCCTCCTTAATCAAATGATTGTTTTGACTCTTCAATAGTATTTGAAAGGTCAAGTAGTTCTGAAAGCACCTGTTGATAACGGATGTGGAAAGCTGGGGAAGTGTGCTGAACGCCTTACTAAACCCAGGTACACACGACCGAGTACGCTTCCTGAAGCCCAAGAGGTCGGAACGGTAGAGATGCGTGCGAGCCGAGGTCCCTGCAATGATTCATCACATGGCGTCTCTCCACTTGCCCTGCGTCCACCCCGGATTCGCGGTAATGATTCATTAGCGTGGCTTAGCGTCATTTCATGAACACGCGGATGTAGCATTTGGGGAGCTTGTGTGGCTGTGATCTGAAGCTGTTAGAGACGGAAGTGTAGGATGTAACACGGAAGTGTAGGATGGGTATGAGAAGACCATAAACGTAGTCAGAGCTTCTCGGTGATTCGAAAAAAGATATATATGTAAATTTCCAGCACCCTAATGCATAAAATTTCGCATAGATCTAGTTGAAAAAAGAATCTACAGCCTACCCTTCCTCTCTCTCGCAAGTCGCGCCGGCAACATCCTCCTCAACACCTTTCCGTTGCTCGACTTGGGAATCTCATCGAGGATGACAATACCACCTCTTAGCCTCTTGTACGAAGAGACCTTGGAATCAACGTGTTCGCGTATGCTCGCTATGAGCGTGTGTAGATCACGCGTCGATGCTTTTGCTTCAGTAGTGAGCGCCACATACGCGAGTGGGACTTCAGTGCCCTGGTCGTCGTCCCAGAGCGCGCAGACGGCGCCTTCACTTACGGAGGGGTGCGAGTTAAGGTGGGCTTCGAGCTCGGCCGGGGGGACTTGGTTGCTGGGGTGGTGTTAGTTCTGTTGATAGTGATGGAAAGATAGAGGAGTGGATGTGGACGTGCCCTTTGTATTTGATCAGCTCTTTCTTGCGTTCTGTCAACCACCAGAAGCCTTCAGCATCCACCCGAACGACGTCCCCCGTTCTCATCCACTCTCCATCAAATGCCTCCCTAGTAGCCTCCTCATTGCGCATATATTTTCGGAATACCAAAGGGCCTCTGACTAGCATCTCACCCTGCGCTCCCTCGCCCACATCTTTTCCATCATCGTCTACAATTCTCGCTTCGACGGCAGCGAAGAGTTTGCCCACCGATCCAATTCGATGCGCTGATTTCGGTATCTGCATCGTGATGCTCGTTTCTGTCATGCCGTAGCCTTGAAATATAGGCGCATTGGGGAGGTGTGCGTGGAAGAAGTCGATGGTGGACGGTGGGAGAACGGCGCCAGAGCACATGATGTACTTTACGGAGGCGAGACGAGAGAGGTCGAAGACAGTCTGTTTGGAAATGGCGACGGCGATGGTGGGGAGGATACGGAGGGTATTGGCCTTAATACGAGCGGAGAGGTCGAGGAAGGAGGGAAGCGTGTAAAACCTTTGCAACATGGTGTAGAAGCCGATGTAAGTACCCATTAGTGCCACTGTTACTAGCCCTGTATGTACCATTAGGTCTGAGCGGAATGATCAAGGCTTGTGGTGCAACTACCATAGATGTGGCATAGGGGCGCGAAAAATACACCTCTGATATCAGCTTCCCAGAAGGATGGAACGGTCGCTCGTGCGCTAAGCATATTTGCGACGAGGTTGTAATGGGACAGTTCGACGCCTTTGGCTTTACCGCCCGTTCCTGAGCTGAAGCATACCACTGCAGTATGCTCTCTGCTGTCTCTTTGAGAGAGATCGAATGCAGGTAGTCGATGTTCCTGGTCCAAGAGTGTTTCCAGTTTGATAGACTATGCAAGATCAGTGGTTGACGATGAAGAGGAAGACCACGGGTATCGTACATCTTCAAGCGAGGATTCAGCTTCATGCAACGAGATCACTTTCGAGATTGGCAAGCCCAACCTTTCCGACGCTGCGCACAAGGTAGGCCATGTACTCGGGTCTGCGGCGAATACCTTGGGCCGGGATATTTCTAGGCAATTCGCCATTTCGTACTCAGTGCTTAAGGGATTGATCAATCTGCCTTCAGATTAGCTTTGCAATGGAATTTTGACGCAGATGACTGACACGGCAACTCCGCCGCTCCAAAGTACTGCTTGTATGAGTCTTACAACGTCTACCTTCGCGAATGATGAGAGCTGTAGATTTAACCGTGAAGATTCTCATACCGAGTTCGGCGCGCAAATGCACACCACGTCTCCCTCTTGAACGCCCAATACATGTCTTAAGCCATAAGCACCTTTCGCGCTCTGGTCCCTGACGCCAGCATAGGTAAGTTGCTCCCCAGTCCAGTCATCTTCGATAATGACCTTGTTATCTTCTGCATCATCTGAGTTGTACAGTTGTAGTAATTGCGAGACCGACACGTTCGTCGGAATCGCTGGAGCTGGATAGCTTGACCGATAGATGCGTTGGGTTTGTGACATGGCGGAGGAAGGCGCGGCAATGACACTGCAGTGGTGTTCTGTTAGATGTAAGGTCACGGCGGTGGAGGTGTGTGTGAATTTCCGGCTGTGCACGGGTAAAGTGTGTGGGGAAGTACTGATCGGGGTAGACTACTGACCACGTTAGATCCCGCCTCGGCTCGATTTTTCCAGGCGGCACCCAAGTACGGAACATAGTGTGCATGAGCATTTAGTGTGGTACCTGCATAGAGCCCCGCGGTACTCGGTTTGAAAAAACATATACTGCGCGGCTTTGTTGTTCATGTTGTCTTATTCGGCAAGTTAGATGTTCCTTCTCTTCTTCATGACTGTCCTCTCGTGTTTGGCTTGCATTCTACGATGTGACGCATCTGTCCGATAAATGAGCCGCAATGGCGTGCATTAATATGCATCAGCAATCATGACCACGTCTGAGACGGCGATACCGTTGCTTGCCCTTATCTCAGCAAGCTCAGACGTAAAATATTACGCGCTATAGAACAAGGCAAATTCAGTAGAACTTCTCTTGAAGTGTAATGGATGGTGCTTGGGCTACCAGACCGTCTACCGCACCAGGAAGTGCGTTCGCGGAATAGCGCTGGGTGGGCAATACTACGTTTCGACTCCGAATTCAGCTTGTGTATGGGTGAATGGTGCTTGGACTTCAAGACTACCGGTATAAGGTATCACCCGACGAAAGAGCTGCAGCAGATGGTTGAGCCGTGCAATATGTAGGGGCGTATCTAACAATAGAACATTCAAGCATGAGACCCGCAAGCGCCAGACGCGGGGTAACCGATAGCGATTGGTTCTCGTCGCAGGGTCCAGGTGACTCAGCTACCGCCAAGAACAAGATGCACGGTCTAACCTCCCAGCTACGCACTTACATACAATAGACGCCGTCATCTGCCCGCCTTCAATGCACCGTCCCATGTCGCCGGATTCGACGTCCGCCCGATCAGTACCATATGCTCAAATTGCCACTCCCAGGTCCGCGCAAACGTCAACGCTCAGAGTCGCCTGAACAGACCGGAACGTCGCAACCTCCTTCCAAGAAGCAGAGGCTCAGCCATCCTAGTGGATCTCAACCACCGCCGGCGTTTTGGGACAACTTGTCGAAGCTCTGGTTGACAAAGCGAGCGTTGAGAGAACTAGATCGAAGAAACAGAGAAACTTCTCCAAGCCCGTCTCTCTCGCCGCATCGACACGTCCACCGGCCAGTCACTCGAAAGTTCGTCGCTGAGCAGAAGACCAACTGTCAAGTCGCCCACTGTGCAGGATCTCTTTCCCGCCGCACGCCGAAGAACATAGCGGTATTCGCCAGACACGGTGGTCCGGATCTGTCAGACCTCCGGCACGTACGTATCGCAAAACACTTGCGAGCTTCATCAAGCTAACGGTCCTAGCACCCCGAACCTACACGTCGTTTCGATTATACAATGAGCTCTAGCCAGTTGGATCAGAGCCGACAGCGGGGTTCCGCAACTCCCTCCTCGAGCACCAGACCCACCACGAATACAACAAGAACAAAGAGCACCGGAGCTTACGATCGTGCCTTTCACCAACATCTTGTTGATAACGGGGTGTATCCTAATGCATACGAGTACCTAGATGGGAGTGTGTCTGAACCAAACAACTTGGAGGACCTCACACGGATGTTGGCCCAGCCTCGACCGTCGCTTTCGCCGTCTCGTTTTACTGACCGAGAGTTCAAAGAACTCAGTCGAGCAGATGCGCATGCTTCTAAAGAGAAACAAGTGTCTGAAATGGTGATTCCTATCATTGAAGGCAAGATTAGTGATGGGCAATGCCGCTCAGGAGGAATTCCCTTCACTAATCTTGACCCCTTAACCGACGGCACGCTCAAGCCAGGCAACCCAGATATCTACTATGGGGCGCGGCCTGAACATCTTAGTCTAATAGTCCGTGACGAGCTTAGCGGCCAGATTATCCCTTCAACGCAGCACGACCTTCCTATCGCGCCGAACTTTTTTCTAGCAGTTAAAGGGCCAGATGGATCTGCTGCCGTGGCTAAACGCCAGGCTTGTTACGACGGCGCGTTAGGAGCGAGAGGTATGCACAGTCTACAGTCATACGGACAGGGCAACTCAGTTTACAATAATGCATCTACCATTACATCGATATTTCATAATGGCCAGCTCCAGATGTACACCAGCTATATCACCCCGTCGTCTAATCCTGGAGCCCGTCCAGAGCACCATATGACTCAAGTTAACGCTTGGGGATTGACTGGCAACCTTGAGACCTGTCGAGATGGACTCCGCGCATACAGGAACGGACGAGACTGGTGCAAGAAACAGAGGGATGAGGCAATCAGGCAGGCGAACGAGAGAGCAAATCCTGTCGAAGCTGAAGTATCAGCTGGCGACGCAGCCGCTAGCCCAGCTTTAAGCATTGTGACCGCGGTGCCAGAAACAGAGGCTTACACCATGAGTCAGGAGTCTCGGACGTCCTTAGATGAAGACTTGGACAGCTTGGAGGAAAATGATAGCTCAGAGGACCTTGCAGTTCACACGTTCCCCGCCAAACGTCCCAATAAGCATTCGAAGCAGGCGCAGACTCGGAAGCGACGCAACGCCAATGTGACAGACAGCTGAACCAAGCGAGACATTCGTGGACGGCAAACGTTGAGCGTTATAGAGGAATTGCCATACTGCTATACATACAGCTTCGACCTACATTCGCAACGGATCCGTTGAAGAAGAGAAACCGTCAGCATCCGCGTCTCCAAGTCCATCCTCCACGACCATGCGCAGAACAGCGCGACACTGCCAACGAGAAGCAACTCCCGCTGGCGCACAGCTTCAGGCAATACTCGGGTTGGATGAGCAGACGAGCCAGGTCCCTTTGCCGCGCAAGGTGCTGTAACAAACACCTTGGTGGACTCGTGGCCCATTAGCGACCCTGCAAGGATGGGGATATGCCTGTGGGCAAAGACTGGCGTAAGAAAGATAAGAGTCGAAGCTGGCAAGAGCGAGGACGGGTACATTGGGGCCAAAGGGCAAGCTGCTGTGGGAAGGTCCACAAGAAAGTCAAAGACGTCGTCCCCAACATAGGGCTCGACTCGAACTATTCGTACGTACGCTACATTGTGTGATCTCCTGCAGAAATGTCCTTCTATTACCGTGAAGTCTGCTACCTCAAGGCTGGCGACAGTAGTGTCGCTTTGTTTGATTGGTTGCAGCCTCCGTCCGAGACCTTTGGGCACGTTGTCCTTCAACCCGCGCACCGCCTGCGCAACCATCCGGTGCGGGCGATCACGCACCGTTGGTGCCGTCTGAGCCTAAGCTTGCCCACGCGCTGTTGGAAGCAACCGAATGGAGCCTAGTGCGGGGTGCATTTGGGGCTGCCAGCAATGAAATTGGAAACACATCTTCCCCAACAACATGTCATTGTCGGCAACCCAGACAACATTGATGGCTCTGTTCGTGAAGTGCATGCTCTTCGATGACCGAATATGCCACGCAACATGAGCCGAATCCGAGCAAGCCTCTACGCAGCTCCGACATCCGTGGCAGCAGCGGCTATCGACATCCTGGAGCTAATGCACCAAGGCTAGACCTGGGGAGATGCCCATCACATTGTAATTGCCGCTTGTGACGAGGTAGAGCTGCAGCTCAGTGGTTCCCTTTCGTACAACCATCTACACGATTCAATCCTATACGCAAAGCACACCCGCTGCAACGATATGCCTGGACTTTTGGTCATCGCCCAACTGGTGTTTGCCAACAAGGCACGCAGACAGACGGTACGATCTGATGAATAGTCATAGCTGATCCCGCTGATTTGCTCCAGGTAATAGAAGCCCTAGAAGGGGTCAGCGAGTTTTCGAGGCAGAGCGAACCGGAAACTACTCGCTATGCTGTCTTCATATCCAGGGATGAGGCCGATGAGAAGAACCTCTGGGTCATTGAGGAGTATGTGTTTCTTTGCTGCAGATTAGAGACGTCCCTGATGGGTCTTATAGGTACAACTCGCAAGATGCGTTCGATTCGCACATGGCATCCAAACCTGTTGTCGACCTGATCGCCTCTTTCGGCGCAGACCCCACCCTCCTCACCGCAGCACCAGCCATGACTATTTCAGAGGTCGTGCAAAGCTTCTCGCGACCTGAGATCACCAGCTGTGCCGACCCCTACATCGCCGTCGCTTCGATCGAATACAAAGACGGCAAGCGAGCTGAAGCGTTGGAGGGGTGGAAATACGTCGCCTTAGAGACAGAGAAGAATGAAACAGAGACGCTAAGCTACGGTATCTACAAGAATAGAGAGCACTCAGAGACGGTGAAAACATTTGAGGCTTACCGGAGCCAGGAATACTTCATGGGAGTACATGTCAAAAGTGCAGCTGTGCAGGAGAACTTGCAAAAGTACGGTAACGAAATCCGCGCATCCATTTCGCACGTTTGGCTGAAGCATGTCGCTGGATTTATGGACAAGGGAAAAGGCTCGTCGAATCTATAGATCATAATTAAGCTCGAGCACCTGTACTCAGAGCAGCTGTACTCTTCAGTCTTTCTTCAAAATACCACCCGTACACTGCACTAAATAATCACGCTTCCGTGTCTTTCAGCCAAGAAGTCTAACAATTCGGCACACAAAGCTTTCAGTCGACTATTCCACGCGAACAGTATCTCGAGTAAGTGATCCTCGACTAAGCGTGCTGAGTTCGCGGTCACAGGAACCTCTGAACCAGCGGGGTACCGCATGCTAATGATTCATTAGCGCAATCCCTACCCCACGTTTCTCAAGGTGAATCACTAGTAGCCATATGCCCCGCGCTCTCTTCCGCACATCTAACCTATCGGAAGTCAATGCTGCCCTCTCGTTCGCCTGAAGAAGGTCCTGAGACCACTGCTGTGGAGGCCAATGAGTCGAGTGATAAGCGGCTCCATGGACTCGGGCAGCGGGTGGCGTCTCGCCCACAGTCGCGCCTTCGCTCTTCGGAGTAATTCGTCTTGAGAAGCATAAGGACTCAATGCGATTGGATTTTGGTATCCGGCCGTGGTCAGATCCAGATGACTGCTGAGTATACTTAAGACCCCGCTCTCAGCTTCCCTTTCGTTTCCATCGTTGCGACTTTTGCTCAATACCCTTTGCATCAAGACAGCGATATTACAGCCTTCCGTTCTTGAACTTTCTACAAACTACAGCATGGCTCCTCCAGTCGAGAATGGTGTCAACGCTTCAGTCGTCTCAAACGGGGCGAATGGCGTCAATGGCTCTCACAAGAGGCCGATTTACATTGCTGGTTGTTCTGGAGGTACGGTGCAACTAAGACTCTCCCACTAACGTTCCTCGTTCCTAACAAATAACAGGTGTATACGATCGGAAACGAGCTATTCATGATATGGCGAAGGTACCGCTACAACCCCTCGCAAAGCAGGAGTAGTCACTAACGTCTCTAGAATGAGCCCCACGTCGACGTGATAACCGGCGACTGGATGTCCGAATGCAACATGACCCTCCGCGGCGCCGACAAGCGCGACAAGCTCGCCAAAAAGTCCATGTCCGTCGTCGGGGCAGCCTACGAACCATATTTCCTTGAAGAGATTGACCCTGCCATTCCGTGGCTCGCGAAGAACAAGACAAAGATCTGCGTCAACGCTGGAGCTAGCGACGTGGAGGGCCTGGCCAACGAGGTCAAGAGGCTTGTCCAGAAACACGGAGTGGATTTGAAGGTCGGCTTCGTTGATGGCGATGATTGCACGGATGCGGTACTGGACCTTTACAAAAAGGGGGAGAACTTTCCTAATCTCCCGGCTGGGAAGAACATTCAGGATTGGGGACACGAGCCGATTTGTGCGCAATGTTATCTTGGTGGGACTGGGATAGCGGCTTGTTTTGCTGGTCTGTTGCATTCTAATCTTGCCTGAGGATTATTACTGATCGATGTACAGGTGGTGCGGACATTGTTGTTTGCGGTCGTGTTGCGGATGCTTCGGTCACTGTTGGTGCTGCGATGTGGTGGCACGGTTGGACCCGCGAGAACAACATCCAGGAAGTCGCCTCGGCGTTGATGGTCGGTACGTACAAAATAGTTTCAAGTGTCCGTGAACGTTACTGATTAAATGTTAGGCCACGTTATCGAGTGCTCAACTTACGCGACTGGAGGCTACTACAGTGGCTTCAAAGATCTAGGTGTAAAGGACACCGATATGGGTTATCCGATTGCAGCAATCGAACATAACGGTGAGGCTGTCTTCACAATGGAGAAGGTGAGTGAAGTATTACGATACCGATTGACTCATATGAAACTAACATTCCATTCAGGGCAAGCATGGATTAGTAAATACGGCCACCATCGCGAGCCAGTTGCTCTACGAGATCCAAGGCCCATTCTACTACAACTCCGATGTAACCGCCCAAATCGAGAACGTCAAACTTGAGCAAGTCGGCGAAAACGCTGTACGAATGTCAGGCGTCCAAGGTCTCCCAGCTCCACCCACCACCAAAGTCGGCATCACCGCAAAGGGCGGATACCAGGCGGAGTTCCATTTCTTCCTTACTGGTCTAGATATCGAAGAGAAAGCGAAGATGGTGGAGAGGCAAACATTGGCTGCAATGGGCGAGCACGCGAAGAAGTTCTCGTGTCTCAAGTTTCAGCTTTGCGGCACGGTTCCCAAAGATCCCCAATCGCAGGATGAAGCTACAGTCGATATGCGCATCTTCGCGCAGACAAAAGATGCGGATCTTCTCTCCGCTGGCGCAATGGTCGACAGCGATCGAGGTTCTTTCGCGCGTTTCTGCATCGAGAACCTCCTGCAAGGCTACCCTGGATCAACTATGGCGCCCGATATGCGCACCGCAATGGGCCGGCCATTCTTCGAGTATTGGGTCAGCTTGATGCCGCAAGAGTTCGTCAAGGAGGTGGCCCATCTTCCCGACGGCACAATCGTCAATATCCCCTCTCCCGGAGTCACGAAGGAGTACGACTTCAACCAGCCAACGTACAACACCCGCAACCCCGTCGACCTCTCTTCCTTCGGCCCAACAACGCGCGCTCCTCTCGGCTACGTCGTGATGGGCCGTTCCGGAGACAAGTCTTCAAACTGCAACCTCGGGCTGTTCGTAAGGCACGACGACGAGTACCAGTGGCTCCGCTCTTTGCTCAGCATTGAGAAGGTCCGCGAGCTTCTCGGGAAGGACGATCAGGGGAAGAACATTGATCGTTGCGAGATGCCGAATATCCGCGCTGTTCACTTCCTTCTGAGAGACCACCTTGATCGCGGCTTCAACGCGACGAGCGGGTATGATAGCTTGGGCAAGAACCTATGTGAGTACATTCGGTGCCGGTACGTGGACGTTCCGAATAGGTTTTTGGAGCGTGGGCGTATTTGAGGGAACGCTGTTGCTAGCTCGGGACTGTTGGGGTAGCATTAGTAGGCGTTTGTTTCCGCCTTTTTCACCAAGAACTAAGTTTTTGGAAGACTGCATCGTCCTCAACTTGTGATGAGTGATGTGTCCTGCCTGCATGAAGGACGAGGTGTATGAATGGTACGCTAAGTCTGCACGTCCCGCATACCAGCCTTGGAATTGCGGGGGCTCGGATAAGCGCCGCCGGCCTCTCCCCAGCTTTCTCCACATCAACGACACTGCCTCCACTTTTCCTGGTACCATGTTCTACTGACACCGCGGCGGTACGAACATTGGGCCGTCTCCGGCCAGACCCGGCATCGACATGGCATCCGCAGCATCAACCTCTCCCTCCGACACTACCTCGCCGGCGAGCACGTCGCGAACAGCTCAGGAATCTGACAATCTGGAGAGGAAGAGGGCAAGGGATCGGAAGAGTCAAAAGGCTATGCGCGAGAGGACCAAATGGAACATCCAGCTGTTAACACAGCAAGTGGACCAGTTGACGACTGCGCTTCAGTCTACCACTCAGCAGAAGAACGATCTGTACAATCGCTTTCTCGCCATCTCCGAGGAAAACGACCATTTGCGCGTCCAGAAAGCCGCTCTCCAGCTTCGGTTGCTAGGAAACGGTCAATCGCCATCAGAGCACGGCGCCTCCCCCACCACAGCCATCGCACCGTACGAAGCGATACCACTCAACACGAGCCCGACCACCATGTCCGATCAGATCCTTCAAACCTTCGTGGAAAGCCGATGGGAAGCATACGCTTTCCAGACCGCTGGTCGCATCGAATCGTATCCCGAGAAACCAGATCTCAGCGCCCTGTTCGATGGGAGGCCGAACAGGAGCGTTGACGAGACGAGCGCGGTGGTAGGCGATATCGTGAGAAGCTTCAGAGAGATCGATACGCTGCCGAAGCAGGTTGCCGTGCACTATATCATGAGCACACTTATGAGGTGGCAAGTGCTCAGAACGCCGGCGAGTTTCGAAGCGATGCCAGAGTGGTTGCGGCCTGGGAGGGCACAGTTGGAACGGGCGCATCCGAGTTGGATTGATCGCATAGCTTGGTAATACAACCCGTGTCATCCGGGTTGCACCGCGATATTGACGATTACAGGCCGAAGATCCGCACCTACCTCATAGACCACCCCGAGGTCCATTTCGACGACTTTGCCTCCGCATACAGTCACTCCTTCGAGATAAAATGGGATTATGACCCCGGTCACGTTATCATGACCACGTCGAACGATGACACCGGCGGCATCCTGATCAATCCAATTTACGAAGAGCATTTGAGACAGTTGAAGAATTGGACTGTGCATGGTGTGTTTAGGAGAAAATTTCCTGAGATGACGGAGATCATTGATAGCTACACGAAACCGGAGGCGTGAGTCTGTCCTGCTTGTTGTGATAGAGAGCGTTGTATGCTGACCGGAAAAGGGCGAGTCCAGGGTTTCCTGCTGATGTACTGAGTCCCGGTTTGGCAAGGTACGCGATATAAGTGCTGGTCGCAATGCGTAGACGATGTTCGGGTTTGCGTCCAGGCCATTGCCGGGAGCTCGCGTTATATCGGAAGCAAGTACCTGGAAACATCATACGCATCTCCGACCCAACTAATTGTAGCGTATGTCATGTTAAACGGCTGGTCAGCAAGCGCGTAGAGAGGCTGACCAAGACCTCCAGGAATAGCTTTGAAAGCCACATACAACGTTAGATTGATGCAGACTACAGACGGAGTAAGCTGTTACGGGACCTTCCAAGTCCATGGATACCCCGCGGAGCATGTACCGCGTCAACCGTGTCTGGAACCAAAAGAACTCACCTCTCGTGTCGGCCTAATAGCCGAACGGTCAGCACTTCAACCCGAAAGGGCCTACCACGACATCCCATGCTCTTTACTCTTTCGATCTCGCAATACAGGCTATCTCAACCAAAATGACGTAACCGCTGCCATAATCGCGGTTTGATCATAGGACCCGTTACTCAACCTGGAGGAACGAATGCAACATACTCATTCCGTCCAACCCTACATCTCGATGCAACGAATGCCGGTTATAATTGCATACGTAACGCTCCGAAAGTGCGGTCGTCGGTCAGCGCCACGTGGATCTGTACCAGGACCTTCACGAATGGTGACGAGCCAGCGCGTAAGCCCAATTCGTGTTCTCATGCAGTACCTTTGTACGCAACAATTGCTTCCACGTGCACGTATGCGGGTCATGGCGATGGTTGCACGTAGCTCCCCTGTCGTGGAAACATCGGTCGTGCTATCGTGGCTCTCCTGCTTGACCGTGGAGTTGGGGTCGAATGTGGGTGCTTCAAAGTTCTGTCTGCTGACATTTGGGCCGCATCGTCGTTTTGGGCGTGTTCTGCTGTCTTGCGCATTGGTTTGCAACGTGCTGGCTTTCGCTCCGCTTTACGACGGCCTCTCGTCGGGTTAGACTGACATGCCGTCTCACACAAAGCGAGCGTCGCTCGTTGTTCTCATCAGAGTCGCGAACTGTTACCACACGTTCGGGTCAGGGGCAATGGTAAACCTCATGCTGTGGCATTGTGGCTTTATATAGATACCTTGCTCATTGCTCATGCTCGAGGCTACGTTGCATTGGCGAATTAAGAGCGCTGGTGTGGGAGTCCACTAACCTGGCAGTACGGCTTGCGGGTGAGCAAACCATCGTGTTTCGTCTTACTAAATCTCCTAGTCGATGCACATGGGAAACCGCTGCGGGTTGCGTGTTGCAAGGTCGTTGATTTTGACGCTGTTTCGGCGGCGAGCTATCGACGTCTGGCTAAGGTCTCAAGCGTACGGGGACCTTTGTAGGTCTGGTCTACCTTAACTTTGCTCTTCCGCACTGCGGCTATTATGTGGGAGGAAAGGAGAGGCAGCTATTGCGTTGGTTAGCCGCTGAACGTTAGGGTTCTGTGTGATGTTTACCGTATATATCTCCTCCATCTTCCACGTATCGGTTCTCTTGTACAGAGATCACCATCTCTCATTGCAACAGCGGTTGATGCAGCAACCCGGTTGTCCAAATTAGATGTCAAGTGCTCACAGTACGCTGGTTGGACGGCAATTACACCTCAAGACTTGTGAGCTCTACACAATCTTCCACGACAATGAAGTGTCACGCCACTTCCCCACACCACTTGAGCATGACCACTAAATGTCCAGGTAGCCGTTACGTCTCTACATCCCGAGCTTTGCGCTATACTTGGTAGTAAATGTCAAACGTTTTCCATATCAAGATCGGTTTCGTACAACGCTCGTCCTTCGGTGCCAATCACCCCGACCGGAAGAATACCCACCGCCGGCATGACAGCTTCTACAGACCTGAACATCAAAGCTGTCAATCACGCTACAAAATGACACATACTCCGCCGACTATGCGTCCAAAACTAGTTTTGCGTGTCCCTTGGCATTCGGTTCCAGCGTATCGAAAAGCGACGCGAAATCCCCGCTTTTATGTACATGCAAAGATGGTTACAAGGAGGACCCAGAACATTGGCACACGTCGCCCCGGAGTCGGTGAGATCAGGCTATTCTGTGTTACCGCTGATGAAATTGCGCACACACATGCGCCCGACATGGCTTTTTCCGAGCGCTTGGGATTTGGAATCGGGAGGCTACATAAGGCGGCTTGGGCTTTGGCAATCGTGTGTCACTATGTCAAAAGGTGGTAATCGTACTTTTGGGGGGCTGAAACGAAAATGGGCCGAACAGAGAGCTGCCTTGCTCGGTGATAGCATCCGAGATTTGGCTCACTGGTCGTAAGTCATGATTTCCATCGGAAGCGAGATCTAGGCGTTGAGGCTTCGGCAATCTTCAGGTCGAGAGGCATGTGGCTCCGACATGCCCCCCTTGGTGCCGTTAAGCCCTCAATGTCAACACTTTCATGCAAGACAGCCGAGGCGCACCGGCACCGCGCCACCATGCTGTGAGACCGAGCAAGTCCGGAAGATGGCAAGCCTCACATCTGCACTCACACTCACTCCACCACCTGGTTCGCGCCCAGCCCGTCCCATGAAACAGAAGCTGGGGTATGTGTTCCCAGAAGGCGACAGCCACCAACCAGCCAGGCCTCGAACGGGACTGCCACCACTCGTCTACTGTCCCTTCATCGGTGTGACCGAACTAAAATCCTTCCTTAGTATGATTGGAACGGCGAACTCACCGCATTGGTAAATATTCTTATAGCTTCCCGTCTACACGATCACAGACTCGCTCCGCAGCGCGTGGGCTTTGCTTTTCGGGCTCGCTAGCGGCGGCTAGTCGGTATGAAGAGGCGGAACGGGGAAGAGGGAACGGAGCCGTAGCTTGGCGATAAGGGAAGGCTGCATCTGGGAACTCTCCGGCGGATGAGAATCACACCAAGACAATGGGGCGTTGATACATAGAGGCTGGCAAAACAAGTGCATTTGCATATGTGCGTAAGACAAACAAATATAAATTAGTGTGACTAAGACTCTTGTCGCCATCGACAACAAGAACCCCGCCGCTATCGTCATAAACTTGCACGACTCCGAACAAGACTAAACACAATCAAGGAATGTAGTAGTGAAGGAAGCACTTTCGCAGGTTAAAACTTTGACCGAGGTCAATGAGATGATGAAGCAGAGAAACAATGAATCGATCGTGACAAGGAGAGGCACAGATAACCGAAAGATCCCCTAACCCGACGGGGCGGACCGACAGACGGCTGCCTCGATCGTGCATGTAGGGGGCGTCAGATCGTTGATCTGACGGAGACACGTGCAGATCGCACTACACCGGTTTAGCCATGGCACATCGCCGGCAGCCGTTTAGTACTACATCGATCAGTGGCCGCACTTTTCAGGGGGGCAGAAATCGGGCCATACAGGACTTACGCGATACTGATACGTGCCATCTGCAATGGCGGCCCCACCAATGAGGGTGGGCGGAACGCGTCCTACGATGGTCGGGTCGGCGTCAAGACGCACTGTCAGCTGCTTGCCCATGTGAATTCCGTCATTGAGACGTGTGACGGCGCTTTGAGCGTCCCGTTTGGACTTAAACTCGACCGTCGCGCAGCCCTTGGACGCGCCATGGGAATCCCTGAAGATTTTGATCTTTCTAAAAAGGAGCCCCAATCCGTTGATCAAGGAGACGATATCTTCGTGCCCGGCGTTGTAGTTCAGACCATGGATGAAGATGCCGCGTGATTCGGTGATGACTGCACCCTGGCTTAGGTTGACGGGAAGTCCGCCAGAGCTCTGGGAGTATGCTGGCACCGGTGGAGCCGCATACTGCATTATCGCCGCGGGGTTAGAGTATGTCGAAGTGAGTGTGTGTGGAAGATTTGCGTAGTAGTTGGCGTTTTGGTACGCGGCCTGCGTCGCTGCCGTATATTGCGGAGTAGTCGTGGAATCCCCGCCCACGAGGATCTGGTTGATACGACCGGTATCCATATTAGATTTCCTAGTAGAGTGGCCATCTTTGGCTACATCATGGAAGTGCATCGAGCAGTTGCACTGTACCAAGTCAAAGTAGGAACCTTGCTTGCTCGTAGCGAAGACGTGGACCAGTATTCCTTGATACCTGCAGCACGCATCTAGAAAGCAAAGTCAGTAAAGCCGAAGGCCTCAATGAACAGATTTTCGCACCGTAAACAGTTTGTGCGTCGTCCTTGTCTTTCAGTGTAGTCCACCCTTCGACCTCACCACTCCGCTTTCCCGGAAGTACACTCGTCCACGACGGCTGCCCTTTGACGTGATTCCGAACATGGTCTTTGAACTCTTGCCAACCCACCAAGTAAGGAGCGTTGCGCACTGATCCGGAAGCAATAAGCAGGTAGTTTTGCTGTCCTCTGGCTATCTTGGAAGTCATCCTGGGAGGTTTCTGTACTGAAGAATGCCGCAAAGGGTACTGGTGAAGATATATTTTGCGGAATAGGCAAGATTGCTGAATCAATGTTGGAAATCAGGTTGAATTTATACACATCGGGGTAGATGGAGTGCTGAGTCGGCAAGGTGCGAACGTGAGTTGGAGGGCATGAGTCGGCAAGGTGCGTGAATTGACCCTGATGCTGAGTCGGCAAGGTGCGAGCGTGGGTTGGAGAGTGAGAGTCGGCAAGGTGCGAGCGTGGGTTGGAGGGCATACCGCAAGAAGCAGGGGAAACACCCGTGGGCTTTATATCTTGAGATTTTCATCATGATCTGAGCATCCGTCGCGTGCTAGTAGCGTCTCCCGCTCCTCAGATCATAGAAAAGCGCATATAAGCAAGGTCTCTTGGCCTGCTTTGCACTGTAGGAGGTAAAAAGAACTCTGCCGCACCTAAGACTCTCCCGGTTCCCCGCTGCACGGTCGGCAGTAGCCTTAGAAGCATTGGATCTTGACTCCCATTTTTCCATTTTCTAGGTTTCTTGCATATGGAAATCGGTCATGAACTTCGGCCATGCACCCAACAGGGAGAGTCGAGGACAGGGCTGGAAAAGGAAAATATGGATCTATACCCTACTAGCTACGGCCTCGCAAATGCGAGCGACGTTCGCCGGGTTGAGTAGAGTGGTCTGGTTTCGAAACGAGGAGATCAAACTGGGGTGTCAAGATCTTGGTTTAGCGCGTGTGGCGGCGTGGCGTCTACTTAGACCAGGCCCATGTTCCTACCGAGACCCAGCCGCATCGAATCAGCATACACTGGGCTTCCAGTTCGTGCCTGATATATCGGAATTGTCTCAGCGGAACTTCGCTAATGCACGATCGAACCGATTTGTTAAGCCCTCGGATGACGCTGGGAAGCACGCTGCCGACAATCGCTTCACTTTCTTCAGGCCCAGAACGAACGGGCGTTTCATTGAGCAGAAGAGATTGCGTCCACGTAGTAGAAATGCTACACTTAGAGAATGCCGAAGTCGTGTTCAATCTTGATTTTGGACAGACATCATCGTACACTAGCCCAGATCCGCGGTGTTTATGCAGATGCCCACAGGCTTCTTGGTGGCGCATGCTGAAAAACCGAGAGAAAAGACACAAAAGACCGATTACCATTTTAGGCGATATTCCAAAGAATGAGCCTCTGGTCGAAACCACCGCTAATCAAGTGTTCTTCATCGTGAAATTCAGTTGGACTCTCACTGGAAGCTATCTTTAGGCTTCCGGCCCAGAGACATCGTAGCTTTGACCCCGCATCGTGAGCCTCTAAAGTAGCAGTGTGCTTGCCAGTCGTTGCTTCAAAGCCTCGCACGACGCCATCATCTGAGCTAACGTAAACGCCGGAACCATCCGGACGCCACACTAGACGTGGGGTAGAATATGCTGTTTGCGGTGCCATTGTGTTGATATTCACAATGATGGCTGCTTCTTCCTTATCCTGGAGTAGGAGATTGGCACGAGTTTGTGATGCCTGCGTGAGTGCATCTTGGTCTAGGCCATCGGCAGCGTCGCCAACAAGCTCTTCTTCCGGCGGCAGCAACAACCTCACGATCTGGAGTTTCATGTGCGGGGTTGAGGACGTGGCGACAGCAATAAGCAATGGATCCACGGGACAGAGTTGGACATCTGACGGGGTGAAGGCAATCCAGGCATTCGAGTGCGGCGCCAGGCTCTGCCTGCCGATGAGGTGGATCTGCGACTCGTGCGAGTTGCTTCGGGGTACTGTGTAATAATACAAAAACGTTGAATCTCGTCTGGTAAGGAGAAGAATAGGGCGTGATGTGTCGGGCGACTGGATGAACAGAAGGGTCTCCGGGATGCTTGTTAACGTGATTGTCGCGATGGGTTCTCCAAGCCGAACATTGGAAGGGTCATCGGTGCTTAATCTGTAGAGAAAGACCTTCGCGTCCCAGCCTGCACTAGCGATGATGCTGGAAGTGCCTTCGGACCAAGTAGCTAGCTTGACGAGATATTTGGAGTGGTCCTTCCGAGCATCCAGGATCTGTTCAGTTTCGGTATTGTAAAGCAGTAATTTGCCCGACATTGAAGCAAAAAGGAGGTACTTTTGTTTCAGGACGACTACATCCAAGACCGGCGAGTCGAGGAAATCGGAGTGGGTAAGGACTAGGGGCAATGAAGGCAAACTCGCGTCCATCATATGCAGCCGCCTGTCAGCCGTGGTCACAGCCATGTAGGCCTTCGGCTCGGAATTGGCTGGCAAGAGGCACTCGAGCAAATTAATGCTGAGAATGTTGGATCGAGTCGGTAGAGATTGCAATACGAGTGGGTGCGAGGGTGCTACCACTGTTAATCACACGATGCAATGTGAGTAGTCAGTCGTACCTGGACTGTGCCACCCGCGGTCGTGATCGTCCACGCCTAGCTTCTCAAAGTTGAGGCTAAGGTCAAACGTCTTCTTCTCCTGTAGTATCGACTCGATTGTGACATGGTCACTGGATGTGGAGCCTGCGTCCGGCGATAATCCGGCTTCATTGATGAAAGCGCTCAGCGTCTGGATGGGTTAGTTGACACGAGCAGGTCATGACGTAGAAGACCTACTTGATCGTATCCATTGGCTTTCAGGAAACGAGCAACAATTTCCTTCGCCGAGGGGAGCATATTCATTGGTACAAAAGGGGTTGAGCGCGAAGTGTGCTGATGGTCTTGCGAGTGGAGTAGCAAACACAAAGGTGTGGTGATGGGGTATGCGGCGATAAGCGAGGAGACCTCTTATCTCCGTCCAGAAAATTCGACAACTCTTCTCGCCAAGCGCATTCACGTGTTCCACAGTCGACAATTCGCTCGGACTCCACAACCGATTATATGGCCTGCAGAACATACAATTGACACATTCTAAACCTTACCGGCTGAAAACAGACCTTATGATAGAGGAGTTGCAAAATGAGCTCCTAGAGCTTCGACAACGCACAGCTGATCAGCCCTACAGCATCGTGCACCGCCTCAAGCTCGCAAAGGCCTACAGAGACCTTGGGTACCCGGATCTCGGAGCCGGTGATGCTTACAAAGCACTCATTCTCATCGACGAGGTGAAGGATGAGGGCTTCGAATATCACGAAGAGGCTGTCGCGGCTGCCGTGAAGGACCTAGAAGCTGGCTGTCAACATCAGCACGATCAATGCTGTTGCCAAGATGCATCCAAAGACACGCAGACCAACGATGAAGCAAAAGCCATTGAATGGGCGAAGAGCTGTTGGTCAAGAGCTGCGTGAGTCTTGAGGAGACTGCCTTGATCTACGCTGACAGTGTCCCTAGACATGAAACCCTCATCCCATGCCTACTCGATTGCGGCTGCCTTCGAACCGCATTTGACTATAGCAAGAGGTCCATGAGATCATTTCCCCACTTGGATGTCTTCGAAAAACTTCGGCAACTTGTGCTTAGCAAGCTCCGGTCCCACTTCAAGTCCAAAGGCGAGACTTTCGATGAGGCTATTTATCAAGAATACCCGGACAAAGGCGCAGTACGGCGGGAGTTGTACCCTTGGAATGAGTATGAGCCTGACAGGTTCTCTCCCGAGGTGCTTCAAGTCTTGAATGATGAACTGGAATCCATCGCCCCCAAGCTTGTAATTAGAGTAGCCGAACTACCACTCTTGAGGTAAGTCTCCTGCATAAGTCCTTTCATGCACATACCGGCTAACGAAGTGTAGCGAGTCAACATTACCGGACGCTCAAACGCGTACTGTGAAACAACTAGGTCTGTTTGCAAAAGAAGACATCTCTCCTGGGGAGACGGCTTTGCAAGAAAAGTCGCTACTAGCTGCGGTCGCTCGCCTCCATGAAACCTTCTGCGATGCCTGCAGTATAACGCTACCCAGCACTGGAGATGACGCCACCATAGCATGCGAAGAGTGCAACGAGGTGTTCTTCTGCAGCGAAGACTGCCACGATCTTGCTCAAGAAAGCTATCATCCGTCGTTGTGTGGCATCAACATCGATCGGAAAGTGTCGCCAGGCGAAGCAGCTGACTCCCTATATACGCTTCTTGTGATTCGCGCAATGGCATTGGCGGAAACACAACAGGTGCACCCACTCGAGCTGAAAGAGGTGCGGTACATCTGGGGCGACTACCATGGCCTCGATGTCAATAAGCTATGGAACCCCGAGGCCGATGCTTTTGGAGGCCTTTCCCGCACGCTACCATTTTCCTTTGACGCCAATGTCCTGCGGCCCTTGCACATCCTAGAGCAAATGGATGTCAACATCTTCGAGCAGAGTCATCGATATGATACATGGGTAATCAACACACTCTACGCGAAGCTCCGAGGTTAGTCGGCATCCATTTCTCCACCCTCACGAGCCACATCTGACATACTTCAGGAACGGCTTCGGCGCGGCAAGGTCTCGACGGCCGCCCCGAGATTGGCGCCGTGCATCCAATGTGGTGTCTTGCCAACCACAGCTGCGATCCAAACGTAGCGTGGGAATGGCAAGGCAGCATGCGCCTTTGGACCCGCGAACAGCTAGTTGACTGGAAAGGCCGAGATCCCAGCCTGCAGCCCGGCCTGAAGAAGGGCGAGGAAGTACTCAGTCACTACTGCGATGTCAGATTGCCTGTGAAGGAAAGGCGCGAGTGGGCCAGTGGAGCGCTGGGGGGAGTCTGCGTGTGTCAGAGATGTGTGTGGGAAGACAATGAGACGCAAAGCCAGGCGGAGACTACGTAGTAGACGAGCACATTGCGAAGCATATGTGCCGAGTTGCCAAAACCGTAGACCATGGATGTTCGTCGTCAATCTATCCAATCGGCCCGCGTCCCAAAGCTGTGGACCTACGTTGGTGTACATGTAGCGTCGTCACACGAGCTTGCTCGGCAACGCCCAGACCGACAACATTCTTTTTTCTTTCTACCCGACACTCTGGGACGTCTCGTCTACTGCTTGCGTTAGCACATGCTCTGTACTGGTCCGCTCTTTGTTTTTTGCGCGGAGAAAACGTGTCCATGGAATTTTGCGCTTCTACAAGCGATGTGCAACGCCGTTCAGAACGCACCCGCTGGAAGCCCACTAGTGCCTTTACAATGCTTCGATTATTAGCTGGGTTCTTCCGCCGATGCCTGTCACGACACTTCTGGATGCCACAGGGACTAGCCCCCCATTCCTGCTTCATGCCCATATGCATGCAGCGACTCGACTGACGTATATCTCAGAGCGTTTTAGATGCAAGGTTTACCCCAGAAGCTACTCTACAGCTGGCGTTTCTATCAGCTAAGCGTCACCACCCGAGATTTCATAACCCCAACACCAGATCTGAGCAGGAGCACCAAACCACCGAACATCTATCCGTCCCACGTACTACCATCACATGCTACCAACACTATACGCACGGCATGGGGTCATTCTGTCATTCACAGTCCCAGCCTGCCACGCACGCATCAATTCCCATCTGACCGATCAACCAACCAACACCAGAATTGCTTTTCCCACCACACGACTTACGTGCATGATCAATAGTCCCCTGGCTGCTCACACGACATGCGTCTCCCAACGCCCCCCACACCCACTCAGGGCCATCAAGACCCACACCAACGTAACCTGCCCCATCCGCTCCTGCAACCTTCGAAACCAAACCCCTCTATTCCCCAGACCGCCACCATCCCGTGGTGCTCCCCGCCTTCGAATCTCCACACTCAGCTCTGCCCATGGCCCGCACACACCACAAAACCACTCATCGGTGTGCGTCCAGCATGAGCGACTCATCCGCACATAACTTACTTGGCCATAGCCTCCCATCTATACCACCGACCATCTTGGTAATGCATCGGCTTCCGTATTGCTCCTGGGATTAGATTCTGCACACTGCAAAGCCAAACTCTGCATCTCCGAGCCACGCTATGCATTACACATCGCCTCCGCACTCGTCAAATGGAACACCCGCTCTCGTCTCGCCGTACCCACCATCGTACATAACCTTGGAACAGCAACCCCCCGGTATTCTTCGGAGCCTCGCCCAGCGCATCGAACAGGCGAACACGCGCATTGTCCCATTGCTTCTGCAGGTCTCGGCTACGGTGCTGCCGACCCATGTTTTTGATCTAGAACCCTGTGCGACACAATGATTGGCATTCGAAACGTGGAGGGCTGATGCTAGAGCCGCATCACGTGTGGAAATGGGATTCCATTTTCATGTACAGGGTTGAAGGGGTCAGTGGATGATCAATATCGAGTTCTGAGCGGTCGGAGTGCGACGGTGGCGATTCGGTGATGGAGATCGTCCGGCGCACACGAAGGGGCGAAACCAGGTCGAACTCGGTTACGAGAAAGGAGGACGAGGCGCATCGGATAATGCCCCGGGTTGACAAATTACTGTGTGAGCTATATTGAAACCGGCAGACTGCAAACGGTTCATGGAAATGTGAAGCAAAGTGGTAGTTGCGACACTCACTGAGCGTGTATCGACAATCTCAAGGATTGCGTCGGATTCGCCCCGGGTTTGACAAATGTATGGTGATCTTCAGTATGTCAGCTCGAAGATCTTCCTGAATAAAAGTGAAGCAAAGATGCTGCGATCCTGAGTTCGGTGCTGTGCTCTCCTTCAATGCGTCAAGGATGCCAATAATTCACCAAACGAAGAGCTCTATTATTGCGGGCTGTCGAACGTGTATATTCATCTCCATCGTAATTACATCTTCTCCTCATCTATACATCTACATATACAAAAGCCCATCTCATAGCTCCGATAGCAGCATCGCTCGTATGCACATTACCCACCCGAGGGACTTTGAGTCGTGAAATCTATACCATGCCGTGAAACCGTGAAACCGTGAGACCGTAAAACCCATGACCCATATACTCATGCTCTTGCGCCGAGAGCAGAAATCGCTTCAAGAACAGAACAACCGACGACCAAATTCAGGGTATATCCACCGCTCAAGCCGCAGAACCAACCCAACTCTTTCGATTCTGCTCTTCCCAAATGACCAACTCCCTCCCACTCCTCTCGCCGCCTCGTCGTACGCGGTCGATACCCAAGTGCTCGAGACCATCGCGACCGACGTGAATGCCGAAGCCGTACCGGATCTTTCCCGGATCAGTCGCCGAATCGCGCATATCCGCACTGTTCGACTTTCCACGATTGTTGTTCTTCTTCTCCGACGGCTCAGCGCGCAGGTTGTCACGCGAAGGGCGGATCAACGAAGTGAGCGACTGCGCAAAGGTGCGCTCCAAGTACGCCGACCCCATCAACCTTGCGACAAGCTCGGGCTTCGTCTGCGGACGATTGAACGGGCGGTCCGTCAGGATTGGGCTCTGATATAGCCAGCTGATGATCTCGGCGATGCTGTTGCTTCGGTGGGGCAGTGCTGCGCGACGGCGACCGGGCCACAATGCGAGGAGACTGACGGCGTACAGGGCCAGGAAGAAGCACAACGCATAGTAACCCGGAAGTTCGGCAGAGACGCGAACGGCGTCCGAGTTGGGGTAGTACTGTGTCCAGAAGCATCCGCCCGCGAGGATCGGGAGGGCTAGAGAGCACAAAGAGACCAGGGAGAGGATAGCGGTCTGGTAGTGTTGGTTCTCCAAAGCCGCGAAGGTGACGGACAGCGGGAGTCGACACGCGTAGTCGATAAGAAGCGATGCTTCGGCCGTCGCGCCACCCTTGGAGGATAGCGAGATGTAGGGTCGCAGGACGCGGAAGGAGTAGTCGAACGTCAGGACAACCAGGAAGAGCAAGTGACCGAGCAGGGCTGGTACGAAAGAGTACAAGAAGTTGCTGGCGGAGAAGCCCGCGGCGTTGGTGCGTGCGAAGACCTGAGGAAGAAAGCCCAAGCGCACATTGCTGTTGAGGAAGCTGACAACGAGGAAGGCAATCAGAAGCACCATCGCCGCGATGATCCACGCGACCACCGATGAATCTCGCAGATACCACGGAAGGTGTCGCAGGCGAACGGTCGGGTCGCGAATGTCCATGCGGATCGAAAAATCGCCCGCACGCTGGACACGATGCTTTACCGAAGGCTCTGGCACTGTGCCTTCCGGACCTTTCTCGCGAATGCGGCCATCCTCGATGGAGTACCTACGAGGTGGTGCGCCCTCTTCGCCGATACCGTAGAAGATGTCGTTGCGTTGTCTCGTCGTGCTCCAGTAGCCAAGTCGATCGGCTCTTCCCCTCAAGCAGTCCCACTCGCCCTTCTCGAACGTCTCGGAGCCGTTGTAGTCGGAGACCATATTCGACCGCTCGAGTAGCACGATAAAGTCGGCTAGGGAGCGCGGGTCCCATTTGAGTCCGGTCGACCTGCGGAGGAATATTAGGAGGACGGACAGTGCCACAATCAAGAGTATGTACAACGCGACAGTCGTCCAGATGACGCCCTGTACTGCGACCCATCGCCATGTGCTTCGTTCAGTGTCGTAGCGAACGTTAAAACAAGACGCAAGTAGGGGTATCGTCCACGAAAAGAGCCAAAAGACGAGAAAGCAGAAGCCGACCAGAGACTGGCCGGAACGAAAGTACTCCAGCCTGGGAAGCAGGAACTGCATCGGGTACAGCTGAAGAAAGATGGCCTCGGACCGTTGGTAGTATTGTTCCGAGGCCATTGAGATGAAGGGCACGATGCGCTGGAGGGCGGTCTGGATCTGGATGAGCCAGAGGAAGATCAAGGCGCCGAGGAAGGTCGGTAGATATTCGAAGACGAAGTAGCGGTTGTCTCCAAAGTTCAGATAGTCCCAGAGGCCGGTGCCGCCGTTTCGGTTCGAGTACACTGCGCAGAAGATGAGGACTGCAAGCATGAGCAGGCAGAGAAAAAGGAAGAGTAGCAGCCAGAGCGGGCGGAGGATTGCGGGCAAGAAGTTCAATGGCGCGTGCGGGACGGAATGCGAGACGAAGACGTCCTTCTGGGCCATAGCCGCCGGCGTCGGTGTCTGGTTCTGGTACTGTCGCGCCGCGGCTGACGAGGCTACGCTGTGCTCGGGGTGGTGCCTGGCCTTCCTGGACTGACTGGGTTGCTTCTGTGGGATGTGTTGCGACAAGCGCTGCTGTGTCCGCTGTTCTTTTGCCATGTACCCCAAGTTCTCGTCCGACACTATCCGTTCGACGGGGTAGTCGTCGTCGCTCTCTTCCACGCCCTCGACGAAATCCTCGTCCTCCAACGGGTACATGCGACTGCCTCTGACCTCCTCATCGCGCGTGAGCTGGTCAATGGCGAAGCGGATGTAGGGCGTAGTATCCTGTCCGGGTGTGGTAGCGAGCGAGTCCGAGTCTAAATCAGGTCGCGGCAGCTGTGATGTTCGTCTTGCCTCCATGGTGCCTGGCCGCTCTTCGGCGATAGTCGAGACGGGGCGGTCGTTGTTGTGGGGTGCGCCTTGGTGGTGCAGTCTGGGGACGCCGACGCCCTTCAAAGATGCTACCGTTGGTGCCGGGTGCTGCAAATGCTCATGGCTCTGGGCGGGGGTGCGATGGTGTGAAGGCGGGGTGGTGTAGCGGGGCTTGGGGGCATCACTTTCACTCGACGTGTTTTCGGAGAGGCTGTAGTAGCCCTCGGAGGCTGTCTGCGAGGCGGCGATGCTCTGCTGGGAGGCAGAGTGCGAGAGGCGAGGGCGGCTGACTAGACGCGGACGATTAGTTAGTGGGAGCACTTGCGCAGCAGCTGGGACAAGGCCTACCGTTGGTGTGCTTGAGTTGAAAGGGCTCCTCACTCATGTCGCGCTAGGAATGTGGGTATGCGGGATGATGGCATGGATAGAGCTGCCGGGCGGCGGCGCCGTCGATTTTGTACGATGCATGCGTGTGGTGGTCGGTGGATGCACGAGGCTGGTAGAGGAGGCTGGGTACCGGCCACAGGGGCAACTCTGTCACAGAGCCATCATTGGTGCGACGAGTTGGAGAACTCAATTGATTGGGTATTCCAAGCTAATTCTACGGAAAACTTGGTATTCCATTTGTCTGAACAGGCCACGATCTGTATACGTGGTGTGGCCGTTGTGTCACAGCATCTGAAGATGGGATGAGCTGGCTCGCTTAGCCACGAGCCGCGGTAACGCTTGGGCCTCCTCGTCCAACACGCTAGCTCAGACAGGCTAGTCAAAACAGGCTAGCCAAAACAAGCTAGCCAAATTGAGTCCCTGAGTACGAGCTCCTTCGTAGGCGCGACATGAGATACTCAACACTATCCCTACAGGCCTTCGAGTCTAGTTATTTGTGCTATTGGTACTGATTGCGTGTATTGGTCCTACCACATCAAAGGAATTTCTGTGTCGCGCGAAGGCTATCTCAACGTCACTCATGATGACTCACTCACCTAGATGTACCTCTGCCCTGTTCCCATCCCATCATCATCCAATCTATAGGATCCTTTGTCAGCGTGATAGCTAGCCGCAGCAGGGAAGTAGCACCAGCGCGGGGCATCTCGCGCAGCTATTCACGAGTTCTGCATGCTATTCTTCCATGCGGTCATCCATAGACCTGGCTCGGAGCTCGGAGCTGTTCCTCCATGGACCGGGATTCGGAACTCAGTGCTATTCCACCATCTATCTCTCCCTTCATATATAAAATCGGCAGAGGCGCCCTATTGTTGCCTAACCACTTTATCTACCGCTCAATCCTACAGTCAAGCAGTCTACCAGCTACCACTGAATACTCCAACGCACCATGGCAGACTACAAAGCCGAGTTCATCAAGATCCCCATCGACCCCGCCAACGGCTTCCAAACCCACCCTGTGGAGCCCCAAGCCCGCCTGCCAGACACGGAAATAACAGTCTCCCTGTGCACCCCTGCCGACGCCCCCCGCATCGCCGCAGGACTGTACACTTGCTTTCCCGACTCCTGGTGGGCCAACAAGGAGCCTCTCGAGCAGCGCGACCCAGACCAATCGGTCCGCGAGCGCAGACTAGCGACCCGCATCCTCCCTACCTTTCACAACCCGCATATGAAGTGGGTCAAGGCGGTGCACACGCCGTCGGGCCAGATTGCTGGGGTAGCAGGGTGGGCGGCACCGGGCATGGATGTGTATACGGTGCTGCGGCGTTCCGCAGTCGAGTACTACGGGTACAAGGAGCTTATGGGCTGGAGTGACGAGGATGTCGAGGAGATGTGGAAAGGAACCAGCATCCAGGGCTGGGATGGCTTTTTGGGGGACGCCGATAAGATACGACAGGGAATGATGGGGGAGGAGCCGCACTGGTACCTTGCGCCGATACTGACTTGGCCCGAGTTTCAAGGGAAGGGTGTAGGGTCCAAGTTGATGAAGTGGGCTATCGAGCAGGCCGATGCTCAGGAGCCGCCTACGCCAATGTACCTGGAAAGCAGGCCGACGGCAAGGGCCGTGTATATGCATTATGGCTTTGTGCCGCAGGGGGATTACAATTTCTTGAGGAGGGGCCCGAAGGTGGTGAGGGGGTTGGAGGCTGAGGCAGACGATGAGAGTGGAGTTAAGAAGGCGGATGTCAAGGTCGTAGAGAAGGAGACGGATGCTGCGCGTATTTCTTGAGCGGTTGCCGTACACGAGTACACCGTACGTGCACATGTTTCCACGTCATGTAAGGAAGCTGTATAAATGAACATGTATCTCATTCACATATAACCATCTCATCATATCTACATCATAACATCAGAAGACCCCGGGTCCATCTATCACAATCTCCATCTCCACCTCGTGGGTATATTCTAACCAATCCTCCACCACAGTTGTCCATTACCAGCATGTCCGAACCCATCCCCAGATAAGATAGTACATCGTAGATGGGCTTGCGCCCCGGCTGTGTAGTACAGCAGTATGTGTTTTTACGTATGATATGCAACCGCTATGCAGAATGAAAGTAAAGATGGGAAGGCAAGGCGAAAAAGAGGGTATAAAGAACGCTTGAACGCAGCAAGAGATTCCAGAGGAGAAAAAGAAATAGCAAACGGATTACGAAGGTGATATGCTGTAGCGGGCCTCCGGGACCAATGCGGAGCGCAGCTCGTTTGAAGATAAGCGTATCTGTGTTTGGTCGAGGACTAGACGCTCACGGTGCGGCGAACACCCACTTCGGGCTTCTGCGCATAGCCGATGAGCAGTCTGAAGCTCGTACCGCGCTTCTCGCACTCACTGATGAGGCTCTCGTCGCGCCAGATACTGCTTTCAAGCAGATTTCCAGACGTGGCGGCACCCTCCTCGCCGGCTTCAGGGAGGACGAGCGACTCATAGCAGCGCGAGTACCACCAGCGCCCCACACGAGCGACCATGTCGGTAATGGTGGTATCGGTAGAGTCGGTGGATGCGTGCTTGTTTAGAAGCTCGGAGAAGGAAACTTCAGGCTTGGAATGCTTGGCTGGGGCTGCGGCGCCTTTTGGGCGGTTGATGGAGCTAGCCGTGCTGCCTTTCCTCTTCTTGCTAGACGATGTACTCATATCGTCCGAGTTGGGGAGAGTGCCGGCAACCGGCACACCCACGAAGCATCTGTTGCACTCGGTGAAGCCTTTGCGGCCGAGTAGACCCATGATCTCGTCGCTCACGTTGCGGAGTGACACGTTCTCGTCAGCGACCTGCATCTTGACTTTTAGGCCGCGGACCGCACGACGAGCTCGGTTACCCATGTTGACGAGGTCTAAATCGAGAACGCTGAGTTCGAGGTGACCTCCGGGTCGCAGCACTCGCTTGCACTCGGATAAAAGGAAGCGATGGACTGCTGTAGGTAGCGCCGGAGGAAAGCGAAGAACGACGCAAGCGAAGAAGCCTTTTGGGAACGGAAACGCCGTGCTCAGAGATGGGTGATTGATATGACGATGGTTGCTGAGAGTTGACCAAGGCTCGGGCCCACTGCCTGTGGTCGGTGTTACTGAAGACGGCCCAGGTCCAAGATCGTACACGGTCGCCTCAGGATATGTGAGCGCGCAATAGTACGACCAGTCTCTCCCAAGACCGTCGATGACGAGGACTCGGTCTTCGTTGGGATTGCTGAGCTCGAAGTGCGCTGGGCTGAACAGCACACGGCCAAAGCTGAGCCACTTGCTTGTCATCAGAGCGCCAAAACGAAGGTTGGCCATTGAAACCAATCCATCTGCTTGCGTCTCAGCAATCTCCATCAACTTGCTGTCTCGGTACTTCTTTGCACTAGCACTCTCACGATCTTTGTCGGATGTAGATGCAATGGTAATTTTGGACTGCCGCGCGCTTAGGGTCAGAGACGCCGGAAGGCTAGAGCGAGCGGAGGCTGGTCGGTTTCGAGGGCCAGATCCTGTAGACATCCGAATGCTAGACGGAAAGCTTAGACGTCCGGTGACAGGGTCGACAACGCTGATGGTCTTCTCTGCGTACTCTTGTAGAAAATCGGACAAGGACACAGGAGAAGTAGGCGACTGTGAGTGGAGAACAGCAAGCAGGCGAGACCGTCGAAGGTGGAGCGATGGCACTGAGATACCCATACCGGAGCCTGCCGGTTCGGAAGAAATCCCGAAGGCTTTGGTCTTGAGAGGCAGTGGCTCCAGCGAGGGTCGTTTTCGCACAGTCGTGTCCTTAGACTCACTAGTGGTTGATTCAATAGGCGAAAGTACTTCGTCGATCAAATCATCGTACTCGTTCCACACTTCATCCTCGGACTGAGGTGCTCCAGAAGAAGGTAGTCGGGCAGTCCCGGTAGTGGGAGGGAAACTCCAGATGCCGGAGCTACTCGAATACGATACCTCGGAATCTTTGCGTGCAGGGAAGTTGAAGAACTCGCTTCGACGAGCCGAATCTTCTGCACTAGGGCTCATGGTGGCGATGGCTGAGCCATGATCGAGTGCATTGAGCCCGTGAAGAACAGGATACGATTCTACCGGGCCAGAAGAAACGGTCAAGGGACCGATAGAGTCAGTGGAGGTACGAGAAGGCAAGCTGGGACGAGCCTGGTAAGTGGCAAAAGGTCGCGAGAACGAAACCGAGGGAGGTCTGTGCACTTGGTTGCGTCTAGAAACAACTTGCGGAATGCGGCCGACTTGAGCAAGTCGGCTTGGCCTAGGTGGTGGATTTGTAGGTGGCGGGCCGGGAGCCGGAGACGAGACAGCTTGCAGTGGTTTGACCGTAGGTGCAGGCGTGTTTCTGGGCGACACGATAGGGGAGACAGGCGACTGCGGCGCGGTAGGCGAGGAGCATGGAGACAGGTCGGTAACAGGAGTCAGTTCGGCATGTGATTGCGCCGCGGGCGAATTGGGTCTTTCGTGCGCAGTAGTGTCCACAGTGAGCTTGGTCTGAGTTGGTTTCACTTCTGTCCGCAGGAGGACTTTCGGCGAAGCAGAGCGCGCTGGAGGGGACAGATCAGAAGGCAGGATAGGCTTCGGGGGTAGGAGCATAGACTGCATACGCTCGTTCCTGGTAGGCTCACCATCGGAGAGTGCATTCTCTGCGTCTTCCTCGGGTGGCGATAGATCCTCTGGCGAACTATCGGGCTCTTGCATGATCTTCTCGATATCCTCTAGACCGAGGCCGGCTTGTGAGTCCATCGGCGCGTAATGAGCTAAAGATCGCGAAGTGGGAGCTCGAGCAGGGGAGGCAGTGGATGGCTCCACGGCAGGAGTTGCGACACGCGGGATTGCATGGGCACGCTGAAAGAAGTTCCACTTCCTAGGAGGTTTCGCTGCGTCCTTCTCACTCTTTTCCTTCTTCTCTTTCTTGGACGATTTGAGCCAGCTACCCTCCTTCCCATCCGAAGTAATGTCGCCCACAGAATCCTTTCGTCCTTTTCTCGATACCTTTCCACGCTTTTCTGACACTGGGACCGCATCCACAAGCCTCGAAGTTCGAGACGCGCGCCTGGAAGCGAGAGATGGAATGAAAGATTTTTTGGAATCATCATCGCTTTCGGAGGGACGCCGAGAGCCAAGTGTCATCTTTTTGACTGGGGACAGTCCGCGCACAGGGTCGGACATGGCGGAAGGTAAGAGTGCAGGGCGGCTTCCTTCGAGGGCGGATCGTGCGGAATTTGCTGCAGTCTGGATTGGCGCCGTTCTGGATCGAATAGATACATCAAGACTGCTAGTACTCTGCATAGGCTCCGGACTCCTGGTAAGTTCTGTACTACTACCCGCACCACGGATGACCACTGGTGTAAGCCGGTCAAGAAAGTAGTCGTCGACCTCGGAGCTAGTGGTGCTAGTCACACTGCTTTTGCGTGTGGACGGCGTACGGTCAAGACTTTCTGTTGTGGTTGCAGCGCTGGCAGATCGACCGACGCTGGTTGTGCTTGCTGTACTTCCGCTTCGGCCTCTGATCGCATATCGTCCATAGCCTTCATGTCCCGTGCCTGCGGCGGGTCCTCTGCGATGAAGCTTCTTCTCCTTCTTTGGGGCAGAAGGTGATGGTTCTGTCTTTGTACGTCGGGAGAAAAAGCCAAATCTAGAAGTTTTGCTAGGGCTAGGCGCAGGAGCAGGAGACGGGAGCGTTTGGGACCGCTGCCTCTCAAGGTCGTTTTGGATTTCGGGGGTAGGTCCACGAGTAGGGACACGGGAGACAGCTGCAAACCCGGAAGGGAGGTTTGGGCTAGGAGACGGGTTGCGAGAAGACGTCTTCGTTGGTACACCAAATCGGGGTTTTCCAGTGACCGCGATTCCTGTGGTTGAGCCCGTAGACGTTGTTCGCTTGTGTGGTGATGGAAAGCTGCTCATGTTGCTTTGAATGATTGGAGACGGTCCGCGCAGGCCAGCTATTTCTGAGGTGCCATCTCTACTTGGTCGTGACGGTCTGCGCGCCCCCGCAAAGGCAGGAGGCTGATCAGCAAGATGGGCTAGCTCAGGTGGCGCTTGCATCCGAGGTCTCTCTTCTGCAGTCTGGGACGGACGGCGAATGGCGGTCTTGGTGGTGTCTCGTGGTTGAATGGATGGGAGAGCTCTCGAAGAGGCGGCTTTGGGAGGTGGACTTGGTGGTGGTGCAGGCAGACGTTCCGAGCGTTGCCTGGCTCTCTGTCTTTCTCCTTGCACGAGGATCGTAGAGCCAGAGGACGAAGACGCGGAAGACTCACGAACAGGTGGAAGTCCATGGTCATCAGGCGTTCTAAGCCTAGCAACGGGTGGTCTATTCTGGAGTGGGCTCATTTGTCGCATCCGGAAGGAAGATTTACTCGGCAAGGAAGCTGCCGGCGAATGCGAGTACGAAGACATCGATGTTGGCGTTGAAGAGATGCTAAAGGGACCCGGGGACTCCGAGTACCGCGTGGAAGGTGTCGTAGAGAGAGCATACTGCGGGGCGGGAGGCGGTAGCATGTCTGTCGGACCGACTTCGAAATCGTAGTTCGGGTAATATGGGAGCTCAATGTTGGTATCTGAGTGCGCAAAAATCGTAGAAGATGGCGGTAGAGAGATTCCTAAAACTGTCTCCGAGAAAGGGTCCTTGTATCCGCCCGGAATGCCCTGAACCACGTCATTCCCCTCTGGAGAGGACATGGGCGCTTCCCTTATCCGAGAGTGTTGTCGTTCGTTCCCAGCTCCAATGCTCGATTGTTTCTTCTTCAGTATATTCGATCGTGGGCTGTCGACCGTAGAGGCAGACGAGCCTGACACTAGAGATGGCGTTCGTGTACTTTCGGGTACCTCTAGTTTAGGGTGGCGAGATGATAAGGTCTGTGTGGTCGGCTTAGGGGTTATCAGACGTGGAAGTGCGTGAGTTATAGGCACAGTAGGCGTTATGCTTCCTTGGCGGCGACTTGCTACCGTTGACTTCGTTACAGGCGCTCGTTCTCGCTGACCAGCAGCCCGTCTGCTGGGATGTACCTGTTCATCTCCTGCAGGATTTTTCTTCTGCAATTTGACTGCGGGCAATTGGACCGTAGCGGTCGGAGTGGCGGACCGCTGTGGGAGGCGGGTTGTTGTGCGTTGAGGATACGGTGGTTGGTCCTCCGTCCTCCTTGGAGGGTTGAGTTGTGACTTATGAAAGGCCATCCTGGGTAGCTCGGTGCGCCGCAGCTAGGTATTTCGCGTGACGGCTGACCAGGTCCTGTGCAACGGAAAAGTGTGTGCGCCGAGTAAATCATGAAGACATAGGTCGTACCGTTGTCGCGTTAAACTTGGAGTGTAGGCGCCAGAATAGCCCGGAAGCAGGGAAGGGCGGTATAATCGTGATGTCGCAACCGTCAGCAAAAGTCAGCTCGAGGTGTATCCGTCTGATGATTTGGTGTAGCGCGGAAGGGTCCAAGATATCGGGAGCCTGGGGGTGGCGAATCTGACTATAGCTCAGGTACAAGAACCGGAAGTCCCGCCATATAAACCTGCCAGCAATAAGACACGCAATGCGAAAGGTCTCCTGCAGAAACGCGGTGAGTCCAGTATGTCGACTATCTGCATGCGCCACTCGAGTAGCGTCAATGCAAATTCGGTTAAGTCCGAGTGGCTCAGCACTTGGTACCTGCAAGCGACAAGGATACAGGACGAAGTCGACAGGACGATCGGAAACAGAAAACAACAATGGGCCAGCGTTGGGTGAAATAGAGCTCGCACGCTCACGCGGATCAGCTGCTCCGTGGGCCAAAGTGTCGGCGGCGCGATGCGCGTGGGGAAAAGCAGTGAGTCGCCGCAGTGGGGACGGCCGTGGGTTTCCGTTCTAAGCGACGGGCAGCTTGATAGTCTCCAGGGGATTCCTGGTATGAAGATCGAAGGGGCGACGGGCTGTCGAATTGTTGGATGGGCGCAATCGGACTGCTGACTCCGGTGTAAGACGAGCGGGGTATGGACCAGTTATGTATATCGCGAGGCCCAACGCGACTCCTGGGACGAGACGCGAGGGCTCTCAACATGACGGCGCAGGTCCTGCCTGGAAGCAGGAGCTGGGTTCACACGGCCGAAGCATGTCCGTCCGCCAACGGCGCTTGCGCCTGGGAGGGCGGTTCGAGCTTTGAGGCTTGAGGCAAAGGAAGAGAGCCCGACAACCAGTGAGAGCCGAGAAGTCGGTAGTGACAAAAAGACCATCCCTGGGGTAGGGACGATCCGCCAGTCGTAGAGGCGCTCAGGCGGACATAGCACAGGCATGCCTAGACGAGCCTCTTGGCTCTGGTCTGACCCCCATGGTTGGCCGGCGCGTACTCGCTAGCCGTTGTTTACCCACAAAAGTCACGCCCTGATGAGCGAAGACATTTCCATAGATACCTCACGCAAGCCAACTCCTGCGTCTTGCAACGGCGCCGCGACTGGCGCGTTACTCCAAAGCTGAGGTAGAATGACGGGCGAGTCAAACGTCACCAACTCTGTATGAGTTCAGCGGACGTCTGTTCCAACGAAGCCACTGGTCTCTTGCTCAGCTACAATGGCCACGTGCAATCGCTAGCCAGTTGTCGGGCGACCAGAGACGATTCGCTTGCTTGAAGACACCTGAGAAGCCCAAGCTACGAATACCACGGACGATTGTATGCAAGTCTCTCCAAACTGTCGAGAGGAGAGTTGGTTGAGAGGCCTTCGCGGCTCGCTCTGAGACTGCGCAGAATAGGCGGGCTGGTGGACCGTTCAATCAGAACGCGCAGTGCACGTAGGGCGAATGATTTCCATGCTGCGGAGTCATATGCTTCAATGCGCTTTTTCTGCGACGCACGCCTGATGCCCGCACGTTTGCGCTCGTGACGACAGTCCATTGCCGAAGAGCCTGGAGGATTCGTTGACGATTCTCCATCTTGTTGCGAGATGCGCGACCGGAAATCCGGGCAAGCCGAGCTGACGTTGTGGCTAGTTGCATGAAAATGAGGCTGTGTACGATCGCCCTCGCCACAATTTTGACAACGCATCAAGGCGAAGTGCGTCCAGTAGGTACGGACATCTGGGCCTCGCAAGCTCGCCGCACCGCAAAGACGACGCTCTCAATGAGTGCGAGGATAGCCCGTGTTGCTTGTTCAACACTTTCAGCACACGCTCGGGGAGCAGTGTAGCCTTTCCCAAGGTTTTCCCGACAGCCAGGTGCACGCGCGCCACCAAGTCCGCTGACCCCCCGTCTGCCTGCTGATTCGCTGCGAGAAGATGTGCTCGGTCTTTCGAGCCCGCATGCTTTCAAGGTCAGGTGACGGTGCTATACTCCAAGAGGTATGTCGAAAATTGCTCCACTGCCAATGATGTTGCAGAACAGCGCTTTCGACGTGATCACCTTCTGCGGCTCCATGCAGGGGGGCGTCGATTGCGTACGTCTGCATCACCAGCAATCGCAGACCTCTCCTGTGAGACATTTTAGGATTGCAACACGAGCGAAAACGGTTAATCTGAGACGGGACGAATGCCATAGCGCAGTTGCTAATTGTACAGTGTCCATACTAGGTGGTGTGTGCATGCAGGCGATACTGAACGAACGACATCGATCTTTGGTATCAGACGATACGAGTTGAGAGATGCGTCCTGATTAGCCATGTAGAGCGATGCTTCGCGGTTCATGTCACTAAACGTATGGTGCTGCCCTGGGTTACGCTTGACTGAATGACCTTGAGACCCGTGCGGGTCAGAATGCCTTCTTGTCTCGAACTTCGTCATACATTCGGTGTTGATAACTCCCTCAGAGGTGCGTTCGTCCGAAATCTTCGTGTCGAAGGACAGGGCTTAACTCGGAGCAAGCATGCCCCAGCAGCTCTTTCGAGCCACGGGCGGGTGCGGAAGGGTGCGGCACGTCACGGTAGTGTGGCCGGCGCTGTCGTCGAATCACCGTGATGATCACAGTGTGGGCTGGAATGCCGCTATGGGACCTGAGCCGCCCTGGGCAGTTAATTGCGGGGAAGTGGTCGGCGCGATCAACGTCTCCTCTTGGACGAGGTAAGGGTAACGAGCTAATTGATGGTGTATTGAAGCCACTGGCGTGAGGTAGGCTGCTTCGTACTCTCAACAAAACCAGCGTGTTGCAGTTCTCGGCAGACATCCATAGTACGGATTTGATGCTTGTTCTGGGACTGGTGTGCATGGCGCCATGTTGGGTCTCCAACACCAGCGCTATGAGTTTGGCATCGAGGGTTAAGTCTCGGTAGGATGTTGTTTAGACGATGTTGTTAGCAACCTGCCGTCACACACCAAGTGTCTCATACACAGAGTGTCGTCTTTGCAGACATTCTTATTGCAAGAGTGAGCGGAGCTCCGACTTAATAGTTCAGTGTCGTATTGCCGAGAAAGCTCCCTAGAGCACCGATGACCGTAATCGAGCAGTCTGAATTTGCTACTGACGCACTCTGCGCACCGAAAGAAACAAATGCATGACGGCTTTGAGTGCAAGGCAAGAAACACTGTTCGAGATCTGAGGGCCCCCGGAAAGATGCGATGAAATTCCGAAGGCGGGGTCTTAGTAAGCAGGTTGGACGTCATCACGGGACGACTCCAGCGACTGAGGCAAGCGAGGTACAAGTGTAACTCTTGTAAAAGCTTCTACTACGACGCGGATCTGTTCAAACCACTGGTAGCGGTAGCCGCAGCGTCCTATCTGTCGAACAATCGCCTGTTTTGCTTGAACTAATGGACGAAGACATCCGCAAAGCTCGCAAACAACTGTTCGAGTCTTCGGCTCTGTTGCTCACCACCGTGGTTTCCACAGCCTTTCAAAATCGCTCAGATCTGGTCTTCAGTATCCAGTATTAGCTGCTATAACTTAAACCTTTGAGTTTCCTCCCAGCACTCATGACTCCACTCAGCTCTCTCAAAAGTGTCGACGTCCTCGTTGTAGGTGGTGGCAACGCCGGTTTCTCTGCTGCTACCGCGGCTGCAGAAGCTGGAGCAGGATGTGTCGTACTCATCGATAAGTGTCCCGAAGACTGGGCGGGGGGGAACAGCTTTTTCACCGCAGGTGCTTTCCGTACTGTCCATAGCGGCGCCGATGACTTGCTGCCCATGGTTAATAATGTCAACTCCGAGACCTCAAAACTTATCGACCTTGAGCCATACACCACGCAAGATTTCCACAAAGACATGGATCGGATGACCTCGGGCCGCTCGGATCCTGCATTGAGCCAGGTCTTGATCAACGAGTCCAATGCCGCGGTAAAATGGCTGGGCAGGAACGGCATCAGGTTCCAGCTTTCCTTCAATCGCCAAGCTTACAAGGTCAATGGCCGTTTCAAATTCTGGGGCGGAATGGCTCTCAAGACCGAGGAGGGTGGCAAGGGCTTAATGGAGGATCACCAAGCCGTGGCCCGAAGATGCGGTGTCCACGTTTACTACTCCGCACCCGCTAAGCGTCTTATCACCTCTTCTTCTGGCTGCATCACAGGAGTGGTAGTCGAATACAAAGGCTATGAAACACTCATCAATACTAAAACGGTTGTCCTCGCCGCAGGTGGGTTTGAAGCAAACCCGCGCATGCGTTCTCAATACCTTGGACCAAATTGGGATGTTGCGCGCGTTCGTGGCACTCCATACAACACCGGCGAAGTTCTCGAGATTGCCATCCGCGATGTCAACGCAAAACAGGCTGGCAACTGGTCTGGCTGCCATTCGACGTGTTGGGATGCCAACGCGCCCGCAAACAGCGGCGACCGCGCAGTATCGAACGAGTTTACAAAATCTGGCTACCCACTCGGCCTTATGATCAATAACAGTGGGCTTCGATTCGTCGACGAGGGAGTCGACTTGCGCAACTTTACGTACGCAAAATTTGGACGTGCTATCCACGAGCAGCCGCAGGGTGTGGCCTTCCAAGTCTGGGACCAGCGTGCCATCCCATGGCTGCGCCCAGAAGAGTATCGCGACGAACGCGTCCAGAAGATTTGGGGCGATACTATCGAGCAACTAGCCCAGAAGCTTTCTCAACGATTTGGTCTTGACGCACCACATCAGCTCGTGGACACTGTGAACGAATATAACGGGGCAGTCTATGCGTATCAGGCGGAGCACCCCGAGAAGAAGTGGGATCCCGCAGTGAAAGACGGCCTTTCCACACAGTCTTCTAGAAAGACACTGACGCTACCGAAGTCTAATTGGGCTTTGCCTTTGGACCAAGGTCCCTATATGGCTGTCAAGGTTTGCTGTGGGGTCACATTCACGTTCGGTGGGCTGGCGGTCAACCCAGAGACAACAGCAGTGATATCTGCGTCGGACAAGGAGGTTTTGGGACTTTTCTGCGTTGGTGAAATGCTTGGTGGACTCTTCTATGGCAATTATCCTGGTGGAAGTGGATTGACTTCTGGGACAGTCTTTGGCAGGAGGGCAGGAACTGCGGCTGCGAAAGTGGCGGCGAAGACGTCCTCGTCGCAGCCTAGAGTGTCTGCGCATCTGTAACTAGTGCGAAGCTGGTACTGCAAATCCACTGTCTGCAACGTTGGAAGCTTATCGGAGAGGTCTCAGCAAAGGATGTCTTATACTAGACCTACAATATCAGGTGTCTTTGGCTCCTGCGATGTATTTGGTATCGCACAGCGTGAAGGTGATTATTGAGCATACAGGCCATTCTAGCCAAAGAAATCAAATCTGAAAAGCAATCTACCTGGGTCAAATATATCGTTCAATGCGATTCACCATTGTTTGTCGGGTCGAGGCTGGTGAAGAGACCATGGTGAGCGCACGGGCTTGAAGCGCACAGAGCCGCATTCCAAGAAGGACTAGTGGGCTTGGCATCGCATCTGTTTGCGCCGCGCGGTCGGTCGGTCGCTCTGTCCTCAAGGGCAGCACGTCAACCTCTCACCCCGACCACCCACAGCCCTTGCCGCTCCTTGACACCGCGCTCATTGTCGCGCAGTCTTGGCTTCTACTTCCTTGCTTCATCCCGCCACAAGTTGATCCCTTTCAGCTCAACTACCTGCCGGTACCCCTTTCCAGTCGCGTCCCACCGAACGTGTCGCGCTCGTTTCCACAGCATCAAAATCTCGGCCACGCTCAAGATGCCGGAATACGGGAAAATGAAGAATGCTGAGCTCGAGGCGCTGCTCAAGGAACGCAGCCTGCCCACGGGCGGCAAGAAAGCCGATATGGTTGAGCGCTTGACCAAGAATGACAGCGAGAAGGGTTCCGGATCGGTTCCTGCAACCTCGAAAATCGACGTTGAGGATGAGATCGACTGGGACGATGAGGGTGAGGGTGAGGAGGAGACTGCTGAAGCCGCCAAGCCTGCACCCGCTGCTTCATCCAAGCCAGAGACGACCGCGCCCGCTGCCGAGACCGAGATCGTCACCAACGCGGGTGGCATAGGGGAAGTTGGCAACCCTCAAGAAGTCCCTAATCAAAAGGTCGATATCGATCCCGGAACGACCGACGATCTTTCCGTGAAGCCTCCGGGCGACCAGCAGGAGGGCGACGCGGATGCTGCGACCGAGGAGAACAAGGAGCCTGCGCCGAGCTACGCTAAGGGCCTCGCCGCAACCAATCTTGACGACGAAATCGCAAAGCGGAAGCGTCGCGCAGAGAAGTTCGGCTTGAAGATTGACGATGACGCCAACCTCAAGCTTCTGGAGCGAGCAAAGAAGTTTGGAGGTGCTGGTCCAAAGGGACTGGATGAGGCCCTTCCCGAACGCTCCGAGCGCCGCAAGCGTGGTCGCGACGACAACGAAGACAACGGCAGGAACAAGCGCCGCGGCGGAGGAGGTGTTGGCAGATCCGAAGGACGAGGTGGCCGTGGCAATCGCGACGGAGACAGGAGGCGTGACAACCGCGACAGCCGTGACAACCGCGACAATCGTGATAACCGCGAATACCGTGACAACCGCGACAGTCGAGACAATCGAGACAGCCGGGGAGGAGACAGGGGCAGCATCGGTGGCGGCGGCGGCGGCTCATGGATGAGCGACGCCGATCGACAAAAGGCTGATGCTCGGAAAGCGAAGTGGACGAAGCCGGCAGAGGCTTCTTGAAGACAGCATTGAGATCACTTCTTCTGACTGACCTTTGAGAGCAAAGGCAGCCTTTGATCTGAACTTGACGGCTTCTTTTCTCGAGCCTAATGGCGTGCCCGCGTAGGACCAGAATGGCGAACTTACTGTACAACACTTTTTCCCGATCGGTTTCGGTTTCGGACAGCGCACAAGATTGGCCATATTGAGCTCGGCTTATCCTTTCGTTCACGCACCAGGATAATACATTGAATTAAAGGGCTTCCCGATCCGTCGCTTTTCTGTTCTTTACGTCGCTTTTCCCACAACGCCCCGACACCAACGCTTGCAGTCTACCCCGGTCGTGGGACGGACGCTATTTGTTGAAACGTGGTGCTCACCCACACTACGCTGGGCCACATTTGGTGCGCCGCACGAAGAGCAACTCGACGTCCTCGTGCCAACGCTGCTAGTCGCCCGATCAAGTGCCGACCTGCCTCAGACGAACCATCTCCGTAGTGTAAAGCATCACAGAAAGTTTCGAGGGAGCCATTCCAGAAGTTTCGTTTCCACCTGCTCATAAGCAGCATTTGTTGGTACGCATTAATCAGATAGCTTGGTCTGGCCAAGTCTGACAGAGCACGCCCTTCGATGAGCCGCGTCTTGTCATGTTCGTTACACGTCCACTGCCCTAACAGCTCAGTAGAGTAGCACCGTGCTATGCGAACAAAGTTGAATATCTACTTGAGATGTGTAAGTTAGTCAGGGACCATCATTGGGTCCTCTTTATTTCTAGCGCATTCGATTTGTGACCTCGGCTGCTTCCCCGCAACCCTAGCTTAGAAATCTCCATTCGCTCTGGGGTGATTTTCCCATCGGAATAGAATTTACGGAATGCGGAAATAAGGACTTTCCCGTTCCCCACAATGTTGTCATCCACAAATAGCCTTGCGTTTTTCCTTCCTGTCTTTTGCACATTGATTGCTACACCCTCTCCTGACGAACTGCATTTCTCTGCTCTCTAGCACCGACCACTTCAATACTCTTGCTTGTCGGGTCGATCTACTTCGTATGAGACTGCTCCGCGCATTGTAAAAGATCCATAGAAAGACAATATATCTGGAGATTCATCGGCGGAGTCATCGTCATATACTTTGAGGATTTCGTGGAGGGGACCGGATTTCGTGCCGCATAATCAGCTCGATGCGGACCTCGACAGACTCAGATGATAAGAAAGCACACAGTACTGTAGCGTTGGACAATACAGATGGCGCTTCGTCGTCACAGGAGCACCCAGTGCAAGAGCAGGAGAAGGAACCTCAAGACGTTGGAATAGCGCTCGATGAGGAGCAACAGGAAAGTCATTCCATAGCTGAATCTCAGCTCCCTCCACCACCTGATGGTGGGTTACATGCATGGCTCAAGGTGTTTGGAGGCTTCTTGATATATATCAACATATGGTTCGTACTCTCCCTCTCTGTTTCTCATGACCATCGCCAGAGCTGACCATTCCTAGGGGCTTCACGCTATCATTCGGTGCCTTTCAATCCTACTATTCGTCTACGCTGCTCAGCTCGTCTAGCCCATCCGCCATCTCATGGATCGGCACTGTACAAGCATGGCTTCTCATTTCCATCGGCGTGCTCTCCGGCCCACTCTTCGACATGGGTTACTTTCGCTCTATGCTTCTCGTCGGCAACACTCTTGTCGTTCTAGGAGTCATGATGTTGAGTCTGTGTGACAAGTATTGGCAGGTGTTCATGGCGCAAGGTGTTTGCATGGGACTAGGTGCTGGATTGCTTTATATTCCCAGCCTGGCGCTGGTAGGGATTTGGTTCGAGAAGAAGCGGGCGATAGCTTTCGGGATTGTTATGAGTGGGATCGCTGTCGGTGAGTTTCTGGAGCATTTCCCTTTTGGGGTATATGCTAACTGGAACAAGGTGGTGTGATATATATCACGATGTTCGACCGCATCACCAGAGCTAGCGGCTTTCCCTGGGCCATTCGTGGCATGGGATTTGTGGCCCTCGCATGCGCCTTGATCTCGTTCCCGGCCCTCTTGTCTGGTACATCCGTTCTCGCGCGTCCACGGAAAGCCCGCCGCCTCTTCGACCCATCGGCCCTGCACGACCGTCTCTTCATCCTCTTCACCATCTCTACGTTCTTCAATTTCCTGGGATACATCGTACCATATTTCTATATCCCGACGTATGCGAGGGAGCGGCTGGGAAGTACGGATAGCATGGCGCTTTACATGTTGGTGCTGAGTCTTGCGGGGACCTTCTTTGGCAGATTGGCAAGCGGACTTGTGGCGCATTATTTGGGAAGTGTTGTTACCTGGGGACTTTGCTGTCTCGGAAGCGCGATTCTTGCATTATGCTGGATCACTATCGAGACTGAACGCGCTTTCATTGCGTTCAGCATTATGTGGGGTGAGTTTGCCACGATTAGACATCCTTTCGAACACTGTTTCAGTTTCCTACCTGATCAATCAACATGTAACAATCGAGCTGACTCTTCCCCAGGTTTCCTATCCGCCGCCCTTGTCACGCTCCCCTCCGCAGCCTTTGCGAGTATCTGCCCCGATCTGCGCAACCTCGGTACACGTGTTGGCATGTCTTGGGGCGTTTCCAGCATCGCATCCTTGATTGGGTCGCCTATTGCTGGGGCGTTGCTAAAGAAGAAGAATGGGCGGACGAATTTCCTTGGGGTGCAACTTTGGTCTGGAATTTGCTTGATGTTGGCGACGTGTTGGTTGATGGTGTTGTGGATATATACTAAGAGGACGTTGAAGAAGGGGTGGAGGATATAGAGGATCATGGCATCGGAACGACGTGCTGTCCTACGGCTATGTCATATAATCTGCTCAAGTTATACCTCTGATATACGGGGGTTGTGTCCGCCATTTTCGATATGTTAACTTAACGTCTGTTAAGTAAGCGGATAGCGACGCAAGAAGGAGCAATGCCATGCTTTAAAAACCCCAACATTAGTACTCCAATATCCGCCGGACGTCAAAACGCTTCCAATCTACATGGTAGCCTCGGACAGTCAGCTACTGGGATGACGACATGGCTGAGCGGGGGATCTCGACATAGAATCCTCCCATGGTTTATGTTCGTTACATGTCGTCACTGTAACTGCGTGTTACAGAGCAAATTCATACCAATCACATCTGATAAATCCCAGGCGCTCTTCAACTTCACAGCGGAAGGTTACCCACGACCACTAAGTGGGAAGATCTCAAGACCTCGTTGACGGCAAGGAGGAAATCATCCACTCAAATTAGCAGTTTCACAAGACTCTAAGGTGTGGGTCCAGGAATACCTACTCGCGTCCGGATGCGATGAAAAAGCGATTGCAATAGTGAGCACTTCGAACAGTGTCAGGGAAGCACTGAAGGGCGCACTCAAGATGAGACATCTCTTCAAGCTTATGGCAATATTTTCGATGTCATGTGGACGCCCGCGGAAACTTCCTTCAGAAGACGAAGCTTTCAAAGACTTTCTCAAAAGGACGAACAGGTCCATAGTTAGCTTGAACAGCAACAGGTACTTGTGGATGCGTCGAGTGTCTCGATATCACAACGGATCCTTTTAACACCGCAGCAAACCTTCGATGCCTTCAACAAGGGAACCAGAGATGACAAACTTATGCTGAAATATGACCTACTTGGGTCCCACGGACAATGCTGCGACCTCCTTCGCCGCATGCAAAAAGCCGGCCTTGAGGATGCCAATTGTATATATCAGTCTTGCACTGGCGATAGAAAGATAGGCACCATTACCGGTCTACTGCTCCACTTACGCGATTCATCGCAAAATCCCGACGGCCTTTTAGTAGGCTATGTAGCAGCTTGTAGATTGTTCGAAGAGCAAGTCAACGAGCACGGAAGTGCGCAATTAGACGAAGCCAAGGAACCCATTCGAGTCAAGGAAGACGGCGAGGCACTAGAAAGTGGCAAGCCGATGTGCATGGTCGAGTTGCACACGCCAGATGATTTTATAAAGTTTGACGAGCAGTCAGGGTTCAAAATTGCGCGTATGATGTGGATTAATGGAATGTTGAGCACGGAGTGGATCGTGGTATGAGGTATGTTATTGATTAAGGTAGAAGGAAATCGGAAGACTCTTAGTCAACCGGCTATAAATGAATGCATCATGTTCTAATGACATGTTTCGAGAGATATAGTTCAAGCGTGGCGTTCTTAGACTGATCAAATTCGTAGTCGTTACCAACGCTTACATGTTCAGCATAAAATTATGCCATGCTTGTTTGGTTTCCTTATTCCAGCTGGAAAGGATGCGCCTCCAAGTATTCCTCAAAGGTAGACAGCTTGCCTCGTGCATTCGCAGCAGCCCAAGCAACCGACTCCTTCGTCCCCGGACCGAAGTAACCAAATTCTTCACCATAACTATACCCCTCCCTGAAAAGTCCACCAAAGAACGGCAGGCTCTTTTCGAACTCCTCGTCCGAGATCTGCTTGTAGACAATAGTCTTCCCAGAAGACTTGGACAAGAGACGGACCACCTCTTCCAGAGTATACAACGCCGTAGCGGCGTGGAACCTTTTCCCTTCGTATTTCTCAGGCTCTGCCAGAATGGCGCCGACGAACTTCCCCGTGTCCCCAACCGCATCGATGAGCGGAAGTTCCGTCTTCGGAGACGAGTTGCGAGCGAAAACATACGTGCCATCACCGGCTGGCTGCGGAGCCAAAAAGGGCTGAGCTTGGTAGTTCTCCATGAAGCTACCGAGCGATACGAAAGCACTCTTGATAGGCAATCCGCGTATGTACTTTTCCCCCTTGGCTTTGATGTCGAAGTTTACCACCTGGACGTATTTGCCGCCCGATATCTCTGAAACAGGCGGTAAGGTACTGAAGATGAAATACTGCACCCCGACTTGGACGGCGATGTCGGCCATGGATTTGATCACTTCATATTCGTCGAGAGGGGCCTTTCTGCCGGGATCCAGGGACGGCGCGGTCATGGCAAAGACGGTGTGTACGCCCTTCAGTGCTCTCTTGAGGGAGGCTGGGTCTTCTGCATCGCCTTCAACGACTTCAACATTCCTCTCTCTGAGTTCCTTGGCTTTTTCAGAGTCGACATTGCGTGTAATGGCGCGTAGTTGGTACTCCTTGGAGAGCTCTGGGTCCTTGAGCACGTTATTGACCACGGAACTGCCTTGTTGACCGGTAGCGCCGAAGACGGCGAGAATCTTGGACATTCTTGTGGAGGTAGTATTCAATCGAATATAGAAGTTGTTGTGGAGGTAGTATTCGAATATGGAAGTCTTTGTTCTCTGTATTCCCGTTGCTGTGGTTTATGTCTTGTACTTATATCCCTTCTCAGGACTTTTCTCGTACGAAGGAGACGTCTGATCAATCCGAACTCCCATCATGATGCATCCAATTGATTTACAAGCAACTTGACCAAGAAGGTGTAAACCAAGGTTATGTCCTAAAGAACGTCGTGAATCGTAAAATCAACCAATCACGGGCTGTTTCCGCGGCCTAACTATACTCCGCGAGGAGAAATTGTATTACCGTCGGCCGGCGGTACAATTTGTAAGAATCCTACCAAAAAAATGTGCTCATCCCACGCAGCTTTGAGCCTATCATGAAGAGGTGTTTACTTATATAAGCGGTTTGGAACGGACGAGGTCGGCCGGACGAAAGATGATAACCACATTTGGTGAATGTAACATGTAAGGGAGGGCAACCTGTAGATGGCGCAATCCATCACGTTTTTCGTTGATTTTATGGAGCTGATCGATATAGGTCGAGTTCGGAGTTCGGATAAACAAGAGGGCCGTCGACGGGCTTGTCCTTGCTTGACGGGTGGACAATTGGTGAAGGGACAGGAGCGCAGAAAATGACTTGAACAACCATTGAAGGACAACAGCAATGCAGCTCCAGTCAATATATGAAGAAGGCAACGCTTGGGTTTGATAATTGGGTTATTGCCGTGAGCTTCGAGCTGCACGAGGTAATACACAAAGAGATTCTGATGAAGAAAGCAACCCAATCAAAGGTTGCAGCTTTGAGAGATGTAGTAATGGTAGTCATAGAGGAGAGGTAGGGTCTATTGCAAACGCAGACTTTTACTGCTGCTCCTAAGGCAGCAGCAGGTTACGTTGTGCGCTCGTAGCTTGCAGGATATAGTTAAAGTTGTAGGTTGTTAAGAGTTGCTACTAGCCTTGTCTAGCTGCTACACTAGGTTTAGGTGCAGCACTCCACGTTGAAGGCCTCAGACTAAGGGCCTATGGGTTTGCTAATTGGTTGTTGCTCAAGCTGCACGAGCTACCCCCAAAAGAGATACTGAAGGAAGGACAACATATCGCAAAACAACAATCGTTGACAGACATCGAACGCCGTGGGCTGAATGCGCTGTGCAAATGGTCATGGCTTTTGTTGAATCCCGAGATGCATACCCTCGCTTCGCTTTCGTCCCGCGAAGATCAGATCTCACGCGAATCTGACTTGCATCTGCATTCCGTCTACGGCCCGCTGGAATAGTTGGATGACAGCAGAAGCAAGCGTTGCCGTCGAGGGAACAAATTTGTGCGTCGTTTCGAACGTGGCGAAAATAGCATCGCCATCGTATTCGGGGTTCATGGATACGTGGTAGGTGTTGATCGACTGCCGATTAGGGAAGGTGAGCAAGAGGGTCGCGTGTCTGGTACGACCGCAATTGCGAGGTGCTGGAATTGCGGCGGCACGGTTGCTGCGAGGATGAAGACTGTAAAAGCAGGATCTTGAAGGAGATGAGGTCAGTGGGAAGAGACGACGTTAGTATCTGCAAATGCGACGCGACGGCGGCTAAGAATAGTCCGAGACATCGACATCACCACTTTCCACGTCTAACGCGCAATCTCGAATACTCCACCTCCATTTCGCGGACGATCAGCCTCGTCTTGATGTTATTCAAGCACAAAATGGGCATTTCGAGAATCTCGAGTTTTTATCGCATGCTCGCACTTCTTAAAACCTCGCCGGTGGCTTCGCGTAATGCGACAGGCGATACGAAGAATTCGCCGTTGTGGCGTGCCGTTGTCCGTGTAAATGCAAAAACTCTAGAGCTCCCTGGACCAAACCGTGAGCCGTCGATATTTGACGCAGTGGAGGCTCGCGCCACATGTCTCGAGTTTAGTACATTCTACGCCCGGTACAGGACACCCCAAGACTGGGGTACAAAGTCGTGCTTTGCAAAGCTGATTCTGAGGTAATTTACTGCGTAACACCATTACTGGATTCTCCGATGTCTTGCTTTTACGATGCATCCTGAACCCCAGCCTTGGGTTATAAACCCAAGGAACGTAAAAAAGGTGTCAGAAATTAGGGCCAGTTGCCTGGCACGTGTGCATCGTAACATCATTGTACCGGTGGTTGGAAACCCAGGCCCAGGATCCGGGTTATGGTCGTGATCCGCTAACAGCTGTCCGTGCGGCGAATGCTTCTTGAATGAATTGATTCTATTCTCCACCAATGGATTTGGGTGCTCTGTAGATAACGGGAGCTTCTTATGGCGTCGCGTGCTCACATGTGTGAAGCATCGTGCTTTTGGCCTTGAACACGACTATGTCGTTGTCATGTGGTTCTCTTTCCTCCTACACGATATTATTCGAGATGCAAAGGCGAAGACAGAGCCCAACATTCCAAGCGTATACCCAGCAGTGGTTGGCGGCTCCCCGCGTCACCCCTTACCTTTCGTACAAGAATCGGAACGCCAAAGCGTGCTATGATATTTTCTCGAATTTGCATCAGTCTTGCATTATCATCCTCTTTGCATAATTGGGAGAGCAGCGGCATCGTCCTCGACCTCCTGCTGTCTTTCGAGGTCTCATCGGGCGCCGCTATTGGTCACGCCACGACAGGAAGTGAGGCTCAGGCGCCGACTCAGGCCCGCTGCTGCTGCTGCCGCCACCTCTGCTGAGCACCCGAAAGCACGTTCGACCTACGACTCCTCAGGCGAGGAACTGCTCACGGTATCAAATAGGATCACACCGTCTCCTAGCCACGTACGTCGTATCTTCGAGATCGCCGCCGTCCACCCTCTTGCAAAATCGCGCCCCTCTGTGTCACGGGCCAGCCTCGCTCGAGCCACTTCGCTTCAACTATATTCCTAAACACAGTGTTGGTTACTTGTCCACTGCGCAATCGAGGCCGCTATAAGATTCCCGACCGAGTACTAAATTATGTCACTCTCTACGCCGCCAAAGCGCGAGCTGCTCATGGTGGGCATGAGCGCTAAAACATACCGCGTTGGAAACATCGTCAGGAAGGAATGTCATGTGCTCGTTGATGACATGGGCATCACAGAGCAGAACATAGAGGCATGCAAAAATGAGGCCGATGTCTATCTTATCCTGGGCAGCCACCCACTCATCGCCAAATGTTTGTCAATTGGTCCCGGAAAGGAATACATCGAGCTCGAGTACTATCCTAACGGCAACCTCAAGGAATTCATCCAGAGGAATCTCACAAGCATTACAGAGACGGATCTGAAGCGTTGGGCCTATCAGATGGTTGAAAGTGTCGTATATATTCATTTTAAGGGAGTCCGGCATTCTGATTTCAGGCTCGACCAGTGGCTGGTTGACGCAGACCTTAATGCCCTGCTTAGCGACTTCAACGCATCGGGATTTGACGACCAGCCAGACCTCGGAATAAAAGGGAAACCAGCACAGGGACTTGAGGTCCCAAGCCATTACCTTCCTCGAGATCCCGAGGCGGATAACACGGTGGAGTCGGATTTATTCGCACTGGGTTCTGCACTCTACGAGCTCCTAGTTGGTCAAATCCCCTACGAAGGCCAGAGCGACGAATCAATCGAGTTATTGTTTCGAAAAGGAGAGTTTGCGAGCACAGAAGGGCTTCTGTTTGGGGACGTTATTATGGGCTGCTGGAAACGGAAATTTTCTTCTGCCAAAGACATCCTCACCCACGGCAAGAATGTCTTCGGATCGAAGGAAACGAATGAAGCCGACCAAGCCGACGAGACAGCAGAGATGTAGCTTATATTCTCGGGTTGGATGATGCTACCCAGGATGCACTAGGGAGGATGATCCCCTTTGCCCAAAAAAAAAAAAGAGAAGTACTAAATATCACATATTGTCTAGCGAGCGTGTTCGAACACCGTACGGAGAGGACCATGACAAGCTGAAGGAACAAGGAGAGCGTATGTGCGCGCTTGTAGAGCTGCGTTTAAGTACGGTATAGAACCCACCTGTTTACATACCGGGGCGTGTAGGAACCGCGACGCCGTCATAGGCTTGACGGTCAGCGCAAACGCCTGCAGTGTCGACTTCCCAGGAAGCCTGTCGCGACCGAAAAATGCTGGCGCCAGCATTTTCAGCGACTCTGTTCCGTACGCTTGGGCAAGCACTATTCATCCGCATTCGCATTGGCTGAGCTGAATCCCGGGTTTCCTCGTGCATGATCATCAAGACATGGCAGTTGGTGGCCCCATCTCAAGACATTTTGATGAGCAGACGCGTAGAGGATCGGGGTCCCTGGTACTAGCGGCGATCCGATCCACGCTTGAGTCTCAGCTGTAAACAGACGTCGATGGATATGCTCCCACGTCAACTTATCACCATGGGCGCCATGCAACAGTTTGGTCGAGAGTGCTTTGACATATTGATGAGAGTACTTCACCCGGTAGTGCACTGGAAGCTTCACAGCACCCCACCCACCACAAATCCCCTGACGCGCCGAGGAGGCAGCTTTTTACCCGAGCTCCTCGTATCCAAGGACCCAAGAACGCCACAAGCTGTGCTCACGCCCTGCCCACCAACTAAAATAACAGCCTTCTTGGCGGTAAGCAGCATTTGATTCGACACCTCCGTCAGATGACGCCTGTCCCGTCCTTTCCACCAATTCGCGCTGAGATGACATGCGTTGGCTACCTCGAGCAAGTGCTAGCCGTCCAACCACATCACATCGTGGCTTGCATCGAGCAAACTCGGCCATCGACCGGTTCTTCTTGACTTCTTTCCAGCTTCCAAAGCGGACCGCACATTGAGCGGCACGCACGGCGTGGCACAGACCCACACGAAGTCAGACTCCGCACGTTCTCCAGCCCTCACAACGCGAGTTGCACGGCCCCATTCGACGCTCTGTTACCGGCGCTTGCCTCATAATGGGGAAACCATCCTCAGACGGGTCCAGGTGTGCATGAATGATTACTGGCCCTATCCTAGGCATTACATGGGAAAGGCATTAACTTCGGCACGGCCCTTGTCCCCCTCTCTCTCGCTGTAGCTGGGCAGTACTTTATCACCGTGTTCCCAGTGGTGGGACCCTAAGTGACTCAAGCAGCAGACGTCCCGACGTTCCGCTGTTTGCACACGATAACGCACTCACGTTTATCTCCTCGATTTCACTCCTTCATTTCGACATTCCCATGACTTATAATCCAGCGACATGCTACGGGCAGAGATTTTGAGTGTCCGGTCTTCCAGCGCGTGATATTCCGCGATCTGGATCGCCATCTACTACAAAAGCCTTTGACCTGCGATGGTTCACCTCGATCCGCTGGACGCCGATTCGGCCACTTTACCACGACTCCCACCACACATCCACCCTTGGTTACGCGCTGTCGTCATCCTCGGCTTCCTTTCGTTCGTTTCTTCAGTCACCCTACTTGCGCTTCTCACGTATCGCCTCTTCAGATGGCATTGCAAGGCAAAGCGCACCAATCAATTTGCCGTCCTTATCTTCAACCTTTTATGGGCGGATATCCAGCAGTCTCTGGCCTTCCTCTTGAACATCGAATGGCTCCGACTCGACTCGGTCGTCGTCGACAATCCGATATGCTTTACGCAGGGCTGGTTAGTGTCGACGGGTGATCTTGGGTACGAATACCTCCGTTACGTATGGATTGGGGACGTACACTGACTTTTCGTTATAGGTCGGGTGTGTGGTGCTTCATTATTGGTTTGCATACATTTGCGTCGGTGATCCTCGATTATCGACTGCAGAAGAAGCACTTTTACCTGACGATCGTCGCGCTCTGGGTCTTCATATATGGCGTGTCGGCTATCGGCGTTGGCATGCATTCGAACGACATATACGTCCGCTCTGGCATCTGGGTAAATTAGTACACCTCCCACACGTAGTTCCCTAGCTGACTGGGAAACAGTGCTGGGTCCACCACGACCTACAAGATCTCCGCCTCTGGACCCACTACGTATGGATCTTCATCTTCGAATTCGGTAACGTCCTCATCTACGCCCTCATCTACGCCATACTTCTTCATCGTATCCAATGCGGCTACTACACCGCGGCAGAAGCCAAGCGCGTAAAAGCCATTTCCAACCTCATGGTCGCTTACCCCGTCGTCTACGTAATATGCACGTTACCTCTGGCCTCTGCTCGCATGGCTTCTATGGGAGGCCATCCACCATCTTACTCACGACTCTGTCTTGCTGGCGCAATGATCACTTCAAATGGCTGGCTTGACGTCCTCCTCTACACGCTCACAAGACGCATAATGGTCTTCAGCGACGAGCCCCCACCAGATGACAATGGCATCGATACCTTCGCGGCTTTCTGGACGGAACCTGAAAAGCGCTTTGGCGGCGCTTGTACTATTGAAGCAAACCACCCCGATCGAAACAGCAAGCGTGGACGCGCATTAGTCTCGCTCACCTCCAGAAATGAAAGCAGGGATGACTTATGCGGAATGGGAAGCCGCGATATTAAGCTTGTAACGACGACACGTGTATTCAGCGAGCCTGCACAACTGGCGGATCTCGATGAGATGAAGGAATTGGCGAAGAAGATGAGACCGAGGACGCCGGTGGGGCGTTGGAGTGAAGAAAGTGCTGGCTTGAAGGAGATGGAGCTTGCGCATATACCTGATTGAGCGGTCTCTGTATTTGTACGGTAGGAACGATATGACGACACGGCCTCGACTTGCATTGGATGGCGAACGGTTATGTAACGTGTTGCATTTACATCAGAAGAAGAGAAACCTTTATTCTCTATCTATTATCAATCCCCAACATGAGAGAACCACCGGCTCCAGACCACGTTATTAAGAGGCGCGGGGAGACCTCTTTCTCACCACCCAAAGCCTGCTACCCTCGCCTTTTCATCCGGAAATAATTCAACAGTAGTACAAAAACACAATCGAAAGAGGAGAATTCGAAGCGTATAACAACCAACGCCCAATGCTGCGCCAGAAAACACGCCCAAGAGTGTGCCAGAAAAAGTTAAATCATGGGGAATCGTACATGAGCATGCCTCCACGCCAAAGGAGGCAGAAAATCCGAGATCAGATCCGAAGGAGGGAAATGTCTAGAACAATGCTGTGCCCAGTCTCTTTCTCGTCGACGTGGCTTCAATCCAACTCCTCATGAATACTGCGAAGCCTCAAATGGCCCCCGGAGTCCGCCCTGTGGCTGCCTGCTCGAGCCAGGGTACTGCGAAGGAAACTGTGTTCCAGGCTGCTGCGAGTCTACAAATCCATATGCTGGCACCTGACTCATTGGCGCTTGGGTGTGTTGCAACCCTTCCATCTCTTCATCTTCTAATTCTTGGCTTGACTTCAAAATCGCCTGCATCGCCTGGATGTCGGCCATAATATCATTGAAAGCATCCTTGACGTTGTGGAGTACGACATTGCGGTTCCACTCAGCGCGCTGCTTCCAAATAGCCTCCATGAGTGCAGCGTTAATCTGCTCGAGCTGTTCGAGCGAACAACCCGATGTCTGGGCGACGATCAATTCGTGGAATTCGCTGACTTGCTTTTCGTCAATGATGAGCTGTGGCTCCGCCGTGTCATCGTTCAAGAGAAGGCCCAGGTTTGTGGTGTGCCGCGGTGGCGCCATGGGCGGGTGTTGTGACACTGCCTGAGAAGGCTGAGAATTGGATGGTTGACTACTGCTGTAATGTACTTCTGCGACGGGAGATAAATTAGCGCTGAAAGGTTGAATACAATGACATTGATAGTACGAACTTGACAAACCTTGAGTGTCAGGCAGCTCTGACCCGCTGGCATGCGGTATCATCTCTGAGAAATTCACGCCACCAGCTGGGGTCGCCCCGTTCGTGCTCTGTGTGAGTTTTGCACCCGATGATCGATCTGATGTCTTATGGCCAGATGTATTTGTCGTCGTAGACGCACTGTTATGGTACTCTTGGGGATTAGAATTCGGTGCCATGAAGGTACGACCGGAAGCCTGAGACTTTTGGGTTTGGGTTTGGGTGTCGATCCTGCTAGGCGTCTGGAACTGGTGCTGTGTGTTGGTGTTGAGATCCTGGCTATCGGTCATAGGGGCGTCTTCATCTGGTCGGGAAGGCACTGTGGATCCATTCTGTTGTGATACGTGGCCCGCCTCATCGGCGCTTGTGCCGTTGGTCAAGGAGCCTGTGAGCACAGTTGGTCGCAACGGTGTCACCGGAGGCATAGCCGTGCGTCCAGGTACTGGCTCGCCGAGTGTGATTGGACCCGAGGTTTCAGTGGTGGCGATCGATTGTTGGGGAGGTACTTTCGCCACATCACCAGTGACTTCTTTTCCAGCAGCCTGTTCTTTTTCAAGCTTCTCTTTCGCTTTACGCTGCCGCTCTAGTTCTCGCGAATACACGGCGTCGCATTCTGCCATCAGACCAAGATTTGCGTTGTAGATCATCTCCATATCGACTTCGACGTTAGCCAACATCTCGTTTGCCTTCAACGTTCGCTCCGGATCACCAAATGTCTTCGAGTCTTTGGCTATGGTCTTGATGTCGAAGAGGAAGTCTTGAGTCCGCTTGTAGTACCCATTGGAAAGTCTCTGCTCAATGTTGTTCAGATCGAGATTGTAGTACTTGTTGCCGCTGGGGATATGGAGCAGCACGTCAACCCCTCTAGCGTCTTTCGACATTGCCCAAAGTCGGGTTCCGCTGAGATCGTGCTGTTGTTCTGGAGGAAGGTCGCTGGCCACGTGATTCGGATCTTGCTCGTCGAGAAGGTACGCCCACCAGTGATCTTCGAGAACTGGCTTGAAAAACTTTCTGTAAGACCTCTTGAGCTGATCCATCACTGGCTGGATGAATATCTTCAGTTTGTTGAGCGTCATTCGATCTTGCTTTTTCTGTGCTTTTTCCGTCGCTGCAATCTCGAGAGGGCTTATAGTCGGAGTGACGATGGGCGCAAGTTCCAATTGGGGAAGGATACGCTTCTTCCGGTTATCGGGGTCCGGAAACTCTGCTGGTGCCATCTTGATGTAATGACTGATAGTATTGAAAAACTCCTGGCGACCTTCTAGGTCTGGTCTGTTGATTTCGAATTTGTTGCTTTTTGAGAAAGAGAAAAGATCCATCATCATTTGCGGATCCGGCCGTTCCTTCTCGTTCGCTTGTTCCATGACACCTAGGAGTAGAATTGGTTCGTTCGCACCAACGCTCCGCAGGAGAAGCTTGAAAGTCTTAATGGCGGGCCCAGGAAGAGTCTGATACCACACGTCGACATACGGAATGTATATAACGCTCGGTTTGTGACGTCTCACCTCCGTGAACAATTGAGTGATGGCTGCTTCTGGTGATCGATTTGCATCTTCGAGGATGGTAGGAAGATCAAAGGACTGCACATGAAGACCTTCAACCTTGTTCAGCAAAGCGGCTCCTAGGTATTGCTGACCCATGCCTTGTAGTCCGTGGATTAGAAGACGTGGACGGAAGATCCTGATGCTCTCAAAATTGCGCATAGTGGATTCCCGTTCAAAACCCTTCTCGTCCTCTCGATCATCGAATTCTGCCTCTTCGAGAGCCGTGAGTTTCTTCCGCCGTGGGATGAGTTCGTCAATCCGCGCAAGTATCTCCTTGAGTGGACCCCGCAGCAGAGGCTCAATGTTCTTGGCAAGTGGTGCTGCGCTCGCAGTAATCGTCCGCTGAGACGATGGTACCATCCGGTTCACAGAAATCATGAAATCCTTGGCGAGGACTCTGATCTTGGTTACGTCAATCAGGAGTTTCCTTTCTGAGGTGTAGATCTGAGGGTAAGTGCCCTGGATCGCATTGAGTGCAGCCTCAGTACAAAGGGCTCGAAGGTCGGCACCGCCATAGCCTTTCGCCAACTCGGCCAGCTGATCCTTCATCTCCGGCTTCAGAGGTGGGTCCCAATTCTTGGTGTGAATGTCTAGAATTGATCGCCGGCCAGCCACGTCAGGCAGCGGGAAGTAGAATTCGCGATCGAAACGACCTGGTCGTCGCAGAGCCGGATCTACTGAATCTGGGCGGTTAGTGGCGCCAATGACAACCACTTGACCGCGACCGTCCATGCCGTCCATGAGGGCCAGAAGTGTTGCGACAATGGAGGCATGAATTTGTTCTTGTTTGCTCGAGCGCACCGGTGCTAACCCATCGATTTCGTCGAAGAAGATGATGCTGGGTTGGTTCTTCCGGGCCTCTTCAAATAGCAGACGAAGCTGCCGTTCAGCTTCACCGACCCATTTACTGAGCGCATCGGCACCTTTACGCATGTAAAAGGTGACCTTCTGACCGTGGGCGCTAACACTGGACGCAAGCGCACGAGCAAGTAGCGTTTTACCAGTTCCAGGAGGGCCATGGAAGAGCACACCTCGAGGAGGTGTAATCTTGAACTGATGAAAGGCTTCTGGGTAAAGGAGAGGGAGCATGACCATCTCTTTCAGCTTGTTGATGTGATCATCGAGTCCACCCACGCCGTCGAAGGTCACATTGGTGTCTACGCCCAGAGGGTCGGCATCTGCCAGCGCCTTTTTGTCTTTGACCTTGCCGAGATTCGCTGGACCGCCCCCGGACTGCTGAGCTTCGGCATTGTGGGTTTGTGGGAACCCAAAACCGGCGGGCGCAGTAGCAGTGGTCGGGGTCATACCCACCATGCCACCTAGGGGTTTCGGCATCTTCTGAACCTCATCGTCGCTGCTATCAGAGTCGACGATGCCTGCACCACCTGACATACCGGCTTCGAGACCGCCGCCGAACGGACCTTGGTTACTGAAAAGAGTGCGATAAGCCGTGTTGCGTGCAGCTCTATTGCGCCTCTCGGCTGCAGGAGCGCCCCCTTCTTCGTCGAAGATGGCATTTTGCTCTGGTCGCACAAGGCGGTAGTCGACGTTGGCGCGACGTCGTTCGCGAAGCTTTGGCGCCGTATCGTAGGCCAGATCGTTGTCCGGGACGCGCCTATTCAGCCGGCGACGCTTGCTTGTCTGCAGTTCTTGAGCTTCTTCGGCCAACTCATCAGCGTCCAAATTGGAGGCATGAGCAGAGGAGTCTGAATGCCGCCTACTCCTTTGGCGTGCCTTTGCTCGGGTGCGAGTCGACCTGCGGCCCGAGCCTGAAGCGCTCTCTTCCGAAGTGGACTGGTGGGCCTTGCCATGGTCTGACTCGGACAAGTCTTCCTCCTTCTCCTCGTCTGCAGCAGGCTCGAAATCACTGCTTTCGTCAACGCCCCGCTTCCGCTTGGCCGATCTTGCTCGAGGCTAACACGGTCAGTCAAAAATCCGCGTTCTCGATGTACCATAGCTTACTCTGAGGCTTCTACCCCCACGCGTGACTGGGCCCTCTTCGTCCGAGTCCTCCTCTGCACCTTCGTGCTGAGACTCTTGAACAACACCCGCCATTTCCTCGTCCCCTTCGTCTTCTTCGTCTTTTGTTACTTGAGCTTGAGCTTCGTGCTCTGGCGAGTCTTCATTGCTAGCCTGAACTTGAGTATCGTCGCCCTCGGCAAGCAAGGTATCAAGCGGGCCGGCGCTGTGATCGAGACGCAACGACTCCTCCTGGGAAGCCTCCATGATGGCGCTGTGCTGCGGGATCTTTGGGCCCTTGCCACCTCGGGTGGTGCGGGCTTCCACAGGCTCTGGGCTGTGAGTCGCCTGGCGTACGATATTAGCGTGCTTGCCCGACTCTGACAGCTCCACGATGGGATCCTCGATGTCGTGGGAGAGACGGCTGCTGCGGCGCGTCCCTAGGAATTCCGGAGTCTTTCCGCGAGTGATGGACTTGCTGCCCTGGCGGGTGCGCAGGTTCCTTCCTGATGGAGGCATCTTCAGCTTTACGATGAGGGACTTCTTCTCTACGCTTTGCTTGGCCTGGTTGCGTTGCGGGACCGGGCTACCGAGCTCGTCTGCAGACGGTGTGTCCTGGATCTCGTCCTCGTCGCTCTCTTCGTACGTGATCTGCTTCTTCGTCGCGCGACGCACGCTGCGGCCGGTGCTGGGATTGATCTCGACCTCCTCTGAGGATGAACGGTCGGTGAAGGAGTTGTCGGTCTCGATTTCGTCCTCGTCGTCGTCCACGTCTGAGCCGTTATATGTACGGCGCTGGCGCTTGGACGACTTCCTTCCGCCAGCCGATGAAGTTGTTCGCTTGCGGCGTTTCGGAGGCGATGGGCGCTCGACACCGTCGTAGTCGAGATCTTCGGGATCGGAGACGTTGGGGTCGAAGAAATCGAGCTTCTTCTTCCCGCGACTAGACATGAGGGTTGCAGCGGTGAAGGTGCGCGCAAGTCTAGGTGGACGGTGGTGAGCGAACGAGATGCCGAGAGCGCGATCGGCCGTGGTGCACTTACACCGCTCACGACAAGGTCCTTAGAATGCAAGTAGCATCTACAGCAGGCAAGGCGCTTCTTGCGACGCGATTGCGACAGCGAAAGCGCTGAAGATGGCAGGTTGTGGTCGCCGGGACAATGGTGTCGCGCTGGTCAAGGATGCACTAGTGGTGACGCGCAACAACAGGCTGCAGTCTGATGCAGGATGAGCCAGCGCACTCCAAGGCAAGCGATATCCGATCGGAAGATGCAAAAGAAGGAAAGACACAGGCTGGCGCTTGTGTGGAAGACGGCGGGGAATGGTCGATGTGGGCGGGTGTCGAGCTGGTGTTGGGGGCACGCCAAAATCGCGACGCGCACGGACGCACCTGCCTTGTTAGAACACTTGACATTTCCGAGCACCACGAAAGACGCAAACCAACAACAACAGAACGCCGTAATTCTCACCCCCTCTGCGCTCCGATGGTCTCTTCGAGCCCTGGAAACGCATGGCCAAAGTCAGCGCATCGAAATCGGGCACTTTTCGGGAGTCTTGCCGCCTTCTATGAGGGGCTTTTCGAGGACTCAAAAGCATCTTCTTGACAGCTACCGCCGCCGTGATCGCTGCAGGTACAGATGCGGCTCTAAAAGCTTATCTGGGATGCCATCGCTGTCACGGATCCTCGTGTGGGGAAGCACGTGGTGCACGTGCCCGAAACCGACATTCCAGCGTCGACCCCTCCCGCTCGCTCATCAAGGCTCAAGCCCACAAGCATCATGTCTGCTAAAAGACGGCCTGTGATGGTTCAAATGTTTCATTCAGCTTCAGCTGTGGCGAGAGACATCCTAGGGGTTGGCGTTGGGCAAAGTGACCCGCGGCAGGCCAGCTTACGAACCATTCTCAAGCACACTGCACTCTCTTGCGGATGTTGTAGCTTCGTCAAAAGTTGTCCATTTCGACGGCCGGTGGTGATGCTGGCTGTAGTGCGGCGATCCCGGGCGCGCGATCGAATTCTGGATAGGCTATGACTAAGCCGGCGTGGTGTTGCAGTCCACCAAACTCAAGCAATCGATGCCCGAGGCCGAGAAGCCCCCGCGCCACACACTCTGCTTATGAAGTGACACCTGATTGTACCACGAGAAGGACTATACCTGAGCATTTCAGGTTCTTGGTCCTATCCATGATCTTGGGCGTATATGTGTTCTTGTCGCGCGAGACAAGCAGGCCCTATGCGCAGGCACCTATGCGTCACAGTTGCAGGATGTGGTAGTGTCCGATCTCGACTAAGATGTCCTGACACCCGTCTGTCTGAGCTTTGCCTACTGTAACTCTAGGTCACAGATTACGTTGCATTTTCCAAACACGGTACCCTATGCCTCGAGACAGTAGGCACTGAGGCCCTCTAGAAGAGCTTTATACCAAACTTGTACGCCGACCTACACACAGGGTCGCTGGTATTCGAGGGCTGATATTCATAGATGCTTGTTGAGCACCTGCAGGCCCAAGAAACGGGAATACACTGTGATTACATTGGTTCGTAGTATTATACATCTCTTCGCCCGCAGCAACCGGCCGAGCGAGCCGAATCGTACAATGCATATGTACACATATCTTACATGCCAGCCTCTAAAGAGCGTCAAGAAAATCACTCCACGGCAACGATGCGATCGATGACTAGAAGGAGTTAGCACTTGATCTCCGTAGACAATGGCGAGTCTTACCTTTGCCGTCTTCCCGCAACCATCCCTCGCAATCGATCTTCCACTTCACACCCTCGACCTCAATCTCGGCAATGCCAAACTGCAGAACCGCAAACTTGAACTTGAGAAAGAACGATGTCCACTTTTGCTCAATCCACCGTGCTGCAATCTCCCAACCCTGGGCTACAATGAACATGTGCCCTAAGCCTTCCCTGATGCTCTGCTTCCTCGCTCTGTCTGCCTCGACCAGCTCTTTCACTATTGGATAGGTTTTTTCCGACAGGGTTGCCTCCCATGTGTCTGCGACAACAACGCTCTCCTTCGCAAAGGGCGTCTTGCGGACGTTCAGACGCAACTGCAGCCGCCCACCCATCGTCCCAGGAATGATCTCAAGCATGGTAATACGTCGGACTGGGCGCTGAAATATATGGATGCCAATTGCAACGAATGCGACCCCAATGACGACGTAGGTCGGCAGGACGAAAAAGGACAGGCCCTCGGGCAAATTGTTGACCCAGTAAAAGTTATACAGTCCGATGCCCATCGTGATAGTGGCCCAGCTGTAGACTCGCCATAAATATCTACGCCGAGACGGCTCTTTATAGAGGAGGACGGGCGCGCGCGTTTGGAGCACCTCTCGAAGGATGGGGTCTGTGTTCGCGATCGAGGTGGGGCTGAATTTGGTCGGATATCGGGCGGGAGTTTGGTATCGGCGCAATGTCGAAGAGGCAAAGTTTCGAATGGGCGACGAAGACTGCGACAGCGATACGAGGGGTCTTGCAGTGAAGACAGCGGCGCGGATAGAGGCCGGCAACCGGAGGGAGTGCTGGTGGAGCGTTCTGTAGCAGCCTCGAGAAAATGCAGCCATGCTGAACACCAGTCAGCAGGTTGAGACAGCTACTCCATACTGCATGACAGTAACTTACATGAAGCTGGCTCTTTGGTGAAATGAGCTCTGCTGATTTGTGTCGTGCAAGCTATCGATCACGAACAAAAGTCAAGCCACCGCTGGCCGGAGTTGCGCATGGACCACATCCCGGCCGGAAGATCGCTCAACAAGCTTGCTGGACTTTCTTCAACATCTCAGTCGTCCGCCGCAACCTATCGCCCACGCTGCAGTTCCGCGCGAATTGCAAATTCATGGCTTCAATTGCTGTGGCATGCCGATTGTCGGCACGCGCTGCGTCCCAGCAGCTTCGCGGCCATGGCTCCCGCAGAGGTAGGGTCGAATCAGCTCGGGAAATGGGCTCACGACTGACGACAATGGTGTAGCATTCCACGCTGGACAGGCCTCGCTGGCTGCGCAAAACTTCAACATGCCCGCGCTTTCTCCGACCATGACCGAAGGCAACATCGCCAAGTGGAAACTGAAGGAAGGTACGACACGGTCAACTCGCGCATCGCACGCCCCGGAATACCTAAGCTGATGAACTTCAGGTGACTCCTTCGTCGCTGGCGATGTTTTGCTCGAGATCGAGACGGACAAGGCACAGATGGACGTGGAAGCACAGGATGATGGGATTCTGGCAAAGATTATAGTGCGTATGGCACGTTGTCCACGCAGATCACAATGCTGACGGATGCCAGCAAGGAGACGATTCCAAAGGCATCCAGGTCGGCACAAGGATAGCGGTCACAGCGGAACCCGACGATGACATCAGTACACTCGAGATACCCGCAGAGGACAAGACCGCGGCGCCCAAAGAGCAGCCCAAAGAGCAGCCCAAAGAGCAGCCCAAAGAAGAGTCCTCGCCAGCTCCCAAGAAGGAGGCTACTAAGCCATCCCCAAAGCCTGCATCTTCCGGAAGCTCAAAGGCCGTTGGTGGGAAGGCCAAGAAGCAGACATACCCTCTATACCCGTCTGTGCAGCACCTTTTCAAGATCAACGGACTACCAAAGGAAGAGGCAGACAAGATTCCCGCAACCGGTCCGAACGGCAGGTTGCTGAAGGGGGACGTACTGGTCTATCTGGGTAAGATTCAGGAGTCTGCCACATCAGCAGTAGCAGCGCGGCTCGAGAAGCTGTCCCATATGGATCTGTCGAACATTAAGCCTGCCGCACCGAAGAAAGCAGCCACTCCCGAGGAACCCGCAACCGAGCCCGCAGTAGTGGAAGATCTACCCGTAGAGATTGCACTGCCTGTTTCGCTCAAGGCCGTCATGGAATGCCAAAAGCGGGTGCAGGAGTCCATCGGAGTGTTTCTACCCGTTTCGACCTTCATTGCCCGTGCTGCCGAGCTGGCGAACGAGGAACTGCCGCGCTCCAAGGCCTCGAAGCCTTCCGCAGACGAGCTCTTCAACGCAGTGTTGGGCTTGGACAAGATTGCTGGGAAGAAGTTTTCTCGGGGACATCTCATCCCGCAAGTCACAGCTCTGCCGTCTGCTACCTTGCGGTCACGGATCTCCGCCGCAAAGAAGCCGGACGCCGTAGACTTTCTAGTTGGGAAGAAGTCTTTTGCACCCAAGGCACCGGCCCTCGGCGGTGCGGAGAAAGTCATTGCGCCGTTGAACGTGTTTAGCGTTAGCGTGCCCAAAGGCGACGAGCGGAGAGGACGCGTCTTCCTGGAGCGCGTCAAGAGCGTGCTTGAGGTCGAACCTGGACGGCTGGTGGTGTAATACTGTTAGTGTTTGTGTAAAGTAGATGTTCAAGTGCATAGATGAGCGGATGCAGCGTGTGCAACAAGATTTTGTTCAATGTTACTGTATCTGTCCATGATATCCCTTTCTCCATCGAGCCATCCTATCCGATGCTCGTCCCCACCCCCTCACATAGCGGTCGGTCGTCGGGACGCTGGTCGAGCGTCACGCACCGAGCCGACACGAGTTGAAGTCGGAACATGCACATTCCGCAGGACGTGCCACCGTAGCGATTTAGACAGCTCCTGCATGATGCACACCCATGGTTCCGAGCACGCGAGGTACCAGGGACCAGATTTTTGTCTCCCTTAAGAGAACACATCGTAAGCTCGTACCCAGGGATCGTCGCAGAGCCGCCGACGCACAAGCTGCACTGGATTCTTGAATTGATGCGCAGGCATATTATTAACCCCAGATTCCAGGCGGCCAGGCGGATGCCCAGTCCATGAGTTCCCCACGCGCCGGCAGCCCTGCGGATCTAGGCGATCTAAAAGATTGGCGGTGTGCGTGGGTTGGTCACCGACCCAAGAATAACAAATATCGGTGGAAAAATTCACGCTGTCAGCTGGAGAAGCACGATGCATAGCGTCGCGAGAAAGACTGCACACAGTGACAGTGGGCCTCAAGTCTCAAGCGCTCCATTGACTCCTCAAGGTGCCTGCGCTGGATAACGGCAGCGACCCGTTTCCCGCTTCACGCTTTCCCCGACAACCCCCGACGCTAATCGATTGTCAATTTTGTCTGAGCTTCCCGCCGAGTTCGCAAGCGTGGAAGCTCCCTGCTGGAACACTCACCTCGCCATCCTCACTCCGCCCTACGACTCACGGTTCTTATTCCCTGACCCCCTGCACGCCCAATTGCCATTCCCCACCGCGAGCAGTGCACGCATCCGACCATGGCGACCGTGACGGAGCAGGTCGGCGAGGTGCTCCTGGGTACCACCGAGGAGCCCCAGCTGTCGCACCTCATGCGCCAGACCTTCCTGAGGCATGCGACCAAGGGCGAGGGCGATGATTACTACCTGGGCGAGAGCGAGTTTATCGATGCCGTCGCGCCCGAGAGCGAAGACTACGTGAGCCTACTCCCGCAACGTGTCGGGTCCACATGGCTAACCACGCGTCTGACTCCAGCACAAAATCAAGCGCTACCAGTATGGCATCCTGTTTGCCGTTGCCGACCGCGACTCCAAGGGCCGCATCAACATGCAGGACTGGGCCGTCTTTCAGAACCTGCTCGCGAAACCAGACGCCGAGTACGAGGTCATCTTCCGCTTCTTCGACCGCGACAGGACCGGCTACATCAACTTTGACAACTTCTTCGAGATTTGGAAGGCACAGAAGGGCGAGGACAGCCTGCCCTTCAATTGGGTCTCGGAGTGGGCGACGCTCTACATCGGCTCCAAGGAGAAGCGGCACGTCATGACCTACCCCCAGTTTGCCCAGATGCTCCGCGGGCTGCAGGGCGAGCGTGTGCGACAAGCTTTTATACACTTTGACAAGAACAAGGACGGCTTCATCGAGCCCGAGGAGTTCCAGCGCATCATCCGGGAGACGGCTAGCCACAAGCTCTCCGACTACCTCCTGGACAACCTGCCTACCCTCTGCAACATCTCGGCCGGCAGCAAGATCTCGTATGCCAACGTGCGAGCCTTCCAGAACATGATCCAGCAGATGGACATGGTCGAGCTCATTATCCGCAACGCTTCCAGCAAGAGCTCCGACGGCAAGATCACCCGGACAGACTTCCTGAATGAAGCGTCCCGAATCAGCCGCTTCAACCTATATACCCCTATGGAAGCCGATATCCTTTTCCACTTCGCCGGCTTGGACGAACCGTCCGGGAGACTCGGTCTGCGCGACTTTGCCCGTGTCCTCGACCCGTCGTGGCAAACCGCCTACTCCATCGGCGCCGGTGCTGTTGCGGATGCTGGCCAGAAAGCTTTCACCGGAACAAAATCGTTCTTGCACAACGTGCTCGAGTCGGTGCACCACTTTGCGCTCGGTTCGATAGCCGGAGCTTTTGGCGCCTTCATGGTCTACCCTATTGATTTAGTGAAAACGCGAATGCAGAACCAGAGGGGTGGGGCGGTCGGACAAGTCTTGTACAAAAACTCCCTCGACTGCGCGAAGAAGGTGATCAAGAACGAAGGCTTCAAGGGCCTGTACTCTGGTGTCCTTCCCCAGCTGGTAGGAGTGGCGCCGGAGAAGGCCATCAAGTTGACGGTGAATGACTTGGTGCGAGGAAAGTTCACGGACAAGTCCACGGGGAACATCAAGCTGGGGTGGGAAGTTTTGGCCGGTGGGACTGCTGGCGCTTGTCAAGTGGTAAGTAACCCCCTCGATGATCGATAGGGGTAGCGGGCGGAACGCTGACTGGCGTGCGAAGGTCTTTACGAACCCATTGGAAATCGTCAAGATCCGATTGCAGGTGCAGGGCGAAGTCGCAAAGACGGTTGAGGGCGCCCCGCGGCGCTCGGCGATGTGGATCGTGAGGAACCTGGGTCTTGTTGGCCTGTACAAGGGTGCCAGCGCTTGTCTGCTGCGGGACGGTAAGCTCGTTTGCCCTGATCATCCAGGGCGTTTGTGCTGACGGCCTACAGTGCCATTCTCGGCGATCTACTTCCCCTCCTACAACCATCTCAAGAAGGATTTCTTTGGCGAGAGTCCAACGAAATCGCTCGGCGTGGTCCAGATGCTAACGGCAGGTGCCATCGCGGGTATGCCCGCCGCGTATCTCACAACACCGTGCGATGTGATCAAGACCAGGCTACAGGTGGAAGCGCGAAAGGGCGAGGCTACGTACACGGGTCTGCGACATGCGGCGACGACTATTTACCGAGAGGAGGGGTTCAAGGCGTTCTTCAAAGGCGGCCCCGCGCGTATTATGCGCTCTTCACCCCAATTCGGCTTTACACTCGCCGGGTATGAGGTGCTGCAACGGTGAGTTTTCTGGGCAGCCGAGGGAGGGGAATGTAGCTGACGGCATGACTAGGTCGTTTCCAATGCCAGGCAGTGCCTCGGACGAGGGCACTCACGGCCACGTTGAACCCGGAGTTGGCCTCGCAGAAGCCAAGGCGCCTTTGCCGTATCTGCGCAGCCGGAACGCGCTCAAGGTCATCCTCGATCTGGACGAGAACTTTGGGCGGCCCAGGATGCCCGCGGGCAAGACGTGGACGGGGATTCCAGGGTTTGGTGGAAAGTCGCAGGTCTGATTCCTTCGCGCGGGTCGATGCGCGGGAGGCGAGCGGGTCGGGGCGTGCAGCAGAGGGTAAAAAGGCATTGGACGAGTTCTCGTATGCGAGCTCGCTTGCGGCATGGTATGTGTTTTCTCAGCCAATGGTTTTGTTTTTGGCGTTGGTTTCCTCGAGCATTTGTTCGCCAGTTCTCTCAGCCGCACAAGGGTGTGGGGGTTTGGCGGCGCGATTCCGTCCTGGGCTTGCATGCATATAGACGGCTGGCGATTCGCCTGTAGACGTGTGCGGGATGTGTGGCCGTCGTGGACCGCTTGTAGCGGATGGCAAAGGGGGATCGTCTGTACGATAGGTGGAATTGTCGCAGCGGCAGAGGAGGGGGGGTGGGGTTGGTGGGTGAGGACAAAGCAGCACGGGGGCGATGGCGCGCTGGATGAATGGCAGCATGCGCGTTGCATTGGACCCCGTCTTACGGACGCGCCATGATAGCGGGCAGCCGATATACAGCATATACAGCATATACAGCATATACAGAGCAGGCAGGCAGGTACACAAGAATAGGTCGCGGGACGTGGTCGAAAAGCAGATTAATCTATGTGGCAGCTCTCAATGGGGGAGGTCGTTGAATCCCCGGTGTTCTCCAGTGCGGGGTTGACAGGCGACGAGCCGCCGTTGGACCACGGCGACGGCGCCGCGCGACACGACGGCTCCCATGCGCGCAGCAGCGGCAGCGCAGCGGCAGCATGGCGGCGAGCTGGCGGGCTGGCGAGCTGGCTGGAGCGTCGTGGCTAGAGGGACAGACGTCTGCCATCGCACTGCTGCCGAAGCGGGCGGTCGATGCGTGGGCGCGTCGGCTGTTTTGGGGTGCTGCCATGTCGCGATGGGCGGCGCCAACCAACCGGTGCTGCTCGAGACGGCATCTGATGTGGGCTAGCCTCATGCAGGGCCGGGGTCAGGGTCGGGGTTGTCGGGGTCGTCGGGGTGCCCCGTGCAGAAGCTTGCAGCTAGGTAGTGGTAGCGGAGAGGTAGTGGTAGTGGAGTGGTAGTGGAGTGGGTAGTGGAGTGGTAGTGGAGTGGTAGTGTAGTGGTAGTGGTAGGTGGTAG